>WBZP01002121.1_pt1 | contig 23305 bp, 20 predicted proteins | sample 5204301 | NCBI WGS metagenome assembly WBZP01 (sample SAMN12412401, study PRJNA552823) | activated sludge metagenome | isolation source: activated sludge from nitrification reactor of wastewater treatment plant... | place: USA: Pennsylvania | collected 2017 | reverse complement strand
ACAGTCCTGGGGCCCTCTGTCCGACTTTCTTCAAGAACTCGGTACCCAATCAGGGAATGCCGCCAAGACGGCCATCGAGCCGTTTCTTCTTCTCCTATCCCGCGCTCGCTGTCCTCAAGGTGTGCAGTTTGTGGCCAGTGTTCCCGGTAGACATCGCTCGCAGCGGTGGGGGGTGGATGCGCTTGGCATCGCGATAGCCGGGCGAGGCACAGCGTCCATAGACATATTGGTCCCGACAGTCGGTGAGTGGGACTCGGACGCGTGGCGCGAATGGTCCAGCGCCGCTGGTACCCGACCTGATCGAATCTCAATCGCGTGGCCTGCTCAGGATCATCGATGGTCGAAGAGCTGGTGTATGCCGGAGGTTGCCTGGGCCGCTTTCAGTGCGTCATCGACGAACTTGCTCGAATGGCCGAAAGGCGAGGACGACTCCTCGCCGCTGCATGAAAAACATATCGAGAGCAAAGACCATCGATGGCTTCACGGCAAATGCTATTGGCTACGTCGAGGCCGAAGGTCTTGGGTTCTGGTCACGTCTGCCAACTTGAGCAAGAGCGCATGGGGCGTGTCCGTAAATGGGTCCCTGTTGATACGGAACTTCGAACTTGGGGTCCTGCTCGCCACCGACCAGCGCCCGCTGACCAACTTGAATCCACTTGCATCGCTTCCTTCATTCTCTGTCGAGAACGAAGATACCGAACTGTCAGCAGAAAGCAGCACTCCCTGGCTAGCCGCAACCTTCCAAGACGGGTATCTATGCTTGCACGCTTCTGGGCCTGAACGACCTCCCGCCCGCTTAGAAGTACGTCTTGCGAATGGGACCAACGCGACCAAGCGTGTGCACTGGACACCACAAACAGATGGCTGGGAAGCAGCCGTACCATGCCCCAACTCGCTACCGCAGCTCATACGAATCATCGGTAGCGTTGCGTGGATTCCGGTCTGGGATCAGCGCAGCGCAACAGAGCGGCGAGAGACGCCACTGGTCAGCCTCCCTGGGTTAGATCCAATACAACTGGCTGCCATCCGACTTTCTTTCATGGAGGCTCGATATGTGCGTTGCGAGCCAGACCTTGCGGTTCTGGAGCCAGCGCAGCGTCCCACTGCGGCGAGTCAGCAAGGCTCTGAACGGCCAACCGCAGCCAGGTTTGGCTATGGTTTGCCAGTGACGGACCTGTTGCGCAGATTGTCTTCCGTTGTCGATGGATGGCGGAGTGAGCGGGCTACCGCTAGCAACGGGCTTCGTCGGTACCTCGATGCTGACGGTGAGAGCCTACGAGAATCGTGGCGAGCGCTTGCAAAAGAAGGCGACAGCGCCAGTGCATATCAAATAGCGTGCGACGAACTCGACATACTGCTAGGGAGTTAGCCATGACCGCAAGACTCGATGCCCGACGCTGGGCATTCCTACGAAACGCGGCGAGCTATGTCCGCGCATACAACTCGAATCAGCAGACGCGGGAGCTTGAACCGGCTGCTACGCGACGACAGTGCGCTACTGCACTCGAGATCTTACGCAGGCTCCAGAGTCAGCGCGGCCTCCTACTTGCTGACGATGTGGGACTCGGCAAAACGACTGTGGCCGCAATCGTCGCATGCGTGGCAGCGGCGATGGGTTGCAAAGTGCGTGTGCTAGCTCCGAATGCTCCAATGGCTCGAAGGTGGCACGAGGAGCTGTCCTCTCATGTCCAGATTGTCCAGTCGCTAGTTGCTGGGGCCTGCAAGATTTCCGTGCACGAGCGAGCAAAAGTGAACATGCTTGCGGGGCGCATCATCATCTCGACTCACCATCGAAATGTTGGCAATCGCCAGCTACACTGCGACCTGCTCATTGTTGATGAAGCGCACCGAGCCAAGAGTGAGCATAGCTTGCTTGCGAAGGAACTTAAGGCTAGCGCTGACCAAGTGGCGAACATCCTGATCTTGACCGCGACACCCTTCAGCATCGACGTCACCGATCTCTGCCGCATGCTAGAGATGGTCGGAGGCTACTCTGCCCAAGATGCGGTCCGGGATGCTGCTGCGCAGCTACACCGGCTCTGGGCAGGTAGCTACGTCGATGCTTCATTTTCTCTCGAAGTCACCAAGGCGATCCAGGGGGCTCTGGAAAAGCTCAGGCCCTGGGTCATTCGACACTCTGTCGAAGCTCTCTCGGCCCAGGAGAAAAAGCTCTTCGGAAAAGTAGATCTCGACTGGACAATCCCAGTCAGTCCGGCGACCTCTTCGCAGCTCGAAATCTTGCTACGTGCGGATAGGCTTCTTTCGCTCGCAAAGCAAGATGGCAGCCGCGAGGTGGCGCGCACCAACGACCCTCGCTTCCATGTTGGGTGGACATTTCTGGAAGAAGAAATTGGGAGCACGTCCTGTCGCCACGCCGATACTGAAGAGGCACAGCTCGTCCAATGCCATCGCAGTCGTATCGCCGAGCTGCTCGGGCGAGAGCAGCAAACGCGGCATCCAAAGATGAATGGAGTTGTTACGGCGATCCAAGCATTGGTTAAGCAGGGCGAACGGGTGGTTGTCTTCTGCGACCATCACAAGACGGCAGGAGAGCTAGCCGTTGAGACGGCAGCTATGCTTCGACCAGCTCGGCAAGCGAAGGTGCCCACAGAGCTTTGGCTTGAAGCTTGGCAACGAATCCTGCAGCCGACTATCGGTGAGCTGTCTCGACGAAGCATGAGCGCCTTCACGGGATTTCTCCAGTGGCTCAGCAGTCCTGGGGTTTGCGCGCAGGTTGCTCGCCAGCTTGGTGAGGTACCCCCGACCGCCGCCAAGCTGGCAACACGCCTAGAGCACACACCGGCCCGACGAAATGACACAAACCGGCTCGCGTCTGAAGCCCTGTCGCTTTGGCGGCACATCAACAGTTCTCCGTCGTTGGTCGCGTCGATGAAGTCATTTGCTGGGTCGGGGCGTTTTCACGCATCCATCCCTGGTGCGGCTCTCGACGATCCACCGCTTGTCGCGGTCTGTGATCTACCGAAGGGCATTGACGCTGATAGTCACCTATTCCGGCTCTTCCATCGTTCCCGAGACCTCGTGCTTGCCCTATTCAACAGTCCTTTTGGTCCCGATGTTTTGATCACCACGGACCAACTCAGCGAGGGATTCGATCTGCATCGATACTGCCGCCACATCATCCACTATGAACTAGATCCGAGCCCCGTCCGTACAGTTCAGCGAAATGGACGACTCCGGAGAGTTCAATGCTGGGCTGCGCGCAGCGGCTTGCCTCTTCGGATCGCCATCCCGGCATTCCAGGGAACCAGGGACGAGCGTCTGGTCGCTATCATGCACGCGCGGCTCAAGCAGTTCGATTTGTTACTTGGGGGAATTGGCACCGCACAAAGCCTGCTCGCGGAGACCGGTGATAGTACCCATCCAGCACAAACGGAGACGCTGATCAGACTGAATGCAGCGCTCGAACCGAGTCGAGACTGCTTCGTTGCTTACTAGTCACGGGCATCATCTCTGGATCGCTTGGTCCATCCACCTGACTGCCATGCACACCGATCTACGACGAGTCACGTAGCCTACGGTGAATGGCCCGCTGCCGAATGCCCAGCATTCAATCCCTAGCAAGCGAGATCCAGCCACTCTGCATGGTCCACCCCAGTGCAGCCATGTATCACCCCTGTAAAAACCGCCACACGACCGCTACAGCCGAGGATTACGCACGAACAAGCAGAGACAGAGTGATGTTGCTCCGGTCATTGGTTCCGTAGGCGAGGCTTGCGTGTTTGTGCCAGCCGCAGCGGTGTAGGAAGTCGTGCAGTTTTTCTGCATCGTAGCGACGAACACGGAAGACCACGAAGCGGCGGCGAGATGGAGTTCCATCCACGGTCAGGTTGGTTACATACGTTAGCTCATAACTGCCGCGCACGGTGCAGTCGGTGCTTAGCTCAAGGGAGAAGTCGACCCCGGAAAGTCCTTTGACGTAGCGCCGGAGCGGTCCTGACAGCCACGTCTTGTAGCTGTCGCGCACCCCACCTTGATAGCCGGGATCGGTGGCTCGGACTTCGTCGGGGCGGTCCGCCGAAGCGTAGGTGTTGGTGAAGTCGGTCAGGAAGCAGTCTCCCTTGGCCGCAGAGCTCATGGTGTCACGGAAGAAACGGACTTCGTTGTCGATGTTGGCAAGCGTACATCCCAGCATCGTGAACACGCGAGTCCGGGTGCGAATGTCCCGCTCTCCGTACAGCGGATATTTGGGCAGGTCGTGGAAATTTCCGTGCAGTGCAATCACACTCTTTACGGAGTTCCCAAGCGTCTCGCGCGCAGCAGCGTGTCCGACGGTAAGCAGAGAGTGACTGATGTCGAGAAGGAAGAGTCGAATGTTGGTGATTCCGCGCGTCTTCCCATGCAAAACAATCGACTCCACCAGCTTGATCTCTCGCTTCGCGTCTCCGCAACCAAGCGCGATGATGTCGAGCCCTCCTGCTCCGCACGTTTCCACAATCTGCTGTGCCATGTGATCAAGCGCAGCGGTGTTGCTAAAGGCGTTTAGATAGCTGGGAGAGTTGAAGATGTCGAGGCAGTCTTTGGCACTCTGATAGTCCAGATAAGCCGTCGTCTGTTCGAGCGATCCACCCGCGCCGTTGAGCTGCTCAACCATCTCACTGATCATCGCGGACGGATTGTAGTGCGGGGCAAGCCACGAGGTCGGAACCACTCCGTCATTTGCGGAGTCGGAAGCGATCTCTTCGAGTCGCAGTCCGAGCTGCGGCGCGGCCAGAAGTCGGAGCAGAACCTCGCGGCTAGGACGCCGCAGGCCCGCCTCAATCGCGCGAACCATTCCGTCGCTGATGTCGACCAAGTCGGCCAATTCCTTTTGCCCCAAGTTGGCCTGCATCCGCTTGAGCTTGAGCCTCTTTCCCAGGTTCTTCCAGTCAATCTGGACCGTAGTATCCCAGAACTCCTCTCCGTCCTCACTGATGCACGCGAGCGCTTTGTGAAGAAACAGCAGACACTCATGGATCGCTGCACTCTTTGCGTGGTTTCTCGTCAGCCGCTGCGCACGCTGGATCGACTCGGCGATCTGTCTCTGCAGATCATGAACAGACTCCTCTGTCCTATCGAGCAGACCTTCGCAAGCTAAGCTAGACATGGACTCCATATGTGCCTCCGATGGACCGGGGCTTATCACACTGCAGGACGCTGCAATAGGATTTGTCGTCGCAGTAACGGTTGTGTTCGGTTTTTGTCGCAATGATTTTGCAAGCGGAACCGGAGTGAACCGCACAGCGTGAGTCTATGAATCAAGCTCACGCATCCCGCATCGCAAACACACCACAAACTAGCTCGGAATCACAGCCCGATCTGGATGCAGTCGCACACCGGGCCTGCCTCCGTTTAGGAACTCGATCCCCCGTGCCTCAAGGGCAGCAACGATCTTGTCCATGGTCGAGTCATATGTTGCGTAGCTCCCGGCCTCGAACGCCGCCAGCGTTGCAGCAGAAACCCCAGCAGCCTTGGCAAGCTGTCCCTGCGTCATGTGAAGGAACACCCGAGCCGCTTTCACATGGTCACGGCTCGGACGAAATTTTTCTGTTGACATCGATAATATTGACCATACTTTGGTGTTGTTCTCTAAAGTTCTCAATTCTATGGAGCGCCATACGCGCGGCTCCGGCGCGACGGGTGGCGTGTTCCCGAGGTAGGCCCCGCGGAACGTCGCGCAGAGTAGCCACGGGCTCGTCCCAGATCAAGTGCGCGGATGGTGGCTCTATGTCTGCCCAGGCTGTTTCATTCCTGAAGCTCTTTCTTATCCTCGGAGGTCGTCATGGCGGATAAGCACGGCGCAGCGGGATTTATGGACTCCAGTAGTGTGTCCCCCAATTCCGCAATTGCTGCTTCATCGACACCTGAGTCCGAAAGGAGTCGCATCCAGGCACTCCTTGTCGCCTGTGCCACCATCGCATTGGAGCGATTCGCGTTCTACCTCGTATTTTCTCTTTACACACTCTGTCTCGTCGAGCGTCATCGCTTCACCGCAGCACAAGCTGCGACCCACTACGGAGTCTTCATCGGGCTTTCGTACTTCACACCGCTTCTTGGCGGTCCGATTGCCGATCGCTTTGGACGCTGGCCCACCGTCGCTGTTTCCGGAGTGTTCCTCTCCATTTCCTATTTCCTCCTGATGTCCGCCACGCAGCTCATTCCGTTCCTTTTTCTTTTTTCCCTTGGTTCTGGACTGTTCAAAGGAAACATCACCTCCACAGTCGGTGCACTGTTCCCAAATGAGGCGGAGAGAGACACGGCCTACAGTCGCTTCTATCTGGCGATCAACCTAGGCTCACTTCCCGCGGGTTTCTTCGGTGCCTGGCTCGTCCCTAAACACGGCTATGGCGCCGCATTCCTCGTCAGTGGGCTGGCTTGTCTGCTCGCCACCCTGCTGTGGAGCATTGCGCGGCGTCTTCTGTCCATCCATCCGCAGCAGTCACGGCGTCATCATGACGCAGCAGATCGCGAGCGTATCATCGCCCTGCTTGTGCTACTTCCCGTCCCGGTGACGTTCTTTTTTGTGTTCCACCAGAGCGGATCCTCCCTGACTCTGTTCGCAAGCGATCACACGCTTCCTACCCTCCTAGGAATCAAGCTCAATCCACCTGTGTATCAGAGTCTTCAGTCCCTCCTTGTCATCGCGGCTACCCCTCTGCTCAACCGGATGTGGCAGCGCTGGCCGCTGGCAATCGATCTCAAGATTCTGGTTGGTGTCGCGCTCTGTTCTGTCTCCTGTCTGGTGATGGTGACAGCTTCTCTTCTCGGTGGAGACACAGTACGTATCAGTCCCCTGTGGCTCATCGGTAGCTATCTCCTCATCTCCATCTCCGAGCTATGTGTATCCCCAGTTGGATTTTCGCTTGTCAGTACGCTCTCTCCGCCGCGAAGAGTCGGACTAATCATGGGCGTGTGGTTCGCCGCGATTGCGCTTGGCAATCTGTCAGCAGGACTCATCGGTCGCTACTGGACACAGTGGTCCCATCACACGTTCTTCATGGTGTTGTCGGTACTCTCTACGCTCGCGCTACCGCTCCTTCTTTCACAGCGGAGACGACTCCGAAGCATCTTGGGCACTACGCCCCAAACTCCTGCGCAGGACACAAATGGACCGAAGGAACAATCAGGACAACATCCTGACGGAAAGACGCCCAACTAACTGCGGCCACAGAGGCCATCTTCACCACAAGGAGAAGCAGATGAACCAAAGAATGGACAGCATTGTGAAGCAGGCCAAGCGCACCGGAAGGAAAGTTGCGCAGCGCCTAAAACAGGAGGATGCACCGACGCTCGCGAAGGTCTGTGCATCGCGACAGGAGGAAAAGGAATCCTTCCAGATTCGTGTCTGGGGGCCGTATCAGGAAGGAGCAGCTAAGTTCCGACTGAAGGTGTCTGAAGGAAGTGTTGAACGGAATCTCACCTTCCGCACGCGAGAGGAAGCGGAGGCAGTGAAAGACGACTTGCTGCGGAAGCTCTCGCGCGTTAAACAGATCACGATCGCTGACGCGCTGGAGGAATGGTCGCAGCATCTTATGGACGTACGCGGACTCAAGCCGAAGTCGGCGCGGTGGGTCGTACAGGTTTCGCGGTTCTGGCTCCCGCTCGACAAGCCGCTGGCACAGATAACTGCACCAGATGCGAAGCAACTCTACACGGAACACGTCTTACGACCCTGCCCACGAACCAAGAAGCCACCGTCAGCAGCGACACATCATGAGCAGCTACTCTTGGTGAGGCGATTCTGGGACTGGGGAATCGAGCAGGGCTACTGCCGCGACAATCCCTGGAAGTCTGTTCGCAAGATCGGACGGAAACCGAAGGGCAAGCCGCAGCTGCGCATTGATGAGGCGCGGCGACTCGAAGCGGTTGCGCTGGAGCGGGCGAAGGCCGGTGATGCAGCGGCGCTCGGAGTTCTTCTGATGATCTATCTGGGCCTACGTCAGGGAGAGGTCGCTGTCCGAATCGCGCGCGACGTCGATGATGAAGGCCGTGTGCTCTGGATTCCGTCCGGCAAAACCGTCAATGCGAGGCGACGGCTCAAAGTGCCCGAGCATTTGCAGCCACTGGTCGTCGCCCTGGCTCGCCCCAAGCGCCCAGATGGTCTCGTCTTCTACCCCGAGGACATCGTGTTCCATCACTCGTATTATGTGAACTACGTGAGGAGACTCTGTCGCACCGCTGGCGTCCCGGAGGTGGTCCCGCACAGCTTGCGAGGTCTCCACGCCACACTTGCGCTCGATGGAGGAGCAACCGCTGACGCAGTCGCCAAGGCGCTCGGCCATGGTTCGTTTGCGATCACCAGGCAGCACTATGCAAGCCCCTCAAGTGTTGACAACGCGCGCTCCGGTCGCGTCGCGGCAGCGCTTGGCGTAAGACCGCAGACAAAAGAGCTGGCTGCATTACTGAGTTCACTGTCACAAGAACAGCTCGCCGAACTCTTCTCAGCGCTCCCAACGCGGCCCCTACATGCACCGCATCCCGAGGAGAACTCGCCAGACTAGGAGTTTCCCACTCACTTCCCAGATCGAGATGAAAAGTTCAATTTTCCGACGAGAAACGTATGTGCGATTTCAGCAATGCCAAAGTCGAGCAGCTTCACCCGCTCGCGACCCGGAACCTCCGAGTCATGATCGGGCACCAGCATGATGTTGTCCGGCTTGAGGTCGCGGTGATAGACGCTCTTTTCGTGGGCGGCTGACAGTGCGGAGGCAATCTGCCGAGCCAGGCGCATCACCTCGGGCAGCGGCGGCATCCCTTTGGACTTCTGTCGCTGACTCAGCGTCTCGCCCTTCAGATACTCCATGACGAGATACGCTGTCCCGTCGGGAAGCTGCCCGTAGTCCGAGATTTGGACGACGCCAGCGTGATCGATCAGGTTGACCGCGCGCGCCTCATTAAAGAAGCGAGCGCAGATGCTTGGGTCTTGCGCGTACTTGGGATGAAGGATCTTGATGGCGACCCGACGTCCGATGGGGTCTTGAACGGCTTCATACACCGCTCCCATTCCACCTTCGCCCAGCTTGCGAACGACCTGATATGGACCGATACGATCGAGAGACACTTTGCGGCTCTTACTTGTCACTATACCGAGTTGGCTCGTCTTTGTCGCTCATCTTGTGTTTTCCAGATTACTTAAACAAAGTTATGAAAAAGCGGGCTTGATGGATGGTGATGCGTCGTCTCGGCGCATTCGCGCACGCGGGGCTCGATGACGGCTGCTGTGGGCGGCCCGGGAAGCTGGTAGTCTACGCAGCGATGAGTCAGCAGACAGGCAACAGCGCACTTCGTCTTGGGCTCCGACCTGTAGTCGGCAAGGCGTGGCTGTGGGCGCTTGCGGGCAGTGCGCTGCTTTGTGCGTCTCAGCTGTGGGCCGGACCCGAGCTTCGCAGTCGAGAGTGGGCGCTCGATGGCTTCAAGCCGCCGCCGCGCTGGGAAGTGACGCCGCGCGATCGGCCCAGCTATCCGCAGCTGATTGCGTGGGCCAGTCGCGGTGATGGCCAAGAGCGCGCCGTGATAAGTCTCGTCGGAAAGCGTGTCGCACCGGGGACGACCGTGCGGGATCTTTTGCCCGAAGCCAGCGCCATCAAGAGCCTGCCGCGACTGGAAAACCTGCGGGTGCAGATTCTCTCGACGGTCGGCTGGGCGCCAGGCTGGACGGGGAACCTGCGGTTGCAAGTGGATGCGATCCAAGCAGCCAGTGGCAAAGAGCGCGCGCAGGTCATTCGCCAACATCTCTTTGTAAATGGATCGATCGCGTACACCATGACGCTGATGGCTCCTCTCGATCAGGCGACGGCACGGCTGCGCGATCTGGATGACACCGCGTCGGGCTTGACTCCGCTCGATAGTTCTCCGTCGGCGATAAGTGACACGATCTCGCCGCCAGCGACGCCACCGGACGCTGGTACAGCTCGCCCTGATCGCTAGCGATCGGTTGGTTGGTCCCACACTGCGGGCAGACGGATGTCGAGCGTGTCCTCAGACGGAGATCCACCCGATCGCTGTGCGCTTTCTGACGGCGTCCTTATACAAGCACGGCCAGAAAAAGACAGATGAGCGCACGAAACCCTTGCGATGGGTCGGCCCACATTGGTAGCGTCTCGCGCATCATGAGCACGTCCCGCACCCTCTTTTCGCTCGCCTTGGTCGCGCTTGTGGCTGGCTCCACTGGCTGCGACACGCTGCGTGCTCGTGCGCGCGCACAAAAAGGCGTCGAAAAGTACCGAGACGGGGATATTGCAGAGGCCGCTCGGCTCTTTCGTGAAGCAGCCGAGATCGACCCGACGGTCCCTCCGATCATCATCAACCGTGGCTTTACCCATCTGGCGCTGTATCAGCTCAATCCGCGAAGCAAGGAAGGTCAGGAAGCGGCCAACCTCGCGGTGCAGTCGTTCCGTCAGTACATGGATATGCCCAAGCTCAAGCCGGAGCAGCGTCAGCGCGCACGCGACTACCTGCTTCAGACCTTCGTGGACGCGAAGAAGTACGACGAGGCTGTCGACTACTTCAAGCCGCAGGTCGAGCGCGAACATCCAGACATCGAAGCGCTGACGATCCTTGGCAACATCGCCAAGAGCATCGGCAAGCTGGATGCCTGCCGAGGCTGGCTTGAGCGACGCGTGAAAGCCAACCCGAAGGATCCAGACGGCTACGTCTCGCTGGCGATCATGACCTGGGACGAGCTGTGTGCCGATTCGCAGTGTCGGACCGCGCTAGAGCTGCGGAAAAATCAGCTCCAGATGCCGTACGCGGATCGGATCAGCAAGGCGAACCACGCGCTGGATCTGATCGAGACAGCTCGTCAGCTGTCACCGCAGGCTCCGACGCCGGTGATCTACGGAAACCTGCTGCTGCGAGAGCGCTCGTACGCGCAGCCAAGCGACGATCTGAAGCGTCAGGACTTGGAAGACGCGGGCAAGCTGCTGCAGCTCGCGTTGGCGATGCAGAAGGCCGCGACGCAAGCAAGCGCAGGAAAGCCTGCTGATGCAGCTCCCGCCGACGGAAAACCAGCGGAAGCAGCGAAGCCGGGTGACGCCGCCAAGCCTGCGGAAGCAGCCAAGCCTGCAGCACCAGCCAAGCCTGCGGAAGCAGCCAAGCCTGCAGCACCAGCCAAGCCTGCGGAAGTCGCGAAGCCAGCAGAGCCGCCAAAGCCACCGGAGCTTACCAAGCCGCCGGTTCCGCCGAAGCCGACTCCGCCGCCAGCGCCTCCCGCTGTGCCTGCTGCACCGAAGAAAAAGAAAAAGGCCGCAGAGCCTGAGTCTGATCTTCCGCCTCCGGCTGATGCGCCGTTTGCTGGCGGAGCCGCTGAAAAGAAGGAAACGCCTCCTCCCGCAAAAGAGGAAGCCAGTCCGGCAGCGACGGAGAAGCAGTGATGTTTGATCGCTACGTACAAGACAAACGGCGTAAGCGCCCACTGCTTTATGCAGCCTTCGTCGTCTCGACGGTGGTAGAGGCCGGCGTCCTGATCTTTTTCATCATTTACTCGCTGATTCACGTCGAGGAAGTGCAGCCGCCACCGCTGACGGTGCAGTTCTTCGCGACCACGCCGCCGCCGCCGCCACCGCCGCCGCCACCCAAGGCGTCGAGCAAGCCGAAGACGCCACCCAAGGTGGTGAAGCCGGTCGTGCAGCCGACGGAAGTGCCGAAGTTCATTCAGCCGAAGCTGGAGCCAGATCCTCCCGAAGAGAAGGACACGGGCGGAAGCTCTGACGGAGTGCCCGGTGGCGTCGAGGGCGGTGTCGCTGGTGGTGTTGCTGGCGCTGCGCCGCCGCCACCGCCGCCGAAGGAAGAGCCGAAGCCGCCGCCCAAGCCGAAGGTTGTGCCAGCGATTCGCATTCGTAGCGAGAAGCTGTCAGGCGAAGATCCGCACCTTCCCGCCGTCGTCAAGGCTCAGCGCCGAGGCAGCGGTATGGTGATGGGCGCGTACAAGATGTGTATCGGGCTCGACGGTTCGATCTCGGACGTTGATGTCGTGACCAGCATTGCTGGCGCCGACGACTCGATCATCGAAGTGCTGCGGACCTGGCGCTATAAGCCACAACAGATTCCGGTCTGCTTCATTCAGAACCTGCAGTTCGTGTTCGAGTAAGCAGACTCGATCGACGCGTAGACAAAAGAGCTGCATCGGCGACAGGTGGTGCTCGTAAGAGGGTGACGCGAGTCACCAAGCCGATGGCAGCAGGTTTTTTCGGTTACCCGGGGAAACGAGGAACAACATGGAACAAGGAATTAGTTTTAGCCCGAAGGCGATATGGGACTCGACGTCCGTCGCCGGTAAGTCCGTCATCATCGTGCTGGCCATCATGGGCATCTACATGCTGGCCGTGAGCATCGAGCGCTGGATTACCTTCTCTCGTGCCAAGCAGCGGTCTCTGCAGTTCGTGTTCGCGCTGCAGAAGAAGCTGGCGGATCGTGACATCAAGGGCGCTCTCAGCCTCGCCCAGGTGAAGCCGCAAGGTCCGATTGCCATCGTGATCGAAGCCGCGCTGCAAGAGTACATCGATGGTCTGCAAGCACTGAAGTCGATTGGTCCAGACGAAATTGGTGACTTTGATCTGCTGGATGCTGTCAACCGCGCCATCGATCGTGTCAAAGAGCGTGAAATTGCTGACCTCAAGAAGGGCCTCGGCGGTCTCGCGACCATCGCTTCTGCTGCTCCGTTCGTCGGTCTGCTTGGAACCGTCGTCGGTATCATCACCGTGTTTGCAACCATGTCGACGAAGGGCGCTGGCGGTATCGCGGCTGTGGCCGGTGGTATCGGTGAAGCACTCGTGACCACTGCGTTCGGTCTGCTCGTCGCAATTCCTGCGGTTATGGTGTTCAACTTCTTCACGAACGCCATTGACGAGTTCGTCGTGGACATGAACGAGACGAGCAGCGAGCTGGTTGCGTTCATCCTGCGCGAAGGCCGACGGGCCGCGTAGTTGCAGTAACCGTGCGGTCTTTTTGACCGTCGGCTCATGGACGAAGGACCAAAGATGTCCGACTTGGATGAACTGCTCAAAAATCCTCCTCGGTTGCCTCCTCGGAAGCACCGACGTCATGCGCGCCATTCGATCAAGAACGCGGGGATCCGTTCAGAGATCAACGTCACGCCGCTCGTCGACGTCGTGCTGGTGCTCCTTATCATCTTCATGGTCGTGACGCCGATGATCACGCGCGGTATGCCTGTCGAGCAGCCGGTGACTCGCCACCACGATAAGAAGAACGACTCCGGCGAGCAGATCGTCGTTTCGGTTACCTGCGAAGGCGGCAAGATGGGCGCAATCCACTGGGAATGCGCGCAGTCGCGGATGTTTGTCGGCTCGGACCTTGCGACGGACGAAACGCTGGGTGAGCTGGTGCAGAAGGAAATGCGCAAAGGCTCCGGTGGCCGTGAAGTCCACATCAAGGGTGATCGGCGTGCGTCGTATGGCGCGGTTCGTCACGCGATGGAGCTGGTCAATGCTGTCGGTGTGCCGCAGGTTCACCTTGGCTCCGAAGAGTACAAGGAGGCCAACTAGCCATGGCATTCTCAGCAGGTGGCAATAAAGGCCCACGCTCAGACATCAACGTCACGCCGCTTATCGACGTCGTGCTCGTGCTTCTTATCGTGTTCATGGTGATGGTGCCGAAGCTGCTGAACCAGACGCAGATCGACGTACCGCCCAAAGCGCCGCCGACCAGCATGAATGAACCGCCGCCTTCGTCGGATCAGCTGGTTGCGACGGTGGCTGAAGACGGTCGCGTGGCCATCAACGGTGAAGCAATTCCCATCGATGGTCTGGCGGACAAGGTTCGGTCGCTGCTTCAGAACCGCTCGAAGAAGATCATCTTCTTCAACCCCGACGATGCTGCGCCGTATGGCGATGTCGTCAAGGCCATGGATATCTGCCGAGGCGCTGGTGTGAAGACGCTCGGCATCATGACCAAGTGATCACGACCGCTTCCTGCCTGTCCCGCCTCGTTTCCTCTTCCTATCCAACTTGAGCTGACGCTGCACGATGATCTTCATCGTCGCAGCTATTCGTCTGCGATCAGCGGATCAAGCTGCCACTTTCCCTGCTTGGTGGGCTTTTGCACCGAGCGGGCCAGCGTCGTCATGTAGTCACTGCGCGGAATCAGCGAAAAGCCCAGGCGTGACAGGTGAGGATTCATCACTTGCCCGTCGACCAGATCGAAGTTCCAGGTCGTAAGCTGCTGACACAGCCGCACCATTGCGACCTTGCTGGCATCGTCGACCGTGGCAAACATCGACTCGCCAAAGAACATGCCGCCGATGGACACGCCGTACAGTCCGCCAACCAGCTCGCCGTCTAACAAGGTCTCGACGGAGTGCGCAAAGCCTGCCTCGTGCAGCGCGCAGTAGGCTTCGATCATATCGGACAAGATCCACGTTCCCGATTCGTGACGACGGGGAATCTTGGCGCAGGCGGCGATCACCTGGGGAAACGCGGTGTCCATCCGAACCTCGAATGGACCGCGCACGACGACCTTGCGCAGGCTGCGACCGACATGAAGCGCTGACGGAGCCACGACGGCACGCTCTGCCGGAGCAAACCACAGCAGCGGCATTCCTTCACTCGGCCACGGAAAGATTCCCGACGCGTAGGCGAGCAGCAGCCGCTCTAACGACAGGTCTCCACCGACGGCAAGTAGACCATCGCGGGTTGCCAGACCAACCGGCGGGAAGACAAGCTCCTGCGGGAGCCAGATGGGAGTCCGTACGCGTGCCAAGCTGCAAAATGGTGCCTCTGCGCTGTCAGCTTGGCAATGGTGATGTCGGTTGAGGTGGAAAGGACGGAAGAAACGAAGGCGGAAGCGGGCGAGGGCGGGTGACGTACGGTACGTCGCTACCGACTATTCGTCGGGCAGGTTGTCCTTGGCGATCTTGCGGATCTTCGTCGACGCATTGACCGAGTCAACCCACGCTTTGTCAAACTGCTCCAGATCGTCTTTCTTCGACTCTTTGCTCATCTTGCGCAGGCAGCTTCCCCACGCTTGGCTCAGACGATCGTAGTCCGCGCTGAACTTGTTGAACGTGGCGCGGAACGTCGGAGGCGTCTTGGTGGGGACTTCGCCCGTCGCTTCGCCGATGCAGGTATCGCGCAGCTTGGCCAAGAACTCCGGGTCGGTCTTCCAGCCCTTGGTCTTGTTTTCGGTGCACTTGCTGGCGAGGAACTCGAGCAGCTCCTGACCGTCCTTCATCTTGTCGATGTTCGGCACCGCGCAGTGGATGAACTTGTCGTACTGCCACGCAGCGGGATCGGCCTTGTTTGGGTTGTCGGTGGTGCTCCAGGTATCGCCCGCCGACACGATCTTGTTTTCGCGCTGCTTGGTTTCGACGCGCTTGCCTGCGCCTTCCGCCCAGGTGTTGAGCGTGTTGGCCAGACCCGCGAGCGCCTTGCCGTACTCATCGAGCGCTTGCTCATAGGCAACCGGCGCGGGCGGCGAAAAGTCACGAATCTTGCGCGACGCATCGAGCGCTTTTTTCACGCACTCGTTGGCGACCTTTTCGGGGAAGTTCTTCGGGTCCGCGTACAGCGCAGCTTCGAGCTGACCGTTGAGCTGCTCAGGCTGATTGAAGCGACGACCATCGCCTTCTTTGCCGAACAGACAGCGCCAGAACGCGTTCACGGTGTTCTTTTCGTAGTCCTGAAGCTGCTCCAGGAATGCGACGTGAACTTTGCGCTCCTCTCGCTTTTTGTGGCTGCGGAATGCCAAAAAGCCGATCACGGCCACCGCCGCAATTCCGATGGCGATGTACGCGGGCCATGGCAGACCCTTCTTTTTCAGCTCAGCACCTGGGTCGTAGCCAAACGCGCTACCGACCCCAGGCAAGTTCGCAAGATCGTCCTGCTTGTCACCGTCCAGTTGGCTCATGGTCCTCATCTTTGATCGGTGCGCTTCCCCTTGTGAAGCCTGTTTTCGGCGTTCTCATGGTTCGTCGCTGGCGCAGTGGTTCGGAAAGCTTCCTATCTTCGCGACTTGCTTGACGATCGCGGCCTGCTTCGCGTTTGATGGTTCGATAATCCGTGGCAGACAAACCGACTACTTGACAGCGGAACACTGCCACTCCATCCGTGCAAAGGAATCGTCATGAGCAGCAAAGTGAAGAGCTTTTTTCGTGCGGTGAGTGTGTCGGCAGCCCTTCTTCTTGGGGCCGCGACGGTGGGCGGCTGTGGACCCGCGTGGACGGTGGTTCGTCAGGCGCAGCCGAGTCCGTTTAACGCGCAGTCGACGTTCGCCGTCGAGCCGATCGCGTACGAAGGTCTCAAGGTCGGTGACAAAAACGAAGCCGATTACCTGGCGGAAAAGAAGCCCGAGCAAGTGGAAGCGTGGCGATCGGATCTGGGCAAGCTAAACCAAGTGTTTGCCGACACGCTGGTGAAGGAAGGCAAGGGCCTGCAAGTGACGGCGGGCGCGGCGGCGGCTCCGGGTCCGTATTCGGTGAAGCCAATGGTCAGCTTCATCGAGCCAGGCGCTTGGGCTGCCATCGTCAACATTCCGTCGGAAGTGCGCATGACCCTGCGCATCGTCGATGGTCAGGGCACGGTCGTCGATGAAGTCTCGACGTCGGTGAAGTACGCCACGCAGAGCATCATGGGCGTGCCGGTCAACGTCAGCGTCACCGAGCGTCTCAACGAGTGCGGCAAGCGCCTGGGTGAGTCGGCGGCGCAGTACCTGAAGGTTCGCGCCAACGTGAAGTAACCTGCTCGACGAGTCCGCTCGACTTAGGTCTTGCTCGTCGGATTCGCCATCAAGAATGGGTCGGCCAAGATCTCGCGCCGGCTGCATCCCTGCATAAACACCTGCTTGCGGAGCGCCGTCACAAGCTGCGCGTCTCCGCACAAGAACACGCGCTGTCCGCCAAGCTTCGGAAAGCGCGTCCGAATCACGTCCTCAAGCGGCGAGACGATCGGTGCGGTGATCGGCGCTGCGGCGTGCTGCGAACCTTCCTCACTGGCGGCTTCTTCCGTCAGCACCACAGGCAGATACGTCACGCTTGGATGACTCGTGGCGAGCGCGGTCAGCTGCTCACGCAGATACAGACCACTTGGCGAGCGGGCTCCGTGGACGATCGCGATCGGCCCGCTGTGACCTTGGGACAGAGCATCGCGCAGCACGCCATACAGCGGCGCAAGCCCGGTGCCAACCCCGCACAGCAGCAAGGGCTGCGTCGGACGACCTGGAACGTAAAAGCACTCGCCCGCAGGACCGCGCAGCGCAAGCTTGGTGCCCCGTTGCGCAGCCTGGAGCCACGACGACATCCGGCCCAGCGGCAGGATTCGAACATGAAGGATCAGCGCGGAATCGATCTGTGGCACCGACGCAAGCGAATACGATCGAACCAAGTTCCCGTCGACAACCAGGTTTATATACTGACCGGGCTGATACGGAAACGAAGACTCAGGACGGAGCGTGACTTGCAGCACCGTCGGTGACAGCCAGGTTTTGTCCACAAGCTCGGCGGAAACTTGCAGCGCGTCGCTGTCATCCGTCACCACGGTCAAGTCTTCCGTCGGTTTGGCGACACAGGACAGAAAGTAACCGCGCGCTCGCCACGAGTCCTTGAGTCCCTGCTGCGCGCTCGGCGGTGGCGTTCCTTCCGTCGCTCGGACCAGACACGACTGACAGACGCCACTTCGACACGAGTTTGGCACCCGAATGCCTTCTCGCAGCAGCCGTTCCAGCACCGTTTCATCCGCTAGATCAAATACGCACTGACCATGCCTAATTTTAGTCATGGCAGACATTGTGCCAGCGCTTGCGGAAAGGATGAAGGGCTCGTCGTCGGTGTTGTTCGCATTTTTTGACTTCCGTCGCCGGGCAAGTAGAAACGGCTGCATGTCCATGTCTTCGCCCAAGCCGGTCGCGCAACCGAGAGCGGCTGAGCGCTTGCAGCGACGGCTGAGCCAGCACATCGGAGCGCTTTCAACGGAAGCTCCGACGCTGGATATTCGGCTGACCAACAACCGATCTACGATGCTGTCGGTCCGGCGCGAACCGGGACGATATCGACTGCGACTTCATCACATGTTTGTGGCTGCGTCGCCGCAAGTGGTGGCCGCGCTCGGTCGCTATGTGATCCATCCTGAAGCGGAAGCTTCTGCGACGCTGGATGCGTTCATTGCCGAGCGGTCCGCGCAGCTTCAGCCCGCGCGCGACGCCACGCGACGAGTCATCCGTGTCATCGAGCGTCCGAGCGGACAGCATCACGACCTGAGAGCGATCTTCGACGAGCTGAACGTGGGCTATTTTGGCGGAACCATCGACGCCAAGATTACGTGGGGACGACGCAAGCGCGGCGACGAGGAGCTGCGACCGCACAAGACGCTGACGATGGGCTCGTATTCGGTGGAAGATCGGCTGATTCGGATTCATCCGACGCTGGATCGTCCCGATGTGCCGCGCTACTACGTCGCGTGGATCGTCTATCACGAGATGCTGCACCAAAAGCACGGCATTCCCGAGCTGGGTGGCCGTCGCTGTTATCATCCTCCGTCGTTTTTGGCGGAAGAGCGGCTGTTTGACGAATACGAGCTGGCTCATCGCTGGGAACGACAGCATCAGCATCGGCTGCTCATGTACTGAGCGCTCTCGCGGTCCAATCTGCGCCAAAGGGTGGATGGTGCGGGCTTTTCCGGGCATCATAGAGTCAACATGCAGCGCGGCGCTCACACGGTCGGTTGGCCAATCAGGAGTTCCCTGTCGAAGGGTCTGCTGCTGTGTGCGCTCGTCGGGACAGGGACGATGGCACAGGCCGATGAGCCGACGCCCGTTCGACAAGTTCCGCTCGAAGCGTTTTACGATGTGCTGCGCGAGCACGGCACGTTCATCGAGACGGATCGATACGGAACGGCGTTTTGTCCTCATCCAGATCTCGTCGGTGCGGACTTTCAGCCGTATCGTCGCGGTCACTGGGTGATGACCGAGTACGGCTGGACCTTCACAAGCGATCTCAAGATCAGCTGGGTGACGGATCACTACGGTCGCTGGGTCGAAGCGGGCCTGCAAAACTGTGCGTGGGCTTGGGTTCCGGGCGGTGAGTGGGGCCCCGCGTGGGTCGATTTTCGCGTCGGAGAGAAGGTCGTCGCGTGGCGGCCTCTGCCGTATCAAGGTCCGAAAGTCCGGCTCAAGCTGGCTGAGGCCAAGTCGTTTCCGCGCTTCAACTTGCCCGAAGTTCCCCCGAGTGATTCCGCGTATGTGGTGGTGCGCGAAGGGGAGTTTTCGGCCAAGCGGCTCGACTATGTGGCGCTGTCGGGTGTGCAGCAGTTTAACTCGCTGCGAGAGACGGTTCCGGTGCGGGATCTGCGCGCGGGGCTGCACTCGTATGAGTACGACGTGATGATGGCTCGCAAAGAGCAGCGACGTGGACCGGCGGTGGCGCAAGATCCCGCGACCGGCGGTCGGCCCGCTGCGGGACCGGCTACGGCGCAGGCTCATGGTCCAGCGGCTTCGGGAGACGGCTCGGAACCGGCGCAAAGACGACGCAAGCCCGATGCCACAGCAGCGGCGGCGGGTACGGTTCGCGCGGGGCTTCCCGGTGCAGATCTCCCGAAGAATCCGGCGGCGCGTGAAAAGCTACCGCTTGCGGGTGGTCAGACGGGCGATAATCCGCCCAATCGAACGAGTGCGACGACTGGTAGCAGCGCGGGCAACCCAGGTGAGTTTGGCGGCGTCAAGGTGCTCGACTGGGGCAAGCCGAAGCAGCCAGAGCCTGCGAAGTCGACGGTGCGCGATCTGAACCGCACGCTGGCACCCAGTCCAGCCAAGTCGACGACGCAGAAGTAGCCTCGACGAGCCGACGGTTACTTGTCGCTGATCGTCGGCAGCACCGCGAGTAGCTTGGCCAAGTCCGCTTCAGACAGCGTCGCGAGCTGGGAAAGTAGCGCACTCTTTGTCGGCGAAGGCGAGTCGCTGGGTGGGCTGGCGTTCGGGCTGTGCGACGAATCGGGGTCTGTGGCGAGCAGTCCGCTGACCTTGCGAATGCGGGTGTTTTCAATCGCGCCGGGACGAACGTAGTGAAGCGCGGTGACGCCGAAGCTGCCGTGTCCCAGCTGCGCGGCGACTTCCTGGCTGGTGCGTCCCGCTTCGACAGCCAGCGAGGAGTGAAGACCGCGCAAGCTGTGCGGACACACCGTCGGTAGCGCGAGCTTTTCACAGTAGCGCCGCAGCCCTTTCCACATCCAGGCCTGACGATGTCCGATTGTGCCGCCGAACAGAAAGGCATCGGGCGCTTTGTGCAACGATTGACCACGCAACAGCTCGGCCAGCACGTCGGGAACTTCCAGTCGTCGGCGCGCGTTTTCGGTCTTTCCTGACGGAATGATCAGCATGCGACCTCCGTCGTCGACATCGCGAACCTTGCGCAGCAGCACTTCGCTGGTTCGCAGCCCGAGCAGCACTTGCAGAAGCAGCGCCAGCGACAGCTCGTCACCTTGTCGGGCATCGGTCAGCAAGTCCCGACTCAGCTTGCGCGCTTCATCGAGTGAGAGCTGGAGCTTTCCCCGTCGAGGCTTTCCCACCGGCTTGATCTGCGCAAACGGATTCACCGACACGAGCTTGCGCTCCATTGCCCAGCGATACAGCTCTTTGGCGCGCTTGAGTGCTGCGTGGTGCGTCGCCGTCGCAAAGCGCTCACCCAGCGAGTCGTAGATCTGCTTCGCTTCCTCTTCCGAGATGCTCGCCATCGGTCGATCCGTCGGAAGAAAGCTGCTCAGTCGATCGAAGACCGCTTGCACCGACAGTGGCTTACAGCCGCTGCGTCGCTTGTCATCGGCAAACTGCGTCAGCGCTTCGCCGATCAAGATGACGTGCTGCTGCAAGTGTTCGCCAATCGAGGCCCGCGCTGCTTCGGCCTGCTCGACGCTGCCAAAGATCATGCTCTTGCGACTTGGACCGTCGATGATGACCAGTCGCCACTTGTCGCGGGCTTGGTACGGACCAAGGATTCGCGTGCTCGGAGTGCCTCGCATGTTATGAAAATCACATAAAAAATCGGCGATTAGAAGGGCTCGTGTGTGATGTTGGCGCGTTGCGATGCCGGTCGTGCGGGCGCTGCCAGGGATCCGCGAGATGTTGATTCAGCGTCTTGATTCCCGTCGTGTGTAGGGTCATTCTGAGGAGTAAGTAGGAAGGAGTACCCCAATGATCACTCAACCGGCCTTGCTGTCTGGCCTTGTCGCAGCGTCGTTTTTGGTTGGCGCTGTCGGGACTGCTTCGGCTCAAGTGGCTCCTGTCGCGCCGGCTCCGGTGCCGCCACGGATTGTGAACGCGCCGCCGCCTGTTGGTGCAGCGGTGGCTCCGCAGCCGTATTACGCTCCGCCTGGCACGGTGGTGTATCCGGGGGGGCAGCCGTACTACGCGCCCACGCCGCCGCCACCGCCGCCGGGCTATCAGGCGCAGCCGTATCCGCCGCCGCCGCCGGGCTATCAGGTGCAGCCGTATCCGCAAGCGTACGGTCAGCCGATGCCGCCGCCGCCGCCGGTGCGCTACGAGTATCGTCGTCCGAACCGAGGCATGCTCATCGCGGGCATTGCGATCTTGGGCGGTAGCTACTTTCTGACGGCAGTTCCCGCTGCGCTGTGGAACGCCGTGGACAACGGCGCGAGCAGCCTCAATGGTACGACGACGCACGGAACCTACTGGCCGCTCTATGTGCCGGTGTTTGGTCCGTGGATCGAGCTTCGGTACCTGAACACCAACCCGTTCTACGACGGCTGGAGCGTCCTGGCGGGCATTCCCTGTGTGCTGTCGGGCCTGGCGCAGGCGACGGGTCTGGCGCTGACGATTGCGGGCGCTCTCACGGGAAGCCGCGTGCCGGTTCAGGAAAGCCAGGTGATGTCGTCTTCGGTTCAGGTGGTGCCGATCACGCTGCCGGGTGGTGGTGGCGGTCTGGCTGCGTCGGGAAGCTTCTAGCGCACCTCCGCGCTCGATCGTCGATATCAGGGGGATTGGGATATGTTATCGGAACCGCAGATTCCGGTGCTGATCGTCGGTGCCGGTCCGGTTGGGCTGACCTTGGCGTGCGAGCTTCGTCGCCACAAGGTTCCCTTTCGGATCATCGATCAAGCCGCCGGGCCGACGATTTACTCGAAGGCGCAGATTCTTCACTCACGGACGATGGAGGTCTTTGAAGACCTCGGGCTTGCGTCGAAGCTGTGTGAGCAAGCGCGTCCCGCTCGGGCGATGAACGTGTTTACGCCGAGCTGGGAGCGCGTGGTTCACGTCGCGGTGGGTGAGCAAGACACGGCGTATCCGTACATGCTGAACCTGTCGCAGCGCGATACCGAGCTGGCGCTGGCGGAACACCTGTCGCTGCTCGGTGCGGATGTCGAGCGCAAAGTGCTGCTGCACTCGTTTGAGCAGACCGAAGACCTCGTTCGCTGTCAGCTTGGGCACGAAGGCGGCAAGATCGAGACGGTGACGGCGCGCTACCTGATTGGCTGCGATGGCGCGCACAGCTCGGTACGCAAAGGTCTGGGTCTGCCGTTCGTCGGTGAAACCTATGAGTGGCGTCTGACCCAAGCGGACATTCGGATTGACTGGTCCAGCGCGCTGCCGACGGATGAAGCGGTGGTGTTTTGGTCTCAGCACGGACCGCTCGCGGCGTTTCCGCTGCCGGGTGAGCATCGCTATCGCCTGATTGCCTTTGATGCGACCGAAGATCCGACGCTGGAGACCTTTCAGCGACTGATGGACGAGCGCGGTCCGCCAGGCTGTCGGGTGAGCGATCCGCACTGGATGGTTCAGTTCACGATTCACTGTCGCCAGGTCGAGCGCTATCGCTCGGGGCGCGTGCTGCTGTGCGGGGATGCGGCGCACATACACAGTCCCGTCGGTGGCCAAGGACTCAATACCGGCGTGCAAGATGCCTACAACCTGGGCTGGAAGCTCGGGCTTGTGCATCACGGTGTCGCGCAGGACAGGCTGCTCGATTCGTATCATGAAGAGCGTCATCCCGTGGCGGCGGCGGTTTTGCGTAGCACCGACGGTGCGACCAAAGGCATGAACCTGCTGGTCAAGCTGTCGAGCGACTGGGCCCAGAGCCTGCGCAACAGTGCCATTCGCTTTTTGACGAGTCTGTCACCGCTTCAGCGCGCTGCATCGCGAACCCTGTCCGAGCTGGATGTCGCGTATCACCACAGCCCGATTGTCGGTCAGGTTCAGTCGACTCCGTGGAATCGTCACGGTGACGACGGACATGAGTCGCCCGGCCTGCGCGATCTGCTGACGTTTTCCGACGGACCTGCGCCGGGTGATCGGGTGCCCGATGTTCACTTCGTCGATGATCAGTCCGAAGATCGTCGCCTGCTTCCGCTGCTTC
>WBZP01002120.1_pt1 | contig 23309 bp, 18 predicted proteins | sample 5204301 | NCBI WGS metagenome assembly WBZP01 (sample SAMN12412401, study PRJNA552823) | activated sludge metagenome | isolation source: activated sludge from nitrification reactor of wastewater treatment plant... | place: USA: Pennsylvania | collected 2017 | reverse complement strand
GCGAGGTCGTGGCTATCGCTGGGGTGACCGACGTGCTCGTCAATGGCGATGGAGCCGTGTGGATCGACCGTGGCCAGGGGGCTTACCGCGTCGGATCCGTGGACCCAGGCGACGTGCGCGCTCTTGCAGTCCGTTTGGCCGGACAGGCCGGGCGCCGTTTGGACGATGCGCAGCCCTGGGCTGACGGCCTGTTGCCGGGTGGCGTGCGGCTGCACGCGATCCTGCCTCCCGTGGCGACCTCGGGCTGTCACCTCAGCCTGCGCTTGCCGCGAGTGAATCCGGCGGGAGTGGCCGGGTTGCGCGAGATTAGGGCCGTCGATGACCACTGTGCTGGGGTGTTGCGCGCGGTGGTGCAGGGGCGCCTGTCGTTCCTGGTCACGGGTGGGACTGGCGCCGGCAAGACCACGGTCCTGGCCGGCCTGTTGGGGGAGTGCCCTCCGGGGGAGCGGATTGTCGTCGTCGAGGATGTGGCGGAGCTAGCGCCAGCCCATCCCCATGTGGTGTCTCTGCAATGTCGCCCGCCCAATGTCGAGGGTGCGGGCGCCTTGACGATGACCGACCTGGTCCGCCAGGCACTGCGAATGCGGCCGGATCGGCTTGTCGTCGGTGAGGTGCGTGGTGCGGAGGTCCGCGAGCTTCTCTTGGCCCTCAATACTGGCCATGAAGGCGGGGCTAGCACCATGCATGCCAACGGCGCGGCCGAGGTGCCGGCCCGGTGCGAGGCGCTCGGCTCGCTGGCGGGGATGCCGCGAGAGAGCGTTCACGCCCAACTTCGCGAGGCGGTGCGGGTCGTCGTGCACACGGCCCGACGTGGTCAATGGAGGGGTGTGGTGGCCGTGGCCCTCCTGCAGTGGTCCGGTGGGAGCATGGTGTCTGCAGAGGTGCTGACGCGAGGTGGTCCGCATGACCCGTGTCGTCGGGGGCCAGCGTGGGCAGAGTTCGCCGAGCTCCTTCATGCCCGAGGCGTTTCGGACCTGCCGTGGAGTGGCTAGCGATCGGGCTCGCCGTGACCGCTGCGCTGGCCTTCCCGCTGGATTCGGCGGTCGCTGGCCGAGGACAGGACGTGCGCCGCTCGCGGGACACGGGCCGAGGGCAAGATCTGCCCAGATCGGCGCTGCGGGGTGGTCGACTCCTTCGTTGGTGGCCACGGCGCAAGCCCGCGGTAGCAGACGGCGCTTGGGTCGCCAGCCTGGCTGAGGCATCGGCGGCGAGCCTTGAGGCCGGGATCCCGCTGCGCCGAGCCCTGGAGGTCTGTTGTGAGACCGGGTTCTGGGGCGAGGCCGGCTCAGCGGTGCGTGAGGCATTGCGCGACCCTGCCTGCACGGTTGCCGAGGCTCTCGACCAGGTCGGACCCGGCGACGGCCAGCCATCGGGCTCGGCCTCGCTCCTGCTCGCTTGTGTGCGGATGGCGCAGGAGCAGGGGGTCCCGGCGGCAGCAGCGATGACCCGCGCCGCTGAGCTCGCGCGCGCGTCCGCCGCCCGCGAGGAGTCATTGGCGGCACTCATCTCGGGCCCGCGGGCATCCATGCAGGTCATTGGCGCACTGCCCTTGCTGGGTCCGGCCATCGTGTGGCTGATCGGGCTTGACCTCGGCGAGGTCTACACCGGGTGGTGGGGCCTGAGCTGCATCACGCTCGGGATCGGCTTGGCGGTGGTTGGGCGAACGTGGGCGCGCAGACTCTTGCGCCGCGCGGGCGCAGCGCAGAAGGTATCGCTGGCGTCGGGTGCCACGGCAGAAATCGAGGATGCGATCGTCGCCATCACGCTCCTGGCGTTGGCCCTGCGCGCGGGGCAGGGATTGGCCGAGTCGTTGGAGGCGGTAGGTGGAGTCCAAGAGTGCCCGGCCGCCTCCGACCTTGCCACTGTCGCCGCTGCCCTGAGATGGGGCGAGTCGGCGCCAGACGCCTGGGCCCATGTTGATGCGGTGTGGGAACCGGCAGCCATGCTCTGGAGCGTGGCCGTGGCTGCAGGGGTTCCGCCCGCGGCACTCCTCGATGCGGCGGCCGTACGGATGGCCGGGGCCGAGCGCCGGAGGCTTGAGAAGGCGGCCGCTCGCGCTGGGGTGCTGCTCGTGCTCCCGCTGGGGATCTGCTTCCTGCCGGCCTTTCTCCTGACCACGGTCGTCCCCGTGGTGATCACCCTCGGGGCCCAGTTGGCCGCCTGAGTCGTCGAGTTCAGAGGCGGGGCAGCTCAGGATGTGCCTTGTACCAGGTGACTCGGGTCTTGTCGGCCTCGCGGGAGATGGCTTGCCACCGTGCTTCTGCTTCGGCGATTTGTGCCGAGTGGGTGGCGGTGAACTGGGGGATTTCGGCAGCGAGGTTGCGGATGAATTGGTTGTGCGCGTCGCGCCGGCAGTTGGCGTCAGCGGTCGCTCTGGCCATGGCGGCGGCCTTCACGTCCTTTGGTGAGCCCGGAAGCGCATTCAGTTCGGGGTACGGCCCGTAGGCGTCTTCGGCGTCGGTGACCTCGAAGCCGGCTTTCGTCATGCAGGGCACGTAGGTCTCAGTGGTGACTGAGGACTGTGGGGTTGACGCTGCCCGGGCGAACAGGTCGAACCATGCGTCGTGGATCGGGGTGGCGTATCGCTCTTGCGTGGCGTTCACCGGTTGGCAGGTGTTGGCGGCTTTGGTGAAGGCATCGCTGCCGAAGTCGGGGGAGGTGATCTCCGGGAACCGGCTTCCGGCGAGTCGCTGCTCGATGCTCTCATCGAGCCGGGCCGAGATCTCGTTCAGATCGACCGACATGGCCACAGGGACCGGCGCCGAAAGTTGCCCGGGTCTCCGCGGCCTCTCAGCCTGCCCGAACGGGGAGGGTTGATAGGTGGCGCCGAATGCGGCGAAGCACTGGACCAGGTCGTCCTGCATCTTGACGTAGTCCAGGAACATTCCGTCGACCTGCTGCTGAGCGGTGCCCGAGATGCGCGCGTCGAGCGCCGCGACCGCCGCTTCCTCAGCAGCCACCGGCGTCTCCGCGGCCTGGGTTCCGCAGCCGGCCGCGAAGACGACCAGACATGCACCGATGGCACCCCACCGTGCCGGCATCCAGATCCCCTTTCGGCCTCCCGCGTGACCACCAGTTTCAGCGGGCTCGGCCAGGCCGTCAAGGTCGCGAGCGGCGCCGACGTGGGCGGCTCGGTAGGAGGGGCCGTCCACAAGTGCTCAGACGGCCCGACCTTGTCCACATTCGGTTGCTCGCCATTTGCCCCGTGCACCCGGCCGTCGTTGACTCAAGCTAAGGGCGCCGCCGGGGTGCCAGCGAGGAGTGAGAACTGATGTCTACCAAGGTGATTCGATGGTTTGCGAGGCAGAGCGAGGCCGGCATGACGACCGCCGAGTATGCCGTGGGCACGATTGCCGCCTGCGCATTTGCGGGGCTGCTGATCGTCGTCATCAAGTCGGGGCCGGTCAAGGCGCTGTTGGCGAAGGTGATCTCGGCGGCGTTGGGCTCGGCACTGTGAGATCGGCTGGACGCCGAGACGAGACGGGGATGGTGACCGCCGAGTTGGCGCTCGCGGCCCCCGCCCTCGTCCTCCTGCTCGCTCTGGCCCTCGGGGTGGCGAGATGGGGCGTGGACCGACTGCGCTGTGAGGAAGCGGCCTATGTCGGCGTTCGCGCTTTGGCCCGTGGCGTGCCGGAGGCGAGCGTGCGGGCGGCGGTGGCACAGCGCGCCCCTGCAGGCAGCGTGATCGGCATCCGGATCGGCGGGGAGTTGGTTCGGATCAGTGTGCAAGCGCCAACGCCCTCGCTGCTTTCGCGGCTACCTGGGAACTACCAACCGACAGCCGAGTTGACCGCGGTGCGCGAGGCCCTAGATGACCCCTTGCCAGCCCAGTGATCGAGGATCGGGCACCGTCCTGGTGGTGGGTGGCCTCGGCTTGCTGGTGACGGCGGTGGTGCTGCTGGCCTGGGTGGGCAGCCTCCTGGTATCCAGCGCTCGGGCGGCCAGCGCTGCCGACCTCGCGGCGCTCGCCGCCGCGCGGGAGTTGCTGGCCGGCAACCCCTGCGCCGCGGCCGGGCGCGTGGCAACGACCAACTCCGCCGAGCTGACCCAGTGCGAGGTCCACGCCGACGGCAGTGTCATCGTGCGGGTCGCGGTGACTGTCGGCGGGCGAATCGGTCGGGCCACCGCAGTTGCCCGCGCGGGGCTGGCTCTGTGAGCGGCGCTGCCTTACGGGCCATTTCCGCGATCAGGCGCGACCCTGATCATCGAGGCGGCGCTCCTGATCGAGCTGGGCGTCCCGGATTGCGGAGAGGTCCTGCAGGCGTTTCTGAGTCGCCGCCTGCTCGGCCTTCAGCTTGGCCCCGGCCTCCTTGGCCTCACGGCGCAGCCGCGCCCGTCGTTTGGTCCCGGTGCTCAGGAGCACCCAGCCGAGCCAAAAGAGGGAAATCACCACCATACCCGTGATGAGGAAGGCCAGGGGCGGCAAGTTGAGCGTGCCGAAGGGCAGGTCGATGTCGATCTGGTCGGTCAGGCTCGCTACCCCGACAACGAGGAAATATCCGGCAGCCGCGGCCAGCACGATGAGCAGGAGGCCGATGAGGACCATGGGTTGGGGCCTTTCCAGGAACCAGGAGTCGATCAGACGGGTCGGCTTCAGTGGTGGGAAGTCCCCGGCACCGTCCACCCGCTATCCGCAGAGTAGGCCCTCATGGGGCGGCCGTCACCCGCAGCAGGGTGATGGCGCCGGCCTTGTCGAGCGGTTCATTGCCATTGCCGCACTTGGGCGATTGCACGCAGGCCGGGCAGCCGGTGTCGCAGGCGCACTCGGAGACCGATTCTCGGGTGGCGCGGACCCACTCCGGGAACACCTCAAAGGCCCGGTCCGCGAAGCCTGCACCGCCGGGGTACCCGTCGTAGACCATGATCGTCGGCAGGCCAGTGTCGGGGTGGCAGGCGGTCGATACACCGCCGATATCCCAACGGTCGGCGGCCGCCACCAGGGGCAGCAGGCCAATGGCGGCGTGCTCGGCCGCGTGCGCCGCACCGGGGATCGCCTCGGCGTCGACCCCCTCGGCGGCCAGCAGATCCTCTGGCAGTGTCCACCACACCGCTCGGGTGGTGAGGGTGCGTTCCGGGAGGTCGAGCCCGTGCACCCCGAGTATCTCACCGCCGGGCAGGCGGCGAAGGAAGCCGGTGACCTGCGACGTCACGGTGACGACGCCGCGGCATACCGCCACGCGACCGATCGCCGTGGTCTGGTCGGTTGTCACGATCCTGAAGCTGCTGATCGATTGGGCGTGCGTGGTCCAGCCCGGGTCGCCCCGAACAACCGTCGCGATGCCCGACTCGAGGTCCAAGTCGATGACCACCCAGGTATCGCCCTGGTGGACGTGCACCGCCCCGGTATGCACCTGCGTGTGGGCGGAGGCCGCGTCAACCGTGCCCAGGACCCGGCCGCTGCCTGCCTCGACGACACTGACGACCGACTCAGCGCCGCGCAAGGAGATGTGCGCTGCCGAGCGGTCCTCCCGAGCCCAGAACCAACCCCGAGGGCGCCGCCGCAGGATGCCCTTGGCGACCATGGCGTCGACCAGACGCCGGGCGTGCGGGCCGAAGAGCTCGAGATCCTCGGGCGTTAGCGGCAACTCCGCTGCGGCGGCGGCCAGATGCGGTCCGATCACCACAGGGTTGGCGGGGTCCATCACGGTGGCCTCGACCGGCGCGTCGAGCACCGCCTGCGGATGGCCCAGCAGGTAGGTATCCAACGGGTCATCGGCGGCCACGAAGATCGCGAGCGCCTCGGTTCCAGACCGCCCGGCTCGGCCGACCTGCTGCCACAGGCTCGCCCTGCGCCCGGGCCAGCCCGCGACGATCACCGCATCGAGCCCGCTGACGTCCACCCCCAACTCCAGGGCATTAGTCGCCGCCAAACCCACCAGGCGACCCGAGCGAAGGTCGGCCTCGAGCGCTCGTCGCTCTCCCGGGAGGTAGCCGCCGCGATATGCCGCAACGCGCTCTACCGCTGTGGGCGCCAGCTCCTCAAGCCGACGGCGTGCCGAGGTGGCCAAGGCCTCAACCCCGGCACGGCTTCGGGCGAAGGCGACCGTCTGCACCTGGCGAGCCACCAACTCACTGAGCAGCTCCGCGGCTTCGGTGGTCGCCGACCGCCGGGCACCGTCGATGGTCGGTGGCTCCCAGAACGCCAAGGTCAGGCCCGCCCGAGGGGATCCGTCATCGACCACGGCGGTGCACGGCATACCGATCAGGGCACTGGCGTGCTCGGCCGGTGACGCCACCGTCGCAGAGGCGAGCACAAAGGTCGGCTGGGCTCCATAGCGTGCGCAGATCCGGTTCAACCGGCGCAGGACCGCCGACACGTGGGTGCCGAAGACCCCCCGATACGTATGGCACTCGTCGATGACGATGAGTTTCAGGCTGCGCAAGAACCGTGACCAGCGCTCATGCCCCGGCAGCAGCGAGTGATGCAGGAGGTCAGGATTGCTGAGCACGATATTGGCGTGATCGCGCACCCAGCGACGCTCGTCGGGAGGAGTGTCGCCGTCGTAGGTGGCCGCCCGCACGCCCGGTACTGCGAGCGCTTCGATCCGGGTCAACTGGTCAGCGGCCAGCGCCTTGGTCGGCGAGAGATAGAGGACGGTGGCTCCCCGCCCACCCGGATCAAAGGACCCCTCATGGGCCCATGACAACGCAGGCGCGAGGTAGGCCAGGGACTTGCCGGAGGCGGTGCCGGTGGCGAGCACGGTATGCCGACCCTGCCCGATCAGGTCCAGGGCTGTGCGCTGGTGGCTCCACAATCGGCCGGCTCCGGCCCCGGTGAAGGCCCCCACGGCCACCGGCGAGATCCAGGTTGGCCACTCTGCCCAGGCAGCGGCGCGCTCGGGGCGGTGCGCCACGTGCCGCAGCCGCGGCGCCCGGTGACCCCGCGCCAGCTCGGCGAGCAGATCCTGGGGAGTCGGCACGCGGCATACGGTAACCACTGCCCCCGACGACAGCCACTGCCCGCGACGACGTGACAGCGCTCACCCGATGGGCCTTGTGACCCCAATCACCGGTAAGGTGCGCCGCGGCGCCCCACGCGCGCGGGACCCACCGCTGACGCGCGTCCAATTGGGGCTCACACATCAAGGAGGATGGCATGGCACCCCTCGCACTCGCTTCGGCAGAGTCGAGCTCGGCGCTGGATCTCACCGGGACGAATCTCACCCTGGTCATTGCAGTCGCGGTCATCGCCGTGATCTCGCTGATCTTCGGGTTCGTATTCCGTAACCAGGTCCTGGCAGCAGACACCGGCACCGACAACATGCGCACCATCGGTGCGGCTGTCGAGGAGGGCGCGAAGGCCTACCTCAACCGGCAGTTCAAGACTCTCGGCGGCTTCGTCGTCCTGGTCTGTGCGCTGCTCTTCATCCTGCCGGGCGACACCAACGTCAAGATTGGCCGCTCGGCATTCTTCGTCGTCGGCGCGTTGTTCTCGGCGGCCATCGGCTACCTCGGCATGAACCTCGCCGTGAAGGCCAACGTCCGCGTGGCCTCGGCCGCGCGCGCCGGCTCGCGCGACGAAGGCATGCGCATCGCCTTCCGCACCGGTGGCGTTGTGGGCATGGCCACGGTGGGTCTGGGCCTGCTGGGCGCCTCCGTCGTCGTGCTCATCTACGAAGGTGACGCTCCTAAGGTGCTCGAGGGCTTCGGCTTCGGCGCCGCGCTGCTCGCCATGTTCATGCGCGTGGGCGGTGGCATCTTCACCAAGGCTGCCGACGTGGGCGCCGACCTGGTGGGCAAGGTCGAGGCTGGCATTCCCGAGGACGACCCCCGCAATGCTGCGACGATCGCGGACAACGTGGGCGACAACGTCGGTGACTGCGCCGGTATGGCTGCAGACCTCTTCGAGTCGTATGCCGTGACCCTGGTCGCGGCCCTGATCCTCGGCTCCGTCGCCTTCGGCGTTTACGGCCTGGTCTTCCCGCTGATCATCCCGGCAATCGGTGCGATCACCGCGCTGCTGGGTGTGTACATCACCAAGGCCCGCCACGGTGAGAACCCGCTGAGCGCGATCAACCGCGGCTTCTACATCGCGGCGGCTGTGTCGGCCGTGCTGTCGGGCGTCGCCGCCTATGCCTACCTGCCCAAGACCTTCGCCGAGATCGGCTCCCGCGATGAGGAGATTGGCGCGCTGACCGGCGACCCGCGACTGACCGCCCTGCTCGCCGTGATCATCGGCATCGTGTTGGCCGGCATCATCTTGTGGCTCACCGGCCACTTCACCGGTACCGACAAGCGCCCCACCCAAGACGTGGCCCGCACCTCGCTCACCGGCCCGGCGACCGTCGTGCTCTCGGGCATCGGCGTGGGTCTGGAGTCTGCGGTGTACACCGCGGCCATCATCGGTGGCGCGGTCTACCTGGCCTTCATCCTCGGTGGCGGCAGCACCGCGCTCGCGCTCTTCCTGATCGCGCTCGCTGGCTGTGGTCTGCTCACCACGGTTGGCGTCATCGTCGCCATGGACACCTTCGGGCCGGTCTCGGACAACGCCCAAGGCATCGCCGAGATGTCGGGCGATGTCGACGGTGACGGTGCGCAGATCCTCACCGAGCTGGACGCCGTGGGTAACACCACCAAGGCCATCACCAAGGGCATCGCCATCGCGACCGCGGTCCTCGCGGCGACGGCGCTCTTCGGGTCCTACACCGACGCCTGGCAGACCGCGGTCAGTGAGCTCGACACCGCGGGCATCTCACAGAAGGAAGGCCAGGACTTCCTCAATAGCGCGGTTGGCCTGATCACCTCGCCGAACACGCTGGTCGGTCTGATCATCGGTGCCGCGGTGGTCTTCCTCTTCTCGGGTCTGGCCATCAACGCGGTGACCCGGGCAGCCGGCGCCATCGTCTTCGAGGTGCGTCGCCAGTTCCGGGAGCACCCCGGCATCATGGACGGCACCGAGAAGCCGGAGTACGGCCGGGTCGTGGACATCTGCACGCGGGACTCGCTGCGTGAGTTGGCGACCCCTGGTCTGCTTGCGGCGCTCATGCCGGTGGCCGTGGGCTTCGGCCTGGGCATCGGGGCGCTGGCCGGCTTCCTAGCCGGGGCGATCGGCTCGGGCGCGCTGATGGCGGTGTTCCTGGCCAACTCCGGTGGCGCATGGGACAACGCCAAGAAGCTGGTTGAGGATGGCCACCACGGTGGCAAGGGCACCGAGGCACACGCGGCCACCGTCATTGGTGACACCGTGGGTGACCCGTTCAAGGACACCGCAGGCCCGGCTATCAACCCGTTGATCAAGGTCATGAACCTGGTCTCGGTGCTCATCGCGCCCGCGATCGTGACCCTGACCCTGGGGTCTGGAGCCAATGCGCCGATCCGTTATGGCATCGCGGCGGTGGCCCTGGTCATCGTGATCGCTGCGGTCGCTCTCTCCAAGAGCAAGGACATCGCCATCGGTGGCGACTCCGACCCGGATGCGGCCATTGCGACCGCGCACCACCCGGAGCAGATTCACTGACCTTGCTCCGCTGCACCGCCGTGGCCGGGACCCGCCTGTCGGGCCCGGCCACGCGGCATTCGCGGCGGCGGTTGCGCCATCACCGCGGGCCAGGGAGCCGAACAATCGACGTCGGACACTAGGCTCGGGCAGATGAGCAGCGCCCCGCCCCCGCGTCTTGACCCGGACCTCATCGCTCGCTTGCGCTCGGACCTTATGGCCAGCGCGTTCACGGTGGCCGGAGTGACCGAGGTGCTGGGCCCGATGGCTGCCGCGGCCTTGCTGCGGGAGCAGGCGCTGCCCGCCCAACGCATCACCGCAAACGACAGCCGGGCCTGCGCGACGTTGATTCGCTTGTTCACCCTGGGCGACCCGGTCGACACCGCCGATGTCGAGCGGGCCCTGCCGAGTTTGGGGGTCGCTGGTGCCACCGCCCTCGGAGTGGTGGCTCCGGAGGGAGATGCCGTCATCGCCGTCTGCGATGTGCGTCCGTATGCCGCCGACGACCGATCATGGTGGATCGCCTCCGACCTGGCCGAGCTCGCCACCGGGCGTCCGCTATCGCCCGATCACGTGCTCGGGATCGGTGGTGCGTCGACGACGCTGGCGACCTGGACGCCGCGGGTGCCGGTGCGGCGCGCGCTCGACGTGGGGACTGGGTCAGGGGTTCAGGCGCTGCACTTGGGCGCCCACGCCGAGAGCGTCACGGTGACCGATGTGTCTGAGCGGGCGCTGGGCTACGCCCGATTCAATGCCGAGCTCAATGGCGTGGCCTGGAGCGTGCTGGCCGGGTCGATGCTGGCGCCGGTTGTCGGCCAGCGATTCGATCTGATCGTGAGCAATCCTCCCTTTGTGATCACCCCGCGCTGCGATGCGGTGCCCACCTACGAGTACCGCGACGGTGGCGCTGCCGGCGACGCCATCGTGGCTGATCTGGTCCGGGGGGTGGGCGAGCACCTGGAGCCAGGTGGGATCGCCCAGTTGCTCGGCAACTGGGAGGTGCACGACGAGGCGGACTGGAGCGAGCGCGTCGCGGGATGGCTCTCGGGGACCGGCCTGGATGCCTGGGTGGTCCAGCGCGAGAGCGCGGACCCAGCGGAATACGCGGAGACCTGGGCTCGAGATGGTGGGCACTTCTCCGGGACAGCGGAGTTCAACGCGATGTATGCCGCGTGGCTGGACGACTTCGCCTCGCGGTCGGTGCGAGCCATCGGCTTCGGCGTGATTACCGTGCAGCGTCCGCGAACCGATCGGGCGCCCTTCGTCGACCTGATGGATATGCCGGGGCCCGTTGCCAGCCCGATGGGGCCATCCGTGGCGGCCGGCTTGGCGTCTCGGACCTGGCTTGCGGAGCACACGGACGATGACCTCTTGGCCCAGCGATGGCGATGCGCCGCCGATGTTTATGAGGAGCGGCATACCCACCCGGGCGCGGCCGACCCATCGGTGATTTTGCTGCGTCAGGGTGGCGGGCTTCGGCGCGCCATCACCATGTCGACCGTGAGCGCGGCATTCGCGTCGGTCTGTGACGGTGAGTTGACCGCGGGTCAGTCGGCGGCGGCGATCGCCGGCGTGCTGGGCGAGGACGACGAGGCGGTGCGTGCGGAGATCGTGGACTTCATCCGGGATGCCGCCAAGGACTGCCTGCTTGTCCGGTAACCCCGGTGCGGGACATTGGCGCCACATTGACTTGTGAGTGAGCACTCACTCACTTATGATCGCCCGTATGCCGCGAGCCCCCCGACTGTGCGTTGCGGATCGTCGGCGCGAGCTCGCGGAGGCAACCCTGCCGCTGGTCATGGAGCACGGTCGCGCCGTCACGACTCGGCAAATCGCGCAGGCGGCGGGCGTTGCCGAGGGCACGATCTTCCGGGTCTTCGCCACTAAGGATGAGGTGATTGAGGCAGCGATCGCCCGCGGCTTTGACATCGAGACCTATGTCATCGCTGTCGAGGGCCTCAACCCTGACGGCACTCTGGATGAGGTGCTCACCAGAGCCACCCAACTCATGATGGACCGATTCGCCCACATCTTTCGCTTGCTCACGGTCCTGGGGTCGTCGGCCAAGCCCACGATGAGCGGATCCCCCGACCTCGTCGAGCGAATTGGCAAAGCGCACGAACGACTGCTCGCCCCGCACCGGGCGCACTTCACCATCGCGCCACGCGAGGTGATGCGCTACCTCCGGCTGCTCGCCTTCTCCGGCAGCAACCCCCATGTCACCGATGGTCGCCTCCTCACCGCGACCGAAATCGTCACCCTCGTCCTGAATGGCACAACAAAGGAACCCACGTGCTGATCTCCCTCCTCCGCCGACACTTGCGCCCATATGCCGCCTGGCTGGCCGCGATCCTCGTCCTCCAGTTCGCCGCGACGATCGCCTCGCTCTACCTGCCCTCGCTGAACGGCAAGATCATCGATGAGGGCGTCGCCAAGGGCAATACGGGCTACATTCTGAGCGCCGGGGGCTGGATGCTCGTCATTTCACTGGTCCAGATCGCCGCGACTGTGGGAGCCGCCTACTTCGGCGCCCGGACCGCTGCCAGTCTGGCGCGGGATGTCCGTGCCGCGGTCTTCGACCGGGTGATGTCCTTCTCCGAGAAGGAGGTTGGCGATTTTGGTGCGCCCACGCTGATCACTCGAACCACCAATGACGTCACCCAGGTCCAGCAGGTGCTCTACATGGCGCTGGCGTTCATGGTCTCGGCGCCGATGATGATGGTGGGCGGGGTGATCATGGCCCTGCGCGAAGACGTCGGCCTGTCCTGGATCATGGCGGTGGCGGTACCGATTCTCGCGGTCAGTGTCGGCTTCGTGCTCTCCCGCATGATCCCCTGGTTCCGCCGCATGCAGAGCAATATCGATGTCATCAATCGCGTTCTGCGCGAACAGATCACCGGAGTTCGGGTGGTCCGCGCCTTTGTCCGGGAGGACGTTGAGCGAGATCGCTTTGCCGACGCCAGCAGGGCCTATGCCGAGTCCTCGCTGGCGGTCGGGCGCCACTTCTCGACGGTCTTCCCGGTCGTCATGCTGGTCTTCAACCTCAGCAATGCCGCGGTCCTGTGGTTCGGGGCCCATCGCGTCGACGAGAAGGCGATCGAGGTCGGGGCGCTCACCGCCTTCATGGCGTACCTGATGCAGGTTCTCATGAGCGTGATGATGGCGACGATGATGTCGATGATGGTCCCTCGCGCCAGTGTCTCGGCGGGCCGGATCAGCGAGGTCCTCGACGCGAGTACTTCGGTACTTGACCCGGCCGACCCCATCCGCATTCCCGCGGGGTCGGTCGGCTTGGCCTTCGACGGGGTCAGCTTCGCGTATCCAGGCGCCGAGGCGCCCGTCCTGCACGATGTCTCCTTCACGGTTGACCCCGGCGAGACTGTGGCCCTGATTGGCTCGACCGGTTCCGGCAAGACCACGCTCATCGGGTTGGCCCCGCGTTTGCGCGATGTCACCGAGGGCTCGGTGCGGATCGGCGGTGTCGATGTCCGATCGGCTGCCCTGGAGGATGTCTGGTCGCGGATTGGCTTGGTGCCGCAGCGGCCCTTCCTGTTCTCGGGAACCGTTGCTTCGAACTTGCGGCATGGCCGGCCCGAGGCCACCGACGAGGAGTTGTGGGAGGCGCTGCGGATCGCCCAGGCAGAGGACTTCGTCCAAGAGATGGATGGCGGGCTGGACGCCGCCATCGCGCAGGGCGGAACGAACGTCAGTGGGGGACAGCGTCAACGGCTCGCCATCGCCCGGGCGGTGGTCCGGCGGCCCTCGATCTACATCTTCGATGACGCCTTTAGTGCGCTCGACGTGGCCACCGATGCGCGGCTACGTCGGGCCCTCGCGCCGGTGACCCATGACGCGGCCGTTGTCGTGGTGGCCCAGCGTGTTTCCACCATCGTGGATGCCGACCGGATCATCGTCCTCGAAGACGGTCGAGTGGTCGGCAGCGGACGGCATAGCGACTTGATCGAGAGCTGTCCGACCTACCGAGAAATTGTCGAAAGCCAGATCGCGACGGAGGCTGCCGCGTGAGTGACACCCTGAAGACCGCCGAGGAGCGGGCCGCCGAGCAGCGCCGGGGCGCGGCCGGCGCCACCCAACGCAGCGGACCCCCGCATATGCAGATCGGCCGTCCGACCGAGAAGGCGATGAACTTCGGCCCCTCGGCTCGGCGTCTGCTTGCCCTGCTTCGTCCGGAGCGCGCGGCCCTGACGATGGCCATCCTGCTGACCACCATTGCCGTGGTACTCAACGCCATTGGCCCCAAGATCCTCGGCCGCGCCACCGACCTCATCTTTGCCGGCTACTTCGGCTCTCGACTACCTGCCGGGGTGAGCGTGGAGCAGGCCGTGGCGGGACTGCGTGCCGCCGGTCAAGGCACGGTGGCCGACATGGTGGCCGCCATGACCGACCTGGTGCCGGGTCAGGGCATCGACTTCAATGCCGTGGGCCAGGTCCTCCTGATCGCGATCGGCCTGTATGTTGCGGCATCGCTGATCCAGTGGGTGCAGGGTCTACTGCTCGTCGGCGCGGTCAACCGCGTCATCTACACCCTGCGGCGGGACGTCGAGGACAAACTTCACCGGTTGCCTTTGCCCTACTTTGACTCTCAGCCCCGCGGTGAACTGCTCTCCAGGGTGACCAATGACATCGACAATGTGTCGCAGTCGCTCACTCAGACCCTGAACCAGCTGCTCAACTCGCTGCTCACAGTCGTCGCAATGCTGGCGATGATGGTGTGGATCTCCCCGCTGCTCGCCGTGATCGCGCTGGTGACCATTCCATTGAGCGGGGTGGTGGCCGGTCAGATCGGCAAGCGCTCCCAGCGCTACTTCGTGGAGCAGTGGAAGCAGACCGGCGCCCTCAATGGAGTGGTCGAGGAGTCCTTCACCGGCCACGCCGTGGTCAAGGTGTTTGGTCGCCAGGAGGCCCTGCGCCAGGACTTCTCCGTCAGCAACGAGCGCCTGTTCGGGGCCGGCTTTGGTGCGCAATTCATTAGCGGCATCATCATGCCGGCGATGATGTTCATCGGGAACCTCAACTATGTGCTCGTGGCCATCGTTGGCGGCCTGCGCGTCGCTAGCGGGCAACTGAGCCTGGGCGATGTCCAGGCCTTCATCCAGTACTCCCGACAGTTCACCCAGCCGCTGACCCAAGTGGCCTCAATGGCCAATCTGCTACAGAGCGGGGTGGCCTCCGCGGAACGCGTGTTCGAGGTGCTTGATGAGCCGGAGGAGTCGCCGGATCCAGTTGCGCCGCAACAGGTCTGCGACACCCATGGGCGCGTGGCCTTCGAGGACGTGAGCTTCTCGTATTCCGCCGACAGCCCGCTGATCGAGCACCTCTCGCTCGTGGTTGAGCCTGGCCAGACAGTGGCGATCGTGGGGCCGACCGGGGCCGGCAAGACCACCCTGGTGAACCTGATCATGCGTTTCTATGAACTCGATGGCGGTCGGATCACTCTCGATGGCATCGACATCACCGAGCTGACCAGGGATGACTTGCGCTCGCAGGTCGGCATGGTGCTCCAGGACACCTGGCTCTTTGGCGGCACGATCCGCGAGAACATTGCGTACGGCCGTCCCGGTGCGAGCGAGGATGCGGTGCTGGATGCAGCGCGCGCGGCCTATGTGGACCGGTTCGTGCACTCCCTGCCCGAGGGCTATGACACAGTCCTCAATCCAGAGGGGAGCAACCTGAGCGCAGGCGAGCGCCAGTTGCTCACGATTGCCCGGGCCTTCATCGCGCAGCCCTCGCTGCTCATCCTCGATGAAGCCACTTCCTCGGTGGACACTCGCACCGAGGTGCTGGTGCAGCATGCCATGGCGGCGCTACGGGCCGACCGCACGAGTTTCGTTATCGCGCACCGCTTGTCGACGATTCGGGATGCCGATTTGATCCTCGTCATGGAGCGCGGACGAATTGTCGAGCAGGGCTCGCATGCCGAGTTGCTCGCTCGCGGAGGGGCTTTCGCGAAGCTCTATGCCGCACAGTTTGCCGCTGCCATCGACGGCACCGAGAACGGAGCAGGCGCCCATGGGTGAGATGGTCATGATCGGGGACGCCGGTGACCTACCGGCCTACCTCGCGGTCCCCAGCACGCCGGGGCCGTGGCCCGGAGTGGTCGTCCTGCACGAGATCTTCGGGTTGGATGACGCCATCCGCGCCCATGCCGACCGGATGGCGGCCATGGGCTATCTCGCGCTGGCCCCCGACCTCATGGCCTGGGGATCTCGGATGCAGTGCATTGTCGCTGCCTTCCGATCGCTGCGGACCGGCACCGGGCGGGCTTTCGATGACATTGCCCGCTCCCGCCAGTGGCTGCTCGATGACCCTCGATGCGCGGGGGGCGTTGGGGTGATCGGCTTCTGCCTGGGCGGTGGCTTCGCCCTGGCCATCCTGGGGGAGGGCTATGCCGTGGCCGCGCCCAACTACGGGCAGCTGCCGCGCGATCTGGAGCGACTCGAGGGCGCCTGCCCGGTCGTCGCGAGCTACGGTGGGCGAGATATGTCGCTGCCCCGCGCGGCCAAGAAGCTCAAGACGGAGTTGGACGCCCGCGGCATACCCAATGACGTCAAGGAGTACGCGCAGGCGGGTCACTCCTTCCACAACCCGAGCCCTGCGAACCTGGGCTGGTGGACGGTTCCGGTCTCCCGTCTGCTCATGCGGGTCGGCTCGGATCCCGTTGCGGCGCAGGACTCGTGGGCGCGCATCGAGGAGTTCTTCGGGCAGTATCTGCCCACCGGCTCACCAGAGGATCGTGGCCTTCCAGGTGGCCAGGCGCCGAGCTGAATCGATGACATCGCCGCCGCGGTTCCACACGGCGAGGTAGACATCTACAGGATCCCCGCTGATGACGGCGTCCACCTCGTATGCCGTGTCGCTGTCCTTGATCGCGAAGCGCGCCGCGCGCATAGCTTCCGCGGAACTGTGCAGCAACCAACCTCGGCGCCCAGCGCTGACCAGGGTCCGCTCGTGGGTCTGCGTGTGCGGCGAGTTGCGGCCTCGCTGCCAGAAGCCGACCAGTAGCTCATCGATCCCGTCGAGGGCGAGCTCGTCCGAGATCGGTACCTGCTTGGCTCTGGGGGGTCGGCCCAGGGCAGCGGCGAGCGCATCAACGGCGTGGATCGTGGTCTCGTGGCATTGTCGGCGGGCCCAGAAGGTCCGTGGCGGCGGGGCATCCTTGAGGAAGACCAGGGCCTCGAGGTCTTGCGGTGCCTCAGCGAGCGCTTCGGCGAGTTGCTGCGACCCGCGGCGCAGCCAACTCACTTGATCGGCCGCCGCGCGTCCTTCGGCCTCCAAGGCGGCGGCGTCGATGTCGGCGCGCGCTCCCTGGATGGCCGCCAGCGCCCACCGGTGGACCATGCCTTGATGGGCGACCAAATCCCGGACCGTCCACAGCGGACAGGTGGGCACCTGCGCGTCGGCACCGGCTCGCTGAGCCGACTCGGCGAGCAACTCGGTGGCGGCTGTCAGCGCATCGAGATAGTCGGTGACACCTAGCGTTGACGAGGTCAGAGCGCCCAAGGGGTCAGTGGCCATGCGCCATGCTCCCATCTGCGTCGCGCGCTGAACAGGGGCGGCCTTAGCCGAGCTGCCAGGACCGCTTCGATAGCCCGAACCAGAAGCCCTCGACCGCCACGGACGAGTCCAGGGTGCTGCCCGCTCCCATCGCGGCGCCGAGCGTCACGAAGAGCGGCGCCCAGTGTTCTGAGCGGGGGTGCGCTTGCCGGGCGGCCGGTGCGCGCCGCTCCCAGTCAAGAATGGCGTCGATATCGCCGGCGGCCACCCGCTCGGCCGCCCAATGGTCGAATTCCACCGACGGTGTAGGTGCTGCCGAGTCCGGGCCGCCGCTGGGGTTGAACCAGCCGAGGTTGTGGGTGGTGAAGCCCGAGCCGATCACCATGACCCCCTCGTCGCGCAGCGGCGCCAACCGCTGGCCCACCTCGAAGAGGCGTTGCGGGTCAAGGGTCGGCAGGGAGAGTTGCAGCACCGGGATGTCGGCCTGTGGGTACATCTCCACCAAAGGCACGTAGGCGCCATGGTCCAGACCGCGGGTCGGGTCTTGGTGCACCCCGCCCTCGATATCGCCGAGGAGTCCGGCAACGCGGCCGGCGAGCGCGGGAGCGCCCGGGGCGGCATAGGTGACCTCGTAGTACTTCTGCGGGAAGCCCCAGAAGTCATAGAGCAGGGGCACATCTGAGCTAGTGGCGCTCACAGCAATCGGAGCGGACTCCCAGTGCGCCGAGACCATCAGGATCGAGCTCGGTCGATCGAGGGCGCCCGCCCAGTTCGCCAACTCGCTCCGCCAGCGCACGTCATCCGCGAGCGGGGGAGCCCCATGGGAGAGATACAGAACCGGAGAAGTCATACAACATTCAACCACACGTTTCCCGCCGGATGCCGAAACCTTGCACTTTGGGCCCCTTGTAGCGGGCCGGAAGCGCAAGGTTCCGACCCCAAGTCTGCGGGCACACGGCATACCCCTGCTAGGTTCTCTGACGATTCCCTCGTCCGAGCAGCGACGAATCCGCTGCACGAGGAGAGCAGAACGGAGCAGGACACCGTATGGGCAGCAAGCTCGTCATCGTCGAGTCGCCGGCCAAGGCCAAGACCATCGCCGGGTATCTCGGCAAGGACTGGCATGTGGAGGCATCGGTCGGTCATATCCGTGACATCCCCACCCCGAGCGAAATGCCGGCGGAGATCAAGAAGGGTCCCTTCGGCAAGTTCGGCGTCGACGTCGACAACGACTTCGAGCCGTATTACATCGTCGATGCCGATAAGAAGAAGAAGGTCGCCGAACTGAAGCGAGCGCTCAAGGGCGCCGACGAGCTCTATCTCGCCACTGATGAGGATCGCGAAGGCGAGGCCATCGCGTGGCATCTCCTGCAAACCCTGCAACCCAAGATCCCGGTCAAGCGGATGGTCTTCCATGAGATCACCAAGGAAGCCATCCAGCGGGCCGCCAACTCCACCCGCGAGGTCAACACTGCGCTCGTTGACGCGCAGGAGACCCGGCGCATTCTCGACCGGCTCTACGGCTACGAAATCTCGCCCGTGCTCTGGCGCAAGGTCAAGGCCGGCCTGTCCGCTGGCCGTGTGCAGTCCGTGGCCACGCGCATGGTCGTCGAGCGCGAGCGCGAGCGGATGGCCTTCCGCTCCGCGTCGTACTGGGATGTCGAGGCCGACGTCACTCCGGACGCGGCGGCCAACCAGTTCACCGCTCGGCTCACCGGAGTCGACGGCAACCGGGTCGCCTCGGGGCGGGACTTCGCCGACGACGGCACCCTGGCCAATGAGAAGGTGACCCACCTCGACCGAGCCGCCGCCGAGGGCATCGCGGCTGCCCTGCGCGCTGCCGATGTCGCGGTCACCGAGGTCGCCGATAAGCCGTACACCCGTCGCCCGAGCGCGCCCTTCACCACCAGCACGCTGCAGCAGGAGGCCAGCCGGAAGCTGCGCCTGTCCAGCAAGAACGCCATGCGCGTGGCCCAGCGGCTGTACGAGAACGGCTACATCACCTATATGCGGACCGACAGCACCACGCTGTCCGAGGCCGCCTTGACGGCCGCCAGGGCGCAGGCCCGCGACCTGTATGGCGCGGAGTATGTCCCCGAGAGCGCCCGCCGATACCAAACCAAGGCCAAGGGTGCACAGGAGGCACACGAAGCCATCCGCCCGGCCGGTGACCGATTCCGCACGCCCGCCCAGGTGGCTGGCGAACTTCGGGGCGATGAACTCGCCCTCTATGAGCTGATCTGGAAGCGCACGATCGCCTCCCAGATGGCCGACGCCCGCGGGCAGACCGCCACCGTCAAGTTGGGCGCCACCCTGGACCCGGAGGCGCCGGTCCGCGAGGTCGAGCTGTCGGCGAGCGGCACGGTCATTACTTTCCGCGGCTTCCTGGCGGCCTACGAGGAGGGCCGCGACGAGCGTCAAGCGACGCGCAAGAAGGACGAAGCCGAGGAGGAGCGTCGCCTGCCCAAGCTCTCCGTGGGTGTCCCGCTCGAGGTGCGCCGTGCGGACGCCAGTGGCCATGAGACCTCGCCGCCCCCGCGCTACACCGAGGCCACGCTGGTCAAGGCCATGGAGGAGCGGCGGATCGGTCGGCCTTCGACCTATGCCTCGACGATTGGCACGATCCAGGACCGCGGGTATGTGTCGAACCGGGGAAGCGCGCTGGTGCCGAGCTGGCTGGCCTTCGCCGTGACCCGCCTGATGGAGGAGCACTTCGCGCATCTCGTCGATTACGACTTCACCGCGAGCATGGAAGACGGGCTCGACCTGATCGCCTCGGGAGCGGACGGCCGCGTCGAGTGGCTGCGGCGCTTCTACTTCGGTGACGAAGCGACCTCCGGCGAGGGGCTGCGTGACTTGGTCGCCGACCTCGGCGATATCGACGCTCGGGCAATCTCGACCATCGACATTGGTGACGGCATCGTGGTTCGGGTCGGCCGGTATGGGCCGTATGTCGAGGAGGTCGCCGCTGACGGTGCCGATCCTCGTCGTGCGACCATCGGCGACGACATCGCCCCCGATGAGCTGACTCCGCAGCGGGCTCGCGAGCTCCTTGAGCAGGCCTCCGACGACGGCCGCGTCCTTGGCCAGGATCCGGGTACCGGTCACGAAATCGTCGCTCGCGCAGGCCGATACGGGCCCTATGTCACCGAGGTCCTGCCCGAGGAGCCGGAGTCCTCGGCGGCCGCTGCGCCGGCCAAGGGGCGCGCCAAGGTGGCCAAGGCCAAGCCGAGGACGGCGTCGCTTTTCAAGGACATGGACCTGGCAACCATCGACCTCAGCGCGGCTCTGCGATTGCTCTCGCTTCCCCGACTGGTTGGCCTCGCACCCGATGGTGAGGAGATCAGCGCGCAGAACGGTCGCTATGGCCCTTACCTGAAGAAGGGCACTGACTCGCGCTCGTTGGCCACGGAGGCTCAGCTCTTCGACATCACCCTGGAGGAGGCGCTCGCAATCTACGCCGAGCCGAAAGTGCGTGGACGCGCTGCGGCGAAGCCACCCCTGGCGGAGGTCGGTAACGACCCCGTCTCCGGCCGGCCGGTGCTGGTCAAGGACGGTCGCTTCGGCCCTTATGTCACCGATGGCGAGACCAATGCCACGCTGCGCAAGGGCGATGACCCGGAAAACCTCCCGGCCGAACGCGCCTACGAGTTGCTGGCGGAGAAGCGGGCTCGCGGACCGGTGACCCGCAAGCGGGCTGCCAAGAAGACCACCGCGCGCAAGACGGCGGCCAAAAAGACCGCGGCAAAGAAGACCGCCGCCAAGACAACTGCCGCCAAGACAACTGCCGCCAAGACAACTGCCGCCAAGACAACTGCCACAAAGAAGACAGCCGCCCCTCGCACCTCCTGATGAACCGCGTGGTCATGCTGCGAACCCTCCTGCGGGCAGGGGTGCTGCGGCCTGGACTGCCGCACCGGCAGGTCGCCCAACTCCACAGCCTGCTGCGCTGGGGATACGGCCTGGGTGGTGAGCTGCGGCAGGCCGCCAAACGCAGCCCCGGAGCCGTTGCGGTGATCGACGACGAGCGTGGCCCGATCAGCTATGCCGACCTGCTCGACCGTGCCGAATGGGTCGGCTCTGCCCTGCGCGACCTCGAGGTGACGGCCGGTCGGCGGGTCGGGTTGCTGGCTCGCAATCACGTCGGGGCGATCGAGGTCATCGCCGGTGCATCCCTGGTGGGTCTGGACGTGGTGCTGATCAACACCGGCCTCAGCCCCGAGCAGGTCGTGGTCGTGGCCGAGGAGCAGCAGCTTGCTGTGCTGATTCATGATGACGAGTTCGCCGACCTGGTGGCCAGCCTTGGTGCCATGGTCGAGCTGATGGGCGAGTCGGCGCTCGTCGCCCGGGTGGCCGCGATGGCCCGCCAGAGCCCGAAACCGCGTCTCGCGCCGCCTGCTCGACCCGGCCGCACAATCGTGCTCACCTCCGGAACGACCGGTGCGCCCAAGGGTGCGGCCCGTCGCACCCCTCCCGGCCCCTCGGCCCTGGTCACCATCATCGACCGCATTCCGTTGCGAACCGCCGACACTGTGCTGGTGTCCGCGCCGATCTTCCACACCTGGGGGTATGCCGCAATTCAGCTGGCCTTCGGACTGCGCGCGACGGTCGTTCTCCAGCGCCGCTTCGATCCGGCGCACGCTCTGCGCTCCTGGCAGACCCATGACGTCGATGCCATGATCGCGATCCCGGTGATGCTGCAGCGGATTCTCGATCTGCCCGAGCAGGACCGCGCAAATGCACGCCCGCCCAGGGTGATCGCCACCAGTGGGTCGGCCTATCCCCACGGCTTCGCAACCCGCTTCATGGATGCCTTCGGTGACATCTTGTACAACCTGTATGGATCGACCGAGGCCTCGTGGGTGTGTATCGCGACTCCCAGCCAGCTCCGCCGATACCCGGACACCGCAGGAACGCCCCCGCTCGGCACGATCGTCCGCGTCCTTGATGATGACGGCGTGCAGGTGCCTGAGGGCGTGGTCGGGCGGGTCTGCGCACACAACGACATGGTGTTCGAGGGCTACACGTCGGGAGAATCGAGCCGGCCGGTGGCCGATCTGCTCGCCACCGGCGATGTGGGGCGCGTCCACGATGGCTTGCTTTTCGTCGTGGGCCGGGTGGACGACATGATCGTCAGCGGTGGGGAGAATGTGTACCCGATGGAGGTCGAGTCCCTTCTCGCGGAGCACCCGGCCGTGCATGAGGCCTGCGTGATCGGGGTGCCCGATGAGGCTTTCGGCCAGCGGCTGGCGGCCTTCGTCGTTCGTAGACCGGGAGCGAGCCTGAGCGCTGATGAGATCGCCGACTACGTGCGCGCCCATCGCGCTCGGCATTGCATTCCGCGCGAGGTGCGCTTTGTCGACGACCTGCCCAGGAATGCCACCGGGAAGGTCCTCGCCCGAGAGTTGCGCGCATTGCTCTGATGGCCGGGGTCCGCGCGACCGGTCTGCTCGGGTCCCGGCTTGACCCTCACGCTGCGTGATGGGTCAGGCTAGTGGCCATGGACGAGTTGAGCGTGGGTGAGGTGGCCCGGATCTTTGGGATCTCGGTGCGCACACTCCACCACTATGACGAGGTCGGTCTGCTCGTCCCCCAGGCCCGATCGCTGGCTGGCTACCGCTTGTACTCGGCCGCGGATCTGGAGCGGCTGGCCACGATCGTGACCTACCGTCGCTTGGGTATGCCGCTGGACGCCATCGGTGAGATTCTGGCCGGCGATGCACCCCTGGTTGACCACCTACGACGCCAGCAGGCAAGCGTGGCCGAGCGGCTCAACGAGCTCTCCGACCTGGCCCGCGCCATCGACGACGCATTGGAGAGAACAATGACAAACACCCCCGCCACCCCTGAGGATCTCAAGAAGCTCTTTGGTGAGAGCTACTCCGAGGAGCGTCAGGAGGAGGCGCAGCAGACGTGGGGGCACACTGATGCCTGGCGCCAATCGGCTTCGCGCACAAAGAGATACACCGCCTCTGACTGGGCTGCCATGAAGGCTGAGAGCGAGCAGGTCAATGCTGCCTTCGCGGCTGCGCTGGCAGCCGGTATGCCGGCTGATTCACCCGATGCCCTGGCCGCCGCCGAGGCCCACCGCCGGCACATCGAGGCGTGGTTTTACGACCTAGACCACAGCTTCCACCGCGGCCTGGCCGATATGTATCTCGCCGACCCCAGGTTCACGAAGACCTATGAGGACATCGCGCCCGGACTGGCGGCATACGTCCACGACGCCATTCACGCCAATGCCGATGCCCGCCAGGGGTCGGAAAGGTACTAGGACCATCGCCCAATAGCGGCTGCCCGCGAGGGCGGGCGAACCTTGAGGCACCCAGACGGAACCGCCGAGCTGGACTACCTCAGG
>WBZP01002119.1_pt1 | contig 23322 bp, 20 predicted proteins | sample 5204301 | NCBI WGS metagenome assembly WBZP01 (sample SAMN12412401, study PRJNA552823) | activated sludge metagenome | isolation source: activated sludge from nitrification reactor of wastewater treatment plant... | place: USA: Pennsylvania | collected 2017 | reverse complement strand
CCCGATGGAGATACGACCACCACGGCCACGGAGTACATGTCTGGAGATCACCCCACGGACTCCTCTACCGCCGAGACCCATCCGGTACGCAGGCCATCAACCCCACCCCAGCCACACGACCACCCACCACACAAGACACCAGCTAACAACCAGCACCCCCGTGGTTTCGACAAGCTCAACCGACGAGATGGGCCGTGGTTTCGACAAGCCTGTCCTGAGCCACGACGAAGGGCTCAACCGACGAGATGGGCCGTGGTTTCGACAAGCTCAACCGACGCCAGGAGAGCCGTGGTTTCGACAAGCTCAACCGACGAGATGGGCCGTGGTTTCGACAAACTCAACCGACGGGATGGGAGCCGTGGTTTCGACAAGCTCAACCGACAAGTGGCCGTGGTTTCGACAAGCTCAACCGACGAAATGGGCAGTGGTTTCGACAAGCCTGTCCTGAGCCACGACGAAGGGCTCAACCGACGGGACGGGCCGTGGTTTCGACAAGCTCAACCGACGGGACGGGCCGTGGTTTCGACAAGCTCAACCGACGGCAGGGGAGCCGTGGTTTCGACAAGCTCAACCGACGGCAGGGGAGCCGTGGTTTCGACAAGCTCAACCGACGAGTGGCCGAGGATCGACAAGCTCAACCGACGGTCGTGGGCTAGAAGCGAGCCATTTGCTGCAGACGCGCGACTCGCTCTGCGGTCGGGGGGTGGGTGGAGAAGAGTCGGCCGATGTCGCGGGCCCGGAAGGGGTTGGCGATCATCATGTGCGACGCGTTCTGCAGTTGAGGCGTGGGAGACAGTGGACGAGCCGCGACACCGGCTTCCAACTTCGTCAGGGCACTCGCCAACGCCAACGGATCGCCAGTCAGTTTGGCGCCATCTTCATCAGCATCGAATTCGCGTGTGCGGCTGATCGACATTTGAATCAGCGACGCAGCCAGGGGAGCCAGGATCATCATCGCGATCGCGGCCAGCGGATTGGGGCGATCCTCATCGCCGCCTCCAAAGAACATCAGTCCATGCGCCAACGCCGTGATCACACCACCGATAGCCGCGGCCACTGAACTGGTCAAGATGTCGCGGTTGTAGACGTGCATGAGTTCGTGGCCAAGGACTCCACGGAGTTCGCGCTCGTCGAGCAACTCCAAGATTCCCTCCGTGCAACACACCGCCGCGTGCTCCGGGTTGCGGCCGGTGGCAAAGGCGTTGGGCGCACCAGTCGGCGACACAAACAGCCGCGGCATCGGCTTGCCGGCCTTGGCAGACAGTTCCTCCACGATTCGATACATCGCCGGCTGCTGCTCCCGGGTGACGGGATAGGCGCGCATGGCCTTGATCGCGACCTTGTCGGAGTTCCAATAACTGTAGAAGGTCATCGCCAAACCGAACGCGGCGAATACCCAGATATAGCGGCCGCCACTGACGATCGAGCCGATCGCGAGGAGCAAACCAAAGATCCCACCGAGCAGCAGCGCGGTCTTCAGTCCGTTGTAGTGGTTGTGCATGACTACTCCAACGACTCGTCTGAGCGGGATGTTCCGCTCAGGTGACGGATTCGTAGTGGGTGAGTGACTCCTCAATCACCGTGTGCATGATCGGTTGGAGCACCTCGACCGGCAAGCCAGTCCGCTGCGCCATCCGTACGGCGATCTGGCGCTCCCGTGAAGCATCTCGGCCCGAATGTCCAGACACAGGCTTAACCTCTTGTACGGCGTGGGTCAGCGCCATTCGACGAGCCAGCAGATCGGCCAACTCGTCATCGATAGCGTCAATCAGGCGCCGGTAGAAACCCAAAGGCTCAGTGCCAGGCCAGGCCAACCGCACATCGGGGGCACCTTCTTCGTTGCCCGATCCGTCGGTGTGCTCCAACTCCACCAGGCCCCGAGCCGAATAGAAAGCACGGGCGGGAGTGTTGCTGGCAAACACCCACAGACAGAATCCATTTGGCCGCAGTGACTTGGCCACGTCGAGCAGCGCGCCACCGATCCCCTGACCAGCCCATTCTGGGTGCACATAGAGGTCGTCGAGCCACTCCCCCTGCAACTCGGCGAAACCGCAAACGCGGGACTCATGTTCGGCGACCCAAAGGTCACGAACAGCCAGGTCGAACCCGCCGATGTGCGCGCGCACCTCGTCGTCGGTGTGCACCACTGGCGGCATGTGCGGCACCGCGGCCGCCCGGCTAGCCAAGAACACCTCTGCTACGTCAGACAGGTCCCCCACACCTGCAGGGCGAAGCGTCCACTCAGTCGTCTCACGAGGCACCACGAATCACCTCAAGTGCGTGGGCCAGATCCTCTGGGTAGGGCGATTCGTAGTCGACGTGTTCGCCTGATTCGGGGTGCTCGAAGCCAAGCCGGACCGCGTGCAACCACTGCCGCTCCAACCCGACGCGACGGGCCAAGGTCGGATCGGCGCCATAGGTCAGGTCACCCACACAGGGGTGCTTGAGCGCGGCCATGTGCACACGGATCTGGTGTGTGCGACCGGTTTCGAGATGCACTTCCAGCAGAGAGGCGAACCGGTGCGCCTCCAACGTCTCATAGTGCGTAATCGACGCCCGGCCGTCAGCGCGCACGGCAAACTTCCAGTCCGACGAACTATGCCGCCCAATCGGGGCGTCGATAGTGCCGCTCAACGGATCGGGGTGGCCCTGCACCAACGCGTGATAGGTCTTGTCGACCGTGCGAGCGCGGAAGGCATTCTTCAAGACCGAATAGGCGCGTTCGGACTTGGCGATCACCATGACTCCCGACGTACCTACGTCGAGGCGCTGCACAATGCCCTGGCGTTCACTCGCCCCCGAAGTCGAGATCCGGAACCCAGCGGCTCGTAGGTGACCGACCACAGTCGGGCCGGTCCAACCCATCGAAGGGTGGACCGCGACCCCCACAGGTTTGTCGAGTACGACGATGGCGTCGTCGTCGTGAATGATCGAGATTCCTTCGACCTCCTCAGCCACCACGTCAAGTGGGTCGGCCAGAGTCGGGATGGTGACCTCGAGCATCGAATCGGGCACCAATCGCTCTGACTTGGCGACTGAGACACCGTCGACCAGCACGAGTCCTTGGGCACACAAGTCGGCAACTCGAGTGCGGGAGAGACCAAACATCCGGGCGACACCGGCATCGACTCGCTCGCCGGCTAATCCCTCGGGCACCAACACGGTGCGCACCTCGGAACCTTCAGTCATCTGTGGTCTCTCGGGTGCCGTCGAGCCGAATACCACGCCACGACAAGATCACAATCAGCACCGCTGCGGTGTCAATCAACACATCGGCCACGTTGAAGATCGGCCAATGCGGCAGCATCAAGAAGTCCACCACGTGACCGCGCATCGGGCCGGGAGGACGAAACAGCCGGTCACCGAGATTGCCGGTCACTCCCCCGAGGAGCAGGCCGAGTGCGATCGCCCAGGCTCGCGAGCGTGCGGTCAGCCCGAACCGCAACACCACCAGCGTGGCGACGATCGCGATCGTGCTGAACACCCAGGTCAACCGGACTCCCGTGCTGAACGCCGCCCCCGGGTTATAGGTCAAGTAGAACTGCAGCAGGTTCCCGATGAACGGTTGGGGAGCCAAGCCCGCCAAGCTCTGCTCGGCCCACAGTTTGGTCAGTTGATCGGCAGCGAGGCCGAGCGCGCCCAACGACACGAACAAAACGACGTGGCGAGAACCTCGGGTCGTCGTTGGGTCGCCGGTCAGCGACGCTCCTCGCGCTTCTTGCATGTCATGCACAGTGTGGCACGCGGAAAGGCCATCAAGCGCAGCTTGCCGATCGGCTCCCCACACTCCTCACAGACCCCATAACTGCCGTCCGTGATCCGCTCCAAGGCGTGCTTGGTCTGGGTGAGCATGTCGCGCGCGTTGTTGGCAATGGTCATCTCTTGGTCACGCTCGAAGGACGTGGCCCCGATGTCGGCCGTGTCCTGACCAGCCCCGTCGCCTGCGTCTCGCATCAGGTCTTGCAGATCTTCTTCGACGATCTCAAGTTCCTTGGACAAACGTACGACGTCGTTCTCCAGGTGCTCTTTGACCTCGGCTAGTTCGGACTTGGTCCAGGGATCTTCGTTGTCCCTGACGACCAGGGACTGGTGTGCGCTCGAGGCAGCATTTTTCGCAGGCATGGTCTTCCGGGGGGTTGCGGGCGCCGCCTTGGCAGCCGCCCTGGATGAGGTAGCGGAGGTCTTCTTAACCGTGCTCTTGGGTGCAGAGCCCTTCGGGGCACGGCTCTTCTTGGCTGGTGCCTTCTTTGCGGTGGTCTGCTCCGGGGCGGGTGCTGAGTCAGGCTCTTCCGGCTCGCCGATCTTGCTCAGTCCCTCGACGATCTGTTTGGCCATGCGGCCGGCGCGGCCGACCAGTGAGTCCGACGCCATTGCGCCTCCAGAAGTTGCGGGACCAATCCCGAGTCGTGGCCCCTGACCTGCGGCGGAGGATACGACTCCCACTGCCCAGTCACAACCCGACTCACCGTGCTGTGACCCGCGCACCGGCGTACCGCAGCCGATTTCCGCACCCAGATCCGGACATGTCACACTTGCCCGGCGAACAGACGTCGATGGGGACGAGTAGTTCGTGGCACGATCCGAAGCGAATCGGGGGCGGTGGGAGCCCGATGACACGGCCGCGACACGAAGATCACCCCGGAGTCGCCGGAAGAACCACCGCCGCGTGCGCGTGCACTAGACCCGGCCGCATAACGAAGTGAGTGGCCGCTCGGCCGCTAAGAAGGGTGGTACCGCGGGGCCTCGGCCTCGTCCCTTCGACGGTGCACCAACCAGCATGTGTCGAAGCGAGGACGAGGACGTTGAACGAGTATCACCCTGTGCCACCCCAGGTCGATCTACCTGCGCTTGAGCGCGACGTGATCCAGTTCTGGCGCGACCATCAGACTTTTGAGAAGTCCCTCAACCGCAACCTCGGCGGCGAGGCCTGGACGTTCTATGAGGGACCACCCACGGCCAATGGCCGTCCTGGAACCCATCACGTCGAGGCGCGGACCTTCAAGGACATCTTCCCGAGGTTCCGGACCATGCAGGGCTATCAGGTCAACCGCAAGGGCGGCTGGGACTGCCACGGCCTGCCCGTTGAGTTGGCTGTGGAGAAGGAACTCGGCTTCTCCGGCAAGGCCGACATCGAGGCCTACGGGGTCGCGGAGTTCAACCGCCAGTGTCGCGAATCGGTGTCTCGCCACGTCGACCTATGGGAGCAGATGACCGAGCGCATGGGCTGTTGGCTCGACATGCGCGAGCCCTACCGCACCATGGATGCCGAATATGTCGAGTCGGTGTGGTGGGCCTTGTCTCGGATTCACGACAAGGGTCTGCTGGTCGAGGACTATCGCGTGGCGCCGTACTGCCCACGATGCGGGACTGGGCTCTCCGACCACGAACTCGCCCAAGGCTACGAGACCGTCGTCGACCCGAGTGTCTATGTGCGGTTCCCGCTCACCAGTGGGCCGTACGCCGGCGAGGCCGCCCTCCTGGTCTGGACGACCACTCCGTGGACCTTGGTGAGCAATGCGCTCGTCGCCGTACACCCCGACTTCGCCTACACCCGGGTCACCGACGGCAGCGAAACCTTGGTCGTGGCGGTTGACCTGATCGAGAAGGCGTTGGGCGAAGGCTGGGAGGCCGTCGGTGAGCCCTTCACCGGCAGCGACATGGTCGGCTGGCGCTACCAGCGCCCCTTCGAATTGGTGGAGTGGCCCGAGGGCGACCACTCGTTGGCTCCGGCAACCGCAGCGTTGCAGCCTGGTGAGTCCAACTCCCACTACGTCGTCACCGAGACCTACGTCACCGCCGAAGACGGCACCGGTTTGGTGCACCAGTCCCCTGCGTTTGGTGAAGACGACTTCTTGTCTTGTCGCCGCTATGGCGTGGCGATGGTCAACCCCATCGACACCACGGGCCATTTTGATGCTGAGGTGGGTTTGGTCGGCGGACAGTTCTTCCGCGACGCCAACCCCGCCTTGGTCGCCGACTTGGAGTCGCGGGGGGTGATGTTCAAGCATCTCCCCTACGAGCACCCCTACCCGCACTGTTGGCGCTGCCACACTGCGCTGATCTACTACGCGCAGCCGTCGTGGTACATCCGCACTACGGCGATCAAAGACGCGCTGGTGCGGGAGAACGAGGGCACCACGTGGTTCCCCGAGACGATCAAGCACGGACGCTACGGTGACTGGCTCGACAACAACATCGACTGGGCGCTGTCTCGCAAGCGCTATTGGGGCACCCCCCTGCCGATCTGGCGGTGCGCAGATGACCACCAGATCTGCGTCGGGTCACGCGCTCAACTCTCGGAACTGACCGGCCGTGATCTCTCCGATCTGGACCCACATCGGCCCTTCGTTGACGATGTGACCTTCGACTGCCCGACCTGTGGCGCCGAAGCCCGTCGGGTCCCTGAAGTGATCGACGCGTGGTTCGACTCCGGATCGATGCCCTTCGCGCAGTGGGGCTACCCCTGGGTGGAGGGTTCAGTCGAGAAGTTGGAGTCTGCCTATCCGGCCGACTTCATCTGCGAGGCGATCGACCAGACCCGGGGCTGGTTCTACACCTTGATGGCGGTCGGCACCCTGGTCTTCGACCAGAACTCCTATCGCAACGTGCTCTGCCTTGGCCACATCCTGGCCGAGGACGGCCGGAAGATGTCTAAGCACTTGGGCAACATCTTGGAGCCGATTCCGTTGATGGACGAGCACGGTGCCGACGCGGTGCGGTGGTTCATGGCGGCCTCCGGCTCCCCCTGGTCGGCCCGTCGAGTCGGGCACGGCACCATCCAAGAGACAGTCCGCAAGGTCCTGCTCACCTACTGGAACACCGTTGCCTTCCATGTCCTCTATGCACGTACGGCGAACTGGACCCCCGCCTCGGATGCGCCTCCGGTGGCCCGGCGACCCGTGCTGGATCGTTGGCTGCATTCGGCCACCGTCGAACTGGTTGCTGCTCTCACCACCGCCTATGAGAACTTCGATACCCAGCGGATTGGCTCGTTGTTGAGCGCCTTCGTGGACGACTTGTCCAACTGGTATGTGCGTCGTTCGCGGCGTCGCTTCTGGGATGGAGACCCGGCGGCTTTGGCCACGCTGCACGACACGATTGTGGCGCTGACCAAGGTGATGGCGCCGATCACGCCGTTCATCACCGAGAGGGTCTGGCAAGACGTCGTACGCCCGGTGGAGGCGGGCAGCGCCGAGTCGGTGCACCTAGCCGACTGGCCCCAGGTGGATGCCGCAGACGTCGACCCCACCTTGAGCCACGCCGTCTCGATTGCCCGTCGGTTGGTCGAGTTGGGCCGAGCTGCCCGCGCCGAGGCCAAGGTGAAGACGCGGCAGCCACTTTCGCGTGCCTTGGTCGCCACAGCCGCCTACGAGGCGCTGGACAGCGAGCTGCGCGCCGAGGTGGCCGATGAGTTGAACGTGCTCGACCTGGCGCCACTATCGGCTGCCGGAGCGGACCTGGTCTCATACTCAGCCAAGGGCAACTTCCGGGCACTGGGCCGCAGGTTCGGCAAGCAGACCCCGGTCGTGGCCGCAGCCATCGCTGCGGCCGATGCGGGCGCCCTCGCGGCTGCGTTAGCCGATGGTGGGACCGCCTCAGTCGAGGTTGACGGTGCCGCCCTCGAGGTGATGGCTGACGAGGTGATCTTGTCCGAGCGGCCAAGTGACGGCTGGTCGGTGGTCAACGAGCAGGGTGAGACGGTCGCGCTCGACTTGCAGTTGACTCCGGAGTTGGTCCGGGCCGGGCTGGCTCGCGAAGCCATCCGCTTGATCCAAGAGGCACGCAAGTCCTCGGGATTCGAGGTCAGCGATCGGATCCGCCTGCGTTGGGCGGCCACCGGCGACCTAGCCGAGGCACTGCGCGAGCACTCCGATCTGATCTCGCGAGAGGTGCTCTCGGTCGACACAGCCGAGGCTGGCGACCTCAGTGACTCTGCTGGTGACGTGGCGACCTTCTCCGACGACATCGGCCTGTCGTTCACTGTGGTCCGCGCCGTCGACTAGCTCCCAGGCAACGACGAAGGGCCCTGGACTTGAGCTAGTCCAGGGCCCTTCTCGGTGGAGCTAAGCGGTCAGTTCTCGTCCTCACCCAGCAGCGACTTAAGCCGCTTGGGGCTGTCGGAGGAGTAGCCACTGCTCGGCGCAGCGTCACCGGAGTTGCTGTCGAGAGCGGCCAACTGCTGGCTGAAGTAGGACTTCAACCGGCTGCGGTACTCACGCTCGAAGGTGCGCAGGGTCTCGATCTCGCTGTTGAGGCGACCCTTCTCCTTCTCCAGGTCACCCATCAACTGCTGACGACGCTCGGCAGTCTCAGAGTCGAGCATCTGCGAGCGGGTCCGGGCGTCGGACTCAAGGCGCTCGGCGCGAACCTTGCTTTCGGAGTCAAGGCGCTCGGCCTTGGTGCGGGCCTCACCGATGATCTTGTCGGCTTCGTCCTTGGCCTCGTTGACCAGTTCGTCAGCGTTGCGGGTCGCAATTTCGAGAAGGCGAGCCGCCGCCGACGAGGCCTCGGCCACGTTGGTGACCCGAATCTCCTGGGGAGCAGCCGCCGCAACGGGGGCCGCAACCACCGGGGCGATCGGCTCCGGCTCCGGCTCCGGAGTCGGCTCCGGCTCCGGGGTGGGCTCGGGCTCAGGCTCGGAGAGCACCGGCCGAGGCGGCGCAAAACTGGAGCCGCCCTGGGCGGCAGCCAACTTGGCCCGGAGGTCGTCGTTCTCAGCAATCAGGCGAGCCAGTTCGGCCTCAACTTCGTCGAGGAACTGGTCCACCTCGCCCATGTCATAGCCCTCGCGGAGGCGAACGGCCGTGAACCTCTTGTTGCTGACATCCTCAGGAGTCAACGGCATGTGAGTACCCACTTCAGATCGAATGTGTAGAAACGTATGTGCTGGGAGTTTAGCCCCATTCGGTAGCCCTCGCCTCGCGCGCCCAAGTCAGGCGACACGCTCAATGAGGGCCCTCAGGTCAACTCTGGTTGAAGAAACCGCCCTCTGCGATCCGCTGCTTGTCCTCGGCGGTCACCGACACGTTGGGCGGTGAGAGCAAGAAGACCTTGTTGGTCACGCGCTCGATGCTGCCGCGCACCGCGAAGACCAGTCCGGCGGCGAAGTCGACCAACCGCTTGGCGTCGGCGTCGCCCATCTCAGACAGGTTCATGATCACCGGCACGCCGTCACGGAAGTTCTCACCGATCACGCGGGCTTCGTTGTAGGTGCGGGGGTGCAAGGTGGTGATCCGCGACAAGGGCGTCGCTACGGTTGCCGCCGGTGCCACTGGTGCGGCCGGCGTACGACGGCGGTCGGCGATGTTGGCCACCCGCTCGTCGCGCAACTGGTGGCTCTCGGTGTCTTCCACCTCATAGCCGTCGACGTCGGCGAGGTCAGCATCGGTGTCTTCGAAGAGTCCGAGGTAGACGCCCATCTTGCGCATCGCACCGCTCATGAGTCGCATCCTTCTGAGGTTGACGGCTGGTCCAGCGGGACACTCGGGTCCCGACTTGACCCTAAGGGTTGGCAGGCCTTGATCCGAGGATTGCGCTACCAACACGCACGTGTGTCGCGCCGTGTCGAATCGCGGCTTCGAGATCACCACTCATTCCGGCAGACAACCAGGTCGCCCCGGGCTGCTCAGACAGGAAGTTGGACCGGATCTCAGCCAGTCGCGCAAAAGCCTGGTCGGGGTCCTCCCCCAGCGGGGCGACAGCCATCAGTCCGCGCAAGCGCAGCGACTCAGCCGTAGCGATCTGCTCGGCGATCATGGACAGGTCAGCGGCCGGGGCCCCGGCGCGACCGGGTCGATCGGGTGGATCGAGACTCACTTGGATCAAGACGTCGAGTTGGCGACCTCGGGCGGCGGCTCCCCGATCGAGAGGGCCGAGGAGTTTGGCGCGATCGACGCTGTGCACCGCGTCGGCGTATTCGGTGACGGCAGCAGCCTTGTTGGACTGCAGGCCACCAATGAAGTGCCAGGTCAGGTCGAGGTCGCTGAGCTCGGCAGCCTTGGCCTGTGCCTCTTGATGACGGTTCTCGCCGACATCTCGCACGCCGAGGTCGGCCAAGATCCGCACATCGCCAGCGGGGAAGAACTTGGTCACCACGACGATCGTGATTTCCTCAGCCGCTCGACCAGCGCTCTGCGCTGCCAACGCCACTCGCTCGCGGAGTCGGTCCAGATTGGTAGCGATCTGCTCCCGCCGGTTCAAGGTTGCCTCCAGATCACGCCAGCCAGACGTCCGGCTGCATCGCCGTCACGTCGGTAGGAATACAGGTCAGGTGACTCCATCGTGCACTCCTCCCACGACACCCAAGTCACAGCCTCCCGTGTGAGTTGGGCTCTGACCCCCGCGCCGATATCCAAGCCGGGGGTGCCCCACGAGGTGGTGACATGGGTTGTGGGTTCGATGGCGCTGACCTCGGCGCGCATCGATTCGGGCACTTCATAACAGCCGCCGCAGATGTGCGGACCGATCCAGGCCGAGATGTCGTAGGCACCCAGATCGCGCATGGCCTGCACCGTGGCTGGCACGACCCCAGCCGCCACCCCGGGACGACCTGCGTGTGCGGCCCCGATCACGCCAGCGTCGGGGTCGGCCAGCAGGACCGGCACACAATCAGCGACGCGGACCATCAACACCACCCCAGTTCGGTCGCTGACTAGAGCGTCACATGCGGGAGCGTCATCTTCAGCGGCCGCTCCGGGGCCAGCGATGACCACATCAGCGCCGTGCACTTGGTGCATCCCGTGCCACGTTGCCTCGGGGGCGAAGTCGGCGACGAGCAGATCATGATTTCGACGTACGTCGGCAACGTCGTCGGCGCCCACCCGAGCCAGATTGAACGAATCGAAGGGCGGACGACTGACCCCGCCGTGCCGGTCTGTGAAGGCCAGCGCGACGGGGCCGCTCGTCGTCTTGCGGAAATACACCTACTTCAAGAAGTCCGGCACGTCGAGGTCGTCGTCGCCGCCGAACGGAACCATCCGCCTGGCCGGTGCGGCCGGCTGACTGGCCACGCTGCCACCGGTGGTTGACGCACCGACGCTGACTGCCTGCTTCTCCGCAGCAACCGTGGTGGGCGCCGCAGGTGCAGTTGCCGGGCGCGGTGGACGCAGCATTGAACCCTCGTCACGGCGCTTGGGTCGACCACCGTCAAATCCGGCCGCAATCACAGTCACGCGCACCTCGTCGCCAAGCGCGTCGTCGATGGTCGCCCCAAAGATGATGTTGGCGTCTTGGTGGACTGCGTCGGAAACCATGGCGGCCGCCTCGTTGATCTCAAACAACCCGAGGTCAGAGCCGCCCGCGATCGAGAGCAAGACTCCGTGAGCGCCGTCAATCGACTCTTCGAGAAGCGGGCTCGAAACAGCCATCGAGGCGGCTTCGACTGCGCGGTTCTCACCGCGTGCCGAACCAATCCCCATCAGGGCCGAGCCAGCGTTGCTCATCACCGACTTCACGTCGGCGAAGTCGAGGTTGATCAGGCCGGGGGTGGTGATCAGGTCAGTGATCCCGGAGACGCCCTGGAGGAGCACCTGGTCGGCCTGCTTGAAGGCATCCAACATGCTGACGTTGCGGTCGGAGATGCTGAGCAGTTTGTCATTGGGAATCACGATCAGGGTGTCGACCTCTTCGCGCAGACGAGCGATGCCCTCCTCGGCCGAACTCGCCCGACGGCGGCCCTCGAAGGTGAACGGCCGGGTGACGACGCCGATGGTCAGCGCGCCCAACGAGCGGGCGATCTTGGCCACGATCGGTGCGCCGCCAGTGCCGGTGCCACCGCCTTCGCCAGCGGTGACAAAGACCATGTCAGCGCCCTTGAGGACCTCTTCGATCTCTTCGGCGTGGTCTTGTGCGGCCTTGGTGCCCACCTCCGGGTTGGCGCCAGCGCCAAGCCCACGGGTGAGTTCGCGACCAATGTCCAACTTGACGTCGGCGTCGCTCATCAGCAAGGCCTGAGCGTCGGTGTTGATCGCGATGAACTCGACTCCCTTGAGCCCCACCTCGATCATCCGGTTGACGGCGTTGACGCCACCGCCACCAATGCCCACGACCTTGATCACGGCCAGGTAGTTCTGTGGTGCTGCCATGACGGATGCCCTTCGATTTCGGTTCGGATTGACGGCACGAGGCCGCCGCGGATTGGGTGCTGCGTGATTCAGATGTCGGGGAAGAGCCACCGATTTCGGAACCCTAACCCTGAAGTAGAGGGTTAATGTTATGTCAACCTGAGGCCGTCCGACCAAGGTAGGCGGGTGAGTTGCCCTACCCTTGGCAACACGCCGAGCGACGACGAAGTTCATCAACTCAAGGAGCCCTAGGAATGCGCAAGCGATGGCCAATTGCCCTGGCACTCCTGGCTGTGTTTGCTGGCAGTTGGGTGTATTTCAAGGGAACTGTGCACACCGGTCACGGGCTCACTTTGGTCGAGCAGGGGCCACATCTACCGCTACCGGGCCTCCACGGCGGCTCAGCCCGCACAGTGACCATCACCGACACTCCGGCCGGATGTCTGGGCGTTGACGGCGTGCCTGCCGCCTGGCCACACGGCACCAAGTTGGTCTATTCCGGTGGCCACGTAGAGATTGAGTACGACGGCGCCCGCTATCGCATCGGTGATCAGGTCGACATCAGTGGATTGAGCAAAGCTAAGCCTCGGGCGCAGTACACACTGTGGATCCCAGGAATCCCGCACCGCTGCGGGGCGATGGTGCAGCCGATTCCGGACGGCTTCTCAGCGGCGTCCTAGCCTCGGGTGGTCGGTCGCCCGGGCACACTGACGTCGATCACGCTCACCCCGGGTTGTTTGACCAAGATCGCCAGCACTTCAGCTTTGAGGGCTGACGCCTTCGCACTCCCCCACACCACACGCTTGCCGTTGCGCATGGCCAGAGTGATCCCGTCGATCGAGGTCACTTCGACGCTCTCCACACGGGCCAACAGATCAGCAGAGAGGGAGCCGACCACGTGCGCCGCCTCTTTGCGCGCCTCACGGTCGGCACCGACCGTCGCGGTGACCAACGGAAGTCGGGCCGGACGCGTGGTGTAGGTGCGAAACTTCAGTCCGGTCTCGTCCATCCCGTCGAATCCAGTTCCGGCCGCGATCACGGCCACCGCGGTGCGCTCGACGATGCTGATCTTGACCGTGTGCGGCCACGAGCGCGACACCTCAACTGACTTCACCGGGGCAAGTGCGGCGACGCGTTTGCCGATCGCATCGATGTCGGCTCGGATCAGAGGGACTTGGGGCACTGCTGCGCGACGTTCAACCTGCGCTCGGTTGAGCACATGGGTCCCGCTCACCTGCACCCGCTCTGCCCGCAGGTACGGCGAGAACCACACCAGCCACACGCCACCGGCGACCATCGCCAACACCAAGACTGCGACAACCCACGGCCGGATTCGTTGCCAACGGCCAACCCTGCGGCGGCGCCGAAACAGGTCGGCTTCAAGACGGACGGTCTCTTCATCGGCACTGGCCAACGGTTCACGAGGCGGTGGCGGAAACGTTGTGGTCACGACTGCTCCTGCTCGAGGAGCGCCACCGCCGCGTCGGAGACGGTCGTGACGGTGCCCGCACCCAGGGTTAGCACCACGTCACCGGGCCGCGCCAGCCGCAGCAGCAGCGGCGCCACCGCCTCGAAGTCGTGCTCAACGTGGATCCGCTCGGCGGGCAGGGTCATGTGGTCGGCAATCACCTGTGCCGACACCTCCGGGTCGGCATCCTCGCGGGCCAGATAGATGTCCATGACGATCACCTCGTCGGCCGCACTGAGCGCCGCACCCATGGCCGCTCCAAAGATGCGGGTTCGCGAGACCAGGTGCGGCTGGAAGGCGACCACAACGCGGCCCTCTCCAGCCATCGCGCGGGCAGCCTGCAAGTCACCGGCAATCTCGGTCGGATGGTGTGCGTAGGAGTCATAGACCCGCAAGCCCCGCCCCTCGCCTTTGAACTCCATCCGCCGTTTGGTCCCGGTATAAGTGCCAAGACCCGCAGCCAGATCGTCGAAGCCGAAACCCAAACGCAGGCCCGCGGCCAGCGCCGCGAGTGCGTCAAGCACATAGTGACGGCCCGGAATCTGCAGCCTGACCCGGCCAAGTTCGTGTGCACCCTCGATCACGGTGAACTCCGACATGGACCCGACGAACCGCAAGTCCACGGCTCTCAAGTCAGCACCTTTGGCCTCACCAACCCGAATCGTGGTCAGGCCTCGCTGCGCGGCCAAGTCGGCCAAGCGCGCCGCGCCTGGATCATCGACGCAGAGCACGATGAAGCCCTCTGTTGCCACCCGGTCCAAGAAGGCAGTGAAGGCCGCAAAGTAGGCGTCTTCGCTGCCGTAGTTGTCGAGATGATCGGCTTCGACGTTGGTCACGATCCCGGCGTACGGCGAATAGACGAGGAACGCACCATCACTCTCGTCGGCCTCGGCCACAAACAGGTCACCGCTCCCCTGGGCCGCGTTGGTGCCGGTGGCGGTCAAATCCCCGCCGATGGCGAAACTGGGGTCGGCCCCACAGTGCCGCAACGCCACCGTGAGCAGCGATGTCGTAGTGGTCTTGCCGTGGGTACCGGCGACAGCCACGACACGTTGGCCTTGCATCACCGATTCGAGCGCCGCCGACCGTGGCAGCAGGCGAACCCCCGCGGCTAAGGCAGCCACCACATCAGGGTTGTCTTCGCGTACGGCGGTCGAGACCACCAACGTGTCGACTCCGGTGATGTGATCAGCGCTGTGTCCCACAGAGCAGTCGGCTCCCAGAGCGCGGACCGCACGCAGACTGACGGAGTCTTGGGCGTCACATCCGGACACCCGCACCCCGCGTGCCAGCATGATCCGGGCGATCCCAGACAGGGCGGCCCCGCCAATGCCGACAAAGTGCACGTGGCCCAACTCGGCCGCGGCCGGAATCTGCTCGGGCACGGGAACTCTCATTTGCCCGCCTCCTGCAAGGCCTTCTCGATCAGATCGGCTAGGAGTTCGTCACCGTGGAGCGGGATCACTCCAGCAGCACGACTCGACATCTGCGCCAGGCGCTCCGGATCGGTGAGCAGCGATGGCACCTCGCTGCGCACCCAGCGCGGGGTCAGCTCGGCATCGGAGACCAGCACCGCACCTCCCGCCGAAACCACGGGCTCGGCATTGTGGGCCTGCTCGCCGTTGCCGATCGGGAGCGGCACGAAGATCGCCGGCAGGCCGACCCCGGACACCTCGGTGACGGTGTTAGAGCCACAGCGGCAGAGCACTGCGTCAGCGGCGGCGTAGGCCAAATCCATGCGGTCGACGAAGTTCACCACGACGTACGGCGGGCCGTCAGGCACTGGGATCGGCGAGGCCTCACCACTTGGCCCGACGATGTGCAGCACTTGCACACCGGCCTCGGCGAACGCATCGGCTGCCGCCGATGCGGACTGGTTCAGACGACGAGCTCCTTGAGAGCCACCGGTGACTAGCAGCGTCGGCCGATCCGGGTCGAGACCGAAGTGAGCGCGCCCCTCTGCGCGCAGCGCATCGCGGTTGAGGGTGGAGACCAACCGACGGATCGGCAGCCCGGTTAGCACCGCATGGGGCAATTGGCTTCCCGGGAACGACGTCGCCACATAGCGAGTCAGTCGCGCCCCAAGTTTGTTGGCGATGCCCGGCACGGCATTGCCCTCATGCACCACGATCGGGAGTTTGCGGCGTCGGGCCGCGAGATAGGCGGGCGCTGAGACATAGCCGCCAAAGCCAACCACCACGTCCGGCTTGACTCGGTCGATCACCTCCAGCGTGGCCTTGATCGTGGCCCGCAGTTTGGCGGGAGTGCGCAGCAACTCGGCATTGATCGAGCGTGACAACGGAACCGGCGGGATCAGCTCAAGCGGGTAGCCCGCGGCTGGGATCACCCGGGTTTCCAACCCGCGTGCGGTGCCCAGGCAGACAATCTCCACCTCCGGGTCTCGCCGACGCAGCGCATCAGCGGTAGCTAGCAACGGGGAGGTATGGCCGGCCGTGCCACCACCGGCGAGCAGGATCTTCACTTCGAACCTCGCCGCACTGCGCGCTCCCGCGCGCGAGCGCGCGCCTGTCGAGCCAGCGCGGCGGCCGCGCGTGGTTCAGCTCGGGCAAACGAGGCCAACAGACCGATGGAGACGAGTTCGGGGACCAGCGACGAGCCACCGTAGGAGACAAACGGCAATGGCAGACCCACCACGGGGAAGAGCGCCAGCACCATGCCGACGTTGATCACCATCTGCACGGTCAGCCAGATCGTGATCCCGGCGGCGAAGTAGCGCACGAACGGTTCTTTGGCCTGGAGTGCAATCTTCATTCCGGCCCAAGCAATGCCGGCAAAGAGCGCCAGCACGAGCAGCGTGCCAACCAGCCCGAGTTCCTCACCGAGCACGGCGAAGATGAAGTCGGTGTGCGGCTCCGGAAGGCTGCCCCACTTCTGTTGCGATGCACCGATGCCCTTGCCCAAGATGCCACCGCTGGCCAACCCGAGCAGACCGTGAGCGCTCTGCCAACCAGAGCCATGGAAGTGATCGAAGGGGTTGGTGAACGACGTCAACCGAGACATGCGCTCGGGACTGGTCGTGGCTAGCACGAGAGCGATCACCCCAAATGCCAGCAGCGCGCCGAGAAAAATTTTGCGCTGGGTCCCCACGATCCACAGCAGTCCCAACATGATCGCGAAGAGCACCAGTCCGGTGCCAAGGTCACGACCAAGAAAGACCACCAAACTGGTCACGATCCCAAAAACCGGCAACACCGGGACCAACACATGCTGGGTCCGGTGCAGCAGTCGCTCCTTCGTGGCATAGACGTCGGCGCACCACAAGATGAGGGCGAACTTCGCAAGTTCGGCAGGCTGGATCTGGATCGACCCGAAGGCCACCCAGTTGGTGTTGCCGTTGACGGTGACTCCGAGCGAGGTGCGAGTCAGTGCGATCAGAACGATCGAGATGATGATCGCGGGCCAGGCCAGGCGCCGAAGTACCTTGTGCGGCAAACGAGCTGCGACCAGGGCCGACGGAATCCCGATCGCGACCCAGGTCAACTGGCGCAAGAACCAGTGATAGGAGTTGCCGAAGGTCCGAAACGAACTCACGCTGGAGGCCGAAAGCACCTCGATCAGACCGATACCGAGCAGCAGGCTCGTGCAGCCCAGCAGCATGTAGTAGGGCGCCAGTGGGTGGGCCAGTTGGGTGCGCACCGTGTGGCTCCACCGGCGCACCGCACCCTCAGAAGCCGTCAGCGGACTCGTGCTCACCGTGTCTGCCCTCTCCCGAGACGGGGCTGCGAACCGGTCAGCGGTCCACGTGTCGCCGGACCGCAGACGCGAACGCGTCTCCCCGCTCACCGTAGTTCGCGAACATGTCCATGGACGCACAACCCGGGGCCAGCAACACGGTGTCACCGGGCCGAGCCATGGCAGCGGCCGAAGCCACCACCAGGTCCATGGGGGAAGTCTCCCCGCGGGGCACCTCGAAGACCGGGACATCCGGCGCGTGTCGGGCAAGTGCCTGTCCAATCACAGGGGCGTCTTGACCAATCAGGACGACGCCGCGCAGGCGGTCGCGCACGGCAGTGACCAGTTCGTCGAATTGCGCTCCTTTGGCGAGGCCTCCGGCGACCCAGACCACTGAGTCGTAGGCGCGCAGGGAAGCCAGAGCGGCATGCGGGTTGGTCGCCTTGGAGTCATCGACCCAGCTGACCTCGTCGTGAGTGATGACGTGGGCGATCCGGTGCGCGCCCGGGGTGAAGGTGCGCAGTGCCTCTCGGATCGCCGCCGGAGCGATTCCGTGGGAGCGGGCCAAGGCTGCGGCAGCGAGAGCGTTGGCAACAAAGTGCGGGGCCGGACTTGCCAGGTCAGCCAGCGTGCACAATTCAGCCGCGCTGTCGCGGCGCTCGGCGATGAAGGCCCGGTCGCAGAGCACGTCATCAACCACGCCCAGCATTCCGACGCTTGGCGTCTCCAGGGTGAATCCGATGGCGCGAGCGCCCTCAACCACCTCTGCCTCGCGGACGAGCGCTTCGGTAGCCGGGTCGGCCACGTTATAGACGCACGCGCGCTGCACCCCTTCATAAATCCGACCCTTGTCGGCTGAATAGGCAGCCAGGCTGCCGTGCCAGTCGGTGTGGTCATCGGCGATGTTGAGTACGGCGGCCGACTGACATCCCACGGAGTGGGTGTAGTGCAATTGGAAGCTCGACAGCTCGACCGCGATCACGTCGTACGGCTCTGGGTCCATGACTGCTTCGACGAGCGGGAGACCGACGTTGCCAGCTGCGACAGTGCGCAATCCGCCACTGCGCAGCATCGCCTCCAACATCTCGGTCGTCGTGGTCTTGCCGTTGGTCCCGGTCACACCCAGCCACGGAGCCGGCCGATCGGGGTCACGAAGTCGCCAGGCAAGTTCGACCTCTCCCCAGATCGCAATGCCACGGGCGGCTGCCTGGGCCACCAGTGGGGCGCTTGGCCGCCAGCCGGGCGAGACCACGAGGAGGTCGGTGCGATCAGGCAGCAGGGCAGTCGACCCCTCGCCCAATCTGACAGTCGCCCCGAGCGTCTCCAGCAACGTGGCCTGCTCGGCCATCGCGTCGGTGGTCTTCTCATCCAGGGCGGTCACTTGAGCACCCAGAAAGGTCAGGTTGTCGGCCGCGGCATAACCAGAGACACCAAAGCCGGCGACGACCACGCGGAGGTCACCCCAGGGGCCAGCGCGGTCCAGGTGTGCGAGATCGATCAACTTCCGGCCACCCACTCTGCATAGAAGATCCCAAGACCAGCGGCGACAAACAGTCCGGCGATGATCCAAAAGCGGATCACCACGGTGATCTCCGCCCAGCCAAGAAGTTCGAAGTGGTGGTGCAAAGGCGCCATTCGAAACAGCCGCCTGCCCTTGCTGATCTTGAACCAGCCCACCTGCAGGATCACCGACAGGGTCTGCAACACAAACAGCCCACCAATGATGGCGAGCAACAACTCGGTGCGGGTGAGAACGGCGAAACCTGCCAACGCTCCACCCAGCGCCAGCGAACCGGTGTCGCCCATGAAGATCTGGGCCGGTGAGGCGTTCCACCACAAGAACCCGAAGCAGGCACCGGTGATCGCGGCCGCCAGGATCGCCAAATCCAGAGGGTCGCGCACCTCATAACAACTGCCACCCGGGTTGCGCAGGCAGGACTGGTTGTTCTGCCAGATGTTGACCAGTGTGTAGGCGCCGAAGGCAGCCATCGACGCGCCCGTCGCCAAACCATCCAGCCCGTCGGTGAGGTTGACTGCGTTGGAAGCACCGGCAATCAGCAAGATGATGAACAGGGCCGCAAGGCCCGTCGGCAAGACCAGCCAATTCAGGTCACGCAAAAACGAGATCGCCGTGCTCGCCGGCGACATGCCCCGCTCATCAGCCAGCCACGGCGACACCGCCAGCGCGGCAAAGCTCACCGCGACCACGGTCTGCCCAATGAACTTCGCCTTGCTCCGCAGGCCGAGGTTGCGCTGCTTGTAGATCTTGATGAAGTCGTCGAGGAAGCCGACTGTGCCCAAACCCACGAAGAGGAAAATCAGCAGCAGCGCCGAAGCAGAGGGCGTGTGACCACTGACCAATTTGGCGGCGAAATACGAGATCACGCTGGCCAGCACGATCACCAAGCCACCCATGGTGGGGGTGCCACGCTTGGTCTGGTGGCTGGTGGGGCCGTCCTCACGGATCAACTGGCCGAAGCCCTTCTTGGACAAGACCTCGATCGCGAGACGGGTGCCTGCAAACGACATGATCAGGGAGAGCCCTGCGGCGAAGAGGATCGCCTTCATCAGTCCTGCACCTTTCCTTCGGACCACAGCCCCACGAGCGCGTCAGAGACTCGCTCCAGCGCTGCCCCACGCGAGGCCTTGACCAGCACAATCGCCGGCCCCGACCCCACATCTTCGCGCACCATCTCCACAGCGGTGGCCACATCTGGCGCCCGGCGTGGCGAGCGACATGCTGCTGCGATCCCCTCGGCTCCCTCGCCGACGACGACAACAGTGTCGATCTCCAACTGGTCGGTGAGCGTGCCGATCGCTTCATGCTGGACCCGTGCGGAGTCGCCCAACTCGCGCATCTCGCCCAAGACCGCCACCGTCTTCGACGTCGTACGTCGACCCATGTCGGCCAACGTGCGCAACGCCGCCGCCATCGAATCGGGGTTGGCGTTGTAGGCGTCATTGAGCACTAGGAGCCCGGGAGCGGGCTCGTGCAGTTCCATGCGCCAGCGCGAGATCGACGTGATCATGGCGAGGGCCTCGACGATCTGGTCCAGGCCCAGCCCGGCGCTGAGTGCGGCTGAGGTTGCGGCTGCCGCATTGGCAGCGTGGTGGGCGCCGACCAGTTGCAGCGCCGCTTGCGCGGTTTGGGTCCCGGTGGTGAGCGAAACGGTGGGCCTACCGAGAGCGTCGAGGTCGACCAAGTCCCAACGCAGCCAAGCCGGGTTGTGGTGCCCGAAGGTGCGCACGATCTCGGCAGTGCGCGAGGCCATCACCGCCACCAGTGGATCATCGGCGTTGAGCACCGCAGCGCCTCCTGGCCGGACCGCCTCGACGAGTTCGCCCTTGGCCTGGGCGATCGCTTCTCGGGAACCGAACTCCCCCAGGTGCGCCACCCCAACATTGAGCACGACGGCAATGTCAGGGGCGGTGATGTCGCACAGTTCGGCGATATGCCCCACTCCCCTAGCCCCCATCTCCAAGACCAGATAGCGGGTCTCGGCAGTGGTCCGAAGCGCTGTGAGCGGCAAGCCGAGTTCGTTGTTGAACGACCCCTGTGTTGCCACCGTGGGGGCAGCCTCGGCCAGGACACGAGCCAGCAGATCCTTGGTCGAGGTCTTGCCCTGTGAACCAGTCAGCGCCATCACCGTGAACGGCTCCGGTTGGGCTCGGCGTCGTCGTACCACCTCGCGCGCGAGCGCCTGCAACGCTCGTTGCACGTCGTCGACAATGACGGTGGGCACCGCAGTAGCTCGAGAACCGAGCACGGCAACCGCGCCTGCTGCGACCGCAGATTCGGCGAAGTCATGGCCGTCCACCTTCTCGCCGACAAAGGCAGCAAAGATGCCACCGGGTTCGACGATTCGGTTGTCGATCACCACGGGGGCCGTCACCAGCTCCGCCGGGTCAGCCAGGTGCAGTCGACCTCCGGTGAGGTCGGCAACCTCGCTCAAGGTGAGCCACAGAGCACTCATCGGCGCTGCCCAATCAGATCAATCAAGACCGCTCGGTCATCGAAGGGGTGCACTACGCCGGCGATCTCTTGACCAGTCTCGTGGCCCTTGCCCGCCACCAAGACGGTATCCCCCGAGGTGGCCAACGAGACGGCGAGTTCGATCGCGGCTCTGCGCCCATCGACCTCGGTGACCTTCGTCAGGTCAGTCGGATTGATCCCACTGAGAATCTCGGCTCGGATCGCGGCCGGATCCTCGGTGCGGGGATTGTCATCGGTGACGATCACGAGATCAGCACCCCGACTCGCGATCTCGCCCATGATCGGCCGCTTGCCGTGATCGCGGTCGCCGCCAGCACCAAACACCACGATCAGTCGGCCGTCGGTCACCGGGCGCAAGGCAGCCAAGGCTGCCTCCAGGGCATCCGGCTTGTGGGCGTAGTCGACGATTGCCGCCCAGTCCGCTGCTGTTTCGACACTCTCCAGTCGGCCCGGCACGCCCGGTCCGGCGGCGAGGGCATCGGCGGCGGCGCTCACGTCGTACCCGATCTCCGCGATGGCGGCCAAGGCACACAAGACGTTGGAGACGTTGAAGGCCCCAGCTAGAGGTGCTCTCGCCTTGAATTCGACGTGAGGTCCGACGACGGTGAAGTCGGCACCCGTGCTGTCGAGGCGTACGTCGAGGGCTCGCCAGTCCGCCTGCCCCCCGGCTGCCGAAAAGGTGAGGACTGGAATCTCACACTCGCTGACCAATCGACGCCCGAACTCATCATCGACATTGATCAGACCGCGCTTGGCCCGGTCGGGAGCGAAGAGGCTTGCCTTCGCCGCGAAGTAGTCATCGATATCGCTGTGGAAGTCCAAGTGGTCGCGGCCGAGGTTGAGGAAGCAGGCGAGATCGAACTGAATCCCGTCGACCCGGCCGAGCACCAGCGCGTGGGAGGATACCTCCATCGCGCACGCCTCGACCCCCTCTTCTGCCATCACCGCAAAGAGCGCCTGCAGGTCGGGAGCTTCTGGAGTAGTGAGGAGAGAGGGGACTTCGCGACCAAGAATGCGGGTGCCGACCGTGCCGATCACGGCGGAGGGAATGTGGGAGTTGGTCAGAGCCCCTTCAAGCAATCTGGTCGTGGTCGTCTTGCCCTGGGTGCCGGTGACGCCCACCAGTCGGAGCTGGGCGGCGGGTTCGTCGTACAGCCAGGCGGCGAGGCGCCCCAGCACGGCTCTCGGCCGATCCACCACCAGCACGGGTAGTTCGTCACCCACCATTCGCGCACCGTCCGGATCGGTCAGAACCGCGACCGCCCCGGCTGTCCTCGCCTTGGCGACGAAAGCAGCCCCATGCGCGCGAGTGCCCGGCAGAGCGGCATAGAGATCCCCCGGACGGGTCCGATCGGTGCTCAAGGTCAGCCCCGAAACCATCACGGGAGGCAACCCCTCCGGGTCCAGCCCCAGCCGCCGAGCCACCTCGCTCAGCGGTCGGCGCGGCAAAGCCGCAGGTCGAGAAGCAAAGGCCACGCCCGAGACGCTACCGAACTCCTCGCCCACCCGTCGGTTGAGCTACCTAGTCTCCGTCGGTTGAGCCCCCTTCGCCGTCGGTTGAGCTTGTCGAAACCACGGCCCCCTCACCCGTCGGTTGAGCTTGTCGAAACTACGGCCTCAAGGGTCGGTCGTCTCGTCGTTCGCGCCCTTCGGGCGCTGCTCGACGACCAGATCGTCGGTTGAGCCCCTGCGCCGTCGGTTGAGCTTGTCGAAACCACGGCCTCGTACGTCGCTGGGCCTCCTCGCCCGTCGGTTGAGCTTGTCGAAACCACGGTCCGGGAAGAGGAGAATCTGGTCGACACAACAGTTGTCCACATGCTGGCCGGAGATCGCTGTTTCATGGGTTTTCTGTCGGTGGTCTCGTGTTGACTCATACGTATGTGGACAGCACCCCCGCCGCCGCGGCGGCGTCAGCCGCGCCGAACCCCGGCCGAGACCCCGGCCGGGGTGGTGTTGGCTGACCTCCGCCAGTCGCGTGCTCGTCGCGACCAAGCCGAACTGGACATGTTCAACCAGTCCCTGGCTTGGGCTGCGTTGCACGAGGTCGACGATGTTGATCGGGCGTGTGTGTTCGACGATTCCCCGATCCCGGTCGCGGGTGAGGG
>WBZP01001264.1_pt1 | contig 23324 bp, 20 predicted proteins | sample 5204301 | NCBI WGS metagenome assembly WBZP01 (sample SAMN12412401, study PRJNA552823) | activated sludge metagenome | isolation source: activated sludge from nitrification reactor of wastewater treatment plant... | place: USA: Pennsylvania | collected 2017 | reverse complement strand
ACCTCGCCGATCCGGACTACGAGCCGACGGACGAGGATCTGCAGCGTCTCGCGCACGAGGCTTTCGAGGACGTTCCGCGACGGCGTGCGGCGGCGTCAGTCAGGACGTCCCGGCCGAAATGCGGCAACGCCATTTCGTTGCCGCGCCAAGCCCATGACCGAAACAGCTTCGCGACGCCGTCTGCGCTGCGGCGAGTTTCTCAGCGCCGTGCGCGTCAAGCAGCGCGGCGTGCGTTATGCGGAGGTACTAACCGGGTCGGGTCGCCAGCCCCTGGCGCGGCAATTGCGCCTGATCGATGTGCACCGGCTGCTGAGGCCATATGCCAGCGTACGTTTCATGGAACGGTTGCGCGCGGTATTGCCGTTGGCACTGCTTCTCTCCCTGTTCCAGATCGCGGCGCTGCACACCGACGTGCAGGAAGGCGAGCGGATCGCGCTGGGCATGTTGGCGCCGGCCGTCGGGCACGACGCGCCGGAGTCGGGCGCGGTGTCAGCGCCGGTGTCGAAGCGCGCTACTTGACCACCGTCACCGGACATTCGGCAAGGCGGATCACGTCCGTCGCGACCGAGCCCATCAGTGCGCCACGCAGCCTGCCGGCGCCATGGGTGCCCATCACGATCATGTCGCAAGCTTCCTCACGCGCCCGCCGGGCGATGTTCTCCGCCACCGGGCCGAGGGCGACCTCGGGCACGTAGGCGACCCCAGCCGCGTCGAGCAGTTCCCTGGCCGAAGCCATGGCATCGCCGCCACGGGTTTCCTGCATCGCTTCGATCTCCCGCTTGGGCATGTGACTGAGCAGTTCCGGGGCATCGACGGGCGCCTGGACATTGAGCAGCAGAATCTCGTATGCGCCACAGCTGCTCACCATTCGAATGACATGGCGGGCGACGCGGTCGGAGTGCTGGGAACCGTCAACCGGTAGCAGTAGCTTCATGGCCAAGCCTCCATTTTCAACGATGGCAAAGTTTAGCGCATTCCATACGGGAGACTGCTCCGGCGTTGCCGCGGACCCGGCGGCACGTCAGGCCGGCGCCGGGGCGGCTTGGGCACGCTGCTACAATCTGGAAACAAAAAACGATCGGAGGGGGCAGATGACAAGCTTGCATCGAACAATCGAACCTCGCGCCATCGTCGGGCGTCTGCCGGCAGTTGTCGCCGCATTGCTCTGGGCGCCGCTGGCGCAGGCCGCCGATGGTGTGGCCAGCTCCCCGGCCCTGTTCGGCATTCCCGTCGATTTCATGCTGTTTGCCTTGACGCTGCTGGGGGTTGCGCTGTTCCACCATTATGTGCTGCAGGTGGCGCTCACCGGCCTGGCCACCATCACGACCTACAAGCTGTTGTTCACCGGCTTCAAGACAGGCGACGGCATCACCGGTTTGGGTGCGCACATGGCGCACGAATGGGTGCTGCTGGTTAACCTGCTGGGCCTGCTGGTCGGTTTTGCGCTGCTGGCGCGGCACTTCGAGGACAGCGGGGTGCCCGAGGTGCTGCCGCGGCTGTTGCCCGCGGGCTGGATGGGGCCGTTCATGCTGCTGGTGATCATCTTCGTGCTCTCCGGCTTCCTCGATAACATCGCCGCCGCACTGATCGGCGCGACGGTGGCCGCCAGCGTGTTCAAGCGCAAGGTGCATATCGGCTACCTCGCCGCCATCGTTGCCGCCTCGAATGCGGGCGGCGCCGGCTCGGTGGTCGGCGACACGACGACGACGATGATGTGGTTGGACGGCGTCAGTCCGCTTGCCGTGGTGGAAGCCTACATTGGCGCCGCCGTCGCACTGGCGGTGTTCGGCATTCCGGCGGCGCTGGCGCAGCACAAGCACAAAGCGATCAGCGGCGATTTCCAGGCGGCCCACCACATCGACTGGGCACGGGTCGGCATCGTCCTGTTCGTACTGGTGTGCGCGATAGTTACCAATGTCACGGTGAATCTGAGGTTTGCCGCGCTGGCGGAACACTTTCCTTTCCTCGGCGCGGCCGTCTGGGTCGCCCTGCTGCTCGCGGTGCCGTTGCGCAAACCCGAGTGGAGCCTGATGCCGGGCGCCTTCAAGGGTTCGGTGTTCCTGCTCGCGCTGGTGACCTGCGCCTCGATGATGCCGGTGGAAAAGCTGCCTCCTGCGTCGTGGCCGACGGCGCTGACCCTGGGCTTCATCTCGTCGGTATTCGACAACATTCCGCTGACCGAACTGGCGTTGAAGCAGGGCGGCTACGACTGGGGCTTCCTCGCCTACGCGGTCGGCTTCGGCGGCTCGATACTCTGGTTCGGTTCCTCGGCCGGCGTGGCGGTGGCCAACATCTTCCCCGAGGCCAAGTCGGTTGGGCAGTGGCTGCGTCATGGCTGGTTCATTCCGATAGGCTACCTTGGCGGCTTTCTGGTGATGCTCGGCGTGCTCGGCTGGGACCCCGGCGCGGAACACAAGCAGGGTGCGCGTGCCGCTGTGGCGGTGTCGCCTGCCGGCGTCGCGCCGGCGCCGACTTCCTTGGGCGCTGCGCCGGGCCATTGAGGCGGGCACCAGATCCTTCATCGGCCCTTGAATTTTCGTCGAGTTGCAGCATCTGTCGTCTGGCGTGCGCGGTCGAGGCGGCCGACAGTGCGGCCGAAGCGCGATGCCGTCGAGCCTTTTCCTGGAGAACCACAATGAAGCGCGTCATGCTGTTTGTCGTCACCAACCTTGCCGTGATGTTGGTGCTGTCCATCGCCGCCAGCGTGCTCGGGGTGAATCGCTACCTGAGCGCCAACGGACTCAATCTGGGCATGTTGCTCGGTTTCGCCGGGATCATGGGTTTTGGCGGGGCCTTCATCTCGCTGCTGATGTCGAAGGTGATGGCAAAGTGGTCCACCGGCGCGCGCATCATTGACAGTCCGGAAACCTCGACCGAGTTCTGGTTGGTGGAAACCGTGCGCAAGCTGTCTTCCAAGGCCGGTCTGGCGATGCCCGAGGTGGCGATCTACGAGGGGGCGCCGAATGCCTTCGCCACCGGCCCGAGCCGGAACAATTCGCTGGTTGCGGTATCCACCGGTCTGCTGCAAAGCATGAGCAAGGAGGAAGTCGAGGCGGTGCTGGCGCACGAGGTCAGCCATGTCGCCAACGGCGACATGGTGACCCTGACGCTGATCCAGGGCGTGGTCAATACCTTCGTCATTTTCCTGTCGCGCGTCGTCGGCTATCTCGTCGATAGCTTCCTGCGTCGCGGCGACCGCGAGTCGTCGGGTCCGGGCATCGGCTACATGATTACGGTGTTCGTCTGCGACCTGCTGTTCGGCGTGCTGGCCAGCATCATTGTCATGTACTTTTCGCGCCAGCGGGAGTTCCGTGCCGACGCCGGCGCGGCCGGCCTGATGGGTTCGCCGCGGCCGATGGTGGCCGCGCTGCAGCGCCTGGGCGGCATGGCGGTCGAGCCGCTGCCGAAGAGCCTCGCCAGTTCCGGCATTGCCGGCGGCCCTGGCTGGATGTCGCTGTTCGCCAGCCATCCGAGCATGGAAGAGCGCATCGCCGCGCTGTCGGCGCCAGGCCGGTGATCGGATTGCCGCCGCCGCGGTCGAAAAGGCTTCCGCGCACTGTCGGAGCCTTGTTGTTTTGCGCTGCTGCCGCGCCGGCCTGGGCGGCGGGATCCGACGTGGTCGGCGCGAATCTGCTGTGGCTGGCGCTGATCCTGATCAGCGCCCGCTTGTTCGCGCCGTTGGCCCAGCGCCTGGGCTTTCCCGCGGTACTCGGCGAACTGCTGCTGGGCGTGGCGCTGGGCAATCTCACCCTGGTTGGCCTGAACGCCTTCGATGCGATCAAGCACGATCCGGCGGTTGCCTTCATCGCCGAACTGGGCGTAATCGTACTGCTGCTGCAAATCGGCCTTGAGACGCGGCTCGCCGAGCTGCTCAAGGTGGGGCCACGTGCCTTTGCGGTCGGTACCGTGGGCATCATCGTGCCCTTCGTGCTGGGGGCCTGGCTGGCAGGACCCTGGCTGTTGCCGGGACTTTCCGCCAACGCCTATCTGTTCCTCGGGGCGACGCTGGCCGCCACCTCGGTCGGCATCACGGGCCGCGTCTTCCGCGATCTGGGCAAGCTCGACACGCCGGCGGCGCGCATCGTGCTCGGCGCCGCGGTGATCGACGATGTGCTGGGGCTGGTGATCCTGGCCGTGGTTTCCAGCCTGGTGCAGGCCGGCTCGGTCAGTGTCGGCCAGGTCGGCGGCATCATCGCCGAGGCGGTGGTGTTCCTGGCCGGCTCGATCTGGCTCGGCCGCCTGATCGCACCGCATTCCAGCCGCTGGCTGGCGCAACTCGATGCCGGCCCTTCGATGCTCTTCGCCCAGGTGCTGGCCACCGGCTTGTTCCTCGCCTGGCTGGCGCATGCCATCGGCCTGGCACCGATCATCGGCGCCTTCGCCGCGGGCCTGCTGTTCGAGCCGATCTTCCTGCGCGACTTTGACCGGCCAGGCATCGTGCGCGAGATCGAGCCGCTGTTGCCCAGCGGCGAGCCCGGTCTGGCGGAGCGCCTGCGCCCGATTCTGCTCAAGCACGGCGGGCATCAGCATGAACACATGATCGAACCGATCGGCTATTTTTTCGTGCCGGTCTTTTTCGTGCTGACCGGTATGCAGGTGGATTTGCAGACCCTGGCCGATCCGGCCGTACTGGGAGTCGGCGCCGGCGTCACGGTGGCGGCGGTGGTCGGCAAGCTGGCAGCGGGCCTGGCGGCGGGGCCGGCGGGGAAATGGCTGGTGGGTTGGGGCATGGTGCCGCGCGGTGAAGTGGGACTCATCTTCGCGATGGTCGGCAAGCAGCTCGGCGTGATGAGCGAGGCGATGTTTTCGGTAATTGTGCTGATGGTGATCCTGACCACGCTGATTACGCCGCCGGTGCTGACGCTGCTGCTGAAGAGAACCCGCCCGGCATAATCCACAGCTTCGCCCATGTTGTCTGAGCCCGTGTCCGACCGAACCGCCGTCCTGCTCCAGTATCTGTTGCCCAAGCAGGCCCTGACGGTTCTTGCCGGAAAATTCGCCGCGGCCCGCCTCGGGCGCCTGACCTCCCGCGTGATCCAGTGGTTTGTCGCGCGCTATGGCGTCGATATGAGCGAGGCGGTCGAATCCGACATCGCCGCCTATGCGACGTTCAACGAGTTCTTCACGCGGCCCTTGAAACCCGGCGCACGGCCCCTGGCGCGGTCCGCGTTCATCTGTCCGGTGGACGGAGCGATCAGCCAGTTCGGCGCCATCGCCGGCGACCAGATCTTTCAGGCCAAGGGACACCGCTACTCGACGTCCGCGTTGCTCGGTGGCGATGAAGATCTGGCGGCGCGATTCGAGGACGGCAGCTTCGCCACCCTGTATCTCAGCCCGAAGGACTACCACCGCATTCACATGCCCTGCGCCGGCCGGCTGCAACGCATGATCCATGTGCCGGGCAAGCTGTTTTCGGTCAATCCGGTTACCGCACGCGGCGTGCCCGGGCTGTTTGCCCGGAACGAACGCGTGGTATGCGTGTTCGACTCGGTGCATGGTCCCTTCGTACTGGCCCTGGTCGGCGCTACCATCGTCGGCAGCATGGCCACCGCCTGGCACGGCGTGGTCAATCCGCCGCGCCCCGGGCGACGGCGCGAGTGGCGCTATGACGATCGGGACTTGCGCTTGGCATCGGGGGAGGAAATGGGGCGCTTCCAGCTCGGCTCGACCGTGGTGCTGCTGTTTCCAAAGGACACGCTGCGGTTCAATGCCGATTGGTCCGCACAGCGGCCGATTCGGATGGGCGAGTCCATGGGTGAGCGGCCAATCTGATCCGAGGGAACGGCCCCCGGCGTGGTCGCGCCGGGTTGGGCCCTGGCCTTACTGGCCGAATACCGCGAGCAGCAGGCCGGCGGCCACTGCCGAACCAATCACGCCGGCCACATTGGGGCCCATGGCATGCATCAGCAGGAAGTTATGCGGATCGTACTCGGCACCCACGTTCTGGCTGACGCGCGCCGCCATGGGAACCGCGGAAACTCCGGCAGAACCGATCAGCGGGTTGATCTTGTCCTCGCTGAAGATGTTCATGATCTTGGCCATGAGGACACCACCCGCGGTCCCCAGGCCGAAAGCGATGACACCCAGGATCAGAATGCCGAGCGTCTCGAGATTGAGGAAGCTGTGGGCCGAGAGTTTCGACCCGACGCCCAGGCCCAGGAAGATCGTGACCGTATTGATGAGCGCATTCTGTGCCGTATTGGACAAGCGTTCCACGACGCCGCATTCACGAAACAGGTTGCCAAGAGCGAAGAACCCCATCAGCGGGGCCGCCGACGGCAGGAACAGGGCGATCATCACCACCAGGACGATGGGAAACAGGATCTTCTCCCGCTGGGATACATGGCGCAACTGGCGCATGCGGATCCTGCGCTCCTTTTCGGTAGTCAGGAACCTCATGATGGGCGGCTGGATCAGGGGCACCAGCGCCATGTAGCTGTAGGCGGCGACCGCGATGCTTCCCAGGAGCCGGGGTGACAGCCGGGAAGCGAGAAAGATCGCCGTGGGGCCGTCGGCGCCGCCAATGATTCCGATGGACGCGGCATCGGGGAAGCTGAAGTTGATGCCCGGTACGAAGTAGGACAGCGCGACGGCACCGAGCAGGGTAACGAAGATGCCGATCTGCGCGGCAGCCCCGAGGAGAAGGGTCTTGGGATTGGCGATCATCGGGCCGAAGTCGGTCATGGCGCCTACCCCAAGGAAGATAAGCAAGGGGAAAACGCCCGTCGAAATCCCCACCTTGTAGATGTAGAAAATGAGGCCACCCTCGTCCGAAATGCCGGCCAGCGGAATGTTGCTCAGAATGCAGCCGAAGCCGATAGGCACCAGCAACAGGGGCTCGAAACCCCGGACAATACCGAGGAACAGCAGCAACAAGCCCACGCCGATCATCACCAGCTTGCCGAAACCGTCGGTGAAGGTTTCGGCATGGAGCACGTCGGCGATGCCCGTGGATTGCCACAGGTTGGCAAACATGCTGCTCATCGGAGGGAGATGCTGAAGCACCGAGGCGTCGGCCATGACCAGGGACGGAAGTGCCAGCAGGAGGACTCCGCCTAGCCAGAGCCGGATACAGGGCTTGTTACGCATGGGTGCTTCCTCGGAGACCGGCGCTCAACCGATGACCATCATGACCTGGCCGGTCTGAACCACGGAACCCTTGGCAATATCGATCGCCAGGATCCTGCCGGCCACCGGCGACTTGATCGGGGTCTCCATCTTCATGGCTTCGATGACGACGATCAGGTCGCCTGCGGCGACGGTCTGTCCGATCGAAACGGGTATGTTGAGGACATTGCCGGGAACCGGGGCGGGGATCTCGGTGCCGGAGACCGGGGCGGCGGCCGCGGGAGGCGGTACAGCAGACACGGGTTGGGCCGCGAGAACCTGGCCGGTGCCTTCGGCGACCAGGACGTCGAAGCGCGTGCCATTGACCATCACGGTATAAGCGCCCGCGGCGGACGCTGCGGCCGCAGGAGCCGCAGGTTTGGCCGCAGGGGCAGCGGCTTTGGCTTCCTTCTTCTCGACCTTGCGCACATTGATGCTGAACTGGCCCTTGAGGAAGTCGAGACCCTTGTTGCCGCCCTTGGTGGCGAGGGAACCGACGATGAAGATGTTTTCGTCGGTGACGGGCAGGCCGTTGTCCTGGAGGATCTTCCTGGCCACCGGAATACCAGGTTCGAGAATGTCGAGCGGATCACCGGTGAAGACGGGCTTGCCCAGTTGTTCGGAGGCGATCTTGACGATTTCGGCGTCGGGCGGCACGGGCGTGCGCCCAAAATAGCCGAGGACCATCTGGCCGTAGCCGTCGGTGATCTTCTTCCAGGGGCCCTGGGTGGCGTTGGCGTAGGCCTGTTGGAAGTAGAACTGCGACACGGGCGTGACGGAGGTGCCGAAACCGCCCCGCGCCACGCACTCGGACATGGCCTTGATCACCTGGGGATAGAGGTGGAAGGTGCCGGTGTCGCGCATCATCATGGTATTGGCGGTGAGCGCGCCGCCGGGCATCGGGGAGAAGATCACCTCGGAATCGATGGCCAAGGCTTCGGGCGGGAAGAAGTACTCCTTGAAGCATTCCTTGGAAACCTGGTTGGCTTCCATGATCTTGGCGACATCGATGTCGAGCGTGTAGTCGCTACCCTTCAGTGCATGCCACATGGAAAACAGGTCGGGTTGCGCGGTGCCGCCGGACAGCGGCGCCCGACCGACGCAGATGCCATCGCATCCGCCTTCGATGGCGGCCACGTACTGGGCGACGCCCGTGCCGCAGGTATCGTGGGTGTGCATGCGGATCTCGACCTTGTCGCCGAGCAGCTTGCGTGCCTGCTTGAAGGTCTCATGCACCTTGCGCGGGTTGGCGGTGCCACTGGCGTCCTTGAAGCAGACGGAGTGATAGGGAATTCCGGCGTCGAGGATGTCGCGCAGGGTCTTGATGTAGAACTCGGGATCGTGGGCCCCGGTGCAACCGAGGGGAAGCTCCATCAGGGAGATCACCACTTCGTGCTCGAGACCGGCATCGGTGATGCACTGGCCCGAGTAGGTCAGGTTGCGCGCGTCATTGAGGGCGTCGAAGTTGCGGATGCGGGTCATGCCGTGTTTCTTGAACATCCTGGCATGCAGGTCGATCATGTCCCTGGGCTGCTGCTCGAGGGCCACGACGCTGATGCCGCGGGCCAGGGTCTGCAGTCGGGCGTCGGGACCGGCAGCCGTGCGGAACTGGTCCATCATGTCGAAGGCCGACTCGCCGCAATACAGGAACAGGCTCTGGAAACGGGCCCCCCCGCCTGCCTCGAAGTGGGTGATGCCGGCCGCACGGGCCGCTTCGATGGCGGGGATGAAGTCCTTGGTCAGGGCGCGGGCGCCAAAGACGGACTGGAAGCCGTCACGAAAGGATGTGTCCTGGAAGATGATCTTTTTCATGGGGGGCTGGGGGGAGGATGAGGTCGAGGGTACGAGCGGCGCAATCTAGCGCTGGCGCTGACGGTAAAGGGCCACGGCGATGGAAATGGCGGCAGCCACGGCGCCGGAATTTTCGGACGAAGCCGCCAGGCCATCGCCGGCAACGGTGCGGGGAGCCGCCACCGGCTGAGCTTCCGGGGGAAGCAATTTGCCGATGGCGGTCACGACATACATCAGCAGGGTGAGGAAGATCAGCACCACGGTCATGCCGATGAAGGCGAGTTGGAGGGCTTCGAGAATGAAATCCATAGCGTGAGAACGGGCAAATTGCGAACTTACCGCCGGCATTCCGGTCTGGCGGCCGGACGAGCACGGGGAAGGCATTTCAACTTGAAGGGTCCTTCGATGGGTACCCGGTAGTAAGGCTCAGAAATTCGATTCATAGCCATGCGCTTGGCAAAAAAGCAAATTTCACATTGCCGCCGAAGACCCGGATGCCTGGCTGCAAATCCAGAATCTGATTCGGCGTGATTGTACTACTCCCGCCCGACCAATTGGGGTCCGTTCTCCATCGGACCATCCCTGATATGCCATATGCAAGCGACGCGGAAGAATCCCTTCCCAGTCGGTCAGATGCCGTCATGTCCTGATTCCTGGCGGAGCCGGGATCGGCCGGACGAAGTCGCGCGGTGGCCAGTGGCGGCCAACTGGAAACCTCTTGTTCGGGAAGGCCGGTGATCCGGGATACACGGCGGGGCATGGGCAACGGTTCTTCGGTTCGGGGCCATCGCGGCACACACACATCCCTGGCTTGGAACCGGGGAACTGCCGATCATAACAAACCACATTCGGTTTGCTGTCTATCCATATTGATTTTAATGAATATTTTATTGCAAATCTTCGCTACGTGGAACTCTAAGCCCTTGTTGCGCTTGAAAAAAGCCGGATTCGTCCTTGACCGAAATTAAAAAGTGTCATAGAGTGGGTCTTCGTGGGAAATTGTGGGAATCATTGGGCAATCTGCGGCTTTTTTTGTTTCGGGGGGAGGTTCGATGTTCCAAGGCGCGACGGCGCTCAATCTCGATGCCAAGGGCCGGATGGCCGTTCCCGCGCGGCATCGCGACGCCCTCGTTACGGCTGGCGATGGCCGCCTGGTGGCCACTGCGCATCCCCATCGTTGCCTGCTGCTCTACCCCCAGCCCGCCTGGGAGCCTATCCGCGACCAGCTTCTCGCCGCTTCCGGGTTTCATAAGGAATCGGCCATGGCACGGCGCCTGTTGGTGGGTTTCGCCGAAGATGTCGAGCTCGACGGGGCCGGCCGCCTGCTGATTTCGCCGTCCTTGCGCCAATACGCCGGACTGGAAAAGGGAATCTGGCTGGTGGGACAGGGGAGCCATTTTGAAATCTGGTCCGCCGCGGGGTGGCAGGCGCAGCAGGACGAAATTTTCGCGGTGGGCGACAAGCTCTTGCCGCCGGGCCTGGAAAATCTTGCGCTGTGAGCGCCGACACGCATGTCAGCGTGCTGCTCGCCGAGGCGGTCGCGGCGCTGGCGATCAAACCCGCGGGGATCTACGTCGACGCCACTTTCGGTCGTGGCGGTCACAGTCGGGCGATGCTCGACGCGCTGGGCGCGGCGGGGCGCCTGATCGCGCTGGACCGCGATCCGGCGGCGATCGCCGCCGGGGCCTCGATTTCGGATTCGCGCTTCACCCTGGTCCACGCCTCGTTCAGCACGATCGGTGCGGTGCTGGATCAGCTCGGCGTGGCGCATGTGGATGGTGTACTGCTCGATGTCGGCGTCTCGTCGCCGCAACTGAATACGCCCGAACGGGGCATGAGCTTTCGTTTCGACGCGCCGCTGGACATGCGCATGGATACGACGCAGGGGGAGACCGCCGCCGAGTTTCTGGCGCGGGCATCGCAATCAGAACTCGAAAGGGTGATCAGAGACTATGGTGAAGAACGGTTTGCTCATGCGATTGCAAAGGCGCTTGTTGCTGCTCGGGGCGAGCACGGTATTTCAAGGACAGGACAGCTTGCCGCGCTCGTGGCGCAAGCCGTCCGCACGCGGGAACCGGGCCAGCACCCGGCGACGCGCAGCTTTCAGGCTCTACGGATTCACGTCAATCGGGAGCTTGAGGAGCTGTCGTTAGCACTGCCCAGGGCCGTTGAACGACTGGCTCCGGGTGGACGGCTGGCCGTGATCTGCTTTCATTCATTGGAGGATCGCATCGTCAAACGCTTCATGCGCGATGCCGCGCATCCGCCTCAGCCGCCCAGGGGGGTGCCGGTGCGCGCGGCCGATCTGCCGCGGCCGGTGCTGAACGTGGTTGGCAAGGCGCAGTTTCCGACGCTCGCGGAGGTCGCCGCCAACCCGCGCTGTCGCAGCGCCGTGTTGCGGGTGGGAGAGAAGGTGGGCTCCGTCATCGACCGGCCGGGTCGCGATCGAAATCCGGTTGATGGACGGCAAGTTGGGGCCGGTGGGCAATCCGCAGCCGCCTCGCGGCGGCACACCTCCCGCAGCGGGTGCGCGGCGAGCGCGGGAGGCGTTTAGATGGCGCGCTTCAATCTCCTGCTGATCCTGGCCGCCGTGGTCTGCGCCTTGTCCGCCGTCAGCGCCAATCATCGGGCGCGCGGGCTGGTTACCGAGCTGCAAGCGACGGAAAAGCGCATGCGCGATCTGGAAGTCGAATGGGGCCAGTTGCAGCTCGAGCAAAGCACTTTGGCCGCCCACGTCCGGGTCGAGAAGTCCGCGCGCGAAAAGTTGGGTATGAAGGTGCCCGCGCCGGGACAGATCATCAGTGTGGACGCCGTGGCGGAAAACTGAAATGGCGCTGAGATCGATCAAATTCTCCAGGAGTCCGCTGCTTTCAGAGTGCCTGCCGCTGTGGCGGCAACGCGTGGTGCTGGTCGTCTTGCTGGGCGCCTTCGCCGCGCTGATTGCACGGTCCCTGTATTTGCAAGGGTTCAACAAGGAGTTCCTGGGGGACAAGGGACGCGCCCGGTTCGAGCGGGTGATCGACATTTCCGCCACGCGCGGCCGCATTACCGACCGCAACGGGGATGTACTGGCGGTGTCGACTCCGGTGCGCTCGATCTGGGCGATACCGGAAGATGCTCAACTGGCTCCGGCCCAGTCGCGCGGTCTGGCCGCGTTGCTCGACATGGACGTGCGCGAACTCAATCGCAAGCTGGCGTCGCAACGCGAATTCGTCTACGTCAAGCGCCAGTTGTCGCCCGAGGTGGCCGATCGAGTCACGGCCTTGAATCTGCCCGGCATACACCAGAAGAACGAATATCGGCGGTATTACCCGGCCGGCGAAGTCACGGCGCACGTGTTGGGTTTCACCGGTGTCGAGGATTCGGGTCAGGAGGGCATTGAACTGGCCTTCAACGATCAGCTCTCCGGCAAGCCCGGCTCGCGCCGCGTCATCAAGGATCGTCGCGGCAACGTCGTGGAGGATGTCGAAAGCATTCATCCGCCGCTGGAAGGCAAGGACATGATTCTTGCCATCGATTCGAAGATTCAATATCTGGCCTACAGCCATCTGAAACAGGCGCTCGAGGAAAACCGCGCGAAAGCGGGCGGTGTCGTGGTGCTCGACGCCCGCAGTGGCGAAATATTGGCGCTGGCCAATCTTCCGACCTACAACCCGAACAATCGGGTCAAGCTGGTTGGCGCCCAACTGCGCAACCGGGCGCTGACCGACAGCTTCGAGCCCGGTTCGACGATGAAGCCCTTCACCGCCGCGCTGGCGCTGGAAGAAGGCAAGGTGCGCTTCGACACGCCGATCCAGACCGCGCCCGGAAAGATGACGATAGGCACGGCGACGATCTCCGACGCGCACATCCATGGCCTGCTGACCGTGGCGCAGGTGATCCAGAAGTCGTCAAACGTCGGCGCCGCCAAGCTCGCCTTGTCGATGAAGCCCCAGGAAATGTGGACCATGTTCGACAGTCTGGGCTTCGGCACACCCTTGAACCTGGGCTTTCCCGGCGAGGTCGGCGGACGCTTGCGTCCGTTCAAGGGCTGGAAGCCGATCGAGCAGGCCACCATGGCCTATGGTCATGGCATTTCAGTGACCTTGATCCAGTTGGCGCGCGCCTATCAGGTCTTTGCCCGCGACGGCGATCTGATGCCGATTTCACTGCTGCGACTGGATGCCCCGCCGCATGCCGGCAAGCAGGTGTTTTCCGCGCAGACCGCGCGCGAGGTTCGCGCCATGCTTGAGATGGCCGTGCTTCCCGGCGGCACAGCGCCCAAGGCGCAGATTGCCGGTTATCGCGTCGCCGGCAAGACGGGAACGGCCTACAAGGTCGAGGGCGGCGCCTACGCCAACAAGTACGTCGCCTCGTTTGTCGGATTCGCCCCGGTTTCCGATCCGCGCCTGATCATCGCGGTGATGATCGACGAACCGTCCAACGGCAAGCATTATGGCGGCGATGTGGCCGCGCCCGTATTTGCCCAGGTCATGGCCGGCAGCCTGCGCACGCTGGGCGTGGCGCCTGACGCGCCCATCAAACCGTTGTTGATGACCCGCGTCGACCCGGTCCGCGAAGAGATGTGAGCGCCATGAACGCGCTTCCTCCGTTGCCGGCCGCCGACCGTACGCTGCCTGCCGCCGGCGCCAGCTCCGGGCGGTCCGCGGAAAGCGCGCTGGCCATCCTCAAGCAGCTCGAACGGAAGGGCATCGCCGTGACGCGCCTCACCGCGGATTCGCGCCGCGTGCAGCCGGGCGATGTCTTCGTCGCCTTGCCCGGCGCGCAGGTCGACGGCCGCGACTACATTGCGCAGGCGGTGGCGAACGGTGCCGCGGCAGTGATCGCCGAGGCCGGCGGAGGCGTGGCGGCGAGGGCCGGCGCCGGCGGCGTACCGGTGGTCACGGTGCAGAAGCTGGCGGCATTGTCGGGAGAGATCGCGCATCTGGTCTACGGTCGTCCTTCGGAGCGGCTCTGGCTTGCCGGTGTCAGCGGCACCAACGGCAAGACCTCCGTTTCGCAATGGATAGCGCAGGCGATGAACGGCTTGCGGCATCGCTGCGCGGTGCTCGGCACGCTTGGCAACGGCTTTCTCGACGCGCTGGACGAAAGTCCCAATACCACGCCGAATGCCATCACGTTGCATGCGGCGCTCGCCAGTTTCGTCGCGCGCGGCGCCGACGCCTGCGCCATGGAAGTGTCGTCGATCGGCCTGGACCAGGGACGGGTCAATGGCGCGGCCTTCGATGTCGCGGTGTTCACCAACCTGACACGCGATCATCTCGAATATCACGGATCAATGGAGGCCTACGCGGCGGCCAAGGAACAGCTGTTCCATGCCCCCGGTCTGGGGGCTGCCGTGCTCAATCTCGACGATCCCGTCGGCCCGGAACTTGCGGCAAAACTCAGGGGCCGCATGCCCACGGTCGGCTATTCGCTCGGCAATGCCGACGGCAGCCGCACCGATGAAACTCTGCGCGCCGAAGACCTGAGCATGAGCACCGCCGGCGTCGGGTTCAATCTTCGCGGCGTGCATTTTCTTGTACCGGTGGTGGGGCGCTTCAATGTCTCCAACCTGCTCGCGGTGATCGGCACGCTGCTCACACGCAAGGAGCGTCTTGAGGATATCGGCGTGGCGTTGCGCCACATCCAGCCGCCGCCGGGTCGCATGCAGGCGCTGGGCGGGGTCGATGAACCGTTGATCGTGGTGGACTATGCCCACACGCCGGATGCGCTGGAAAAGGTCCTCGGTGTGTTGCGCGAGACCGCTCGGGCGCGCGGCGGGGAGCTGCTTTGCGTGTTCGGCTGCGGCGGCGAGCGCGATCCCGGCAAGCGGCCGCAGATGGGAGCGATCGCCGAGCGTCTGGCCGATCGGGTAGTCGTGACCAGCGACAATCCGCGCCACGAAGATCCCCAAGCCATCATCGCCGGCATTCTCTCCGGACTCACGCGGCCGCCGGCCATCGAGCCCGATCGCGGACTGGCCATCGCCGCCACGGTGGCGGCCGCGGATCCGCGCGACGTGATTCTGCTCGCCGGCAAGGGCCACGAGCCCTACCAGGAAATCGCCGGGGTGCGCCAGCCCTTTTCGGATATCGACGCCGCCAGGTCGGCGCTGGCGGGCCGCAGACCATGATGATGAGCGTTCACGAGGCCGCACGCGCCGTCGCCGCCTCGGCGCAAGGCGCCGATGCGCGGTTCGCGGGCGTATCGACCGACTCGCGGACCATCGCCGCGGGCGAGTTGTTCGTCGCCCTCAAGGGCGGGAATTTCGACGGCCACGCCTTTGTCGCCGAAGTTCTGGCGCGGGGTGCCAGCGGCGCCGTGGTGACTCGGGAATTCGCCGCGGCCCATCCCGACCTGCCGCTGATCGGCGTCGCCGACACGCGCCTGGCGCTCGGCACTTTGGCCGGTTGTTGGCGCGCCCGCTTCGCGATTCCGCTGCTCGGGGTCACCGGCAGCAATGGCAAGACCACGGTGAAGGAAATGTGCGCGGCGATCCTGCGAGCGCAGCATCACGCCGCGGCCGACCCGGTCCTGGCGACTGTCGGCAATCTCAATAACGACATCGGCATGCCACTGACGCTGCTCGGCTTGCGCGACTGGCACCGCGCGGCGGTGATCGAGATGGGGATGAATCATGTCGGCGAGATCGACTATCTGACACGCCTGGCGCGGCCTTCCGTGGCCCTGGTCAACAACGCCCAGCGTGCCCATCTGGAGGGCTTGGGCTCGGTGCAGGACGTCGCCCTGGCCAAGGGCGAAATATTCGCCGGTTTGCCGGACGACGGCGTCGCCGTGTTCAATGCCGACGACGCGCAGGTCAACATCTGGCGCGAACTGTCGAGGGATTATCGCCAGTTGAGCTTTGGTCTCGACCACGCCGCCGACGTGCGCGGCCGTTTCACGCTGCACGGTCTCGGCGGCGAGTTGAGCCTGGCCACGCCCTGGGGCGGGATCGATGTGACGCTCGCGGTGCCGGGCTGTCACAATGCCCGCAATGCCTGTGCCGCGGCGGCGGCGACGCTGGTGGCCGGAGCCTCGCCGGCCGCCGTTCGGCAAGGTCTGGCCGGGTTTGCCGGAATCAAGGGACGCTTGCAGCGACGTGCCGGTCGCGCCGGCGCGGTGGTGGTCGATGACAGCTACAACGCCAATCCGGATTCCATGCGCGCCGCCATCGATGTGCTGGCGGCGGTGCCCGGCAAATGCATTCTGGTCATGGGCGACATGGGAGAAGCCGGTGCCGCGGCCGGCCAGTTCCACGACGAGATCGGCGGCTACGCCAAGAGCCATGGTATCGACCGCCTGTTTTGCCTTGGCGAAATGTCGCTCGCGGCCGCGCACAACTTCGGCCCGGGCGGGCAACACTTCCTGCGCCTTGACGATCTGGTCAAGAAACTGCTGGCCGAGCTCGACCCGCAGACCACGGTGCTGGTCAAGGGTTCGCGCTTCATGGGCATGGAACGTGTGGTAGACGCCATCATCGAAATTCCATCCGCCGACGCGGGTCCGGACGCGGGGACAAAATCATGAAACCGGCGCCTGGGTACGCCCAGTCGATCTCTGCCCCGAGGTACGCCCCGTGCTGCTAGAACTCGCTCAATGGCTGGCCCGGGATTTCCGCGGCTTCAATGTCTTCGCTTACCTCACCTTGCGCGCGGTGCTGGCGACCATGACGGCGTTGACCATTTCCTTCGTCTTCGGGCCGGCGGTGATTCGCTGGCTCTCGGCGAAGAAGATCGGCCAATCGGTCCGCAACGACGGTCCGCAGACGCATCTGGTCAAGGCCGGGACGCCGACCATGGGCGGTGCCTTGATCCTGATTTCGCTCGGCGTCTCCACGTTGCTGTGGGCCGATCTTTCCAACCGCTTCATCTGGATCGTGCTGATCGTCACCTTCGGCTACGGTACGGTCGGCTGGGTGGATGACTGGCGCAAGGTGGTCCATCGCAATCCGGTCGGACTGCCGGCGCGGACGAAGTTCTTCTGGCAGTCGGCGGTGGGCCTGATCGCTGCAATTTATCTCGCCTTTTCGATCTCGGCGCCCAACAACGAAAAGGTGGTCCAGCTGTTCTTTCAGTGGGTATCGAGCGGCTTCACGCTGGAGTTGCCGACGCAGACAGCCCTGATCGTGCCCTTCTTCAAAAGCGTAAGCTACCCATTGGGCATGTTCGGTTTCATCCTGCTGACCTATCTGGTGATTGTCGGCAGCAGCAACGCGGTGAACCTGACCGATGGCCTCGACGGCCTGGCCATCATGCCGACGGTGCTGATCGGGGCGGCGCTGGGCATCTTTACCTATGTCGCCGGAAATTCCGTCTTTTCCAGATACCTGCTGATGCCCTACATCCCGGGCGCGGGCGAGCTGACGGTGTTCTGCGGGGCGCTGGCCGGCGCGGGTCTGGGTTTCCTGTGGTTCAACGCCTATCCGGCCGAGGTGTTCATGGGCGATGTCGGCGCACTGGCGCTGGGCGCGGCGCTGGGCGTGGTCGCGGTGGTAGCTCGCCAGGAGATCGTGCTGTTCATCATGGGCGGGGTGTTTGTCGCCGAGACGGTGTCGGTGATGGTCCAGGTCGGCTACTTCAAGTACACCAAGAAGCGCTATGGCGAAGGCAGGCGAATACTCCTGATGGCACCGCTGCATCATCACTTTGAACAAACCGGATGGAAGGAGACGCAAGTCGTGGTGCGCTTCTGGATCATCACCATCCTGCTGGTGCTGTTCGGACTGTCGACGCTGAAGATACGATGAACGCCACCAAGCGCAGAGACACGGAGGCACAGAGGACGAACCATCGGGGAATTGCATTTCTCCGTGCCTCTGCGTCGCCGCGGCGAAGGGTTGCGCGTTGAACCTGTCCGGCAAACGCGTTCTCGTTCTCGGCCTGGGCGAATCCGGTTTCGCCTCGACGCTGTGGTGCCTGCGGCAGGGCGCGCGAGTGAGGGTGGCGGATACGCGGGCCGCGCCGCCCTACCTTGCCGAATTGAGGCACCGCGTCGCCGGTGGCGAATCCCGGCTTGAGTTCATCGCCGGCGAGTTCGGCAAGGCGCTGCTCGACGGCACAGACCTGCTGGTGCTCTCGCCGGGGCTCTCGGGCGGCTTGATGGTGGTGATTCACGCGCGCGCGGCCGGGATTCCGGTGGTGGGCGAGATCGAACTCTTCGCCCAGGCCTTGCGCGCAATCGACCCCGCCGCGACCGTCCCGGCGCCGGTCCTGGCGATTACCGGCACCAACGGCAAGACCACCACCACTGCGCTGACCGGGCATCTTCTGCGCGCCACCGGCAAGACGGTGGGCGTTGCGGGCAACATATCGCCGGCCGCACTCAGTGCGCTGATGCAGGCGCAGGATGCAAATGACCTGCCGCAGATCTGGGTGCTGGAGCTTTCCAGCTTTCAGCTGGAAACCACCGAGACGCTGAATCCGGCGGCCGCCACGGTGCTCAACATTTCCGACGATCATCTCGATCGCTATATCGACCTCGACGAATACGCCTCCGTCAAGGCCAGGGTCTTTCAATCAGGCGAAGAAGCGCCGGGCGTGCAGGTTCTCAACCGCGCCGATGCGCGCGTGCGCCGGATGGCCCTTCCCGGCCGTCGCATCATCACCTTTGGCAGGGACGCACCGACTGCGCGCGAGGACTTCGGCCTGCGGCAGAATCGGGGCGAAGGGTGGTTGGTGCAGGGCGAGCGCTTCCTGCTTCCGCTATCGGAGTTGCCGCTGGCCGGATTGCACAATGCGGCCAACGCGATGGCCGCACTGGCCCTGTGTGCCAGCCTCGGTTTCGACGCCAATGCCCTGTTGCCGGCATTGCGCGGTTTCCGTGGCCTGCCGCATCGGGTCGAAAGAATCGCCGATCTGAACGGTGTTACATGGTACGACGACTCCAAGGGCACCAATGTCGGCGCCACGGTGGCCGCCTTGAACGGAATTGGCGGTCACTTGGCCGTTGTGAGGCGTGATCTCCCGCCGCCCGACAGGGAAGTTGGGAGTGACGGTGTTTCCCTGCCGGCTGCCGGCCAGAAGAGCGATCGGAAGATCATTTTGATCGCAGGCGGCGAGGGCAAGGGCCAGGACTTCTCGCCGCTAAGGAAGGCGCTGGCACTGCACGCCCGTGCCGCGGTGCTGATCGGCCGCGACGGCCCGCTGATCGAAAAGGCCATCCTCGGAGCAGGCGCCGCCGGCGTAGTGATTCAAAGTGCGCGGGACATGGACGATGCGGTGCGCCGCGCTTACGCACTGGCGCGTCCGGGTGATGCGGTGTTGTTGTCACCGGCCTGCGCCAGCTTCGACATGTTCCGCAACTACGAGCACCGGGCGCAAGTATTTGCCGCCGCGGTGCGGGCGTTGGAGGGCGCGCCGTGAGCGCCCGCCTGGCACCACGAGGGGCGCGGCCGGGCACAGACCGTACCGACGCGGCGGGGCAACGGCGATGAGCCGGGCCTATGCCGCGCCGGCGCCGCGGACGCCGGCCGAACTCGATGGCCTGGTCCTGTGGCCGGCGGTCGCTTTGCTGCTGCTCGGACTCGTGATGGTGTATTCGGCCTCGATCGCCACGGCCGAGGGCAGCCGCTTCACCGGCAACCAGTCGGCCTACTTCCTGGTTCGTCATGGAGTGTTTCTCGCGGTGGGATTGGTCGCCGGCGTGATGGCCTTTCAGATTCCGCTGCGTTTGTGGCAGCAGGCCGCCCCCTGGCTGTTCCTTACCGGCGCCGCCCTGTTGTTGCTGGTGCTGATTCCTCATGTCGGGCGTTCGGTCAATGGCGCCCAGCGCTGGATCGGTCTCGGACCGATCAATCTGCAGCCTTCGGAACTGATGAAGCTGTTTGTGGTGCTCTATGCCGCCGACTACACGGCGCGCAAGCTGAATGACATGGGCAGCTTCCTGCACGGCTTCGGACCGATGGCGCTGGTGATGGTGCTGGTCGGCGCGCTGTTGCTAAGGGAGCCGGACTTCGGCGCGCTGGTGGTGATCCTCTGCATCGCCACCGGAATCCTGTTTCTCGGCGGCATCAACGCGCGGGTGTTCGGATTCCTCGTCGTAGTCCTGATGGTCAGTTTCGTCATCATGATCTGGGTTTCGCCCTATCGGCGGGAGCGCATCTTCGGCTTCATGGACCCCTGGCAGGATGCCTTCGGCAAGGGCTACCAGCTTTCCCATGCGCTGATCGCCTTCGGCCGCGGCGAGTGGTTCGGCGTCGGGCTTGGGGCGAGCGTCGAGAAGCTGTTCTATCTGCCGGAGGCCCATACTGATTTTCTGCTGGCGGTGATCGCCGAGGAACTCGGCTTCGTCGGCGTTTGCGTTGTCGTCGGTTTGTTCGCCTTGCTGGTGCAGCGCTGTTTCGCCGTCGGCCGCCAGGCGCTGGTGCTTGGCCGCGTGCATTCCGGGCTGGTGAGTCAAGGCATAGGCATCTGGCTCGGGGTTCAGGGATTCATCAACATGGGCGTGAATATGGGGCTGTTGCCGACCAAGGGCCTGACCTTGCCACTGATGAGCTTCGGCGGTTCGGGCATCGTCACCAACTGCCTGGCGCTGGGAATCCTGCTGCGCGTGGATTGGGAAAATCGACAGTTGATGCGGGGGCAGCAAGCATGACCCCGCGTCGACTGTCGATTTCGGCGGAGGCTAACGTGAGCGTCGCGCACGTTAAGGCGCGAAGCGCCGGCCGTAGCCAAAACAAACGGTTGATGCGGGGTCAGCAGGCATGAACAAGAAACTGCTGATCATGGCCGGGGGTACGGGAGGGCACATCATGCCGGGGCTGGCGGTGGCCGAACATCTCCGGGCCCAGGGCTGGAACATCGCCTGGATGGGCAATCCGGACGGCATGGAAGCGAGGCTGACCGCGGGGCGCGGCTACGAGATGGCCTGGGTGCGCTTTTCGGCGCTGCGCGGCAAGGGCTGGTTGCGCAAACTGCTGCTGCCGCTCAACCTGCTGCGGGGCTTCAGCCAGGCATGGTCTCAGCTCAAACGCATTCGACCCAATGTGGTGCTCGGCCTGGGTGGCTACGTCAGCTTTCCGGGCGGCATGATGGCCTCGCTGAGGGGCATCCCGCTGGTGCTGCATGAGCAGAACTCGGTGGCCGGTTTGGCTAACAAAGTGCTGGCGGTGGTCGCCGACCGGATTCTCGCCGGTTTTCCCGATGTCATGAAGAAGGCCGCCTGGATTGGCAATCCGGTACGTCCGGAAATCGCCGCCTTGCCGGTACCGGCGGTTCGCTACGCCCAGCACAGCGGCGCGCTGCGGGTCCTGGTGGTGGGCGGCAGTCTGGGCGCCCAGGCCTTGAACGAATCCTTGCCGCAAGCTTTGGCGCTGCTTCCCGAAGACGAACGACCGGTGGTGGTCCACCAGGCGGGCGAGCAACATCTCGCCGGTCTGAAGGACGCCTACAGTTCGGCGGCCGTGCACGCCAACTGCGTGGCCTTCATCAACGACATGGCCGGGGCCTACGACTGGGCCGATCTGGTGATTTGCCGTTCCGGCGCACTGACGGTGGCCGAACTCGCCGCAGCCGGTGTCGCCAGCCTGCTGGTACCTTTTCCGCATGCCGTGGATGACCACCAGACCTCGAATGCGCGCTTTCTCAGCAATGCCGGAGCCGCCATTCTGCTGCCGCAGGATCAACTCACGCCGGGGCGCCTGGCCGAGCTGCGCAATCTGTCGCGTCAGCAACTCACCCAAATGGCCGAAAAGGCGCGCGAACTGGCGCGACCGGAAGCCACCGCGGCAGTGGCGCAGGCTTGCGTGGAGTTGGCCAAACAAGGGGCTAAACAATGAACCTGCGCCGGACCAGCCTGGAAATACCGACCGCCTTCAACGCAGAGGGCGCAGGGACGCAGAGTGCGCAGAGAAATTCAAAGGCATGTCCTGGATTGTCGGGTCTTCTCTGCGCCTCTGCGCCCTCCGCGTTCTCTGCGTTCAGAGAGGTTCCCCAATGAAACACAAAGTCAAGCGCATTCATTTCGTCGGCATCGGCGGCGCCGGCATGTCGGGCATCGCCGAGGTGCTGGCGAACCAGGGTTACCAGGTCAGCGGTTCCGATCTCAGCGCGAGCGCCACGACGCGCCGGCTGGCCGCGCAGGGCATAGTCGTCGCCATCGGCCACAACGCGCAGAACGCCGCGATGGCCGACGCGGTCGTGGTGTCGACCGCCGTGCGCGACGACAATCCGGAGGTGTTGATGGCGCGCGCGCGCCATGTGCCGGTGGTCCCACGGGCGCAGATGTTGGCCGAACTGATGCGCATCAAGCAGGGCGTGGCCATTGCCGGAACGCACGGCAAGACGACGACGACCAGCCTGGTGGCGAGCTGCCTGGCCCACGGCGGTCTCGATCCGACCTTCGTTATCGGCGGCCGCCTGAACTCGGCCGGCGCCAACGCCAGGCTGGGCAGCGGCGAATTCCTGGTGGCCGAGGCGGACGAGTCGGATGCCTCCTTCCTGTTCCTGTCGCCGGTGGTCTCGGTGGTCACCAACATCGATGCCGATCACATGGAAACCTACGGTCACGATTTCGGCCGGCTGAAGCAGGCATTTGTCGACTTTCTTCACCGGTTGCCGTTTTATGGGGTCGCCGTGGTCTGCGGCGATGACCCGAACGTGCGCGAGATCATTCCCCGCGTGGCGAAACAGATCGTCACCTACGGCATCGACAGCGATTGCAATTTCCGCGCCGAAGACGTGGTGGCCGACGGCGGCACGATGCGCTTCACCTGCGTGCGGACCAATGGCGGGGTCGCCCGACTGGCCATCCGAGTGAATCTGCCGGGTCGGCACAATGTACTGAATGCACTCGCGGCCATCGCCGTGGCGACGGAAGTCGGTGTCGACGATGCGGCGATCATCGAAGCCTTGCAAGAATTCCGCGGCGTCGGTCGGCGCTTCCAGCTGTTTGGCGAAATTGCCTGCCCGGCGGGAGGCGCATTCACGCTGGTCGACGACTATGGCCATCATCCGGTGGAAATGGCAGCCACCCTTGCCGCGGCGCGGGGCGCCTTTCCCGGACGCAGGCTGGTGTTGGCGTTTCAGCCGCATCGCTACACGCGGACCCGGGACTGCTTCGAGGATTTCGTCAAAGTATTGGGCGGGGTCGACGCCTTGCTGCTCAGCGAAGTGTATGCCGCCGGTGAAACGCCGCTGATCGCCGCCGACGGCCGTGCCCTGGTGCGTGCGCTACGCGTTGCGGGGAAGGTCGAGCCGGTGTTCGTCGAAGACATCGCCGCGATGCCGGAGGCGATACTCGCCACCGCGCGCGACGGCGACGTGGTGATCACGATGGGTGCCGGCTCCATCGGTGGCGTGCCGCCACGACTGAGCGAAGCGGCGACGCCATGACCAAGAATGCCAAACCGCTTTCGACGCGGAGGGCGCGCAGGCGCAGGGGACGCGGAGAAGATCAATTTCCTTTCGGTCAAGCTGTGCCTTTGCGCGCTCTGCGCCTCTGCG
>WBZP01002118.1_pt1 | contig 23330 bp, 20 predicted proteins | sample 5204301 | NCBI WGS metagenome assembly WBZP01 (sample SAMN12412401, study PRJNA552823) | activated sludge metagenome | isolation source: activated sludge from nitrification reactor of wastewater treatment plant... | place: USA: Pennsylvania | collected 2017 | reverse complement strand
GCCGATTCTGCCGCCGCAGTTGTGGCGCAATCAACGCTTCACGGCTTTGGTGATCGCGGCCACGATTGCCAACGCAGGTCTGTGCGTGATGATCTTCCTGGCAACGCTCTACCTGCAGCAGACCAGGGGGCTTTCGGGGCTGACGGCTGGTCTGATGTTCATCCCCGCCGCCGTCGGGTTGTCGATCGGTGGACCCGTCAGCGGACGGCTGGCCCCGCGCTTCCCCGGTCAGCGGGTGATGACGGTGGCGATGATCAGCGGAGCCCTGTTGCTCATGGCATTGGCCTTCTCGCAGAACCTGACGGTCTATCTGACGCTGATGGGGCTCACGTCGTTCTGCCTCGGACTCGGGTTCCAGTTCGGCAACATCGCTGTGCAGAGCGTCGTCAAGCTGTCTGAGGCCGGCGCGGGAGCGGGGGTGCTTCTGACTGTCATGGTGTCAACCGGTGGGATCGCTGTCGTGGCGGCGGCCGCCTCGATCGAGGCATTCGGCGTCGGCGGCGGACCGGACCAGTATTCGATGACCGTCACATACCTGCAGTGGGCTCTGCTGGTGGGCCTTCTGGGCATCGGCTTCGGCTTGTGGCAATGGCGCAAGGCCACCCTGCCCGAGGCGTTCGCTCAGCAGGACGTTCACGGGGAAGCAGCGGGTCGCGCCACCCGGGACTAGGTCTTGCGACTCCGCCCCGGCGCCGTTCGGGTGTGACCTGGTCCGGCCGCATCGGTTGTGCCAGCTGGTGAATCGATCACGCGGTGCGAGGGGTCGGACCCCGGTGCGCCCACGGTCTGGGACGCGATCTGAGACGCGGGAGCGATCACGACCCGGTACCACGACCACACCGCGGCGATGACGACCAGCGATATGCGCACGGACTGAAGGGCGACCATGACCGGATCACCTGCCAGCAACCACCCGTAGCCGGAAGGGTAGAGAACCTGAGTGATGAGGGCAGCGATGGCGACGAGCCATACCGGCACCCGCAGGCGACTGTCCCGCTCCACCAGACACAACGTGCCGAGGGCCAGCAGCCAGATCGAGTACTGCGGCGAGAACACACGGCTGACCACCACCGAGAACAGGACAATCGTGAAGGCCACATCCGCGGACGGCACCTGCTCGAACCTGCCCCGAACCCAGCTGACGATCACCCACACGAATCCCGCGAGCGCCAGCACACTGACCACCGCCGCAGCAAGCCCGGCCCCTGCCGAAGCCACCTCCATGGAGCCGTAACGATAGGCCAGTTCCACCTGGCCGTTGACTGCGTTGGCGATCAGGAACGGCAAGGCGGCCACTGACTCGACCTGTAGGCCCCTGTTGCCCTGGCCGCCCAAGAACCCGGTCAACTCATCGAAGAACACGGCAGTCACGGCCAACAGCGCGACAGAGGTGGCGACGAACGCGGCCGCTGCCGACAGGGCACCGCGCCGGGCCACGACCGGAAGAACCAATACCGGCCACACCTTCAGCCCTGCGCCCACCGCAGCCCACATACCCGTCACCACCGGGCGCATGGCGGACAGCACGGCCAGGACCGCGAAGAGGGTGGGCACGACATCGAACCGGGACACCAGCACCGGTCCGATCATCAGACCGAACAACACCCAGAACCATCCGGCCGACAAGCGGTGAACCGCAAGGACAATCGTTAGAACCAGGTCGACGCCGACGATGGCGATCATCAACGTGGTGGCGGGATCGGGGCCGAACTGCCCGAGCAGGAAGAAGAACGACGTGGCCGGAGGGTACTGCCACATGTCGTCAGTGGGCAGCACACCTGAGGTCAGGTCCGGTAACCAGCGGGCGTACACCTCGAGATCGTCGAACGCCAGCGGACCCTTGGGGTAGAAGGGCAGCTCGCGAACTCCGACAGCCACCAGCAGCGCCCGACTGGCCAGCCATACCCCCAGCAGCGCGATCCATCGCAGCATTCTGCGCACGGCCGGCGACTGCGCCGGGTCGGCCGAGGCCGAGACCATCAGTCCATGTGCGGGTAGCGATGGTCGATCGGCGGCACGAAGGTCTCCTTGATCGAACGGGTACTGGTCCAGCGCATCAGGTTCTGAGCCGCCCCCGCTTTGTCATTGGTACCGGAGGCACGTCCACCACCGAACGGCTGCTGCCCCACAACAGCTCCGGTCGGCTTGTCATTGATGTAGAAATTGCCGGCCGCGAAACGCAGTCGGTGCATCGCCTCGGCAACGGCAACACGGTCCTGCCCGATGATCGAACCCGTCAGCGCGTAGGGCGCGATTCCCTCCATCTGATCCAGAACCCGGTCGTAGTCCGCGTCCTGGAACACATGCACCGCCAGTACAGGTCCGAAGTACTCCGTGGTGAAGTACTCCTTGGTCGGATCGGTGCATTCCAGGACAGTGGGACGGACGAAATAGCCGATGCTGTCGTCGGCTGTGCCCCCGGCCAGTGTGGTGACCGTGTCGTCGGATGCAGCACGCTGCTGCACCCCGGAGAGTTTGTCGAACGACTTGCGGTCGATGACTGCTCCCATGAAATTGCTGAAGTCCAGTGTGCTGCCCATCGCAAGACTGTTCGTGGTGTCCGCGACCTGATCCCGGATCTGTTGCCACACGCTGCGGGGGACGTAGGCCCGCGACGCAGCCGAGCACTTCTGTCCCTGGAACTCGAAAGCACCGCGGATCATCGCGGTGGCGACAACTGCGGGGTCGGCCGATGGGTGGACCATGATGAAGTCCTTGCCACCGGTCTCGCCCACAATGCGCGGGTAGGACCGGTAATTCTCGATGTTGTCGCCCACCGTGCGCCACAGCATCTGGAACACCGGCGTCGATCCGGTGAAATGGATGCCCGCCAGATCACGATGCGCCAGCACCACCTCCGACACCGGGACTCCGGTGCCCGTGACCATGTTGATGACGCCCGGCGGCAGCCCGGCCTCGATCAGCAGTTCCATGACCAGCGAAGCGGCGAACTGCTGCGTGGCGGCAGGCTTCCACACAACGGTGTTGCCCATGAGCGCGGGAGCGGTCGGCAGATTGCCCGCGATGGCGGTGAAGTTGAACGGCGTGACGGCGTACACGAAACCCTCGAGGGGGCGGTGATCGGTCCGGTTCCAGACCCCCGGCGACGAGATGGGCTGCTCGGCCAGGATCTGTCGCGCGAACTGCACGTTGAAACGCCAGAAATCGATCAACTCGCAGGCGGAGTCGATCTCGGCCTGGATGGCCGTCTTGGACTGGCCCAGCATGGTGGCCGCGTTCACCCTGTCGCGCCAGGGCCCCGACAGCAGGTCCGCGGCTTTCAGGATGATGGCAGCGCGATCATCGAACGCCATGTCGCGCCACTGCGGCGCGGCGGCTTTCGCCGCCGAGACCGCGGCCTGAGCGTCGGATTGCCGCCCCTCACGGCCCGTTCCCAGCACCGCTGCATGGTCGTGGGGCTGCACCACCGTGAAAGGATCACCCGAGGCGGCCACCCACTCCCCGCCGATGTTCTGTGGGAACTCCCGACCCTCACCGGGCGCCAGTTCTGCCAGCGCCGTCTGCAACGACTCCCGGTGCGCGCTGCCCGGCTCGTACATCCGGATCGGTTCGTTGGTGATGTGGGGGATGTCGGTGACTGCGTCCACTGCGATCCTTCTCGTCGGGTGTCCTGCGGCCATCCTGACAGGAGCAGCCACGCCCTCGCACGCCGTGGCCCAGTATCGGGCGCCTCAGCCTTGGGGCCATGATCCGTCTCAGCCCGGCGGGCATGATCACGAGACCAGGTCGGCCAACTCCTGGCGTGCGAACCAGAGTAAGTCGATGCCCTCGATGGGGGACTCTTTGCCGTTCAGCGCCGCCACCACGGCTGCCGACGAGTCGGGCGCATCGGCATACACAGCCAGGAACCGCTCGACCGGCACGCGCCGGGTCAGGATCACCGTGCCGTCGGGTTCTGATTCGGTCCACTCGTCGGGGACGTTCGCCACCACGACAGCACGACGCCGCGGCGCCTCGGGCTCAGAGCGCAGTGCGTCCAGGGATTGGCCCGCGGCGGCGCGCAGGGCCTCGTATTCGGCTTCATCGACACTTGCGGCAGAGCCACCGGTAGACGTGGTGCCTTCGGCGGACTCCACCAGCAGTTGGGCTCGCCAGCCTGACGACGGCAACGCGCCGCTCGATGCTGCCCGACGCAGGCCGACGAAGGTCACGGGGATGTACACGCGCACGGGCGCTCAGCCTACTTCGGACAGATGGTCCGGTCCGACGTTCTCTGGATCCCGCAGTGTCTGCACACTGGTGCGCAGTGAGGTCTCCAGTACTTTGATCCTGCGCGGCAGGTCCATGGCGTTACCCCCCATGGCCTCCAGATCCTCGGGGCCCGGTCCCACGACGGTGACGTTTGCGCCGTTCGCCCGAACCTTGTCGGCCTCGTTCAGGCAACGTTTGGTCACCTGGAGGCGCCAACGGCGTTCCAAGCGGGTCAGCAGGCTGGCGGGCCGATCCAGGTGGAACGACACCATGGGAGCCAGAACGTAGACCTCATCCAGGTCGTGCCCCGCCACCAAGTCGGCGTTGGTGGCCGACCAGGTGCCGCCGTCCACGTACTCCCGGCCTCCGATCCGCACGGGGGCGAACCACGCGGGGATCGCGCACGACGCCATGACGGCGTCGGACAGGGGCGCTTCGGGCGCACCGGCTTTGCCGAACGTCACCCGGCGACCGTCGTCGTAGTCCATGGCGACGATCCAGACATTGGGGTGCGGCGACCACTCTCCCATCGGTGTGATCGCCTCGACCAGATGCCCGACCCGGGCGAGTGAACCGGTGCCTGTGGGCAGAAACCCACTGAGCACCGCAGTCGGCGGCATACGCCGTACGCGGCGCAGACTGGTGCCGATCAGCTTCGCTGACCCGGGACCCAGCAGTTTGGGTCGTGTAGGTCGACTCGGCCCCGTCGCTTTCTCGTAATCGAAGGAGTACCCGGCCAGCGGGCCGTCGGTGATGGGATGCCCGCGTTGGTGTGACACCAGTTGATCGACCGACACCCCGGCGCCGAGCAGTGCAGCAAGCACCGAACCGGCGGACGTCCCGACGATGACGTCACAGTCACGGGGGTCGATACCGTGCACCTCGCGCAGAGCCGACAAGGCCCCGATCATCCAGGCGGCTCCCAGAACACCTCCGCCACCGAGGACCAGTCCCCGACGGACAGGGCGGCGCGCCTTCAACGCCATTAGGTCACCTCACGCATTCGGATAGCAACACTGGGCTATCTAAGCCTTTACGGTACGCCTACGGCCGCTCGGAGTGGTGGTGTCCACCAATTCGGACAGAGCTGCGACGATGCATTCGGAGAGTACGTCGACGTCCGGCATGGCGTCACGATCCGCGTTCAAGCCGAAATACACCCCGCCATCGTAGGAAGTGAGTCCGATGCTGACGGCTTGGTTCTTGGCCAACGGCACCACCGGATAGGCCGCAAGCATGCGGGAACCACCCGCGTACAGCGGGAACTGCGGACCCGGGACGTTGGTGACCACGAGGTTCCACACCCGGCGAGTGAGCCCACTGGCGGCGCGCGCGCCGATCGCGTGCAGTGTTGGGGGCGCAAAACCGGTGAGTCCCACGATGGCCTGCGCTCCGAGGGCCTGGCCGCTGGCTTTGAGCTGACCCATCTCGAACGCCACCCGCTGTAGGCGCACCACGGGGTCGGGCTCCCCCACGGGCAGGTCGCACAGGAACGCCGCCACCTGGTTGCCACCCGCCGACGAGTCGGAGTCGGGCCGCATGCTGACCGGGACCATGGCCCGGATGGTGCTGCGGGGGTACAGGTTTTCGCCGCGCGTCATGAGCCACTCGCGCAGGGCGCCGGCGATGACAGCCAGAACCACATCGTTGATGGTGCCGCCGTGGGCCTTGCGGATCCGCTTGTAGTCGGACAGCAACGTGTCGGCCGTGCCATAACGGCGCTGCTCGCCGATCTCGACGTTCAACGGGCTGGCAGCCGGCGGACGCACCACGGTGGCTGCCGCGCTGAGCACCCCGACCATGTTTCGGCCCAGATCCACCGCGGTCTCGCGGATATCTCCCAGTCCGGACTTCACCGAGTCGACGACGGTGGCCGGCGAGCGCATCGAATCGGCCACACCCCCGACGAGCAACTCCAGAGCCGACGGTTCGCGGGCCGGTCGCCAGACGTCGGTGCCCATGGCTCGTGGCTCGGGGGTGACGTCCAAGATGACCTGGCCGATGTCCACAGCAGCCATGCCATCGACCATGGCGTGATGACTCTTGCTCAAAATCGCGAAGCGCCCACCCTCGAGGCCCTCGATCAGATACATCTCCCACAGGGGCCGGTTCTGGTCCAGTGGCCGACTCATGATGCGGGCCACGAGTTCCCGCAACTGGGCGTCGGTGCCAGGACGTGGAAGTGCCGAGCGCCGCACGTGATAGGTGACGTCGAACGACTCGTCATCGACCCACACGGGGTTGGCCACGCGCCCGGGGACCCAGCGCACACGTTGCCGATACCTCGGCACGAAGGCGATCCGGGTCTTGATCAGTTGAACGAGTCGATCGTGGTCGAAGCCGTCCTCGGGCGCCTCGAACACCGCGACACTGCCCACGTGCATGGGAGTGGTGGGTTCCTCGAGGTACAGGAACGAGACGTCCAGTGGACTCAGGCGGTCGGCCACAGCCCCTCCCTTCGTGCTCGTCCTCATCGTGCCATGCCCCGCGCACGGCTCACGGACTCCCCTCGTCCCCGCAGCGCAGAGTGAGTCGCACGTCACGTTAGGCGAATCGGGTGAACCGGGCGTCCGACGCCTCGCTCACGTTGCGTCGCCCCGTGACCGGGCGCAGTCTGAGGGCATCACAACGGAACAGCCGGAGATCATTCAGAAGGGATCCCGCTACCGGGGTGATGAGAAGTTCAAAGAGGGACAGATGACAGACACCAGAGTCACATCGACTCAGTCTTGATCATGGTCGGGATCGCGGATCCATCTTCGGTGATGCACGTCATCACAGCGCTGCCAACAGCGCCTGTGCGAAGAGGGAAAGAACGAAACCAACGAATGACGATGATCGAACAAGAAGACACAGTCTGTTGAAGAACGTCACTCGATGAACAACACCACAACCGCATATTCCGTAATGAAGGATCCAAGAGTCACATCGAGGAACCACAAGGAAGTCGGGGAAACCTGGCACTCCTACACAAGCGATACCGCTTGACAATCACCGTAAGAGTTATGCGGAAAGCAGGGCCCCTCGTACCCGTATACCGAGGGGCCCTGCACCCTTTAACGGGCGGGTATGTCCCGTCGCTCATGCTCCCGATACTCGCCCGGACGCAACTCGGACCGGGACTGAAGCCCCGCGGCCAGACGTTGGATACCGCGACGCAAGCCACTGCGCGGCGCCACCTGGGCCAAGGTCCCCGCGGAGGACCCCATGGCAGCGGCAGCACGCGGATCCCAACGCAGCCCGGCGACCTGGGCACCCGGCGCCGCGGACTGCACCAGGGCTGACAGCCGCCGCATGGGGTCAGGCCCCAATCGGCCGTTCTGGCGGGTGCTGCGTACCTGGTTCCACACGACCACCACCGGAACGCCGACGGCCGTCAACTGCGCCAGTCCGTCGACCCACCGCCGGATGCCCAGAGCCGTAGGCACCGCGACGCTGATCACCAGACTTGCCCTCGACAGCACCGCATCGGCCAACGGGCCGTGATCGGGTGCCGGGCAATCGACCAGGGTGATCATTCTTGTGCGGCTACAAGCGGACAGGAGACCGTCGGCCCCGGCCGCCGTGATGTCATGGGACGCGCCGGGGTCGGTTGCGAGGACGGCGATGTCGCCGAGGCGATGGGCCGCTGCGAGCAGGGTCGCGTGATCCAGTTGTCCCAGGGCCGCCCGTCGGCAGGCAGCCGTGACTCCGGGGCTGCCTGCGGGCAGCCCCAGATGGAACCCGACCGAGGGCGCCCTCACGTCAGCGTCCAGCAAGACGGCGCCGCCCGACCACTCTGCCGCCAGGTTGACTGCAACGGTCGTGCGCCCCGGGGCTCCGGGCGGTCCGGTCACGGCCACCACGGCAGCGTTGGGCGGTGGCTGGGCCGGTGGTGGCGCGCCACGCAGATCGGCGAGATCGAGGGTCGCCGACGCAGTGACCGTGGCGACCCCCCAGTCGCGCAGGATCCGGTCTGCGACATCGTCCCCCGGGTCGGCCAAGCCCCAGGCGGGCATGCCGCGGCGCGCGATCTGGAACGCGACGTCGCGCGTCATCTGAGGGAAGTGGGCCGACACCAGAATCCCTTCGGTCAGGCCGGGCTGCGCCAGCGCCAGGAGTTCGACCACGTCGGTGACCCGCCGGATCGGCACCCTCTGCGCCGACAACCGCGAGACCACGGCGGCCTCCCCGACGAGGCCGGTCAGCGCCAGGACCCAGGTCCCGGTCATGGGTGGCGCACCAGCACGAGTTGCTCGGTCGAAGCGGCCTGCACCGCGGCTCTGACCTCGGCCTCCGCGACCGCGACCTCGACCCGCCCCGGCCCGATGTCGGGCGGGGAGACCTGTGTCACCACCACATCGGGCAACAGGGCTCCCGACGAACCCGGGGCCCAGACATCGACGACGTCGCCCATGCCAAGGCCCTCCGGCAGTTGCTCCGGTGCGACCGCCAGTGTGACCCGCCTCGCCCCGTCGGGCGATGCCGGCGCCACATCGGTGAGCAGCAGAGGTTCACCGGGACCCACGGAGCGGGTGGCGACGCCGCTCGGAGGCTGTTCCTGGGGCCACAACACGGTGTCGTCGGGCAGCGTCACCGACACAGGTTCGAACTGGCCCTCCGAGACCTGCGAGCGCACCGGCACCGGCTGCGTGGCCATCCAGGCCTCGACGGAATCGTCGGACTCGGTTGTGGCGGTCCAGGCGACCACTCCGGCGGCTGCCACGAGCCCCAATCCGACCGTTATCCGCGACCGGCCGTTCCGGCCTGCCGTCCCGATCGACCCGTCCGCACGCACAGACATCGTCCCTCCCCCGTTCCGGCCACCGCAGGACGCACTGGTGGCACCGTGCAAGCATTAGAGCGTGGAGCGCAGATTCCTGACCCTGGCGGACGTCGCAGATGTGCTGAACATCTCAGCGGCGCAGGCCTACGCGCTCGTGCGCTCGTCCGAACTGCGCGCCATCAAGGTCGGCGGGCGTGGGCAGTGGCGCGTCGCGGAGTCGGATTTCGAGGACTACATCGCGCGGATGTACGCCCAGACCGAGGAGTCTCTGCGCCAGTCGACCCACGAGGCCTGAATGCTCGAACTCGGGGATCACCCGGCTCGCCGGATCCAGGCGATCGCAGACCACGGGATGATCCGGATGCCTGCGGGCACATCCATCACGATGTGATCGGCGCCCACCGATCCCAACGTTCCAGTCGAGGTGGAGCCGTCGCGCATGGATGCGCCGACTGGGCCCCCGACCCACTCACGCAGCACGGACAATCCGCCGCCCCTTTCCCGACCGGCGGGTGCCTCAGCGGGCGACTGCGGGCCGTCGATCGAACGGATCGCCGCCACCGCGACCAGCCACTCGGCACGGTCGTCGGCCACCACCACAGCATCGCGGAACACCAGCCGCACCGTCCCATCCAACGTTGCGACCGACAGGGCGACCCGGACGCGGGTGTCCCGCCAGCCCCGGATTCGATCGGTCAGGCCGATCCCGGCAAGCTCGGCGACAGCGACCTCGTTCGCCTCTGCTCCCAGATCGGCCGGGGCAGCGGAGGGTCCGATCTCCCACAACTGCGGTGGGTCAGCTGGTCCGAGCGCCATCTGGTGACTGTGCCGCGTGGTCGTCATGGCGAGGTGGACCGGCCACGATGTCCGTGACGCGGCTCACAAGCACTTGACCCCGCCCGGTGATCGGGTTTGGATGACCCAGAAGCAGCTAATGCTGCCAAATAGCATCAAACAGCATTGAACAACACCAAAAGTGGGGGAATCATGGACAAGCAGCCTCAGGCGGGGAGCCACGGTGCCGGCGCACCGGAACAGGCCTCACTGGATCTGGTGTGGCGGACCCGCGGAGTGGACCCAGTGCCCCAGCACCGAGTGCCGCCGCTCCCCGACGACCTGCACCGCTGGATCGCACGACTGTGCGCGGCTGTGGTCGAGGTCGCGGCCGGGGATCGCCCGGCCAAACAGTTGTTCCGAGTCGTGCGGCCGGTCCCGCTGGAACGCTTGCAGCGGCGCGCACGGGTTCAACCGTCGCGCAATGGTCCAGTGCGCGCAGTGTCGTCCCTGCGGGTATCTCAACCGGCACCTGGCGTTCTCGAGGCGAGCGCAGTAGTCGAAGGGTCCCGACGGTTCCAGGCCGTCGCGCTGCAGTTGCGCCGCCGCAGGGAGACCTGGCAGGTGACTGCAGTCGAGATCAGGTGATCGCCGACTCAACGACCTCGCTTGCGGTTGGCGCGCTCAGCACGGCGCCGCTCGGCTCGGGAAGCGTTCGGATCCAGGTTCGCCGGAGCTCGGCCGGCCTCGGCGTCATTGTCGGTCACAGTGCGCACGGAGCCACCGTCGATCGAGGGAGCCGAGTACTCCATCTCTCGCGGACGAGACGGTGACAGACCCTTGGCACTCACCTCGGTTCGGGGCTCAGCCTCGACCTCTCCGCTGGCCACCGCCGCAGCGAGCAGATCGGCCACGCCACTGCCGGAGATGTCGGTCAACGAGTCGACGGCCTCTTGCGCTTCGTCGCTGACCTGGTTGACCTGGACCTCGGCATTGAACAGGTAACCGACGGTCTCTTCCTTGATGCCGTCCATCATGCCGTTGAACAGGTCGTAACCCTCTCGTTGGTACTCGACCAGAGGATCCTTCTGCGCCATGGCCCGCAGTCCGATTCCGTGGCGCAGATGATCCATCTCGTGCAGGTGCTCGCGCCACTTGCGGTCCAGCACCGACAGGACCACTCGCCTCTCGAACTCCCGCATGGCTTCGGTGCCGAGTTCCTGCTCGCGCTGCTCGTATGCCCTTTCGGCGTCAGCAGCGATTTCCTCGGCCAGGTATTCGGCGGTCAGGTCGGACAGTTCGCCGCCGCTGGCCTCGACAAGTTCGTCCACAGTGAGCGACACCGGGTACAACTGCCGCAGAGCGGTCCAGAGGGTGTCCAGGTCCCAATCCTCGGCGTAACCGTCGGCCGTGGCATTGGCTGCATAGGCCCGCACGGTGTCGTCGATGAACGATCTCACCTGTCCGCTGATGTCGGCACCCTCGAGGACCTCCTGCCGCTCCTTGTAGATCACGAGCCGCTGGCGATTGAGCACGTCGTCGTACTTGAGAACGTCCTTGCGGATCTCGAAGTTCTGCGCCTCGCGCTGCGTCTGCGCGTTGGCGATGGCCTTCGTGACCATTCCGGCCTCGATCGGCACATCATCGGGCACGTTGAACCGACGCAGAAATGCGTCGACGATGTCAGCCTTGAACAGCCGCATCAGGTCGTCCTGCAAGGACAGATAGAACCGGGTCTCGCCGGGGTCGCCCTGGCGCCCGGACCGACCCCGCAACTGATTGTCGATGCGGCGCGATTCATGGCGCTCGGTACCCAATACGTACAGGCCACCAGCGGCGGTGACTTCGTCATGCTCCTTGGCCACTGCTTCCTGCGCCTCTTCAAGGGCCTTCGGCCAAGCGGCCTCGTAGTCCTCCGGCGTCTCCACCGGGCTCAGCCCGAGCTGCGCCAGCCGCTGTGCCGCCATGAACTCGGAGTTGCCGCCCAGCATGATGTCGGTGCCGCGGCCGGCCATGTTGGTCGCGACCGTGACAGCGCCCTTCCGACCGGCCTGCGCCACGATGGTGGCCTCGCGATCGTGCTGCTTGGCATTCAGGACCTCGTGCTTGACGCCGCGCTTGCGCAGTTGGTCGGAGAGATACTCGCTCTTTTCGACGCTGACAGTGCCCACCAGCACGGGCTGACCCAACTCGACCTTCTCGGCGATGTCTTCGACCACCGCGCCGAACTTGGCCTCTTCGGTTCGGTACACCAGATCGGGTTGATCGACGCGGGCCATGGGCCGGTTGGTGGGGATCGGCACGACGCTCATGCCGTAGATCTGGCCGAACTCGGCAGCCTCGGTCATGGCCGTGCCCGTCATCCCGCTGAGCTTGTCGTACAACCGGAAGTAGTTCTGCAGGGTGATCGTTGCCAGGGTCTGGTTCTCGGCCTTGATCTCGACACTCTCCTTGGCCTCGAGCGCCTGGTGCAACCCTTCGCTGTAACGGCGTCCGGACAGGATGCGGCCCGTGTGCTCATCGACGATCATGATCTCGCCGTCGATGACCACGTAGTCCTTGTCCTTCTTGTACAACTCCTTGGCCTTGACCGCGTTGTTCAGGTACGACACCAGGGGTGAGTTGACCGTGTCGTACAGGTTCTCGATGCCGAGCTGGTCCTCGACCCGGTCGATCGAGCTCTCGAAGATCGCCACGGTGCGCTTCTTCTCGTCGATCTCGTAGTCCTCGTCGCGCTTGAGCCCGGTCGTGATCCGTGCGAACTCGACATACCACTGGGGTGCGTCGTCGGCCGGGCCGCTGATGATCAGCGGGGTGCGGGCCTCGTCGATCAGGATCGAGTCGACCTCGTCGACGATCGCGAAAGGATGGCCGCGCTGAACCATCTCGTCCTTGGTCCAGGCCATGTTGTCGCGCAGGTAGTCGAATCCGAACTCGTTGTTCGTGCCGTAGGTGATGTCGGCGCCGTAGGCCACCCTGCGCTGGGCGGGGGTCATGTCGGCCAAGATGGCGCCGACATCGAGTCCGAGGAACCGGTGGACGCGGCCCATCCATTCCGAGTCACGCGACGCCAAGTAGTCGTTGACCGTCACCACATGGACACCGCGGCCGTCGAGCGCATTGAGGTAGGACGGCAGTGTGGCGACCAGGGTCTTACCTTCGCCGGTGCGCATCTCGGCGATGTTGCCCAGGTGCAGCGCGGCCCCGCCCATGACCTGGACGTCGAAGTGACGCTGCCCCAGCGTGCGGCGGGCGGCTTCGCGCACGGTGGCGAAAGCCTCGGCAAGGAGACTGTCGAGCGGCTCACCGTTGTCGACCCGCTCCTTGTACTGCGCTGTCAGGGCGCGCAAGTCCTCGTCGCTCATGGCGACGAACTCATCTTCGATCGAGTTCACCTGCCCGGCGATCGATTCGAGTTTTCGGACGACACGCTTCTCCCCCACACGGAGGAGCCGTTCCATCAGTGCCACGCCAACGCCTTCCGTTGCCCACCTGCGAACTGTCGGGTCCGGGGAGCCTCCATGGTAGTCCGAGTCCCGCCCGATCGCGGCGAGCAGCCAGATCCGGCCGACCCCGCCGGGACGCCCGGCGTCATCCCAACCGGATCAAGCCCGCCCGCACGGCGCGCACGACAGCCTCGGTCCGGGTGCGCGCCTGCAGTTTGTCCAAGACGTTGCGCACATGGTTGCGCACGGTGTTCTCCGAGATGAACAACGTGTCGGCGATGGCCCGGTTCCCGAACCCGTCAGCCATCAGTTCCAAGATCTCGCGCTCCCGACTGGTGAGCCGGCCGGCCGTGCCCCGCGCGGCCTCGCTGGCCCGCGCGATCCGGGTCAACAATCCGGCTCCGACGTCAGGCGAGACGACGGGGGCTCCCGCCAAGGCGCCCGCCACAACACGGCGCAACTCGGCGACGTCACCTTCTCGGTCCCACAAGCCGTTGATGCCATCTTGGACCAGGTCGAGGACAGCGTCCTCGCCGCGGGCCACGCTCACCACCACTGGGACACCCAGGTCGCGGGCCATGCGGTGCAGATCGGGGTCCTGCTGGAGCAAGCGCAGGTCGACCAGTACGACATCGGGTTGCCTGACCATCAGGTCGCGCAACTCGAACGCGGTGGCGGCACCGCTGACGGCATGGCCGTCCGCCGACAAGGCGGCGATCAATCCCTGCAGGAACACGGGCGTGAGATCGGCGACACCGATCAGGCGCAGGTCCTCCAGTTCGGGACCGTGGGTGGTCAACTTGCGGCGCGCCCATCCTGCGTGTCGATGTCGAGCCGGATGAGCCCGTAGTCATAGCCACGACGCCGGTAGATGACGCTGGGGCGGTTCGCCTCGACGTCCTGGAAGAAGAAGAAGTCGTGCCCGACGGCCTCAAGAGCATCCAGCGCCTCGATCACCGTCATGGGCCGGGTCGTGTGCACCTTCTGCCGCACCAGTACGGGACCTTCGGCCAGGACCACGTCAGCAGGCAGAGCGGCGGCGGCATCGGCCTCGTCGGGCTCAGGCGCATCGGCCAGGGCCAGAGCCTGGGCCTCATCGAATTGCACGTCGGTGGGCAGCACGCGGGCTCGCCTACGCCGTTGACTGCTTCGTTTGTCCGACAACCGGCGCAGGCGCTCGCTGAGTGTCTCGCACGCTTGGTCAAGGGCAACGTACTTGTCGCCGGCGTGGGCTTCGGCGCGGATCAGGGGCCCCCGGCCGTGGCACGTGACTTCGACCTCGATTGCCCGGTCGGCCAGCCTCGGGTTCCGTTCCCGCGACACCTCGACGTCGATGCGCGCGATATCCAGTCCAAAGCGCTCCACGCGTGCCAGTTTCTCGTTGGCCAACTCCCGGAACTGATCCGGCAACTCCAAGTGGCGACCACGAACCATGATCTCGACAGTCATGACCCCTCCTTGTTTCGGGCATCTGATGTCCTACCGCCACGCTAACGTGTCGCGACCCCCATTGGCCCGACGGGTCACCCGGTCCAGCACCTGGGATGTCGAGATCATGCGCTCGGCTCACCCGACGCGCGGGTCCGGTCCGTGGGATCGGACTGACTCGACATGGGCGTGTGGAAGGCCGACGCCACCGCAACCACCGAGCCACCCACGGCACGGATCGCCCGCACCGCCTCGCGCGCTGTCGCCCCGGTGGTGATGACGTCGTCGACCAGGATCACGCCCCGGGCCGCGAACCGGGCCTCCAGCGCCCCCGCCAGATTTCGGGCCCGCTCGGGGCGATCCAGCGACTTCTGCGATCGCGGCCGACGCACCCACTCCAGACAGGGAACGACCGGCAACGGCGCTCCGGCGGCCAGTAGCAGGTCCAGGACGTCGAAACCACGGCGCATCCGCGACCGCCGGGTCGCGGGTACCGGCACGATGACTCGGCCCCGGACGAAGTCCGGGTTGTCCCGGATGGCCCTGACCAGAAGCGCCGACAGCGGCACAGCGAGTGCGGTGATGTGTCGTTCCTTGAGTCCTAGGACCAGATCGCGGCCCACGCCCTGGTACCCCGCGGCCGTGCTCGCCGCCAGATCGGAACCCGGGAGCACAACGATGCCACCACCCTCCAGATCGGCAGAGCACGTCGGACACCACCACGTGTGCGGCGCGCCGCAACCCACACATGCGACGGGCAACAGCAGTCGGCGCAGAACCCCCAGATGATCGGGCATGGCTGCGAGCCTGCCCCGAGGTGTGGCGGGACGGCGGACGGCACCGCCACTTGGGGATGACCTGTCGAACGATCAGTTGGGGATCACGGTCCGGGGCAGGACGAGAGTGAAGGTGCACCCTGCCCCCCGCGCGCCCGCCACAGTCAGATCGCCACCGTGCAGACGGGCGTCCTCACGCGAGATCGCCAGGCCCAGCCCGGTGCCACCCAGAGTCCGCCGGCGCGAAGGGTCCGCCCGCCAGAACCGCTCAAACACCCGATCGGCGTCCCGAGGATCCAGTCCCACGCCATGATCGGTGACCATCACACGGACCTGCTGGGGCCGGCAGTCGACGTCCACCTCGACAGGGGCCCCGGACCCGTACTCGATCGCGTTGACCACCAGGTTGCGCACAACCCGGCTGACGCGACGCGGATCGCAGTCGACCGAGCATCGCTGTGCGCCTGTGACCACCAAGTCGCAGCCGTGGTCTTCGGCCACGGGCCGCAGCGAATCCACCCACTCACCGACCAGAAACGCCAGGTCGACCTCTTCGGCCTCGAGCACGACCTCTCCCGCGTCGAACCGGGACACTTCGAGCAGATCGTTGAGCAGAGCGTCGAACCGCTCCACTTCGGTCACCAGCAACTCACTGGTGCGTTCTGACGGCGCGTGACCGGCAGATGAGTCGTCATGCACGACTTCGGCCGCCATACGGATCGTGGTCAGTGGGGTCCGCAACTCGTGGGACACGTCTGCGACGAACCGGCGCTGCATCTCCGACAGGCGGCGCAGCTGTTCGATCTGGTCCTGCAAGCTGTCGGCCATGGTGTTGAAGGATCCCGCCAACCGCGCCATGTCGTCCTCGCCGGTCACCTGGATGCGCCGGCTCAGATCGCCCGTCGCCAGTGCAGCCGCGGCCTTGGAGACCTGTTGCACCGGGCGCACGAGCCGCCTGCTGAACCACCACGCCAACAGGCCCAACGCAACCACGAGCACCACGCCGACCGCAACGACTGCCGACCGAACCAGCGAGATGGTCTGGGTGACGTCGTCCAGCCCGAACAGGTAGTACAACTCGTACGGCCCGTAACCCTGGATGTTCACCGGGGCTCCGACGATGAATCCTGGTTCGCTGCGGCCGTCCGCGTAGTCGATGTCCGATCGGGTCCACGCAGTGTCGCGCTCGCTGCGGATGGCCTCGGACAGTTCCGGCGGCATCGAATCGATGGATACCAGCTCAGTGGACTGTGACGGCAGATCTGTTGTGCCCGGGGCGGCCTGGAGCACGATGTCGTACTCCGGCGGCTTGCCGGCCCGACTGGCGAGGTCGTCGACCAGAGCGTCGATCGTGCTCTGGGCGTCCGGCTCCATAGACGTTGCGGCGAATGTGCGGGCAATCGATCGCCCGGCGGCCAACTCGGCCAAGGCGCTGCGCTGCTTGTCCTCGATGAGTCCGTCGGACACCCGTTGGATCAGGATCGCGCCGGCCGCTCCGACCACCAGGATCGTGACGAGGACTGTGCTGACGACCGTGCGGAACTGCAGCGACCCGCGCCAGAACGAAGCCAGCGGCAGCCCCCGCGCCATCAGTCCGAGCCGGCCCGGTACCCCACCCCACGGACCGTGATCACGTACTGCGGGTTATCAGGGTCGACCTCGATCTTGCCGCGCAACCGCTGCACATGGACATTGACCAGCCGGGTGTCGGCGGCGTGTTGGTAGCCCCACACGTCGCGCAGCAGCATGTCCCGTGTGAACACCTGCCACGGCTTGCGGGCCAAGCAAGCCAGAAGCTCGAACTCCAGAGGTGTCAGCGAGATCGGCTCGCCACTTCGGGTGACGGAGTGTCCGGAGTAGTCGATCTGCAGGTCGCGAAGTGTGATGACCTCCGGAGCAACCTTGACCGACGGCCGCATCTGCGCACGGATGCGGGCGATGAGTTCCTTGGGCTTGAAGGGCTTGACCACATAGTCATCCGCGCCGGCCTCGAGCCCGCGGACGACGTCGGTGGTATCGGTACGCGCGGTCAACATGATGATCGGCGTGTCGGCCTCGGAACGGATCTGCTGGCAGACCTCGACTCCGTCACGGCCGGGCAGCATGACGTCCAGCAGCACCGCATCGGGTTGGAAGTCCCGGAAGGCAGCCAGCGCCGCCCCACCGTCGGAGCACACGCCTACGGCGTAGCCCTCGCCCTTGAGCACGATCGTCAGCATCTCCGCGAGAGCAGGATCGTCGTCAACCACCAGAATGCGACCAGTCACGGCCCCATCATGTCAAAGAACCTGACCGGGCGGGGCGGCCGGTCCGGGCGGGGCGGCAGGGGCGCACCCAGAAGCACGGAATCCGACGGCCGCGTCACGCAGCCCGTTCGATCATGCCCACGACAGCCGCGACGCCCAGCACGGACCGGGCCGAGAACGGCGACCGCCACATCCCTCCATGATTGGCCGCGTCTGTGAACAGGTGTGCTGGGTGAGCCAACGGCACGTCGGGGTTCGCACTCGAAGCCGCGTCGTTCAGATCACGCACGAGCAGCATGGCCATGATCGCGTTGCAGGTGTCGGGCTCGAACACCTCCATGCCGAAACGACCGGCCCCAGCGTAGGCCGCCGCGAGCATCCGGTTCTTGACCACCGACTGGGTTCGGGTGGCCGGCGCCACGTTGAGCGACACCCGCACACCCAGCCGCCGGGAGTCGATCGCCCGCCAACGCTGCATCCGCTTGGCCAGCAGGTAGTTCGGACCCTGTTGAGGAACCAAGCAGTCGGCAACGGCATACAGGTTGCCCTGGTCGTCGCGCAGAGTCTCGGGGTAGTTGGGCTGGAACAGGTTCGCCAATCGCAACGGCAGCCGGGCGGCCCGGGCGAGTCGGTCGTTGTGGTACCGCTCACGGGAGTCGGCCACGATGTCGGCTCCAACCTGGAAGGCATCGGTGGGGGTCGCCAAGAACGCCAGGGTCGTGCGACCCGACCTGTTGGTCCTGACGTGGGTGGCGAGCGCGTCAGCAGCCATTGATAGACGCACGTTGGTAGCGCCGTCGGCGTACAGGTAGTTGCCCACCACAATGTCGCCGTCGAATCCCGCGATCCAAGCCGCGACGTCGGGTAGTTCAGTCAGCAGGTCGGCGCCGGCGACGGCCGCGACCTCGTCGTCATCGCTGCCTGGTCCGATCCCGGCGTCGCGCGGCACCGGCACATGTAGCACCCCGGGCGTGCCCCGGACCGATGCAAGGATCCGGCGCCAGGTGTCCGGTCGTGGCAGATCGACAGCGATCACCTGGGCGCCCCACGACAGCAGTTCGCGCAAGGGGCTGAGTTCCGCACCCGCGCCCAGCATGACGATGGTGGTGCGTGACAAGTCGAACCATTCCGGATGCTCCACGGCAGTGGCCATGGCCGTCTGGAACGAGGGTTCGGCCACACCTGCCGCCACCCATCTGCGCACCTGGGCATTGAGGTCCGATCCCGTCAGGTCGCGCCCACGGTAGGGCACATCAACGTCGCGGTGCTCCGGGGATCCGCCCACGAACGAGCGCGTCGCGAAACCCCCGGGCAGGTCGCAGGCCGCAGCCAGTGGGTGCTCCACGCCGTCGTGCACGTACACGAACGAGTCGGTCAGGCAGGCCAGTCCGGCGGCAGACGCATCGAAGGACAGACTGGGGTTTCGGCCTGCCAGCGCCACCAGGTCGCGGGCCGGAGCCACATATTCCTTGCGCCATTCGGGCAGGCCCCGGATCCGGCGGGCCAACCGGGGGTCGACAGGCTCGGCGGCGGCCGCGAACACCGCCCGACCGGTCGCAGTGGTCGATCTGCGCCCGTCGATCATCGGGAACTGCACGCCGATGTCGGGGTTCTTGTGGTCAGCCATCCCCAGATCCTGCCAACACCCGTGCCGGGTTGTCGGGTGAGCGGCGCCGATCTGCTTACCCTGATCCGGTGAAATCGGCGCGCTCGACCCTGGCACTCCTGGCGATCTTCCTGGTCGCGGCCATGGCGCTGTTCTGGTCCATGGGCTCCGAGCCCGTGCAGCAGGCGGCCAGCGGGAACGCCGACGCGCCGACCGACGCGGCGCCGGACGAGCAGGGGGCTGCCCCAGCGGTCCCGGTCGATTCGCCCTACTGGTCCGATCCGGCGGGGGTTGGCCAGCCCTATCCACCGGGAACCGTCACGGGCCTCATCACCTTCCGCGGCAATCCCACCCGCACCTTCTACGGCACTGGGCCGATCCCGCGTACAGAACCTGCCGAAGCGTGGCGCTACCCGACAGAAGGCGGATTGTGCGGGGTCTCCGACGACGGTGGCGGCCCTGAGACCTGGTGCGGGACCGGCTGGACCGGACAGCCGTCCATCTTCGAACGGGACAGCCGGACGTGGATGGTCTTCGGCGCCTACGACTACGGCGTTCACTTCTTGGACGCCAACACAGGCGATCAGATCCTGCCGCCGTTCAAGACCGGCGACATCATCAAGGGCTCGGTGACCATCGACCCTGACGGGTACCCGCTTGTCTACACCGGTTCGCGTGACAACTACCTGAGGGTGCTGTCGTTCGACGGCGACAAGCCCAAGGAGTTGTGGAAGCTCAGCGCCGACGCCGTCTCCCCCGTCAAGTGGAACAACGACTGGGACGGTTCACCGCTGGTCATCGACGACTATCTGTTCGAGGGTGGTGAGAACAGCCAGTTCCACATCGTCAAACTGAACCGCTCATACGCCCCAGACGGCTCCGTCCAGGTCGATCCCGAGTTGGTCTTCAACACCCCCGGCTGGGACGACGAACTGCTCGAGGCGTTCGGTGGCGAGGCCGTGTCGATCGAGAACTCGGTTGCGATCTACAAGGACACCGTGTACTTCGCCAATAGCGCCGGGCTGGTTCAGGGCTGGGACATCAGCGGTCTGACCGAGGGCCAAGATCCCCAACGGGTCTTCCGGTTCTGGACCGGCGACGACACCGACGCGTCGGTGGTGATCGACCAGGACGGCTTCTTGTACATCGGGTCGGAGTTCGAGAAGGCCAACGCCCGCAGCCGCGAAATCGGCCAGATGATGAAACTCGACCCGAACAATCCGGACAATCCCGTCGTGTGGAGCATCAAGGACCCCGAATCCGGCGGGGTCTGGGGAACGCCGGCCCTGTACAACGACGTGGTCGTGTACGACACGAACGCGGGCGACGTCCTGGCCGTGGACCGCCAGACTGGAAATGAGCGCTGGCGTTTCCAACTGCCGGGCCCGACCTGGCAGTCGCCGGTGGTGATCGACGGGACACTCCTGATCGGGGACTGCCAGGGCGACATGCACGCCTACGACATGACCGACACCACGGTGGCCCCCACGGAACTGTGGAAAGTCGAGATCGGCGGCTGCATCGAGTCCACTCCTGCAGTGTGGGGCGGCAAGATGTGGTTCGGCACACGCGACGGTCAGATGCACGCGCTCTTCCCTTCTGACCAGGTCACGGCACCCGTGCCGGCCACCACGCCCAGCGCTCCAGCGGTTGGCGAGTCGCCGGCGACGGTTCCCGCCGGCTGACTCCGCCGGCTGATGCTGGTCACGCGCATCGCACCGAGCCCAAACGGGTACTTGCACGCCGGCAACGCCGTCAACTTCTTGCTGACCGACTGGGTGGCCGGCACTGACAGGGACTCTCGGCTCCACCTCCGCATCGACGACATGAACCTGACGCCGGTTGCCCCGGAGCACCTGGACGACGTCTTCTGGGCCATCGAATGGTTGGGGATCTCAGTCACCGACGGCCCCTCTGACGTCGCGGAGTTCCGCGCCCGCCACTCCCAACTGGATCGCGTCGAGCACTACCGAGAGGAGCTCGGCGCCCTGACGGCGGCCGGTGTGGTGTACCCCTGTACCTGCTCGCGCACTGATATCGCCTCTCGGCCCCCGGGCGAACCGGACCCCTGCGAGAGCCGCGACGTAGCGCTGGTCCCGCACTGCTCGGCGCTGCGGTTGCGCACTCGGTCCGGACCCCTGGCGCCGGAGGCAACGACGGCGATGAACCGTATCGGCATGTCCCGCGCGCAGGTCGCCACCGTGATGGGTGATGTTGTGGTCTGGAGACGCGACGACTTGCCCGCCTATCACTTGGCCTCAGTGCTCGAGGACCGACGAACAGGTGTCAACGCCGTGGTACGCGGATCGGACCTGCTGGTGTCCACGGCCGCCCAGCTACTGATTGCGCCGGCTCTGCGCGCACATGAGTTCATGGGAGCGCGCTTCGTGCACCATCCGCTGGTGACCGACGCATCAGGTGCCAAGATGTCCAAGCGCAACAACGCCGACGCCCTGCGCTCCATCGCCGATACAGCCGGCGGACGACAACGGCTGTGGGCGGCTGCGGTTCGCGCAGCCGATGCGGTCGGCATCCGTCCGCTCCCGTGATGCGCCGCCGACCGAGATCGGTCAGCACACGGCAGTCGGAGGGATGCCGACCAATCCGACACCAACGGCCCACGGGTACCCGTTGCCCCTCGCGTGAGACCCGAGAAGCCTGCGCGGGGTCGCGAGGTCTGCCACGCTGCGAGTCGTGAGCGAGGATGTGGAGATCAACCAGGCGGTGGTCCCCAGCGACTGGATCTCGCTCACGATCGTCCCGATCGTCGTGGGCGCGATCACTGGCGCCGCGGTCACGGCACTGGTCATGGTCATCGAGCACTTCCTGCTCGAGACGGTGGTGCTCGGCCTGCCGAGCCTGTGGTTCGCCGTGCCCGCGATCTTCGCCTTCGTGCTCACACGCTTCTCGCTGACGAAGATCGCCGGGGCGACTTCGCCAGGCACGGCGGAGCTGTACCCGACCATGTACCACGACTTCACGCACCGCTACCCGCTGCGTCAGGTACCCGGCCGTCTGCTGTCCGGGCTGACCACAGTCGGTCTTGGTGGATCGCAAGGCTTGGAGTCGCAGTCCGTCATGCTTGGCGACTCGATCGGGATCGTGGTGCGCCGACTCCTCGGCCGGTCTCTGCTGCCCTACCTCGGCACCGTGAAGGGTCGCCGACTGCTGCTGGTCTGCGGCGCCTCAGCGGGGATAGCGACGGTGTTCTCCTCTCCCATTCTCGGAGCCATGTACGGCGTCGAGATGCCGTTCAAGCGGGCCCTGGACTCGCGTCGCCTCGTCCCGGCGTTCCTGGCTGCCGTCTCGTCGTTCCTGGTGGCCTACCTGCTGGGGAGGAACCGCAGCCCCTTCTTCTACTCGCCGCACGACATCACACTGCGCGAAACGGTGGCGTTACTGGTCGTGGCACTGCTGTGCGGGTTCGGAGCGCGGTACTTCGCGATCGCCGTGCACAAGCTGCGCCACTGGAAAGACGGCGGAAACCCATGGCTGCGAGCGCTCGGGGGCGGCGTCGGGCTCGCTGCGCTGGCCAGCACGGCATTCTTGGTCACAGGTGTGGCCATCACCGCGGGCCCGGGTTATGTGGCCGCGGACTGGGTCCAGCCGATCGACGGCGGACCGTCGCCTGGCGCCTGGCTGATCGGGATCGCCCTGGTCCTGCGCGCCGGGGGCGTCCTCGTCAGTGTCGCGGCAGGCGGCGGCGGCGGCGTGTTCACGTCGATGGCCGTCAACGGACTGTTCATCGGTGTGCTGGTCGCCCAGGTGTTCGGACTGTCCAACGTGTCACTGCTGGCGGTGTCGGGCGGCTGTGCGTTCCTGGGAGCGGGTTACCGGCTGCCCCTGGCCAGCGCTGGGCTGGTGATCGAGCTCACCGGGTCGCCGCTGCCGTCCGCCCTGGGCATGGCCGCGATCGCCATCGCCTACATCTGCATCGGCGAGAAGTCGGCCAGCGACAACCAGCGCGACCCGGACGATCCGATCGCCCACTACTGACAGAGTTGCCCTCCCAGGTCCTGAGCACATGATGGCAACGGTGGACTGCCGGCGGCTCGCACTCCGCGCCTGGGCCCCTCC
>WBZP01002117.1_pt1 | contig 23336 bp, 19 predicted proteins | sample 5204301 | NCBI WGS metagenome assembly WBZP01 (sample SAMN12412401, study PRJNA552823) | activated sludge metagenome | isolation source: activated sludge from nitrification reactor of wastewater treatment plant... | place: USA: Pennsylvania | collected 2017 | reverse complement strand
CACCTACTGGCCGCCGCAGTTCGTGATCATGGAGGGTGACACGCTGAAGCCCTTGCGCATCGAGTCGACCCGGGGCATCGTGGTTGGCACCCAGGAATACCATCCGGAACCGCGGGTGGCTTCCATCGTGGCTTCCCACTTCAATCCCGAGTTCATCGTCAATGCCAAGGAGACCGGCAAGATCCTGGTGGTCAACTACAAGGATCTGGACAACCTGAAGATCACCAGCATCGATTCGGCGCGCTTTCTCCATGACGGCGGCTTCGATTCGACCGGGCGCTATTTCCTGGTGGCGGCCAACGCGTCGAACAAGATCGCGGTGGTGGACACCAAGGAAGACAAGCTGACGGCACTGATCGACGTGGGCAAGATTCCGCATCCGGGACGCGGCGCCAACTTCGTCCATCCGAAGTTTGGCCCGGTCTGGGCCACCAGCCACTTGGGCGATGACATGGTGACGATGATCGGCACCGATCCGGTGAAGCACAAGGCGCAGGCATGGCGCGTGGTGCAGACCCTGAAGGCGCAGGGCGGCGGTTCGCTGTTCATCAAGACCCATCCCAAGTCGTCGAACCTGTGGGTCGACACGCCGCTCAATCCCGATTCCAAGATCAGCCAGTCGGTGGCCGTGTTCGACATCAAGAACCTCGACAAGGGGTTCGAGGTGCTGCCGATCGGCGAATGGTCCGGCATCAAGGATGACGGCGCCCGGCGTATTGTTCAGCCGGAGTACAACGTCGCCGGCGACGAAGTCTGGTTCTCGGTGTGGAGCGCGAAAGACAAGACTTCCGCGCTGGTCGTGGTCGATGACAAGACGCGCAAGCTGAAGGCCGTGATCAAGGATCCCAAGCTGATCACGCCGACCGGCAAGTTCAACGTGCACAACACGCAGCACGACGTTTATTGACCGACTCGCGGTTGCAGCAACTCGGACGGGGGCGCACGCCCCCGTTTTCATTTCCCGATCCGAAACGAAGGGGCACGTTGTCCTGTCTAACAAAAGTTTGACAGCCAAAGCCTTTGGGGTATCGTGGAGATCTATTACTTTCGGGGTAGATCGAACGCTCCGTCTTGCGACGGCTGGCACGAGACGACCACATGACGAGCGGAACGATCGATACCGGCGAACTGATCCGGCGACTCGGCCGGCGACAGTGGGCGGTCTTGCTCGCCGTAGCCGCCCTGGCGTTGGGAGCGCTGTTCCTCGACTGGCGCCTCATTGCGAACAACGAGCAGGCTGCCGAGAACGTCAACCTGGCCGGGCGGCAAAGGATGCTTTCGCAACGCATGGCCATGTACCTGGTGTTGCAGGGACAGGAATCCGATGTAGCCCGGAAACGCCACTATCGCGAGTTGTCCGCCGCGGCGGCGGCGGAGTTCGAACAGGCCCATGAGCGCCTGCTCGGGACGGCGCGGACGCTCGGTGCCAATTCCACGATCAATTCCTTGTACTTTGGCCCGCAGGGAAGCCTGGATGCGGAATCCCGTCGCTACCTGGCGCTGGTGCGCGAATCCATTGCCGCGTCTGCGATCGCAAAACCCGGTAACGCCGAAAATATCTCGGCAATAGTTGATGCCGCGGGCAACGGCCTGATTGTCGGACTCGACCAGGTCACCAAGAGCCTTCAGCTGGACGCGGAAGAAAAAGTCCGGCTCATGCTGCACCTGCTGTTGGTCTCGACGCTGCTCATCGTCGCGCTGCTGGCGGTTGCGATGGTCCATGTCTTTCGTCCCGTGATCCGGCGCCTGGCCGACGATGTGGCCGCGCGCGACCGCGCCGAACGCGAGCTGACGCGTCGTGAGCGTCGCGAGAGGCAGCGCAACCGGATATTGGAAGCCATTGCCACCGGCGCCCCCTTGTCGGAGTCGCTGGAACTGATGGTCGCCATGGCCGAAACGGAACTCCCCGGCTGCATCTGCAGCGTTCAGCGACTGGACCGGACGCGGGGGAGACTCTTCAGCGCCTGTCGTTCCGGCTTGTCGCAGGCCTATGCCGATGCCATCGAGGCGCTCGGCGTCGGCGTCGGAGCGGGCGCCTGTGGTAGCGCGACAGCCACGGCGACCCGAATGGTCGTCGCCGATATCGACAGTTATCCGGATTGTCCCGACTGGCGGGCTTTGGCCACCGCCGAGGGAGTCCGTGCCTGCTGGGCGCAACCGCTCATTTCATCCGCCGGCAAGGTGCTGGGGCTGCTGGCCATCCACTATCGCACGCCGCGCTCGCCCGGCGAGGATGAAATCCGGGTCGTCGATCTGCTAGCCAGTCTGTCCACCATCAGCCTGGAGCGAGACGAGGCCGAACAGATGCTGCGGCGGCAGGAAGAACAGACGCGCAAGCTGCTGGCGGAACACGAAACCACTCTGAACAATGCCTTGGTGGGCATCGTATATCTCAGGCACAGGTGCGTTGTTTCCTGCAACCGCCGGCTCGAGGAGATCTTTGGCTGTGCCCCCGGCGAACTGATCGGCGAATCGTCCGAGCGCTTCTATGCCAGCCGGGAGTCCTTTGACTTCGTCGGCGAGGAGGCCTACCGGACGGTGGCGGAGAACAGAAACTACAGCACCGAGCTCTTGCTGAAACGCAAGGATGGCAGCGTGTTCCGCGGGGCACTTACCGGGCGCGCCATCGATCCGGCTCATCCACATGAAGGCAGCATCTGGGTGTACGCCGACATTTCGGAGCGTCACCGGGCGGAGCAGGAAGCGCACAAACTGCTTCAGGCGGTCGAACAGAGCCCGGTATCGATTGTCATTACCGACCGCGAAGGGTTCATTGAGTATGTCAACCCGCGATTTACCAAGGTCACGGGCTACAGCTCCCGGGAAATCGTTGGACGGAATCCCCGGATCCTTCAGTCCGGCGAAACCCCCGCGGACACCTACCGGCGACTCTGGCAGACCCTGCTTGCAGGCAAAGAATGGCGCGGCATCCTGCGCAACCGGCGGAAGAACGGCGAGCTGTTCTGGGAGGAAGCCTCGATCTCGCCGATCGTCGATGACAGCGGCAAAACGACGCACTACATCGCGGTCAAGGAGGACATCACCGAGCGCAAGCGCATCGAGGATGAACTGGAACAGCATCGGGCCCATTTGGAGGACTTGGTGGAACGGCGCACGGCCGACCTCAGCGCGGCGCTGGAGGCGGCGAAGGCGGCCGATCAGGCCAAGGATGCCTTCCTGGCCCACGTCAGTCATGAGCTGCGAACGCCACTCAACGCCGTGATCGGCCTTTCGGAACTGGCGCGGCGCCTGAGCACCGATCCGCGCCAGCAAGACTACCTCGACAAGGTCAGCGTGGCCGGCAAGACGTTGACCGGGATCATTGACGACCTGCTCGACTTGTCGAAGATTTCCGCGAGCCGGATGGAGCTGGAATCGACCACCTTCAGCCTGCGCGCGTTGATACAGCGCAGCCGATCCGTGATGGCGCACCGCGCCACGGAAAAGGGCTTGGAACTGACCGAACGGATCGACGCCGCGGTGCCCGATGTGCTGCTCGGCGACCCGATGCGCATTGAACAGATCCTGCTGAATCTGCTTTCCAATGCGATCAAGTTCACCCCGGCGGGGCGAGTCGAACTGCGCATCGGCCTCGAAGCCCGTGACCAGTCCCGTATCTGTCTGTCGATCGAGGTGGAAGACAGCGGCATCGGTTTGGCCGAAGATGCCATCGCGCGGCTGTTCCGTCCCTTCGTCCAGGCCGACGCATCGATGAATCGCAAGTTTGGCGGCACGGGGCTCGGGCTGGTCCTGTGCAAGCGCCTGGCCGAAATGATGGGGGGCCGGATCGGCGTCACCAGCCGCGAAGGCGCCGGCGCGACTTTCCGCGTCACGCTTTGGCTGGGCCTGGGCGACGCCGCCGATCTTCCGGAAGTCGCCCAGGTCGGACGCAGGAATGCACTGCCGGACAGTTACCGCGACGCCCGGGTACTGGTCGTGGATGACCAGCCGCTCAATCGGGAGATCGTCGAAGCCCTGTTGGCCCAGGTCGGCATCACTCCGCGCATCGCCGTCAATGGCCAGGAAGCGCTGGACATCCTGCGCGATTCGGGCCCGGGCGCCTTCGATCTGGTGCTGATGGACATTCAGATGCCGATCGTCGACGGCCTCTCCGCGACGCGCGAACTTCGTGCTTGGCCGGGCTTTTCCGAACTGCCCGTGATCGCCATGACGGCGCATACGATGCATCACGAAAAAGAGATGAACAGCGCCGCAGGCATGAACGACCATATCGGCAAGCCCTTCGAGGCCATCCACTTCTTCCACCTGCTGGCGCGCTGGATACCTCGGGGCAAACACCAACTGTCTGACCAGTGGGAACCTGCCGCTGCGCCGGTCGGGGTTGGCCTGGCGGCGCTGAGCAGCATCGATACGCGGGCTGGCCTGGCTCGCTTCGTCGGCAACGAGGAACGCTACCGGCACTGGCTGAATGAGTTTGTCAGCGCGGCGCCGGACTATGCCGGGCAGATTCGCCGGCACATTGCGGCCGGCAACGCGGAGGCGGCCCGTCAGTCGGCGCACGCGATCAAGGGCCGCGTCGGTCTGCTGGGCATGACCGGGCTGCATTCGATCGCCGCGGCGCTGGAGGCGGCCCTGATGCAGGGGGCCCCGACCGAGGACTTGCTCGACACGATGCACGGCATGATCGAAATCTTGTGCGCGGAGATCCAGGAGGGCCTCGGCGCGCGCCAACAACTCGAAGCGGTCGCGTCGACCCAATGGAACCAACGTCCGGCAGGTCCGCTGACGGAATCCGTCGCCAAGCTCCTGGTCATGCTAGAGTCCGCCGACGGCGACAGCGCCGAAGCCATCGAACGCTGCCTCGCCGAGCCGGGTGACGCCGATTGGGCGCCGTACTTGAGACAGGCCTTGGCGCACGTGCGCAACTTCGACTTCGACGCCGCCTGCGACGCGCTCGCGCCAGCCCATCAGACAGGGAATGCCGAGGCATGAGCAAGACCATCCTGCTGATCGACGATGACCCGGCGGTTCTGGAAGTCCTCAACCAATGCCTGCGGCCGCACTACCGGACGCGGATCGCCACGCGCGGCCAAAGGGGCCTGGAACTGGCGCAACTGGAACCTCAGCCAGACCTCATCTTGCTCGATGTCGAGCTTCCCGACGTAAAAGGCTACACCGTCTGCGCAGCGCTGAAGAAGAATTCGCTGACCGCTTCGATTCCGGTGATGTTCCTGTCGAGCCATACCGATGTGTTCGACATTACCTTCGGCCTGCAACTCGGCGCGGTGGACTATGTCGCCAAACCGGTGGCGCCGCCCATTCTGCTGGCGCGCGTGCAGACGCATCTTCGGCTGCGCGACGCCAGCGACTGGCTGCGGGACCAGAACCTGCATCTGGAAACCCTCGTCGCTCGGCGCACCCGCGATCTGGAAGCCAGAACCCGGGAACTGCAAAACAGCCAGGATCTGACCATCTTCGCCCTGGGATCCATTGCCGAGACCCGCGACAACGAAACCGGAAATCACATCTTTCGCACCAGTGCCTATGTCGAAGTCATGGCGCGGCGGCTCGCCGAACGGTCGTCATGGAAAGATGCGCTGGAGGCACGGGAGTGGGAAATGATCTGGAAATCGGCGCCGCTCCACGATATCGGCAAAGTCGGCATCCCCGACCAGATCCTGCTGAAGCCGGGCAAGTTGACGGCGGACGAATTCGAGGTGATGAAGCGTCACACGGTCCTCGGCCGCGACGCGATTCGTTCGGCGGAAGTCCGCGTCAAGTCCGACGGCTCGTTTCTGCGCGTGGCGTCGGAAATCGCTTTTGGGCACCACGAGCGCTGGGACGGTGGCGGCTATCCGCAGGGTATCGGCGCTGACGATATCCCGCTTCCGGCGCGATTGATGGCGTTGGCCGATGTCTACGATGCGTTGGTCAGCAAGCGCGTGTACAAGTCAGCCATGGCTCACCCTACCGCAGTCGAGTTGATTGCCGCGGGACGCGGCACGCAGTTCGATCCGGAAATTCTCGATGTGTTCCTGGAAACCAGGGACGCGTTCGAGGACATCACGGTGCGTTACAGCGATGATGAAGAGGACCGGGCGCTGAGCGCATAGGCCGCCATCGCACGCAGCACGGACTCTGCCTCGCCCACCGGCGGGGCAAGTTCGATCATCAGCCCGACATGGCGATACATGGCGTCGGCCGCCATTTGCGGCAGGTCCTTCTTCACGTGGCTGCCCGCCGCCATGAAGATCGGCACGACGACGATTTCCGTCGCGCCCTGGCGCACCAGACACTCCACCCCTTCTTCGAAGCTTGGCCGCATCAGTTCCAGAAAGCCCGGCTCGACCAGGGCCTCCGGCTCGCGCGCCAGTATGGCGTCGCGGATGCGCTGAAACGGTTGCGCCCATTCGGGGTTGCGCGCGCCGTGGCCAAACAGGAGTATGCCTTTCACTTGGTCTCCGCCTTCCAGATATTGCGACATGCCGTCTCCGTCACCAGCAGCGTGGCGAACCAGCCGGCGACGGCGGCGGCGGTCAACAGCAGCAGGCCGTTGCGCCAGTCGGTGGCCGAGTAGATGCGCACGCCGGCTTCCATTCTGCCATCCCAGGTGCGTTCCATCAGCCAGCCCACGGCAGGCTGCAGAATCGCCGGGCCGAGGAAGATGCCGACATTCACCACGCTGGTGGCCATGCCCGAGAGCTGGGGAGGATTGACTTCCTTGGCGCTGGACCATGACAGCGTGAAACCGGCCGTGGCCAGCCCCATCGCGATGCATAGTGTGTAGGTTGCTGCCAGCGGCAATGCGCCTTGGGCGCGCCACGTTACTGCGAGCCAGATGCACCAGCCGAGGACATGCATTCCCGAGACCGCCAGCGCCACCACCTTGCGCCGCCCAAGGGCATCCGAGACGCGGCCCCAAAGGGCTGAGCCGATCGCGAAGCCGAGGAAGTAGATGCTTACATGATTGGAAGCGGTGGCGCGCGTCATGCCATGAAGCTGCGTCAGGTAGGGCACTGCCCATAGTCCGGCAAAGGCAAAAAAGGCCCCGGAGAGCCCGGCGTTGGCAAAGAACCCGGGCCACGTGGCGCGATTCCTCAAGACCAGGCCGAGACCGGTCAGCCACACAGTACGGTCCACCCTGGCCGTCGCCGTATCGATGACCCAGGCGCGGCTGGCAAACGCCAGCGCGAACGAGAACAGGCCCACTACGACAAACACCTGGCGCCAGCCGGCGGCCTGGGTCGCCCAGGCCAGTGGGGCGCCAGCCAGAATCGAGCCGAGGTTGCCGAGCAGCATGCACAGGCCGGTCAGCGTGGCGAAGCGCCGTTCGTCGAATCCCACTGCCAGCAACTTCAGCATCGCGATGAAGGTGACCGAAACGCCGAGCCCGACCAAAGTGCGGCCGGCGAAGGCCAGTTCGAAACTCGGCGCGAGACCGAACAGCAGCGACCCGACGCCGGCGATCAATCCTCCCAGGAACAGGATGCGGCGCGGGCCAAGGGTGTCGGCGAGCACCCCGGTGGGGATTTGCATCAGCGTATAGACATAGAAATACGTCGCTGCCAGCGTGCCGAGTTGGGCACCACCGATGGCAAACGTGGCTTGCAGGTCGCCGGAGATCGCCGCCGGCGCCACGCGATGAAAGAAGGACAGCACATAGGCCGCGACCGCGGCGGCAAGGCCCAGCAGCACCGTGGGCCGCGAAGCTGCGTCCGTCATTCTGAACGCTTGGAACGTGTGCTGCGGATCACTTGGCCTCACCGCAGCACGTCGGGATTGAGCAGATTCGGCGGGCGCTGGCCGGACAGGGCCGCGATCAGGTTGTCGGCGGCGCGCATCGCCATCGCCATGCGCGTGGCGCGCGACGAGGAACCGATGTGCGGCGTCAGGGCGACGTTGTCGAGTTCAAGAAAGCCCGGATTCAGCCTCGGCTCGCCTTCGAACACGTCGAGCCCGGCGCCCGCCAGCCGGCGCTCGCGCAATACGGCAATCAGCGCCGCGTCATCGACGATGCCGCCGCGGGCGACGTTGATCAGGTGCGCGGTCGGCTTCATCAACGCCAGTTCGGCGGCGCCGACGGTGTGATGCGTCGCCGGCGAGTAGGGTAGCAGCAGCACCAAGAAATCCGACTCGCGCAGCAGCGTTTGCTTGTCGACCCAGCGGGCGCGGCAGTCAGCTTCGCGCTCGGCCTGCAGCCGGCTGCGGTTGTGATAGATCACCTCCATCTCGAAACCCAGCGCGCGGCGCGCCACGGTCTGTCCGATACGCCCCATGCCGAGAATGCCCAGCGTCGCGTGATGCACGTCGGAACCCAGCCATTGCACGAATTCCCAGCCCTTCCAATCGCCGTTACGCAGCCAGCGTTCGGCGGCGGGCAGACGCCGCGCGCTGGCCATCAGCAGCGCCCAGGCCAGATCGGCCGTGGTGTCGTCGAGTACGCCGGGCGTGTTGGTCGCCATCACTCCCGCGCCGGTGCAGGCCGCGAGATCGATGTTGTTGTAGCCCACGGCGAAGTTGCACACTGCCTTCAGCGCCGGCGCCGCGGCAATGACCTCGGCGGTCAGCGGATCGGTGGCCGCCGTCAGCGCGCCCGCCTTGTCAGCCAGGCGTGCCTTGAGGCCCTCTATCCCAAGGATGGCATCGTCCTGATTGGCGTCGACTTCGAAGTACTGGCGCAAGCGTTCCAGAACCTCTGGAAATACCCTGCGCGCAACAAGGATGCGCGGCTTGGCGGGGAGCGTATTCATCGGTAGCGGACCATACCAGAAAGCCGGAGACGCGGACAGCAAAACCACGTTGCCATGCCCTCAATTCGTGCCAGACCGATTAGAGTCCATTTCAGTAGGAATCATGCCCCGCGTTGAGACCAGGATCGGATGGATGCAAGGCGCAGTGCGCGGCCAATGGTGGTTCCCTTGGCAAGCGCAGCAACGCCGCAGACGCCAATCCTGGTCTCAACCCGAAGGGCCGCCGGGCGTTGGGCGCGCCGCCGCGTTGTCGCTCGCTTGCATGGATTGACCATGCCGCGCTCCCTCCGCCTCGCATCGCATCCCAACGCCCGATGGCGCGGGGTACGATTCCTACTGAGATAGACTCTTAGACTTCCCTGCCACGTTCACTGACGCCGAGCAGCGTCCGAAAAATGCCCGACATCTCGACCGCCGTTTTCTGGATTGCGGTTCTGCAAATCATCCTGATCGATATTCTGCTTGGCGGCGACAATGCAGTGGTCATCGCGCTGGCCTGCCGCAAGTTGCCCGACGCGCAGCGCAAGCAGGGCATCTTCTGGGGCGTCGTCGGTGCCATCGCGCTGCGCCTCGTGCTGATCTATTTCGCCCTGCAACTGCTGGCGATGCCGTGGCTGAAATTCCTCGGAGGGGTGTTGCTGGCCTGGATCGGCGTCAAGCTGCTGCTGCCCGAAGAGGGCGCAGCGGGCGAGATCGCGGCCGCAAGCTCGCTGGCCGCCGCGATCAAGACCGTCATCGTCGCCGACGCCGTGATGAGCCTGGACAATGTGATTGCGGTCGCCGGTGCCGCGAATGGCAGCATGGTGCTGGTGAGCTTCGGCATTCTGGTTTCGATCCCGATTGTGGTTTGGGGCAGCCAACTGGTGCTGAAGCTGATGGATCGCCATCCCATGGTGATTACCGCCGGCGGCGCCCTGCTCGGTTGGATCGGCGGCGGCATGCTCGTCACCGACCCCGCACTGCCTCCCGGCCTGCTCGCTACGATCCCCTACGCCAAAACGCTGGCGGCACTGGCCGGGGCGGCACTCGTGGTGGCCATCGGCAAATGGCTGACCATGCGCGCACGATCCGCTGCGGCGGTCGAACTGACGGCCGACGATTCCACGAAGGTTTCCCGATGACCCAGAAATGGCTGGTGGCGCTCGACGGCTCCGAGATCTCGCTGCGCTCCGTCGCCTGGATCATCGACAATGCGGGCGAATGGCGCGAACCGCCGCAAATCCACCTGATCAACGTGCAGCCGGCGCTGCCCGACGACATCGGCCGTTTCATCGCCAACGAGACCATCCGCGAATTCCATCTTGAAGCGGGCATGACCGCGCTTGCCGCTGGCCGTGCCCGACTGGCGGCGGCGGGGCTCGGGGCCGAACCTCATGTTCTGGTGGGCGACGCCGCGGCGACCATCACCGGTTTCGCCGAGCGTCACGCGTGTACGCTGATCGTGATCGGCACGCGCGGCCACAGCGGCCTCGCCGGCGCTCTGCTCGGATCCGTGGCGATGAAGATGGTGCATCTGGCGAATGTTCCGCTGCTGCTCACGCGCTGACCGGGCATGGCGCGGCGCAAGCGGCCCTGGGCGGATTCTCCAGGATGCGCAAGGACGATCCTGAGGCGGCGCTCTATTCGCCGCCAGTCAGCTTGAGGCCGGCGATTCCCACCACAATCAGCGCGATGCTGCCGACGCGTACCGCGTTGGTCGGCTCATTGAACATCATGATCCCGAGAATCGCGGTCCCAACCGCGCCGAGACCGGTCCACACCGCATAGGCAGTGCCCACGGGAAGTGCTTTTAACGACATTCCGAGCAAGACAAAGCTGGAGCAGGAGGCGACGAGGGTCAGTACCGCCGGCCAGAGTTTGGTGAAGCCGTCCGATTCCTTCATGGCGCCGGCCCAGACCGGCTCCAGCAGACCGGCAATCAGAAGGAGCAGCCAGGCGAAGTTTGGATTCATCAGATTGAACATGTCGATTCCCGAAATGAGTTTGGATTCTGGGCAGGTGCCGCGACCGCGCGACCGTAGCCGTCAGTGCGCCGCGAAACAATACTACGTTCGCCGTGCGGGCGACGCATCGCGCCGACCAATTGGGAACAAACCCTAGACCACCGGGCCGAAGTTCTCGTCGCAAAAGCGGTTGATCTCGTTCTCGATGCGCGGCCCCAGCGCAATCAGCAGGAAGCCGAGCTTGACGTGGATCTCGACGTCCTTGCGGCGCACTTCGATGTGCCCCGACACGCCGATGCGCTGAAACCGCAAGGTGTTGCCGTCCCAGACATGGTCGAGGCCGAATTCTTCACCCAGTTCCTCGGCGATGCGCTCGGCGCCCTTGCGGGCGCGTTTCAACGTGGTGCCGTGCGCGCGGCAGACGTGAATCTCGCTCATCGTCGCTGGCTCCCGGGTCAGGCCTTTTCGTCGCGCAGTTCGCGCCGCAGGATCTTGCCGACGTTGGTCTTCGGCAGTTCGGTGCGGAACGCCACCTGCCGCGGCACCTTGTAGGCCGTGAGATTGGCACGGCAGTGTTCGATCAGCGCGGCCTCGGTAAGCGCCGGGTCCTTCCTGACGACAAAGATTTTCACGGCTTCCCCGGTCTTGGGATCGGGCACCCCGACGGCGGCGGACTCGAGCACGCCAGGGTGCATGGCGAGGACGTCTTCGATCTCGTTCGGGTAGACGTTGAAGCCGGAGACCAGGATCATGTCCTTCTTGCGATCGACGATCTTGACGTAGCCCTTCGGGTCCACCACCGCCACGTCGCCGGTGCGCAGGAAACCGTCGGGCATGATCGACTTGGCGGTTTCTTCGGGGCGGTTCCAGTAGCCCTTCATCACCTGCGGGCCGCGCACGCACAGTTCGCCGGGCTCGCCCAGGGGAAGGTCCTTGCCGGTATCGTCGCGGATGGTGACCTCGGTCGAGGAGATCGGCAAGCCGATGGTGCCGTTGTATTCGACCAGGTCGATTGGATTGATGGTCGCCGCCGGCGAGGTTTCCGTCAGGCCATAAGCTTCGATAAGGACCGTGCCGGTGACTTCCTTCCAGCGTTCGGCGACGGCGCGCTGAACCGCCATGCCGCCGCCCAGCGTCAGATGGAGCTGGCTAAGGTCGATCTTGGCGAAGTCCGGATTGTTGAGCAATGCGTTGAACAGCGTGTTGACGCCGGTGATCGTGGTGAACGGGTATTTGCCGATCTCCTTGACGAAGCCCGGAATGTCGCGCGGATTGGTGATCAGGATGTTCGTCGCGCCGATCTTGAAGAAGGTCAGGCAGTTCGCCGTCAGCGCGAAGATGTGATACAGCGGCAGTGCGGTGATGATCATTTCATGGTCGCGCTGGGCGGGCTTGAGCCAGGCGTGCGCCTGTTGCAGATTGGCGATGATGTTGCGATGAGTCAGCATCGCACCCTTCGACACGCCCGTCGTGCCACCCGTGTACTGCAGGAAGGCGATATCCTCGTGGCCAACGTCGACCGCCCGCAGCGGGTGGCGGCCGCCGTCGATCAGCGCATCGCGCAGCTCGATGGCATGCGGCAGCGACCACGCCGGGACCATCTTCTTGACGTGCTTGACGACCAGGTTGACGATCATCCGCTTGGGGAAATCCAGCAGGTCGCCGAGCTGGGTGACCAGCACATGCTTGACCGGAGTGCGGGCGATGACCTTTTCCAGCACGCCGGCGAAATTCTCGACGATGACGATCGCGTCGGCGCCGGAATCCTTGAGCTGGTGCTCAAGCTCGCGCTCGGTGTATAGCGGGTTGCAATTCACCACCGTGTAGCCGGCGCGCAAGGCGCCGTAAAGGCAGACCGGGTACTGCAACAGATTGGGCATCATCAGCGCAATGCGGGCGCCCTTGGCCAGCTTCAGCACCGACTGGCAGTAGGAACCGAAGTTCGCCGAAAGTCGATCGAGTTCCGCGTAGGTGATCGACTTGTCCATGTTGATGTAGGCCTTGCGCGGCCCATACAGCTTCACGCTCTTGGCAAACAGGTCGCCGATCGAGCGAAACTCGTTGACATCGATTTCGGCGGGCACGCCCGCCGGATATTGCTTGAGCCAGATCTTGTCCATGGTCGTTCTCCCCCTCAGAAATTTTTTTGATTGTAATCGCAAGCGCGCCAGGTTCCTGACGGGCATGCGCCCTCCAGCGCGTCAGCGCAGCCACTTGAGAAGTTGGCCGAAGACGTCCGCGCTGTCAAGCAGGTCCAGGTGATTCATGCCGTAGCCGACCCATTGCTGCGTCTGCGGAAAGCGCAGGCGGCGGCTTGGGTCCCTGGCCTCGCCCAGCGCGCTTGGCAACGGCACCAGCCCGTCGCCAAGCAGTCCTTCGCCGGGGCCGCCGGCCGCCTTCGCCATCACAACTCCGATTGCACAGCAGCGTACACCCTCGGGCAAGGCAACGAACCGGCTCCTGCGACTTGGCGCGAAGCGGTCGCGGTTCTTCCAGTCCTCGTCGAGGATGCTGCCATGACGAAGATCGGTGATTCCGGCGCTGCGAATCTTTCCCAGACGCGCCAGCGCGGCGGTGTAGGGACTGAGTCCCAGCAGCAGATCGATCCAGTTGCCGCCGCGCTCGAGTGGCGCGCCATGGTGTGGGGTGCCGAGAAAGATCATTTGGCGCAGGTGACGCGGCCAGGACTGCCCGGCAAGGCGGCCGTAGTGACAGGCGCTGCGGGCCACCAGCCCGCCCATGCTGTGACCGATTATCGCCAGTTGCTCGACCGGGACCGGCCAGGCCTGCAGCAATGTTTCCAGCAGGTCGGCCAGGGCCCGACCATTGCTCGACACATGCATGCCGCTGTTGTAATGCAGATAGAGCGGCGTCGCGCCGGTGGCGCCCGCCAATGCCGCGCCGTGATCGTGTCCGTTGCGCTGCCATTGCAGATCATTCATGCACAGCCCATGTACCAGCAGCAACAGCTTGCCGCCGGCCTGTGGCAGATCGGCCGCCAGATCCTTTGCCGATATGACCAGCGGCTGGCCGTCGCGACGCAGCTGCATTGGAATCGCCAGGGGATTGGCGCTGGCGGCGAGGTGATCGCCGAGGACACCGTTGAGCGCGGCAAGCACGGCTTCGCGCGTGCCGGATGAAGCCGCCGGTTCGCGGTCGAGCAGCGGGGTGAGTTGGGCCAGCAGCGCATCGATGCCGCCGCCGACCAGCCGCGTGGTGCCTTGTATCGTGCGATACACCAGCCCGGTGATGCCGCCGGTCGGCTCCTCGGTAGGCTTGCCCAGCGGCCCTGGGACGCGCGCGATGTTGTGGTGCATCGTCTCCACCAGCCGGGTCAGGCCGATTGTGGCGTCGATCGCGAGGCGGCTCAAGCCGCGGATGTCGGCGGCCCGGACATGGGTTTTTTGGGTCATTGTCAAGTTACCGGATGAACGGCGCTGGCCGGTTGCCGAGCGGTGGCGGGGCCGACCAGGCGGTCGAGCACGGTCCAGTCCAGGGCTGCTTCGCTCGCGTCGGCGAGGCGTTCGAGGTCGGCTTCGCGCCGCAGCGCAAAGTCGGATGTCATCGGCGCGGCCATTCCCGCCCAGGCCAGCAGGGCGCCAAGCGCTGCGGGGTGATCGAACAGACCGTGGCAGTAGGTGGCAATGACTTGTCCGTCGGCCGACTGCGCGCCATCGCGGCGACCGTCGGCGAACACCACGGCGGCGCGCTCCAGCGCCGCGCCGCGGGTGGCGCCCATATGGATTTCGTAACCGGCGACTGCCGGGGATCCCGGCAGCAGCAACTGGCCGCTGACATTGCGCAACTGTTTTTCCGGCTCCAGCGCGGTCTCGCAGTCGAGCAGGCCCAGCCCCGGCTGGCTGCCCGGCGGGCCTTCGAGTCCCAGCGGGTCGTCGAGACGGCGGCCCAGCATCTGCCAGCCGCCGCAGATGCCGATCAGCTTGCCGCCGTAGCGCAGGTGGCGGCGGATCGGCTCCTCGTATCCCTGTTCCCGCAGCCAGTGCAGATCCGCCTGTACGGCTTTGGAACCGGGCAACACGATCAGGTCGCAGGCGGGCAGGGCCTGCCCCGGACCGACCCAGGCGAAATCGACTTCCGGGTGCAGGCGCAGCGGATCGAGATCGTTGTGATTCGAGCAGCGCGGATACACCAGGGCCACGACCTTGAGGCGCGCCGCGGTCTTGCCCGGCACCTCGGTGGCGACCGCGTCTTCTGCATCCAGCATCAGTCCGTGCAGGTAGGGCAGCACGCCCAGCACCGGCTTGCCGGTGCGTTGTTCCAGCCAATCGAGGCCCGATTCGAGCAGGCCGATGTCGCCGCGAAAGCGATTGATGACAAAGCCCTTGACGCGCGCCTGCTCGGAAGCCGAAAGCAGGTCCAGCGTGCCCGTCAGATGCGCGAAGACACCGCCGCGGTCGATGTCCGCCACCAGGATCACCGGCACGTCGGCCGCCTCGGCGAAGCCCATGTTGGCGATGTCGCGCTCGCGCAGATTGATTTCCGCCGGGCTCCCGGCGCCTTCCACCAGCACGCAGTCGAATTCCGCCTTGAGCCGCTGCCAACTGGCCATCACGGCCTGCATCGCGACGCGTTTGTACTCGTGGTAGTCGCGGGCGTTCAGGGTGTCGACCGCCTTGCCGTGGATGATGACCTGGGCGCGCTGGTCGGTGGTGGGTTTGAGCAGCACCGGGTTGAAATCGATGCGCGGCGCCAGGCCCGCCGCCAGCGCCTGCAAGGCCTGGGCGCGACCGATCTCGCCGCCGTCGGCGGTTACCGCCGAGTTCAGCGCCATGTTCTGCGGCTTGAACGGCGCGACATTCAGGCCGCGCCGCCTGAGGATCCGACACAGTGCGGCGACCAGCGTTGTCTTGCCCGCGTCCGAGGTGCAACCTTGCACCATCAGGGCGCTCGCGCTGCGATCCGCGCGGCGCGGCGCCGGATTGTGTCCGCCCATCGTTAGAATCCCGTATCGCTCATTGCTCGATTATCCCATGCGCCCTCGCCCCTCCTCGCCGCCCGTCGCCGTCAGTTCCCGGTACCGACGATGAAGCGGCTGTGCCTTTCAGCAATCCTGGCGCTCGCGTGCCTCGCGGCGCGCGCCGAAATCGTGGTCACCGACGTGAGCGGCGTCACCGTCAGGCTGGCGGCGCCGGCACGGCGCATCATCAGCCTGGCGCCGCACATCACCGAACTGGTCTACGCGGCCGGCGCCGGCGACCGGCTGGTGGGGAACGTGCAGTACGGCAACTATCCGCCGGCGGCCATGGCGCTGCCCAAGGTGGGCGGCTACGCCCAACTCGATCTGGAGGCCATCGTCGCGCTCAAGCCCGATCTGGTCCTGGGCTGGCAGAGCGGCAACCTGCCGGCTGCGATTTCCCGCTTGCGCTCCATGGGCCTCGCTGTGCACCTGTTGCAGCCGAACCGCATCGAGGACATTGCCGCCGACTTGGAGCGCATCGGGCGCCTGGCCGGCACCGAGAAGGCGGCCGCGGCGGCGGCGAGCGCGTTTCGCCAGCGCTATGCCGGACTGGCCGCGCGCTACAGCCAGCGTCCGCCGGTGGAGGTGTTCTACCAGGTCTGGAACCAACCGCTGATGACGGTCAACGGCAAACAAATCATCAGCGACGCGATACGTCTGTGCGGCGGGCGCAATGTGTTTGCGCAGCTGCCGGGCATCGCGGCGTCCGTCACCATGGAAGCGGTCATCGCCGCCGATCCCGAGGTGATCGTTGCCAGCGGCATGGACCAGGCGCGACCGGAATGGCTGGACGACTGGCGACGCTGGAAGACGCTGGCGGCGGTGGCCAAGGGCAACTTGTATTTTGTCCCGCCGGACCTGATTCAGCGCCACACGCCGCGGATCCTGGATGGCGCCGAGCAGCTCTGCGCGCATCTCGAAGCGGCGCGCGCCAAGCGCGGCCAGTAGGTCAGGCCGCCGAGCGGGCAAGGAAGCGGGGAATCAGGCAACCAGTCGCGCTGCCGCCAGGTCGCCTCGACCTCCGTGCCGCCCCGGGACGACTCACGTCATGCGCCCGGCTGGGTGCAGTTTTCCAGTCGCGAAAGTGCGGACAAAGTCGGATGCGCTGTGGCGTTCGAGCGGGGAAAGCGGCATTTGACGGAGCCACGGAGGTCGGGGATACTTCGGGTCGCGCTTCGTGATTCGGGTTATTGTCGCCGGGTTGCAGCGCCTGTCCCAACCCGTGTCGCGGCAGGTTGGCTGAAGGGGGCACTGTTGAGGGCTGGTCTTGCGGCCCGCGCGCGGACGCCCCGCCGGCATCCATGCCAGTTCCAGAATTTTTCGCATTCACTTTCTCTTGAGGAAATTATGTCCAAATTGTTCATCGAAGATCTCGCCCTCGAAGGCAAGCGCGCCCTGATCCGTGTCGATTTCAACGTCCCCCAGGACAAGACCACCGGAGCCATCACCAATACCAAGCGCATCGAGGCCGCCCTGCCGACGATCAAATATGCGCTGGACAAGGGTGCCGCGGTGATTCTGATGTCGCATCTCGGTCGCCCCGACGGCAAGGCCAATCCGAAATACAGCCTGAAGCCGGTGGCCACCGCGCTCGAGGGATTGATCGGGCGCCCGGTCAAGTTTCTTGCCGATTGCGTCGGCCCCGAGGTGGAAGCCGCCTGCGCGGCAATCAAGCCCGGCGAAGTCATCCTGCTGGAAAACCTGCGTTTCCATATCGAGGAAGAAGGCAAGGCCAGCGTCAAGAACGCCGACGGCACCGTCACCAAGGTCAAGGCGACTGCGGACGACGTCAAGGCCTTCCGCGCCTCGCTGACCCGCCTGGCCGATGTCTACATCAACGATGCCTTCGGCACCGCCCACCGCGACCATTCGTCGATGACCGGCGTGCAGTTGCCGCAGCGCGCCGCGGGCTACCTGATGAACAAGGAGCTGGCGGCGTTTTCGTCCGTGCTCGAATCGCCGCAACGTCCGCTGCTGGCCATCCTCGGCGGCGCCAAGGTGGCCGACAAGATCCAGTTGATCAACAACCTGCTGGACAAGGCCGACCAGATCATCATCGGCGGCGGCATGGCCTTCACTTTCAAGAAAGTCATCTCCGGCATGCCGATCGGCAACTCGCTGTATGACGAAGAGGGCGCCAAGCTGGTCCCCGGCCTGATGGAGAAGGCCAAGCAGAAGGGCAAGCAGATCCTGTTGCCGGTCGATTTCGTCATCGGCGACAAGTTCGACGCCGCGGCCAACACAGGTACCGCGGACGACAAGGCCGGCGTTCCCGACGGCTGGCTGGGCCTCGATTGCGGGCCCGAATCGACCAAGATGTTCACCGACGCGATCCTCAAGGCGAAGACCATCATCTGGAACGGACCGGCGGGCGTCTTCGAGTTCGAGAAATTCGAAGCCGGCACCAAGGCCATGGCCGATGCCGTCGTCAAGGCCACGGCGGGCGGGGCGATTACCGTGATCGGCGGCGGCGACACGGCCACCGCAGCGAAGAAATATGGCGCCGACAAGAAGGTCACCCACAGTTCCACCGGCGGCGGCGCTTCCCTCGAGTACCTCGAAGGCAAGATCCTGCCGGGCGTTGCCGCCCTTTCCGAGAAGTAAGGCCAGGGGCTCCGGCGCCGCCGGGGCCCGCCTGTTCGCCAGGCAGTCCACAGCAACACAACATGAGGAATACCATGCGCAAAATCGTAATCGCCGGCAACTGGAAGATGAACAAGACCGTTGCCGAATCCGTCAAGCTCGCGTCCGACGTCGTGGCCGCCGCCAAGGGCATCAAGAACGTCGTGGTCGCCATCGCCCCCACCTTCCTGGCGCTGGCCAAGGTCGCCGAAGTGGTCAAGGGGAGCAACGTCAAGCTGGCCGCCCAGGATGTGCACTGGGAAAACCAGGGTGCATTTACCGGCAAGGTCAGCGCCGACATGCTCAAGGATGTCGGGGTCGAATACGTCATCATCGGCCACTCCGAGCAGCGCACCTACTTCGGCGAGACCGATGAGAAGGTCAACAAGAAGGCGGTGAAGATCCTGTCACTCGGCATGGCGCCGATCATCTGCATCGGCGAGACGCTCGCGGAACGCAAGGGCGGCCAGTTGGAGGCCGTGCTGACCACCCAGGTCAACGGCGCTTACCAGGGGCTTTCCGCTGCGGATGCGCAGCGCACCGTGGTCGCCTACGAACCGGTATGGGCCATCGGCACCGGCGTCACCGCCAGCGACGACGAGGCCCAGCAGGCCCATGCCTTCGTCCGCGGGTTGCTGGCCAAGCTGTATGGCGACAGCGTGGCACAGTCGATCAGCATCCAGTACGGTGGCTCGATGAAACCGGAGAATGCCGCCGGCCTGCTGGCGCAGAAGGACATCGACGGCGGCTTGATCGGCGGTGCGGCGCTGAAGGCGGACAGCTTTCTGGGCATCGTCACCCCCGGCGAGTCGATCAGCAAGTAGCCTGTCAGGGCGGGCCGCCGCGCGACTTGCCCGGCGGCCACGCCAGCCGGCGCCTGCCGCGTGGCGTCAAGCGCCGCGTTTGGCGCCACGCCCGCGAAATGCCATAGCCATTTCGAATGCGGCGCGGGTGAAGCTCAGAACCTCGGCGAATTCCTCGTCGTCGAGTTTGCGCGCCTGGTCGTCAACGCGGTAGATATTGGCGAATTCGCGCTCGCGCGCCGACTGGATCAACAGCCGGCCGACACCGAGTCCTTCCAGACTGCGCCACAGGTCCGGATTGGTATTGCGCGTCAGCTTGACGACAAAACCGACCGGGTCGTTGCGGCCCAGCACCGCCGCCAGGCGCAAGATGATTTCGAAGGGAACCGCGAGGCGGCCGGCTTCCCAGGCTTCGATCAGGGAAGGGTCCTTGAGATTGATCGCCGTCCCCACTTCGGCAATGGTCAGGCCGGCGGCTTCGCGCAGGCGGCGCAGGGCCGCGCCCGTCTTGGTCCAGACTCCCGGTTCGGCCAATCCCGAGAGCATCGCTTCGAGCGCGTCGGCGGCGGCTTCGATGGGCTTTCCCCGGCGCAGCGCGGCTGCGATGTTGCTCGCGGTGCGCAAGGTGCCTGCCGCGCCAACCGCCGAGACACCCATGTCCAGTACCTTGCCGGCCATCGCCCGCATCTGGTCCACCAGGCCTGGATCGCCGGGTTCGAGCGCAACGGGTCTTGCCGCGCGTTTGGCCGGCGCGCGCTTCTTCGCGGGTGTCTTGCGTTTGGGTGTCCTCGGGCCGACCATGGATTCTCCCTTCCAGGGGCAATGCCAACTGGCTATCTGCCTTGTGTCCTCTGCCGCGACTCGTGCCGCTCCTGCGCCTCGATCGAATACGAAGCGGTCGGCCGCGCCAGGAGGCGGCGCAGTCCGATCGGTTCGCCGGTCTCCTCGCAGTAGCCGTACTGGCCGTCGCCGATACGCTTCAAAGCGGCTTCGACGCGCGGCAGCATCTTGCGCTCCCGATCGCGGATGCGCAGTTCGATCGAGTTTTCCTCTTCGATGGTCGCCCGGTCATTGGGGTCGGCTTCCGCCTCTCCGTCGCGTAGATGGTCGATGGTCATCGTGGCGTTGTCGAGCAGATCCTGGCGTTGCTTGAGCAGGAGGTCGCGAAAGAAGCCGAGCTGCGCCGCGTTCATGTAGGCACTGCTGGGCATCGCCAGCAGGGCTTTCTCGCTCAGTGGTTTGGAATTGGGCATCGCGCGTTTACCTGGGTCTCTGATCGATGGTAGGTCGGAAGACGGTCGTTCCGCTGGCGCTGAACCTACCGTTCGTGGTGAAGCCGCGGCGACCCTCCATTGGTTGACCTCGGGACATCAATACTCGCTACTGTATCGAAAGACCGGGCCGACGTCAGCGGAATCTTTTCCCGAATCCTTGCCGGCTCGGATCAGACCTGGAAGTCCCGTCGTCGTCGCAGCGGCAACCCGGCGAGCGGCTACTTCAGCAAGGTACGAACCAGCGGTGTCCGGCGGCGCCAAGTTCGCGCAGCGGATGGCCGTAGAGCCGGCTCAGACTGGCGGCGGTAACTACCTCGGCGGCGGGCCCGGCCAGCCACTCGCCGTCGCCGAAGAGCAGCAGGGCGCGGCGGCAGTAACGGGCGGCGAAGCCGGGGTCGTGCAGCACCGCGACGACCGCGGCGCCGGCCCCGGTGCGCCCGGCGAACAATTCCATTACGGCCACTTGATGCGACAGATCAAGATGGGTCAGCGGCTCGTCGAGCAGGAACAGGCTCGGCTGCTGAGCCAGCAACTGCGCCACCGCCAGGCGTTGGCGTTCGCCGCCGGAAAGCGTTTGCACATCGCGTTCGGCGAAGCCGCCCAGATCCACCTCGTCGAGCGCCGATCCGGCGATCCGGCGATCTTCGGCCGATTCCCAATCCCAGCGCCCCAGGTGAGGGTGGCGCCCTACCAGCACGGTCTCCATCACGGTGGAGGCGAAGGGGTCGATCTGGTGCTGCGACAGATAGCCGCGAACGCGGGCGATTGCCTTGGCGCCGCCGCCGCGGCTGGCTTGCGGCAGCTCCAGGCCGGCGATGCGCAGGCGACCGCCTTGCTGCGCGCGCAAGCCGGCCAGGGTGGCCAGCAGTGTCGACTTGCCGACGCCGTTGCGGCCGAGGATGGCCCACGATTCTCCGGCTTCGACGCGCCACTCCAAAGCGTCGCAAACCCGGTGGCCGGCGATGCTCACGTCAAGCCGCAGGGCTTCCAGCCGCGGGTGGTCCACGGAAGCTTCAGGCGCGGTCATTCGGCTGGCGTCCGAGGAGGAAGAGAAATATCGGTACCCCCAGCAGCGCGGTGAGCACGCCTACCGGGAGCTGCTGCGGGGCGATCACCGTGCGCGCCAGGGTGTCGGCCATGACCAGCAGGCTGCCTCCCGCCAGCGTGGCCGCCGGCAGCAGCATGCGCTGGTCATTGCCCCAGCCCAGTTTGACCAGCGCCAGCCGGACCAGGTGCGGCACCACCAGGCCGATGAAGCCGATGCTGCCCGCCGTGGTTACGGCGATTGCGGTCAGCATCGACGCCACCAGGTAGATGCCGCGCCTGACCTGACGCACGGACACGCCGAGCGCCTGCGCCAGGGTATCGCCCCGCGCCATGAGGTTGAGTTCGCGGGCGAAGGGCAGCGTGGCGAGCAGTCCCAGCGCCAGAGCCACCAGGGCCGGCCACGGGCTTATGATGTGCCCGAGGTCGCCCATCAGCCAGAACAACATGCCGCGCAGACCATGCTCCGGGGCAATGGACAGGATCAACGCGACGACCGCCCCGCAGCCGGCGGAGACGATGACTCCCGTCAGCAGCAGGCGCGAGCGGGTCCAGCTGCTGTCGCCGTGCGCCAGGCCGAACACCAGGAGCATGGCGGCCAGGGCCCCGGCGAAGGCGGCGAAGTTTACGACGGCCACGGCGAGTCCCGCCAGCATCGCGGCCAGCGCGCCCACCGCCGCGCCGCCGGAAATGCCCAGCAGGTAGGGATCGGCCAGTGGATTGCGCAGCAGGATTTGCATTAGCGCGCCGGCCAGTGCCAGCAGGCCGCCGCAGGCGAACGCCGCGAGCGCTCGGGGCAGGCGCAGGCCCCGGATGACCTCGATCGCCAGGCCGCCTGTTTGACCGCTGACCGCGCCGACGATATCGGTAACCGCGACGGGCAGCGTGCCGGCGGCCAGGGCCACGATCAGGCTCAGCAACGCCAGTCCGGCGAGGGCAACCAGAAGCAGCAGGGCGCGGCGGCGGGTGGGCATCGCGGGTCAGAAGTCGAAGCGCCCCGACATGAACAGGCTGCGACGATCGGCAGGGTAGAAATAGGTATCGCCAAAAAACGCGGAGTACCCGGCGAGCGGCGAATACTTCTTGTCGAGCGCGTTCAGGAGCTTGGCCGTGATCTTCCAGGGTTTGAGGCTCCATGCGGCTTGCAGGTCAAGCGTCGTGTAGCCGGCGAGCATCCCTTGGGCATTGAGCAAATCGCTGCCATAGCGGCGTTCGCCGACATGCCGGACTGCCGCCGAATAGCTGCCGGTGTCGCCGGTCTTCCACGTCATCTGGGCGCTGACCTGCTCGCGCGGCACGAGGGGAACGGCGTTCCCGGAGTAGGCGCCGTCGCGGAAGGTGGCGTTGGTAAAGGTGTAAGCCAGTTTGGCTTGGAGGGCCTCGGCAATCTTCCAGTCGGCTTCCAGCTCTGCCCCTTTGCGACGCGTGGGCGAAAAGTTGGTATTGGCACTCAAGACATCGTCGTAACCGATTTCATCGGTCAGGTCCAGTTGGTAAGCGGCGGCGCGGACCCTCGCCGTGCCAAGCGCGATGCTGCCGCCGAGCTCTTTGACATTGCCGTGTTGCGGTTTGAGGTTGCCGGCGAATACCGGAATGAACAGCGCGGGGTCGAAGCCGAACAGTTCATCGACGTTGGGGAAGCGGAAGGTGGTACCGCTCTTTCCGTAGACGCGCCAGCCATCCATCGCGTAGGCCAGGCCGAGCTCATAGGCTTGCCTGGTGCGTTTGGCGCTGCCATCCACGGCTGGACTGAAAAACGGTGCATAGGCTTCCTGATGGGCTTTCTGCTCGAGGTGCTGGGTGCGGCCGCCGAGAGTGAGGCTCAGTGCTTGCGTAAGCTTGGTGGTGTTCTGCAGGTAGAGCGCCGAACTTTCCTGCGAGGCCCCCTGATTCGCGAAGCCCGTGTTGTTCGACGTGACCCTTCCGTCATAGTAGTCGAAGCCGACGACTGTCTCGCTGGT
>WBZP01002114.1_pt1 | contig 23355 bp, 17 predicted proteins | sample 5204301 | NCBI WGS metagenome assembly WBZP01 (sample SAMN12412401, study PRJNA552823) | activated sludge metagenome | isolation source: activated sludge from nitrification reactor of wastewater treatment plant... | place: USA: Pennsylvania | collected 2017 | reverse complement strand
CGAGTCGCGACTCCGTTCCTATGGCGATCTGGCGGCGGGACTTGGACACTATGCGCTCGGACGTGGGCATCTGTCGCTACATGAACACAAGTCGGCGCGTAGCCACCTCGAGGAGGCGATGTGTCTCGGTGAAAGAGGCCCCGAGCTGTATGCCGCTCTCGGACGAGTCCTTGGCGAGCTGTATCACGAAGCCCTCCTAGAAGCGCGACGCTCCGGTGAAAAAACCTGGGTCGAGCAAAAGCAAAAGGAACTCCAGCGCGAGCTGCTCGATCCCGCCACCGCTGCGCTCCACAAGGCACTGGCGCGACGGAGTGAGCTCACCCTTGACTCTCCCGATTACATTGAAGGACTGCTCGCCTTTTATGCCGGACGATTTGATGAGGCCGATCAAAAAGCGCAAGTCGCCCTGGCCCAGACCCCATGGCTATCGGAAGCAGCCAAGCTACGGGGAGAAGTCTCCCACGCCCAGGCGCTGTCCAAGATCGGCGATGGGAAGCACGACGAGGCACGAGCCCTCCTCAACCAAGCCATCGCTCACTATCAACTGGCCGCAGATATTAGTCGTTCCGATGGACTCATATCTGCGGCGCTGGCGCGGGCGCTGATCGATCTTGCCGACCTCGATCGGCTACAGGGCAAATCGCAGGATCAGTCGTTCGCTGCCGCGCAGAGTGCAGCCGAAAGGACCATCACGTCCCTGCCAAGCAGTGCCACTGGGTACCTGGAAGCGTCACGGGTACAGTTTTTGACAGCGAAGTCGTTCAAGTTCAAAGGCAACAAGCAAGCCACGTACAACCTAGCGATTGACTTTGCCGAGCTAGCCATCAAACGAGATCCATTGAACTTCATTGCCTGGGATAGTCTTGGCAATGCGCTGACCTGGCGGGGGGTATACGAGCATGGGCACCAACAGAACCCAGAGCCGACTTGGCAGAAGGCTGAACGTGCACTGCAGCAAGCGATCACTCTCGCTCCCAATTTTCCGTGGGCACACAACGATCTGGGTATCTGTTATTCATCGTGGGGCAACTATCAGCTAGACAAAGGCGAAGACCCACGCAACAACTTCCGTAAGGCAATGTCCTCTGCGAGGCGTGCAGTATCGCTCGATCCCAAGTACCTCTTCGCTTTCAACACCATTGTGATGTCGAAGGCTCAGTATGCGGACTACAGTTTGGAGCATGGTCTGGACTTCGACAACCTCATGGCAGAAGCTACGCAACTGGTGGAAGGCTGCGGGCCTGGCTGTGCCAACTACCTCATCGTTCAGCGCAACATGGCCGGTCTGTGGATCAACCAAGCACTGCACACACTGCAGCGGGGCGACAGTCCCACATTGGCGATCAACACGGCGCGTGGCTACCTGGCAGCACAACGTAAACTCGATAAGAGTATGTTCTCGCAATGCTTGTACTCTCGCTATGTGGACCTAGCGGAAGCAGAGTGGCTCCTGCTGTCCAAGCAAAATCCAACCGTTGCTGTGGAGAACGCAATCCTGTCTCTCCAATCTTGCAAGTCTTTCGATGCGCTGGCGGAAGCGCCTTTTATGCTCGAAGCTCGACTGTTACTGGTCCGGTCGCGCTGGAAGGCCCAGCAGCACGAGCCAAATCAAGCAGACATACTCTCTGCGCTGGCCGCAGCGACCAAGGCGGTGGAGCTAAACGCGGAGTCCGCAGACTCCTTGATCGAGAAGTCTCGTGCACTGTACTTCTTGGCCATCATGCTAAAGGGAGCAGCACGAGAAGCGCGGATTGTGGATGGCCTCGCCGCAGTGGCACAGGGACTCAAAGTGAACGCCACCTCTGGTCCACTCCTCGCGATGAAGGCGGTGCTGCTGCAAGAAAAGGCGGCGCTGGTCAAGGAGATGGCTTTGGCGGAAGCCCTGCGGAAGGAGTCGCAGGAAAGCTGGAGCAAGGCGCTGGCTGTAAACCCGCTGCTGAAGCGGGAGTATGAAGCGTATCTGCGGGAGAAGTGAAATGGGAAGGAGTGGGATCAAGAGACGCTGACAGCGCCCGCAATGCAGATTGACGTCCTGCGTATGTCGAGCGCCCAGAAGCTATGGAATCCCATCGAACAGATTGGACCTGCGGCGAGCCTCCACGGTAGCGTCATCACAATCTGGAATCGCAACCGCGCAGCCCATCGCAATCTCTGGGTGACGACGGTTGTCCGACGGTGCAGTCTGGTTCACGCAGAAGGCACCGTCCGGTCCCCAGATCGCCTCTAGCTTGCCGATCGGGTCGGAGTCGCGTGGGAGATCCAGTGGCGCACTGATGTAGTACTTGGTGCCATGCACGGTGTGGGTAAACCCGGTACCGCAGTAATCGGCAGTCTTCATGCGAATGAAGCTCTGCTGCCAGTCCGACATGTTGGCTACCGAGCCGTCCCCCTGAGTTGCAGCGGACCAGGGACTGTAGCCCCGCGCCAGACCTTCTGCGATCGCGCCTTCCTCACACGTCACGGTGATCGAAAGCGGATCGGTGAACTTCTGGAAGGTGTCGGGATCCCAGTGATAGCCCTGCTGAAACACGACGAACTCGTCGGCCCCACCGCTGCCTTTGCAGAGGCTGGTCGGGATCTGTCCCTTGGCAGCCGTATACACGAGCTGGCCCGAGACATCGGCCCCCCACGCCTTGACCTTTTCGACAGGGAACTGCCCCGAGGCAAACGTCCAGTTGAAGTAGGTAGCGCCACGACCACTCGGATTGGGCAGAGCCAGCACCAGTACTGCGCCCTTGGTGAACATTTGGTCGACGCTCCAGGTATCGCAGGCACCACCGCCCGCATCACAGAACCGGACGGTCAGGCTGGTGCGTTCAACCCTCATGTCCTTGACCTGAAAGAGCTTGCCGCCAAGCTGTAGTCCCATGACGTCGCCGTTGGCGCTGACGTTGGGGTCGAGCGAGCTGGGGTCCGTATCGAATCGCCAGCCGCGCACTGCCCAGCCACCCGCCTTGGGATAGAACCCGGTCAGCCGGTAGCCAAACTGCGTACCCCAGTCGGAATGCTTAATCGTGAAGTCATAGCCCGCCGCTCGTGGGTTGTTGATGTCATCGCCGTTGTTGTCCGCGCAAGCTCCGGTTTCCGGATCGCGGGCCTGACAGACCTTCAGATTCTTCTCAACGCTGTCCTGGTCCGTAGCGGTACCATTTGTGCAGGAACCAAGTAGAAGCAAAGACAAACCGATCACCGACGAAAAAATAGAGCGCTTCATAGAAATCCCCCTGTTGAAGATGAGCTTTGCGGAGCAGAGAGCGGGGAGTGCGGACCGGCAAGCTCTGCCAGCCGCAATCCCTTGGGATGAAACTACATTTTCTCTGCGTCCGAACATCTACCCGGCTGATTAGGCAAAGGTCATGCCACCAAACCAAACCCGGCTTCGGGTCGCGTAAGGTAACCGGCTGATAAGTCGTTTGGGTGGAATTCCCAAACCATTCCGAACCCTTAGGAATTGGACTCCTTTCCCTATGGCATGATAGGTAGGCGTCAGATATCCCACCTGTGAGATCAAGCTGGCACAGCCAAGTGGCACACTGTTGTGCCAGGGGTTGTGCCATCGCCTGTGCCAGCGCGCACTCCCGTATAATGGGCCCATGTCCGACCATGCCTCGACCCTGAAAGAGGCGGAGACTCCCCGCTCCGATCAGCTTCTCACCACGGAACGAAGTCCGGGAATTGCTTTGCTATTTCGCTGTGGTACTCCCACCACCATCGTGATCCCGCTTGTAAACGGCTGTGCCGAGGTCGGCCGAGGTAGCCACGGCATGGATCCGGATCAGCGAATGTCACGACGACATGCCCGCATCCAACACGACGGGCGACGCTTCCTGGTGACCGATCTGGGCAGCCACAATGGCACCGCTGTCGATGGCCGTGCAATCCCTGCCAACCAGCCGAGCGAAGTGCAGCGCGTGATCCGGATGGGAGACTCTCTGTTTGGGATTTATCCCGACATTGCACCACTGTTCCAGCGCGGAGTCACGTTGAACGCAGGAAAGGTGTTAGGACCGGCTCTGCAAGAGGTCTTCGCGCTGGCCAAGCAGTCCTCTCTGTTTGGTGACACCCTGCACATCACCGGTGAGAGTGGTGCCGGCAAAGAGATGGTCGCGCATGCTTATCACGACAGTGGCCCGCATCACGGAGGTCCGTTTGTCGCAGTCAACTGCGCAGCGATTCCCCAAGGTGTAGCAGAGCGACTCCTGTTTGGTGCCCGGCGCGGTGCTTACTCCGGCGCAGACAGTCATGCCGAGGGATACATCCAAGCGGCGGCCGGGGGAACTCTGTTTTTAGATGAAGTCGGCGATTTGGATTTGCAGGTGCAGGCCAAGCTCCTGCGGGTGATCGAGACCAAGGAACTGCTTCCGCTCGGTGCCAATCGTCCCCATCGCGTCGAGCTGCATATCTGTTCTGCGACCAACAAGGATCTGAAACACCTGGTCGCGCAGGGGCGATTCCGTGAGGATTTGTACTATCGAATTGCCCGTCCGTGCGTCCAGATTCCACCACTCCGTAAGCGCATCGAAGAGATTCCCTGGTTGATCGACTCAGCAGTGAAGCGGACCACCACCATCGCTTCCGTGCACGCCTCGCTCGTCGAAGTCTGTCTGCTAAGACCATGGCCCGGTAACATTCGAGAGCTGCTGGTTGAGGTTCGCAGCGCGGTCCAAAACGCAGCGATTCAGACTTGCCCGCGCATTGAATCCCGTCATCTTCCGGAAGGGGCGGGCACCGTACTCCGGTCTGTTTCTCAGACTTCTGATCTCAGCGCAGAGGAATACACACCGCCTTCATTGAAGGGGCTTGATCCCGGCGAGTGTGCACGAATCGAACAAGCGCTACGTACTCACCAGGGAAACGTAGCTGGAACCGCCCGCGCTCTTGGACTCCACAGAACCCAACTGCGTCGACTCATCGAGCGTCACGGAATCGATCCGCAGCGCTATTCCCAAGACGGCCACTCTCACAAGCTAGACGTTGAAAAGTAGCCCGACCATCCGGTCAGTGTGATGGATCTGGATGATGTTCCGATCGTTCCACGCGCAAATTGGCGTTCCTTCGTGCCTGAATTGGAACGATAATCCTGGCAATGCAAACGCCTTTTCGTGCCACGCTGCATGGTGCCCCCGTCGAAGTGGACCTGGACGCAGGACTCCTCAGCTTTTATGGCATTCCCTCTGCGTTGTTCTGGCTCAATCCGTCTCTGTACCGCATGTTGGCACCGCTGATTGCGGAAGTCGGCGTGGAACTGGCGCGACTTCTGATCGCTTATGAGTCCAGTCAGGGAACCAAGGAAGACTATGAATTCATGGTCACCAAGCTGGGACCAACGTTCAGCGAGGGATTCCTGGCCTGGGGACGAGCCGTCGGTGTGGCTGGATGGGGCATTTTCGAACTTCGGGAGTTTGATCAGCAGAACCGATGCGCAGTCGTCCGAGTCCGCAATGCCTGGGAACTGCGGGCGCAAGCGCAGATGCCCTTGCAGTGGGGCTGTCCGTTTCTGCAAGGGAAGATCATCGGCATCTTCCGTCACGCACTCGGGGTAAGCTGCTGGGCAGATCAGCGTATCCTCGACGGAGACGATTACGCGGTGGAGTTTTCTATCCGTGCGTCCGAGGCCACGATCGAAGGAGAGATTGAGCTGTTCCGAAAGGTTGCGGCCGAACAGAAGCAAGCAGAGCTTCTGCAACTGGAACAGCAGCTCATCGACAAACAGAAAACGATCCATCAACTAGCGATGCCAGTGGTGCGGTTGTGGGATGGAATTTTGTTGCTCCCACTCATCGGTGAAATGGACACATCGCGGGCGTCTCTGCTGATGGAAAGTACCTTGTCTGCCATTACCAACCATTCCGCCAGAGTGGTCATCATCGACATCACGGGAGTCCCACTGGTGGACAGCCATGTCGCAAACTCGCTGGTAAAAACGGTTCAAGCCGCCAAGCTGCTCGGTGTCGAGTGCATGCTGGTGGGAATCTCCGCAGAGGTCGCCCGAACGCTGGTACTGCTCGGAATTGATCTGGGATTTGTCAGAACGTTTTCGACGCTAGAGTCGGGTCTGACCCAGGCCATGGCGATGCACAACTATCGAATTGTCCCAATCCATACAGAGCCCCGATCGACTCCCCGAGCCCATCGATAATCTGCTGCCGGGGCGCTGCGCTAGATGGTTTGCACAGCGCTTGCAACCCGAACCGAACTGCTGCGTAGCGTGCTTCGTTCTGTTTCGGATTGTTAGGGAGTCAGCACCACCTTGAGGACTCCCGGTTCCGCCGCCGCCCGAAACGCCGCCACTCCATCTTCTAAACGGAACCGCGAATGAATCATGGGCTCGACGCTCACTCGCCCCTCCGCAAGCAGCCGTAGCGCAGCACCAAACGGCCCGCACCGCGATCCCATCACGCAGATCTCATCAATCACTACCTTGGTCAGCGCTTGCTGAAGTTGAGTCTGGGCCAGGCGCGACCGTGCTGGATCTTCCCCGAGCGAGGGCGGCGCATAGGTACTTTTCAGGACGAGCGTGCCACGCGGACGCAGCAGCGAAAGCGCCTGCTCAAGCCCAGCCGGTGAGCCCGTACATTCCACCACCACATCGAACAGATTGGGTGCACGCGCCGCAACTTCTCCGAGCAAACAGGTCGTGATCCCCTTGCATCCATCGAGCAGCGCCAGCTTTCGCGGATGTTTTCCAATCGCCCACACCACTGCTGCACTGCCTTGTCCCAGCACCTGGCTACACAGAAGTCCCAGCTTTCCGTCTCCCAGTACCGCCACACGGTGCGTCGGGGCCAGCTTCACTTGCTCAAGAATCTGGAGCGCCGCCGCCAGCGGCTCGACAAAGATCGCTTGATCATCGCTCACCGCATCCGGCACTCGATGCAGGTTCTGTGCAGGCACGGTCAGGTACTCCGCAAACGCACCGTTGCGACGGAAAATCCCGAGCGTGGTGCGCTTCGGATCGTGCGCCCGCAGCGCTGGCAGTTGCGGCCCGCCTGGGGGGGAGCAGTTGATCTCTGCCACCACCCGGCAGCCGACGGTGAGAGGTTGCCCGGACTCGTCGCACAAGCCGGGAGGAACCTCGACAAGTCGCCCGACAAACTCATGACCCGGAATGCCCGCAAAGCCCATGTAGCCGCGAACAAGCTCCAGATCGGTGTTGCAGATGCCCGCTTGGGCGACCTGCACGAGCGCTTCACCGATGGAGGGTGTTGGAGTGGAAACTCCGTCGGAAAACGAGAGCTGGTCGGAAAGCAGCAAAGCGCGCATGGCCAAGATGATGCAAAGGGCCGCATCGGTAAGCAAAGCCAAACCAGCAACCAAACAGCGTACGATAGTGAATAGAAATCATGCCTTATACCCACTCCTTGTCTCGACGTGACCTGCTCTCGACGGTGCTCGTAACCGGGAGCAAGGGAGAACCGCTGTGCGAGTGCCGCATCGATGCCGGTGCGATGGACCTGCCGCCCGACTGGCCCGGTCGCTATGGAGCCGCTCTCCATCGGGCCCACGACGCCATGATCGCGCTGGAAAATGGTGCGATCGCCAACCCCGATGAGCAGCGCATGGTGGGTCATTACTGGCTGCGCAACCCAAGCCGCGCTCCGACCGGGAGCATCCGCCAGGCGATCGTGGAATGTCGACGGAAAATCCTCGATTTTTGCCACGCCGTCCACAGCGGACAGCTCCATTCTTCGACGGGAGCGCTGTTTCAGAACCTGCTGGTCATCGGCATCGGCGGCTCTGCGCTCGGCCCCCAGTTGGTCGCGGCGGCGCTCGGTGGCACGGGCGATAAGCTTCAGCCGTACTTTTTTGACAACACCGATCCCGACGGCTTCGACCGAATCCTAGACCAAATCGCACGTGGCGATGGTGGTCTCGGTGCGACGCTGGTGCTGGTGGTGTCGAAGTCGGGCGGCACCAAAGAGACACGCAACGGCATGCTGGCGGCACAAACCGCGTTTTCCCAGGCTGGACTCGACTTCGCCAAACACGCCGTTGCCATCACCCAAGACGGCAGCGAGCTTCATAAAACCGCTCAGCAGGCGGGATTCCTGGCGACATTCCCGATGTGGGACTTTGTGGGAGGACGGACTTCGGAGCTATCCGCAGTAGGACTACTGCCTGCGGCGCTACAAGGACTGCCTATCGATGAGCTGATAAGCGGTGCCAAAGCGATGGACGATGCCACTCGCAACCCCGAGCCTACGCACAATCCAGCGATGCTGATGGCGATCTGTTGGTACAAAGCTACCGACGGAATCGGCCGTCGCGATCTGGTGGTACTGCCCTACAAAGATCGGCTCGAGCTGATTTCACGCTACTTGCAACAGCTCATCATGGAGTCGCTCGGCAAAGAGCACGACCGCGACGGGCGCACGGTTCACCAAGGCATCGCTGTCTATGGCAACAAAGGCGCGACCGATCAGCACGCCTATGTTCAGCAGCTCCGCGACGGTGTTGACAATTTTTTTGTCACATTCATCGAGGTATTGCGGGATCGCAGTCAGCCGTCGCCGCTGCTCGATGGGACGCTGTTTGTCGAAGAGGACGTGACGCCCGGCGACTATCTACTCGGGTTTCTCCTCGGCACCGAGCAAGCGCTGAGTGAAAAAGGTCGGAGGAGCCTGACCCTCACGATCACCGAGCTATCGGCACGGACCCTGGGTGCCCTGATCGCGCTGTTCGAGCGCACCGTCGGATATTATGCCGAGCTGATTCACGTGAACGCCTACCATCAGCCCGGGGTCGAGGCGGGCAAACGTGCGGCGGCGGGGATGCTCGCGCTCCAGAAACGGCTGCTCGCCGCGATGGATGAACAGCCGCGCACCGCTGTGGAGTTGGCCGACAAAGCCGAATCAAGCGAGCAGGCCTTTGCAGCCTGGAAGATCCTCGAACACCTCGCCGAAAATGGTCGCATCCGGCGGCATCGCGACGCATCGGACTCACCGCTCGCCGCCCGCTATCAGTGCTGCTAAGACAACCACTTCGCCATGACCCAAGTCATCACCGATCCGCCGATTTTCCAAACTGCTGCTGAGGTCCAGAGCCGGCTACGGGCCCACGGCTACATCGCCGATTCCCGCATTGCCACGAGCGTGCTCCTCGCCGAACGCCTCCACAAACCGCTGCTCATCGAGGGCCCGGCGGGCTGCGGCAAGACCGAGCTTGCCAAGGTGCTGGCGCAGACGCTTGACACCGATTTGTATCGGCTCCAGTGCTACGAAGGTCTCGACGAGGCCAAGGCACTGTACGAGTGGGCGTATCCCAAGCAGCTTCTGTATACCCAAATCCTGCGCGACAAAATCGGGGAGCTGCTATCGGGCACCTCCTCGCTGGCGGAGGCCGTGGCGCGGATTGCCAGTCATGAAGATGCCTTTTTTTCCGAGCGCTTTTTGCTCGCCCGTCCGCTGCTCAAAGCCCTGCGGGCACCCAAGCGGGTCGTGCTGCTCATCGACGAAGTCGATCGCGCCGAGGCCGAGTTCGAGGCGTTTTTGCTCGAGGTACTGTCCGATTTTCAAGTCTCCATTCCCGAGCTAGGCACGCTGCATGCCCGTCACATGCCGCTGGTGCTGCTCACCTCGAACAGCACCCGGGAAATGACCGACGCACTCAAGCGTCGCTGCCTATTTCTTCACATCGGCTACCCCGATCCGGGCCGCGAGCTACAGATCGTGCGCAGCCGGCTCCCCGATGCCCCCGAGCAGCTCACCGCCGAAGTCGTCCGCGTCGTCCAAGCCCTGCGCAAGCTCGATCTAAAAAAGAGCCCCAGCATCGCCGAAACCGTCGAATGGGTTCGCGCCCTGACCGTCCTCGGCCAAAGCACCCTCGACCCGCAGCTCGCCGAGGAAACGCTCAACTTGGTCCTCAAATACCAGGCCGATATCGAAGCCGCCCGTGAGCAACAAAAGTCCCTCTTTCCCGATTCGGCAGCACGACCAAAGTAAAATGAACTAGATGCGCGCCATCTTTCCGGCGTCCCGCTATGAACCGGTCAGCGATCTCTGGGTCATCGCCGCCTACTACAACCCGCACGGCTACCAGACACGCGCCCACAACTACGCGCTATTTGCCGATAGCCTGCGCCGTAGCGGCGTGTCCCTGCTCACCGTTGAGTGCGCGTTTGGCAATGAGCCCTTCGTCCTGCCCGATGGTCCCGACGTCCGAAAGTGCCGCTGCGAGTCCGTGCTGTGGCAAAAAGAACGACTTCTCAACGTCGCCATCACCACCTTGCCGCCCACCTGCACCAAGGTCGCCTGGCTCGACGCCGACATCCTGTTCGAGCGCGCCGATTGGGCCGTCGAGACGTCCCGACTCCTCGACACCCACGCCATTGTCCAAGTCTTTTCCCAGGTCATCCGGCTGCCCCGCCATCACACGGCCTATCGCGGAGAAGGCGAGAGCCTCGACGGTTTTGCCGCAATCTATGCCAGTCAACCGAGAATCCACCTCGGTGGCCACTATCACGAGCACGGTCACACCGGCTTTGGCTGGGCCGCTCGCCGAGACATCTTGCTCCGCACGGGCCTGTACGACACCGCGTTATCCGGTAGCGGGGATCATTTGATTGCCCATGCTGCCGTTGGGGACCACGAGTCCAAGTGCATCGACAAGGTACTTGGAAAACGCACCCCTCAGCGTGAACACTTCCGCCGCTACTGCGATCGATTCTTCGCTCACGCCCAAGGCCGGCTCGTTGCCACGCCCGGCACGGTGCTTCACCTGTGGCACGGTGATCACGAATACCGTCGCTACAGTGATCGCAATGTCGAGCTGACCGCCCTCGGTTTCGATCCCTACCGTGATCTGCGCCTATCCCCAGATGGAGCGTGGGAATGGAACAGTGACAAGCCGGATCTTCAGCGGTGGGCCCGCGATTATTTCGCCCATCGCAAAGAAGACGGCACCTAGCCAAGCTCTGCAGGTAAAGGCTAGTGTTCGGGCATGTCGACGCAGCCTCAAGCGTTTGTTGCGCAAGCTCTCGCCGCTCGCGCAAATATCGTCGCCGCTATGGATGAAGTTCGCGCTCTCCTAGCCGAGTGCGATGAAGACGAGGTGTCCACCTGGACCACCCAGCTTGGCGAGCTAACCCGAGCGCTGCGACTGATTGACGAACAGGTCGCAGAGCACGTGGAGCCGCCGGTAAGCCTACTGAGCGACGATACAGGTCGATGAGCCTGCTTGCCGGCAGCCAAGTCCGTGATATGAAAGGCCCATGCTGCTTCTCCGACTGCTCCAAAAGCCGGACCGTGCGCCCCGCTTTGGTCGAGTTCTCGACGATGAACCCGAGGTAGTTGAGCTGCTCGACGGTGATCCTCTGCTAGGTGGTCGGCCCACTGGCGAGCGCTTTGCTTATACGCCCAAAGAGTGGCAAGACGACCCCGATGGTAGCGAGGTGGAACTACTCGTGCCGGTCGTGCCGCAAAAGATCATTGGCGTTGGCAGCAATTACCGAAATCACGCAAAAGAGATGGGCAAGCCGATTCCGGCCGAGCCACTGCTGTTTCTCAAGCCCCCATCGGCGCTGCTATCACCGGGCCGGGCAATTGCCCGCCCACCCGGCTTCGAGCGCTGCGACTACGAAGGTGAGCTTGCGGTCGTAATTGGTCGACGCTGCCATCGTCAGCCGGTGTCCAGCGCGATGAACTACGTACTCGGCTACACACTGTGCAACGACGTCACGGTGCGTGATCTGCAAAAAAGAGACGGGCAGTTTACCCGCGCCAAGGGCTTTGACAGCTTCTGTCCGCTCGGCCCGGTGATCTCCACCGACTTCGATCTGGGCAAAGCAGCGATTCAGAGCCACCTGAACGGCAAGCTCGTCCAAGACGGAGCCAGTGACGAGCTCATCTTCAGCATCGAAGAACTGGTCTCTTTCATTTCCCACGTCATGACGCTCGAACCAGGCGACGTGATTACGACGGGCACTCCGGCTGGCGTGGGCAACCTCTCGCCGGGTGATGTCATCGAGCTGTTTGCCGATGGCATTGGTCGACTCCGAAACCCGGTCGTTGCCGCCCCTGCCCTGCCTCAGCTCGCGCCCCGCTCGTAAGCCTTACTTCGGCGAGCCACCACTGCCTGACGAGGAGCCGCCATCACCCGAAGTTGCAAGTTGGGACAGCAGGCTTCGCGTCGGAGTACGCGGCACCCCCGGTGAGGGACGCTCACTGCCATCCAACGTCCGCGCCGTCAGCCTCATCGTCGGACGGATCGTCAAACCACGATCGATGAGCGGCACCGTGGCCTGCGCCTTGGCGAGCTCGATGAAGCGAGCCTGCGACCGCAGCGGCTGTTCCGTTAGTCCTGGTACCACCCGTTCGTAACTGCCATCGCGTCGGAGAATGCGCGCCCGCTGATTGTCACTCAGCGAAATGTGCAAAATTTCGTCGAGAATCCGTGATCGCAGCTTCGGATCTTCGACCGGAAACATCACCTCGACCCGGCGCTGGAAGTTGCGGTTCATCCAATCTGCCGACGAAATGTACAGATCCTGCTTACCACCCGACTCAAAGTAGAAAATCCGGCTGTGTTCGAGGAATCGGTCGACAATCGAGATCACCCGAATGTTATCGGTCACCCCGGCCACCCCCGGTCGGAGACAGCACAGGCCGCGGACCATCAGGTCGATCTGCACCCCCGCTTGAGAGGCCCGACATAGCGCCTTCATCACGTCGCGCTCCGATAGAGCATTCATCTTCGCGATGATCCGCGCCGGTCGACCCGCCCGCGCGTTTTGCGCCTCGGCCTCGATGTGGTCGAGAATGCGCTCTCGCAGACCGAGGGGAGCGACGACAAACCGATGCCAGCGTGGCGGCTGTGAGTAGCCGGTCAGCATGTTAAACAGCGCGCTCGCATCGATTCCAAACTCTTCGCGACAGGTAAAAAACGATAGGTCGGTGTAGACCTTCGCCGTCTGAGAGTTGTAGTTCCCCGTCGACAAATGAACATAGCGACGAATGCCGCTGCCCTCGCGACGAACCACCAGCGCCACTTTGCAGTGCGTCTTCAAACCGATCAGTCCGTAGACGACGTGAACCCCTGCTTCCTCGAGTTTGCGCGCCCACACGATGTTGTTTTCTTCATCGAAGCGCGCCTTTAGCTCGACGAGCGCCGTCACTTGTTTGCCAAGCTCTGCTGCACGCACCAGCGCAGCGACGATCGGCGAGTTCCCCGAGGTTCGATACAGCGTCGCCTTCATCGCCAGCACGTTCGGGTCTTCCGCCGCCTCCTCGATGAAGTCGACCACGCTTTCAAACGACTCGAACGGCTGATGCAGCACGATGTCGCCTTGGGCAATTGCCTCGAACATTGTGCTCGCGTCTTGCAGTCGCGCCGGTACCTTCGGCACAAACGGCTCGTCGTACAGGTCACGAGCCTCGCTGGTCTGACCCTTGGCGTAGATTTCCATCAAGTCGGTCAGGTTGAGCAGCCCCGTCACCGGATACACGTCCTGACTCTCTAGCTCCAGCGCCCGCTCCAAAAAGCGCCGCACCGTCACATCCATTCCCGTCGGGCAGTCGAGCCGCACCGCTGCCTGTCGATCGCGGCGTCGTACCTCTTTTTGGATCGTCTGCAGCAGATCCATCGACTCCTCTTCATCGATGGTCATGTCGTAGTTGCGCAGCACCCGAAACGGCCAGCAGCCAAGAACCCGCGTCCCTGGAAACAGATCGGCCACGTGTAGTGAGATCACGTCTTCCAAACAGACAAACACGCGCCGAGGACCGGGCGTGGGAATCTCCACGAGCCGACTGAACACGCTCGGCACTTGCATGACCGCAAAGCTGGCCTCTTGGCCCCGATTCACCGACGATCCACGCTGTAGCAAAATCGCCAGGTTGAGCGTCTTGTTGCGCACGTTTGGGAACGGATGCCCCGGATCGACCGCCAGCGGTGTCAGCGCCGGATACACCTGGGCGTTGAAATAGGCGTATACAAAGCGCCGCTGCTCCGGTTCTAGCTCCGTGACGGTAAGCAGGTCGATTCCGACCTGATGAAGGCGCGGCTGAAGCTCTTTGTGCCACAGCCGATAGATGTCGCTGACCATCCGCTGCGCCCGCTGGGCCACCCGACTCAGCGCATCCTGCGGCAGAAGTCCGTCGGCCCCCGTCTCGATCAACCCCGATGCGATCTGCTGCTTGGTACCCGCGACCCGAACCATAAAAAATTCGTCGAGGTTCGAGCACGTAATGCTCAAAAATTTGAGCCTCTCAAGTAGAGGCACCGACGGATCGGATGCCTCATCGAGTACCCGCTGATTAAAGTCCAGCCACGACAGCTCGCGGTTTAGATACAGGCTCGGATCATCGAGCACGCCCGTCTCAGAGGAGCTGGATGGTGAACCGGTGGAAGGAATCGTCGACGTACCCGACATGGCATCACACTGCGCGGACCAAAGAAGCACCAGGGTACCACGGGGCCCTTTGCGCGCCTGCCAATTCCCTAGCGTCAGCGACGGTTTACACACTCGGCCCAGCACCACCAAGCGAAATCAGTAGAATGCGCGGCCATGAGCCAGCCAGTCGACTCGATCTCTCCTCCAGCCCCTGCTCTTGATGTGTCGCTGTCGTTCGATGATGTCCTGCTCTTACCCGGCCGATCGTCGGTGCTGCCGACCGATTGCGATGTCACGACCCGGTTGTCGCGGCTCCAGCTACGAATTCCCATGATGTCGTCGGCGATGGATACCGTCACCGAGGCACAGACCGCGATCGCGATGGCCCTGATGGGTGGAATTGGTGTCCTTCATCGCAACTGCTCCCCCGAGGAACAGGCCAAGATGGTCCGTCGCGTAAAGAAATTCCAGCACGCGGTCATCGCCAACCCGATCACGGTCCGCCCCTCTCTCACCATTGGCGAAGTGCATAACTTAATTGAAGAAACGGGCATCACCGGATTCCCTGTCGTCGATGATAGGGGCGTGCTGGTAGGCATGTGTACGGGCCGCGACATCCGCTACGTCACGACCCCAACCACGCTCGTCTCCGACGTAATGAGCACCCCGGTGATGTCGCTGCCGATGGGTGCCACCCGACTCGAAGCCGAGGACTTTTTCCGTCGCTATAAACTCGAAAAACTGCCACTCATCGACAAACAGGGACGGCTCGGTGGGCTCATCACCTCTCGGGACTGGCGGGAATCCAAGAGTCATCCGGACGCGGTGCGCGACGAGCAAGGCAGCCTGATGGTAGCCGCCGCGATCGGCGTCGGCGAAGAAGCGATGGTACGCGCCGCTGCCCAGGTCGAAGCCGGGGTCGATATGTTGGTGGTCGATTCCGCACATGGCCACAGCGACGGAGTGTTAGGCACCGTGCGCGCCATCAAGCAGCGCTATCCACAGATCCTGTTATCAGGTGGCAACATCGCCACCGCCGAGGGTGCCATCGCGCTCGCCGAGGCCGGTGCCGACATTGTCAAGGTCGGAATGGGCCCCGGTTCGATCTGCACCACCCGCGTTGTCAGCGGTGTTGGGGTTGCCCAGTTCTCCGCCGTCCTCGAGGTCACCCGCGCCCTCCGCAGCGCTCACCCGAAAGTCGCCATCGTTGCCGATGGTGGCATTCGCTATTCCGGTGACATCACCAAAGCCCTTGCCGCCGGAGCCGACGCGGTCATGATCGGCGGATTATTCGCTGGCACCGACGAAGCCCCCGGCGAACTGGTGCTCTACCAAGGCCGCTCGTATAAAACCTACCGAGGCATGGGCTCGCTGGCAGCCATGAAGAAGGGCAGCAAGGATCGCTACGGCCAAGAAGGCATCGTCGAGACCTCGAAGCTCGTCCCCGAGGGCGTCGAAGCTCGGGTACCCTATCGCGGCCCGCTCGGCAGCGTCGTCTCGCAGTTACTCGGTGGACTACGCGCTGGCATGGGCTACGTCGGGGCACCAAATCTCGACGAGCTAAGGCGCAAAGCCCGGTTCCGTCGCATCACCGCCTTCGGTCTGCGCGAAAGCCACGTCCACGACGTCACCATCACCGCCGAGGCACCAAACTACTCCGGTACTTTTGAAGACTAGAAAGCCTTCCCCATGCTCTGCGTTCTCGACTACGGCTCTCAGTACACCCAACTTATCGCTCGACGGCTCCGCAGCCAGGGCTTCTTCACCGAAGTTCTCCCCGGCAACCTGTCCGCTGCCGAGGTCGCCCAGCACAAGCCCAACGGCATCATCCTTTCTGGCTCGCCCCACAGCGTAGGCACTGGCCATGATCCCGACCCCGCCCTGCTCTCCCTCGGCGTGCCCATCTTAGGACTGTGCTTCGGCTATCAGTATTTGGCCCAGATCCTCGGCGGTCGGGTTGAGCCAGGCACCCATCGTGAATACGGCGCAGCGACGGTACGAAAGACCCCAGCGGGCAAGAGCGATCCGCTCGTAAGCCGACTCTCTCCGACGACTTCGGTGTGGATGAGCCATGGTGACTCCGTCGTCGCTCTCCCTCCCGCCGCCGAGCTGATCCTCGAATCGGCGGGCAAACCAGCGGGCTTCGCACTGCCTTCCCGTCGCGTGTGGGGCCTTCAGTTTCACCCCGAGGTCTATCACACCCCCGAAGGCAAGTTACTGCTCGAAGCCTTCGCCCGCGACATCTGTCGACTCACCCCCGACTGGAACCTGCGCGCCGAGCTGTCCGAGATCAAAGACCAGCTACGGACCCAGCTCGCCAACGTCAGCGAGGTCGTCTGCGCCGTCTCGGGTGGCGTGGACTCAACGGTGCTGGCCGTGCTCTTATCGCAGGTCTGCAAGGTCCGCGCCCTGTTCGTCGACCACGGCTTTCTGCGCGCCTACGACCTCGCCAACCTGCGACGGGTGTTCGCCAACTTTCCCAACATCTCGCTCGAAGTGGTCGATGCCCAGGACCGTTTTTGGGCCGCTCTCGACGGCGTCAGCGATCCCGAACAGAAGCGACTAATCATCGGCAGGCTATTTGTCAAGACGTTCGCGGAACATGTCGGTGAGAAACAATTCACCCACCTCGCCCAGGGCACGATTTATTCGGACGTGATCGAGTCCGCAGCGGCAGCCCACGGCGGCGCGGCCCACATCAAGAGCCACCACAACGTCGGCGGCTTCCCCCAAGACGCCCGGGTCCAGCTCGTCGAGCCGTTGCGCCCGTTCTTCAAGGACGAGGTCCGCGAGCTGGGAGTTCTCCTCGGCATTGACAGCGAAATCTTGCACCTGCACCCCTTCCCCGGACCTGGCCTGGCGATTCGCTGCGTCGGTGAACTACGCCGTGACCGTATCGACATCCTCCGCCGTGCCGACGCCATCTTTTACGAAGAGCTGGTACGACGCGATATGTACCTCCGAACCTGGCAGGCCTTTGTGGCGCTGCTTCCGGTGCGTACCGTCGGGGTCATGGGCGATCAGCGCAGCTATGAACATGCGCTGGCGATTCGAGCCGTCTCGTCGGTGGATGCCATGACCGCCGAGGTGACGGAGTTTTCGTTCTCCGAGCTGCTCCCGATCGCGGCACGCCTGGTCAACGAAGTCCGAGGCATCAACCGCGTCGTCTACGATCTCACCACCAAGCCGCCCGGCACCATCGAGTGGGAATAGCGCCCAAGGTATCCAAGTGAAAAATTTGCCCACCGGCCCGGGCGATGTTACCGAGGCCCATGCCGTCGCGCTCGTCCCAGATCGAACTCTTCGATCGATCGCAATCATCCGAACTCTTCGATCGATCGCAATCGTCCGATCTGCTTGAACCCCAGCTTGCGCTCCAGACCGTCGGTGAGGCCGTGCCGCAATCGCCATTTCTGGACGCACCACCCTCGCTTCGTCAGCAGGAACTGGCCGTCCGTCGGCAACTCGTCAAGAGTCAGCGGCGCGGCGATCTCGTCGAGCAAGCCGCCTGTTATTTGCGTCTCGGCGACATCCAGCTTTCACGCGGGGACAGTGAGCTGGCGGGCGACCTATATCGTCAAGCGCTCAAGCTGTCACAGACAGCCCACGACAGCCGCCAAGCCGTCGCTCGCAGTAAGTAGCCCCTTGCCCGGCGCAGCGGTCTGCGCTACCCAATCGTGCCAATGTCAAAGCCTCCAACCAAGTGGTCTTTCCCGCGCCGTGCCTCCTTCGGGGTTCTTGAGCGCTTCATCGGCCAGGAGATCAACGTCTTCGGCCCGCGCCAGAGCGACGAGCACGACAACTGTCTGGGCGGAGGCTTTCTAATCAGCATCGAAGACGGCTTTCTACTCCTCGCCGAGCGCCCGAATGAGCCACCCGACCTGGCCGTCACGCTGACCGAAGTGGTGGTCATTGCGGTCGTCAAAGATCGCCCCGAACTCACCGCCGTCGATGGTGGAAAGATTCATCGCTTCCGACGTCCCGATGCGCCGCCTCCTAGCGATGATGAGCCCGACGAAAACTAATCCCGGTTCGCTTGCCTTTGTGCCGCCGCCGCCGCCTGCGCTAGAATCGGATTTTGCCGTCTGAGACAATGCTGATTTTTTCGCGTCACATTGCGACTCGACGGCCCGTTGACGTAGGCTGAGAATGTAGGTGCTCTTTGTCTGAGGAATCGACCACTCACGCTTCTCGTTCTTCGCTGTCCGGCAACGCCATCGCCAAGCTGCTCGTTACGCTGCTCTGTAGCATGACGGCCATTGCGCTGCGGACGATGCATGTTCACTTGCCCCCTATCGAGGGCCTGTTCGTCTTTGGCGGCGCGGTGCTGTCGGCGGCATTTATCCTCGCCTGGGCCGCCGAGGCCTTGCAGGTCGACATCGCCAAGGGCCTCGCGATGGCAGTGCTCGCCTTCATCGCCGTGCTGCCCGAATACGCCGTCGACCTCTATTTCGCATCGACGGCTGCCTCGAAACCGGAGTATGCGCAGTACGCTGCCGCCAACATGACCGGTTCAAACCGGCTGCTGATCGGCGTCGGCTGGTCCGTCGTTGCGCTGTGCAGCGTCTATGCGGCGCTCCGCAAGCGTGACCCCAATGCCCCCAAGGATCCATCACCGGGTGTCACACTAGGTGAGGGTTATGGCGTCGACCTGACGATTCTGTGTGCAGCCACGCTGTGGTCGCTGACGATGCCGATGTTTGAGCAGATTGCGATCTGGAACGGCCTGGGTCTGCTGCTGCTGTTTGGCTTTTACGTCTGGCGTGTCTCGGGCGGGGCCGACGCCGAGCCAGAGCTAACCGGCGTCGCCAGCGAAATAGGTAGCCTTCCCAAGGTGCGTCGACGCCTCACGGTAGCGGTACTGCTCATCGCAGCGGCGGGAACCCTGATCGCTGCCGCCGAACCATTCGCTGAAGCGCTGATCGGTACGGGCGAGCACCTGGGCGTCGATCGGTTCATCTTGGTTCAGTGGCTGGCCCCACTCGCCTCGGAAGCGCCTGAGCTGATCGTCGCCACGATCTTCGCACTGCACGGTCACGGCTCTGCCGGCATGGGTGCGCTGCTGTCCTCGAAGGTCAATCAGTGGACCCTGCTGGTTGGCACCCTGCCGATCGCCTACTCGATTGCCCTCGGCAAACCGGGCGCGCTCCACCTCGATTCACGGCAAGTCGAAGAACTGGTGCTGACCAGCTCGCAGAGCTTGCTCGGCATCGGTGTGCTGCTAAACGGTCGACTTGAGGCCTGGGAAGCCATCGTGCTGCTGCTGCTCTTCCTCGTGCAGCTCCCGTTCCCACAAGCCAACGTCCGCTACGGGCTGTCGATGCTCTACGTGCTGCTCGCGATTCTGCTGTTCATTCGCTATGCGCGCTACGTGCCCCAGCACATTCGGCTGACGTTTAGCAAGAACGCCTCTGTCGAGGAATAGCCTCAGATGTTGATCGTGCCGCCCCCGCTGCGGCTACTCCTTGTCCCACTTGCGAGTTTGGAGGAGCCCGCACGGGATCTGGTGGCTCGTGCGCAGGCAGCCTGCGACGAGGATCAGCGCGGTGCGATGCTGAGAGCGTTTGCTGAGCTGCACGCCCTACTGATACCTGCAATCGATGCGCTCGTAGAAAAGCAATCGACCGTCTCGGCGTGTCTCGGCCTGCTCGGGCTGTGGGACGAGCTTCCCGATGTCGACGTTGAGCGCGAAAGCATCCTAGAGCTAGTGGCGATGCATGCCGCCAGCAGCGATTCAGCATCGACGCTGCCGATCCCAGAAGGTCTGGCAACCGAAAACGAAGTCGTGGAAGCCCAGCGGCACTGGCTCCAGCAGATTCTGACCGATAGAGCGCTGCCACAGCATCTGTGGTGGCGACGACTGACGAGACGAGCACATGGGCCACTGGGCGATCGGGCACGGCTGACTGTGGAGCGAGCGTCCGTTTGCATCTTCGAGCACTTGCCCGATCCGAATGCCCCCAGCTCGCAGACAGCCACAACTTCCGTTGGTGAGTTCCGAACTGGTGATCGGCTTTCGCTCGCGGTCCAAGTGCCACTCCCCGGTCAGCTTGCGATCGTCCATGCCACCGGCGAGTCCCAACACGCCACCCTGGACATCGTCCTGCCCGAGACCGTCAGCGAAGCGGTGGTCCGCCGACATCTCGAGGTCGTCGAGCTTCATGGTGAACTGGCCGCGCACAAGCTGGCCGATGGACAGTGGGCCGAGCAGGCACTGATCGTGGTTTGGGTACCGGAGGTGACGCCGCCATCGTGGATCGTCGATATGCGGCTGCGCCACGGCGTCCCACCAGCGTCCCGCGTCTGGCGCTATCTGTATCGCGTAAGCGAATAGTTTTCGTCGCTGTTTGTGCTTTTTCCGAGCAGTGAGCGGCTTCGAAATTTTACGCAGGCTCAGACTGATGGTACTTGATGAAGTCTGCTTCCCATGATGCGCAGTCGTCGCCAGCCCGTCCGCTTAAGCCTTGGTATTGGGAACCGCCCGCGCTCCAAGTCCCGAGGTGCCCGCTCTCCGCAGATCTTCGGGTCGGTCGGGATGCGAAGCGAGCGACGCTCGGGGCAGAAGCTGTGGCAGAAGCTGCGCGCACCCCTTCAGATCCTCGGCGCGCTGGCGGTGCTGCTGGTGATAAACCTTTATGTGCTGTATTACCGACACGGCACGTCGCTGCCGGCGCTGCTCAAGCAGGCCGAAACGGGGCGAGCGCTAAGTGCTCGACTCAGCGGTCCCGTCGGAACGCCACCGCAGCCGAATCGTCCGGTGCGAAAACCCAAGCTGCTGCCACCGCTTAGCGACTACCCACGCATCGTCGAGCAGCCGCTTCATGCGAGTGATTCGCTGTCGGACGTGCTGACCAAAGTCGCGGTGCCGGCCCGCCAAAAGAGCGAGCTAGAGACAGCGCTGCAAGGCGTCCTCGATCCCGGTGGACTCGGTCCGGGTCAGTCGCTGACCTTTTATTACGACCATGAGGATCGGCTGCAATCGGTCGATTATCGACTGACCGATTCGCTGGCCTATCACCTCGAGCGAGTGCAGACAGGCAGCGCGGATCGCTTCGTACCGGTCAAACAGACCCAACCCCTCGCCGTGACGACCCAGCGCATCGAGATCAAACTCGATGGGAAAAATGACCTGCTGGCGGCAGTTCAGCGGGCCTCGGAAACGCCATCGCTGGCGGCGCGGATCTATGAGGTCTTTGCCTGCGAACTGAACCTTTACAACGACGCTCAGACGGGCGATCGCATCCGCATTCTCATCGAGAAACAGTACTTGGGTGAGCGATTCTATCGCTACGGTCGACTGCTCGCCGTCGAATACGTGCCCACACCGAGTGGCACGCGCACACGTCGGCTGCGCGCCTTTTTGCGCAGCGAGGGCAGCCCATCGAACGCTGGGGCCGCGCCAGGAGCCAGTCAGCTCTACTACACCGACAGCGGTGACAGTCTCACCCGCAGCCTGTGCAAAGCACCGATCTTGTGGAGCCGCAGCAGCCAGCCAGCTCAGTCGAGCCAGCCAGTGCTACAAGGCGAGCGCGGTCGGTACTTCCTCGAGTATCAGACCCCAGCCCAGGTGCCGGTGGTCGCGCTTGGCGCTGGCAAGATCAAGCTCGGACCGAGTCGAGCCGGAAAACCGCAGACGGTCTTCATCGGCCACAGCGGCGGCATCGAGACCAGCTACGGTCCTCTCGGTCGACTGGCGCGCGGACTCACGGACGGACAGTCTGTGAAACAGCGCCAGGTGATTGGCTACGTCGCCACGCCATCGGGCCGCGAGACGCCGCACCTCCGATTGCAGGTTCGGGTGGCTGGGCGGATCGTCGATCCGACCAAGCTCAAAGCCAGCCGTGAGCCCGGAATTCCCGACGGTGAGCGCGCTGCGTTCATTGCCAAAAGCAATGAATGGGCCGAAAAGCTAGCACGCACCGACGAGCCAGTTATCGCGAGCCACGGCGTGGTAGGTGAGTCGCGGTAAACAGTAGCGACAGCCTCGGCTCCTTGCGAAACAGGTAGGCACCGCCGAGACGAGCCTCGGCCATCAGCTCTTGCAACACGGTGGCGGCTCGGTTGCGTAGCTCTTCGGCCTCGCGATCGGCTTCGGTCTTCGTGGCGGTCGACTCAGTCTTGGCGGTCAATTTGCGAGCCAAATCACGCGCCTTGTACGCGGTGTCGACGCCGATTCCCAACCGCGATAGCTGCGCCGGATAGCTCTCAGCGACGAGTGCCAGGTCCAGCAGATCGCGCGCCAGGTCCGTAAGCCCCTCTCCTTCGGCTATCGCGTCGAGAGACTCCAGCACCTTGCGATCTTTGCGAAGCACCAGCCGCGCTGCGAGCAGCAGTTGATTCCGCAGGTCGAAGGCTTGCACGAACAGCTTCTGCTCGGCCTGGGTGCTGTGCTTGCCACGGTGGGAATCTAGTTTCGCCTGCGCCTCGTGAAGAGCCTGCGCATACAGGTGCAGTCCGTCGAGCATCGCGTCCGAAAAGCCAATCTTGGCCAGCTTATCGGCATATCGCCGCGCCACCCCAAACAGGGCGAGCGCCTCGCTGATCAACTGCGGAACCGGCTGCTGCGGCGGGACAACATGCTCGGCCGGAACCCGTGACAACATCACCGACACTCGAGCCAGCACGCCCGCTCCTGGAGAAAGCTCCGGCGCGGCGTCAAGTGCGTGGCTTTCAGCCAACTTGGTCGCTTTTTCGACCTTCGGCTTGGTCGCTTTTTCGACCTTCGGCTTGGTCGCTTTTTCAACCTTCGGCTTGGTCGCTTTTTCGACCTTCGGCTTGGTCGCTTTTTCGACCTTCGGCTTGGTCGCTTTTTCCGTCACGGACTTGACTGGGAGCGACGACGACTTGGCAGAAGCACCTTTGGGCTTCTTCTCTGGCTTGGCCAGCTCGCGCAGCCGCAACAGCGCCGCAGACGTCGACAAAGAAGCACCACCAGTTGCAGGCTTTTTAGACGATGGTTTTGCCATATCTTGCAAAATTCCCCCAATGCGCACGACTCCGCAAGAGTCTTTGTGAAACGTACCAGC
>WBZP01001251.1_pt1 | contig 23367 bp, 21 predicted proteins | sample 5204301 | NCBI WGS metagenome assembly WBZP01 (sample SAMN12412401, study PRJNA552823) | activated sludge metagenome | isolation source: activated sludge from nitrification reactor of wastewater treatment plant... | place: USA: Pennsylvania | collected 2017 | reverse complement strand
GCGCCAACACGTACGCAAACCAGATTTCGATGCCGCCGCCCACATAGGGGCCGAGAAAGACTTCCGACAGCTTCTCGCCGACGCCGATGATCAAGCCGCCGATGATTGCCCCCGGGACCGAGGTCAAGCCGCCCAGGATGACCACGGGCAAGGCGCGCAGAGCGACCGTCGATAGCGAAAACTGGGCGCCGAGTTTGGAGCCCCAGATGACGCCGGCCACCAGTGCCGTGATCCCGGCGACCAACCAGACGATCACCCAGATCCGGCCCAGCGGTATACCCACTGACTGCGCCGCCTGATGGTCGTCGGCCACCGCGCGCAACGCGCGCCCGGTGGATGTCTTCTGGAAGAACAGGGTCAAGGCGACCACCAGCAGCGCCGAAACGAAGGCCGCGATGAAGTCTTCCTTGTTGATCAGGATGCCGCCCTCGAAGACACTTTCCAGTGCCATCACCGGTTCCTTTGGCATGCCGACATCTATCGTGTAAATGTCGCTGCCGAAGATGGTCTGGCCGATACCGTCAAGCAGATAGCCGATGCCCAAGGTCGCCATCAGCAGCGTCGCGCCTTCCTGATTGACCAAATGGCGCAACACTAGACGTTCGATCAACCAGGCGACGACGAACATCACCACCATGGACACGGCAAAGGCCAGGACGTTGGACAGGAACAGGCTGTCTATGCCCAGCCACAGCGGAATCCATTCGGAAAATCGCGCCATCGACAGAGCAGCGAACAGCACCATCGCACCCTGGGAGAAATTGAATACGCCGGAGGCCTTGTAGATCAGCACAAAGCCCAGTGCCACGAGGGAATACAACATGCCGCTCATCAGGCCGCCAATCAGGGTTTCCAGGAAAAATCCCATGTTCAGGTTCCTCAGTGGCTGGCGCCAAGGTAGGCGCTGATGACAACAGGATCGGCGCGGACCTCGTCCGCCGTGCCCTCGGCGATCTTTTCGCCGTGATCGAGCACCACGACGAAATCGGAGAGGTCCATCACCACCGCCATGTCGTGCTCGATCAGCAACACCGTGGTGCCGAACTGGTCGTTCACGTCGAGGATGAAGCGACACATGTCCTGCTTCTCCTCGACGTTCATGCCCGCCATCGGCTCGTCAAGCAACAGCAACTGCGGCTCCATCGCCAGCGCCCGCGCTAGATCGACGCGCTTTTGCAGGCCGTAGGGCAGACGGCCGACCGGAGTCTTGCGGATGTGCTGAATCTCCAGGAAGTCGATGATCTCTTCGACCTTCAGGCGATGTTCGAGTTCCTCGCGTTGCGCCGGCCCCAGCCAGAAGGCCTGTTGCAGCATGTTGGCTTTCATCTTCAGATTGCGCCCGGTCATGATGTTGTCGAGAACCGACATGCCCTTGAACAGCGCGATGTTCTGGAAGGTGCGGGCGATGCCCTGCGCCGCCGCCGCGCGCGGGTTCATCTGGCGGCGCACCTGGCCAAGGAAGGTCACGCTGCCTTCCTGCGGGTGGTAAACGCCGTTGATGACGTTGAGCATGGAACTCTTGCCGGCGCCGTTCGGCCCGATGATGGCCGAAATCTCGCCGCGCTTGATCTCGAAGCTGACGCCGGTGATCGCCTTGACCCCACCGAAGCTCAGGCTGACATTTTCGACGCGCAGGAAGCTGCCGTCCGCCCCGCTCTGCGCTTCGCCCTGGCGTTTGCGCATCTCGCCCAGGGCCAGCAGCGCCTGGTCGCGCGTGTCGTAGATGTTCGAGCGGAACGATTCACGCCCGGCCCGTTCCCGGATCCCATCCCGCGTCTCGTCGGTGGCACCGACGCGCACGCTGCCCAGTCCGTGGTTGATGTTGACGTTCTTGCCCCGCTCGGCAAACCGGCCCCAGGCTTCCGGGCTGATCACGCAGCCGGTATAGATCACCAGAAAGTACCAGCGTCGGCCGGTTTCGCCCAGACGGCTTTCAATTTCATCGTAAATCGCATCGACCTGACGCGCATCGGCGAAGGTCAGGTTGGCGAAGTCCACTTCCATCGTTGCAATGTCGTGGTGGAAGGTGACGCGCTCCGCATAGGTCATGGTATTTATTAGTCCTTTGCCATTCACACCGCTATCGGGTTACGCCGCTTTCTTGACGCCGATCGGGAAGGTCTTCACTTCGCAAATCGCCAGATCGGCCGCCACCTTGCCCTTGCGGCCGTCCTCGAACTTGACTTCGGTTTCGATGAACTGCGAGTTCTTGCCCGAATACAGCGCGTCGATCAGGATGTCATACTTCTGGGAAATGAAGCCACGCCGGACCTTGCGGGTACGGGTCAGTTCGTCATCATCGGGATCGAGTTCCTTGTGCAGCACCAGGAAGCGATGAATCTGCGTTTCGGCCACCATCGCGTCGTGCGACAGATCGGCATTGACCTGCTCGACGCAGCCTCGAATCAGTTCCAGAACCTCCTTCTTGCCTGCCAGATCGGTGTAACCGGAATAGGGCAGGTTGCGCCGTTCCGCCCAGTTGCCGACGGCGCCCATGTCGATGTTGACGAAGGCGCAGACCATGTCGCGATTGTGACCGAAGCAGACCGCCTCCTTGATGTACGGGAAGAACTTGAGCTTGTTTTCGATGTAATTCGGCGCGAATATCGCGCCCTTGGCCAACTTGCCGACATCGGCCGCGCGGTCGATGATCTTGAGGTGGCCGTCCTCGTCGAAGAAGCCGGCGTCGCCGGTGTGGAACCAACCTTCGGCGTCGATCGCCTCGGCCGTGGCATCCGGCCGCTTGTAGTACTCCTTCAGCAGCAGCTTGCCGCGCACCAGGACTTCGCCGTTGTCGGCGATTCGGACCTCGACCCCCGGCGCCGGCTTGCCGACGCTGTCGAACTTGATCTCCCGGTCAGGTTGCAGGCAGACCGCGGCGCAGGTCTCCGTCGCGCCATAGAGTTGTTTGAGATTGACGCCGATGGATCGGTAGAAGCGGAACAGGTCGGGGCCGATCGCTGCCCCCGCCGTGTAGGCGACGCGGATGCGGCTCATGCCGAGCACATTGCGCAGCGGCCCGTAAACCAGCAAATTGCCCAGCCAATAAAGCAGCCGATCGGTCGAGGAAACATTCGGCTTGGCGTCCAGAATATCCGAGCCGCAGCGCTTGGCCACGGCCATGAAGTAATGGAACATGTTGCGTTTCAGGGCGCCGGCATCCTCCATGCGGATCATCACCGTGGTCAGCAGGTTCTCGAACACCCGCGGCGGCGCGAAATAATAGGTCGGCCCGATCTCGCGCAGATCCGTCAAAACGGTATCGCCGGACTCCGGGCAATTGATCGTGAAACCCGCCACCAGCGCCTGCGCGTACGAGAACAGATGATCGCCGACCCAGGCCATCGGCAGATAGGAAAGGATGTCTTCCTGATCCGTGAGGTGATCGAAATTGACGCCGCTGGTCGCCGCGGCGATGAAGGTATCATGAGTCTGGCAGACGCCCTTGGGCTTGCCCGTGGTGCCCGAGGTATAGAGCATCACGGCGACATCCTCCGGGCGCCCCTTGGCAATCTCGGCGGGGATGAAGTCGGGCTGGTTCTTGTCATGGACGCGACCCATCGCAATCACTTCATCGAGCCCCTGCATGTAGGTTTCGGTGTAATGGCGCATGCCGCGCGGATCGTCGTACAGGATGTGCTGCAGGGCGGGACACTGCGCCTTGATTTCGAGCAGCTTGTCGACCTGCTCCTGGTCTTCGACGATGGCGAAGCGGATCGCGCCATCGGTCAGCACGAATACCATTTCGGCCGCCACAGCGTCCTGATACATGGGCACCGGAACGCCGCCCAGCATCTGCGCCGCGCACATCGCCCAATACAGCCGGGGACGGTTGTCGCCGATCAGGGCCAGATTGTCGCCACGCTTGAAACCCAGCTCGGCCAGGCCGCAGGCAATGGCGCGAACCTCGTCGGCGACCTGACTCCAGGTCCACGATTGCCAGATGCCAAGATACTTTTCGCGCGTCGCCGGACGAGCGCCCCGCGTCGCTGCGTGATTCAGCAATAGACGAGGAAAAGTATCAAGCGAGTCCGAAGCTCGCTCCGATCCGGATACAGCCATGCGTCTCTCTCCTCCGCCACCACCGCTGCGGACTCGCTTATCTCGCGACTTGTCCGCTGCGGCAAGGTTCCCTGCGAATTCTGTTTATGACACCGCGCGACCATCGCGGCGCCTGCCGGGAAGTTGCCGAGTTCGCCGTCAATTCCCCGCAATCCCGGCCAGCCCGTTCCCGTGTAGCGGCTTAGTCTAAGCCATTCGCCGGTCTATAATTGTCGCGTGCCTGACAATTGCCAAATGACCTCCCTGACGCTGGACGAGATGCTGCGCCGCACCACCTGGGCCCAGACCCTGTCGCCCGAGGACTTTGCCCGCGTTCGGGAAGGCACCTTGGAACGTTTCGTCCCGGCCGGCGGCTATCTCTGCCACAAGGGTGAAGCCGTCGACCATTGGCATGGCGTCATTGAAGGCCTGGTCAAGATGTCCAGCGACTGGGTCACCGGCAAGACTGCCAGCTTCACCGGCATTGCCGCGGGTGGCTGGTTCGGCGAAGGCTCGGTGCTGAAGGACGAGGCGCGCCGCTATGACATGATCGCCCTGCGCGACACCCGCGTCGCCTGCATGCGCCGCGACACCTTCCACTGGCTGCTGGATCACAGCTTCGCCTTCAACCGCTTTGTCATCAACCAGGTCAATGAACGGCTGAGCCTGTTCATCGGGCTGCTTGAATCCGAACGACTGCTCGACGCCGATGCCCGCGTCGCGCGCACCATGGCGGCCCTGTTCCACCCGGTGCTGCAACCGGGACTGGACTCCCGCATCGCCATCTCGCAGGAAGAAATCGGCCATCTGGCCGGCATTTCCCGGCAACGCGTCAATCGCGCGCTGAAGGTGCTTGACGACGCCGGTTTCCTCACTACCGAATACGGCAGCATCACGGTCCTCGACCTGGAGGGCCTGCGCCGCTTCGGCGGCTGAACGGCGGCGACATTCCGGTGTCGACGACGAAGGCCAACGTCGATTTGTGGCGCCGCGATGCGCCGGCTGCTGGCCGGCATGAGAGAAGCGGGCCGTGCCCGCAATTCGCATGGGAACCGATGCTTGGTCGACCGCGCCTTGCGGTGCGACAGCACCGTCACCGGCTTGTCGTCGCGTCTCGCTCCGAATGCCAATCAGAGTAGCGGGCAAGATCGACTGATACCGACTCAAGTACAGGGAACGCTGCATGGCCAGAACCTACACCATCGTCAGAGGCGACACGTTGCGCAAGATCGCGCGGACTCAACTGGGCGACGCCGCACTTGCCGCCGCGCTGGCCGACTACAACGGCCTGCCCGATGCCAACCAGATCCCGGTCGGACAGCGCATTCTGTTGCCGACAGCGACGGACCGACGGCCGACGGCCATCGCCTCGCCGGCCAGGCCGGCAACGGGACTGCCCAACCCGCCGCATGGTTTCCAGGCACTGCGCGACACCTTCGGCGACCTGCTGGCCCATGTCTCTGACGATGGCGGCATTGATCCCGCATGGGAAGCCGATAACATGGTCAAGGCGACCTTGCCGTTCCCGATCGCGCTGGCCTGGGACACCGGCAGGAAGGCCACGGCGATCCGTTGCCACAAGCTGCTTGCGCCGCTGTTCGAGGAGGTCTTTCGCAATATCGAGGCCGCTGGTTTGACACGCACCGTCAGGACTTACAGCGGCTGCTACACCTTTCGGCCCAAACGCAACGGCGTAAAGCCCTCCACCCATTCATGGGGCATCGCCATCGATCTCAACCCCAACACCAACGCGATGGGCACGGCCGGCGACATGGACCCCCGTCTGGTGGCGCTGTTCGAGGGCCACGGCTTCACTTGGGGCGGCCGCTGGAACGGCGGCAACAAGGATCCAATGCATTTCCAGTATTGCAGCGGCTATTGACCGCTCCCACCGAGGCCGGACGAGGCGACGCTCAGCGGCGGGGGACACCATTCGGGTGCTGTTCGCCGGCGGGAACGCCGAATGTCATGGTCCGCCTGCCGGCGGGCAGGGTCCGCAGCAAGCGGGTCAGTCCCGATGGCTATCGTCGAAGGTGGTCTGCAGCGTCCTGAAGGCGCCGGCAAGCTCCTCGCCGGAAGGAGGCGGGACGCCGACCACGAATGCGAAAGACAAGGGCCTGGCGTGACCTTTCCGCAAACGCTGCCAGCCTTGCGCTGCGCGCAAGGCAAACTTGGACGCTGTCGCCAAGCGGCCAATGCTGTAGGCGTGATAGACGTGACGAAGATCGCCGGATTCCTGCTCCTTCCAGATCAGGTGCCGCAGGGTCAGGCAATCGGAGGCGACACAATTCACCTCCGCCGGCGCCACCTGTTCGCGCCAGGTCTTGCCGTCACCCGGTTCAAATCGGGAGTCTTGCAGCTTCGCCGCGGGATTCGATGCCGCGACCACGCGAACGGTCATTTCGCGTCCGGCATGCCGATACGCCTGGCTGAGCAATTCGGTGCCTCCTTGCCGATCGGCGACCCATTGCGCGGCCGGCAAGGCGAGTTCCCAGTCCGAGAGCCTGGCGGGCATCGATTTGGTCCGAACGCCACCGAATGACGTGGGTTCGTTGTCAATCAGCCTAACGACAGTTCCGGTCACCATGAGTACGCCAAGCCCGGCCACGACCGGCGCAAGACGGCGCAGACCCGGCTGACCCTGCGGAATCGACGGCGTGGCGATTGGCGCCGGTTCAGCCTTCGACCGGGCCAGGACAAACAGCAGCAGTCCGAAGGTCAGAGCGAAGGCGACCCATTACAGGTGGCCGTGATCGGCGAGGTCCATCTGGGAACCGCGCAGCCAGTCGATCGCCCGACGCGATGCGCTGTTCGGAATCCGTCCGAAGCCGCGGTAGTGCAAATTCCGGCGCCACCCGCAGCCGTCAAAAACCAGCAACAGTCGGGCGGGATTCGAAGCTCGCGTATTCGCCGTAGCCCGGCTCCACGACGACTTTGTCGACCCAGGCCCCCGGCGGGCCATGCCGGCTCCAGGCCAGCATCTCCTCTGTTTGTGCGAGGCTCCCGGCGATCATCGCCTCGACGCTGCCGTCGCCACGGTTGCGCACCCAGCCGCCAATCCCCAGCGCGCGGGCGCGCGCCGCCATCGCATAGCGGAAGCCGACACCCTGCACACGGCCGGTGATGACCAGGTGCAAGACCTCCATCAACTCCTCGCCGCCGGGCCGCCCGAAGGCGCGCAAGCCAATGACCGCGCGCGAACGGCCGTCACGCCCTTGCTTGGCAATGGGGCTGGCAAGAATGCGCTCATTTCACCCGCATCCCGGGCTGCGCGCCGCTGTCGGGCGCCAGCAGGTAAAGGCCGGGCGACTTGCCGTCGGCATCCGACGCGGCGAGCACCATGCCCTCGCTGAGGCCGAACTTCATCTTGCGCGGCGCGAGATTGGCCACCATGACCGTCAGGCGGCCGATCAGTTGCGCGGGATCGTAGGCCGACTTGATGCCGGCAAACACATTGCGCGTCTCGCCGCCGAGGTCGAGGGTCAGGCGAATCAGCTTGTCGGCGCCCGGGACATGCTGCGCGTCGGCGATGCGGACGACACGCAGATCGATCCTGGCGAAGTCGTCGATCGAAACATGCGGCTCGCCGGCGCCGCTCTGCGCCTGCACCTTGTCCTCGCTGTGCTGCTGGTGCTCGGCATGGCGCTGCGGCGAATGCGGAGCGACCACTGTCGGCGCCGGCGACACGGCGGCCGGCGCGGCCGCCTGTACCACCGTCGGTTCCAGCGATTCGCGATTGGCGGCGACCAGCGCGTCGACCTGCTTCGGGTCGATGCGCTGCATCAGGTGCTCGTAGGCGTTGATCAGGTGCGCCGGGGGCAGCAGGTGGCCGGCATCGGCCCAGTGCAGCGGCGCGACGTTGAGGAATTCCTCGGCGCGCTGCGCGAGCTTCGGCAACACCGGCTTCAGATAGATCGTCAGCAGGCGGAAGGCATTGATCAGCAGCGTGCACACGGTGTGCAGGCGGTGCCCCTGCTCCGGCGATTTCGCCAGCTGCCAGGGCTGGTTGCGGTCCACATACTGGTTGATCTGGTCGGCCAGCGCCATGATTCGGCGCACGGCGCGCCCCGAATCGCGGGCTTCGTAGTATCCGGCGATCTCCTCGCCCGCCTCGACGATTCCCGGCAGCTCGGCATGGAAACGCTCGGCGCAGTGCTCGTGCAGCAACTGCCCGGCGAAACGTTTGGCGATGAACCCGGCGGCGCGGCTGGCGATGTTGATGTACTTGCCGACCAGATCGGAATTGACCCGCTGGGTGAAGTCATCGAGGTTGAGGTCGATGTCTTCCATCGTGCCGTTGAGCTTGGCGGCGAAGTAGTAGCGCAGCCATTCCGGATTGAGGCCCTGCGCCAGATAGGACTCGGCGGTGATAAAGGTGCCGCGCGACTTGGACATCTTGGTGCCATTGACCGTGAGCCAGCCGTGGGCGAAGACCTTGGTCGGCGTGCGGTAGCCGGCATGCTCCAGTTCCGCCGGCCAGAACAGCGCATGGAAGTACAGGATGTCCTTGCCGATGAAGTGGTACAACTCGGCGCTCGAATCCTTGCCCCAGAACTCGTCGAAGTCGAGGCCTCTTTTCGCGCAGAGATTGGCGAACGAACCCATGTAGCCGATCGGCGCGTCGAGCCAGACGTAGAAGTACTTGCCCGTGCTCTTGCCGTTCTCGCCGGGAATCTCGAAGCCGAAGTAGGGGGCGTCGCGCGAGATGTCCCAGTCGGTGAGCTTGTTCTCGCCGGGCATCCCCAGCCATTCCTGAAGCTTGTTGGCGGCCTCGGGCTGCAGCCGCTCGCCGCCCCGGGTCCATTGCCGCAGAAAGGTCTGGCAGCGCGGATCGGACAGCCTGAAGAAGTAATGGTCGGAGGCCTTCAATTCCGGTTTGGCCCCGGACAGCGCCGAGTAGGGGTTCTTCAGGTCGGTCGGCGCGTAGGCCGCGCCGCAGGATTCGCAGGCATCGCCGTACTGGTCGGCCGTTCCGCACTTCGGACATTCGCCCTTTATGAAGCGGTCGGGCAGGAACATCTGTTTCGCCGGATCGTAATACTGCTCTATCGAGCGCACCTCGATCAGGCCGGCGGCCTTGAGCTTGCCGTAGATGTCCTCGGAATAGTGGCGCGTCTCGTCCGAGTGGGTCGTGTAGTAGTTGTCGAAGGCGACATGGAAGCCGGCGAAATCGCGCGAATGCTCGGCATGCACCCGGTCGATCAGCGCCTCGGGTGTGATGCCCTCCGCTTCGGCGCGCAGCATGATCGGCGTGCCGTGGGTGTCGTCGGCGCAGACGTACCAGCACTCATGGCCGCGCAGCTTCTGGAAGCGCACCCAGATATCGGTCTGGATGTACTCGACCAGGTGGCCGAGATGAATCGCGCCATTGGCATAGGGCAGCGCACTGGTAACGAGGATCTTGCGGGTCATCACGGGGTCTTTCCGGGCACCGGCGGCGACCGCATGGCCTGCCGCATCTCAAGGGGCGCATTGTACCGGGGCGGGGTGGATGCCGGAACCGGGAACGCCGCACCCGGCGCTTTCCAGGCAGGCAACGGGGAACTAATCGCGCACCGGCCTCGCCTAATCCGCTATCCTTCCACGTATGCAAATTGTTCTCATCAGCGGCCTTTCCGGTTCCGGCAAATCGATCGCCCTCAATGTGCTGGAGGATGCCGGCTACAACTGCGTGGATAACCTGCCGGCGCCGCTGCTGTCCGATCTGGTCAGCCATCTGCGGCTGCAAGGGCATGACCGGGTCGCGGTCGCCGTGGACATGCGCGGAGGGTCGAGCATCGCCGCGCTGCCGACGCAACTGCGCAAGCTCGACGTCGAAGGCATCACGCTGCGCTTCGTGTTTCTCGACGCGCGCGACGAGGTTCTGATCCAGCGCTTTTCCGAGACCCGGCGCCGCCACCCGCTGGCCGGCTACGACGTGACGCTGGAGGAAGCCCTGGCCCGCGAGCGCCAGGCCTTGGCTGCGCTGACCTCGCTCGGCCACCATATCGACACCAGCGGCCTGCGGCCCAATGCGCTGCGCGCCTGCATCAAGGAGTTCGCGCTGGCAGACGAGCGCAGCGGGCTGACCCTGCTGTTCGAATCCTTCGGCTTCAAGAAGGGCATTCCGCTGGACGCCGATCTGGTGTTCGACGTGCGCTGCCTGCCCAATCCGCACTATGACCCTGTCTTGCGCCCGCTGACCGGGCGCGACATCGCGGTGATCCGCTTTCTCGAAGCGCAGCCCGAAGTCGCGCGCATGGAGGCGGACCTGCGCCGATTCGTCGGCGACTGGCTGCCCGACTACATCCGCGACAACCGCTCCTACCTTACGGTGGCCATCGGCTGCACCGGCGGACAGCACCGTTCGGTGTATCTCGCGGAAAGACTCGCGGCGCATTTTCGCGGCTCGGCGCGGGTCCTGGTACGCCATCGCAGCCTGATCGAATGAAGCCGTCGTCGGACGGTGCGCGGACAGGATGTGCGACGGGCGCGGCGGACGTGTCCCGCGAAGCGCATTTGTCCGCGCCGGCGACAGGCTGCGGGCGCGGCATGCGCTCCCATCCGCTGCGCGAAATGATGGCCCAGGCTGCCGCGGCAAGCGATGCGCCGTGGCGCGCCCTGCTGAAGCCGGGCGACTGCCTGCTGCTGCTGGCCGCCGCGCTGCTCGTCGCGGCGTCCTATCCGCTGCTCTGGTCCGCCGGCACGGCGGATCGTGCCACGGTCAGGCTCGACGGCCAACTCGTTACCGAACTGGCGCTCAACGCCTCGCGCAAATTCTCGGTGGCCGGCGCCATCGGCACCACGGTGATCGAGGTGCGGCCGGGCCGCGCCCGCGTGCTCTCCGACCCGGGCCCGCGACAGTACTGCGTGCAGCAGGGCTGGCTGACCCGGGTCAATGCGGTGGCGATCTGCGCGCCGAATCACGTCACGCTGCAACTGTCGGCACGCGGCGGCAATGGCGCCTATGACACGCTCAACTATTGAGTTGCCGGTCACCGCCGACGACTACCGCATCGCGCGCCATGCGGCGGCCGCGATAGCGCTGACCGTGGCCGAGGCGGCGCTGCCGAGCCCCTTGCCCGGCATCAAGCCGGGGCTGGCCAACATCATCGTGCTGGTGGTACTGGCGCGCCATGGCTGGCGCGATGCCGCCTGGGTCAGCCTGCTGCGCGTGGTGGCGGGCAGCCTGGTGATCGGCCAGTTTCTCGCGCCGGGGTTCTTCCTGGCGCTGGCCGGTGCGCTCGCCAGCCTCGGCGTGCTGGCACTGGCGCAACATCTGTCACCGCGCTGGTTCGGCCCGGTGTCGGCCAGCGTGCTGGCGGCCTTTGCCCACATTGGCGGCCAACTGGCGCTGGCCAGGATCTGGCTGGTGCCGCATGACGGCGTGTTCTATCTGCTGCCGCTGTTCGCCACCGCGGCGCTGGTATTCGGCACCATCAATGGCCTCGTCGCGGCGCGCCTGCTGGCTACGCCGGTGGCCGAGCCGCTGCTGCCGAAAGCCGGTTCATGATCGTTCCGCTGTTTCCCTTGCGGGCGGTGCTGTTTCCCGGCGGACGGCTGCCCCTGCGAATTTTCGAGGCGCGCTACATGGACATGGCGAAGGTCTGCCTGAAACAGTCCAGTCCATTCGGCTTCTGCCTGCTGGCGCGGGGCGAGGAGATCGCCGCGCCGGGCCGGACACCCGCCGAGCCCCACGCGGTGGGGACGCTGGCAAGCATCGCCGACTGGGACATGCAGCAGCTTGGCGTGCTGAACATCATTGCCCAGGGCGGCGAGCGCTTTCGCTTGTTGCGCCACTGGACCGAAAAATCCGGCCTGCTGAGCGGCGAGGTCGAACTGATCGCGGCGCCGCCCGTGCTGCCCGTCCCCGGGACTTACGCGAGACTGGTGCCGCTGCTGCGGGCCATCGTCGCCGAGATGGCCGCCGGCGCCCCCACTGCGCCGGCCCAGCCGCATCGGTTCTTCGACGCCGGCTGGCTGGGCATGCGCTATGCCGAAGTGCTGCCTGTTCCCGTCGCCGCGAAACAGAAGCTGCTGGAGATCGAAGACAGTATCGATCGCCTGGAAATCATCTATCGTTTTCTCGAAAGCAAGGGCTTGTTGCCGGATGCTTGAGCGGGTGTCAATGGAGCGCCGCCCTGCTATGTCACTATCTCGCCATTCGCCTGAGCCTTTCGCCGGCCGATACCGAGCGCCTGCTGCTCGCCGCGCTTTGTCACGACCTTGGCGAATTGCATACCGACCCGGCCATTCTCGACGCAGGGCATCGCATTTCCGACGAAGAGCGACGATTCGTGTATGTGCACCCGACGACCGGATACCTGATCCTGCGGGACATCGCCGGCGTGCATCCCGAGGTGGCCAGAGCGGTGCTGCACCACCACGAGAGGCTCGACGGCAGCGGCTATCCCTCGGGGCTGCGCGGCGACGCCATTTCGCCACTGGCGCAGTTGCTGGCCGTGGTCGAGGTCGCGGAATCCGTGCTGACGCGCTTCGCCGACCATCGGCGCCTGAGCGTCCTGCTGCGACTCAACCTCTCGAAGTATCACGGCGCCGCGATTTCCATGCTGCATGAAGCCTTGGCCGCCGACGAGAATCGTGATCAGGAGACCGGGGCGCTTCCGTTCGATACACTGAATCGACAGCTCTCGCTGGTTTCCCGTCTGCTGGCCGACTGGTTGCGTTTCCGCGCGACACTGCCGCAGGCGCCAACGCCGGACATCGGACCCGGTTTGGGATTCCTGTTCGAGCGAATGGACACCCTGCACATGACCCTCAGGAAATTCGGATTCGACCCCCACAGCTTCGAGACCCTCGCCGGATTGGCCGAGGAAGACGCGGAGATTGCAGCGGAGCTCAACGCAGCCGTAGAGGAGATGACATTCCAGTTCTCCGAGATGGCGAGGGAACTCGCGCGTCACGAAGAGGCCGCCAAGCTTGGCCCGCCTGCGTCGGCGCAGGACGACTTCAGCCGCTGGACGCAGGAACTGACGGCCTCGTTCGCATCAGCTTGAGCTTGCCGCGCCCGGCCGCTCGGGCTGTCTATCCAGGAGCCCTGGCGTTCTGCGCGAGCGCAGTCTCGTCACCGTCGCGACACCATCGCTTCGCCTCGCCGAGGATGCGCCGAACGGGGCTCGGCAAGGCTGCACTGCCCGTCGCGGCCAGCTCCAGCCATTGCCATCCCGGTTCCATCGCCACCGGCCGCGGAGTCACGCGCAGCATCAGCGGCGCGATCCGTAGACGAAAATGGCTGAAGGCGTGGCTTACAGGCGGCGCCGGGATGACGGTGTCGGCCCTGCAGTGCAGGCGATGCTCCACCCATTGCCGCGGATCGGCGCCCGACGGCAGCTCCGGCAAGGACAGTAGTCCACCCCAGATGCCGGTCGGCGGGCGGGTTTCCAGCAACACGAGGTCACCGTCCAGCACCACCAGCAGCGTAGCCTGGCGCTGCGGCATGGCGCGGCCCGGCTTGCGCGTCGGCAGGTCGGCAACGCGGCCGGTGGTCCGCGCGACGCACAGCTCGGCGAGCGGGCAGTTGTCGCAGCGCGGCCTGGCCCTGGTGCAGACCATGGCGCCCAGATCCATCTGCGCCTGGTTGTATAGCGCGCCCCGACCGACGGGCATCAGATCTTCGGCCAGGGCCCAGAGGCGCTTTTCCACCGCGCTTTCGCCGGGATCGCCTTCGATGCCGAAGGCGCGGCACAGCACGCGCTTGGCATTGCCGTCGAGGATTGGTGCGCGCGCGCCGAAGCAGAAGGTGGCGATCGAGTTGGCGGTGGAGCGGCCGATGCCCGGCAATTGCGCAATGCGGGCCGGGTCGCGCGGAAACACACCGGCATGGTCGCGCATCACTGCCTGCGCCGCGGCATGCAGGTTGCGCGCCCTGGCGTAGTAGCCGAGCCCGCTCCAAAGCGCCATGACCTCCCCGAGCGGAGCAGCGGCGAGATCGGCAAGGCGCGGCAAGCGCGCCAGGAAGCGACGGTAATACGGAATCACCGTCGCCACCTGGGTCTGCTGCAGCATGATCTCCGACAGCCAGACGCGATAAGGGTCCGTGGTGTTCTGCCACGGCAGGTCGTGGCGGCCGTGGCGCTGGTGCCAGCGGACCAGGCGCGCCGAAAAGTCGCTCAACTGTTTACCAGCCTGACAAGGCTTGCCGCGAGTTTCGCCCTGGCCCGTGCCGCGTCGCTGGTGTCGGCGTTGGCCACGGCCACGCCCATGCGCCGCTTGAGGTGGCTCTCCGGCTTGCCGAACAGGCGCAGATCGGATTCCGGCACCCGCAGCGCCTCGGCCACGCCTTCGAAGGCGATCCCGACTGCTTCGATGCCACCGTAGATCACCGCCGAAGCCCCGGGGCGGCGCAGCGCGGTATCCACCGGGAGGCCCAGGATCGCCCGGGCATGCAGTTCGAACTCCGAAAGGCGCTGGGTCGCCAGCGTTACCAGGCCGGTGTCATGCGGGCGCGGGCTGACCTCGGAGAACCACACCTGGTCGCCCCTGACGAACAGTTCGACGCCGAAGATGCCACGACCGCCGAGGTTTGCGGTGATGGCCTGCGCGATGTCGCGCGACATTTGCAGGGCGCCGGGAGTCATGGTCATCGGCTGCCAGGATTCGACGTAGTCGCCATTCACCTGGACGTGACCGATGGGTTCGCAGAAGGAAGTATCCACGGCGCCCGCTGCGCCGACGGCGCGCACCGTGAGCAGCGTGATCTCGTAGTCGAAATCGATGAAGCCCTCGACGATGACGCGGCCCCTGCCCGCGGTGACGACGCGCCCGCCTGCCTGGGCGTGGTCCCAGGCCCGCTGCACGTCGCCCGGCGCCTTAACCAGCGACTGTCCCTTGCCCGAGGAAGACATCACCGGCTTGATTACGCAGGGATAGCCGATCCCGGCATCGATCGCAGCCTGCAACTCGGCCAGCGAATCGGCGAACTGGTAGGGTGAAGTGGGCAGACCGAGCTCTTCCGCGGCCAGGCGGCGGATTCCTTCGCGATTCATCGTGAGGCTTGCCGCGCGGGCGGTGGGGATGACCTCCGCCAGTCCGTCCTTTTCGATGTCGACCAGCGTCGCCGTGGCGATGGCCTCGATCTCCGGCACCACCAGATGCGGGCGTTCCTGTTCGATCAGCGCGCGCAGGGCCGCCCCGTCGGTCATCGTCACGACATGACTGCGATGCGCCACCTGCATCCCCGGCGCGTCGGCGTAGCGATCGACGCCGATGACTTCGCAGCCAAGGCGTTGCAATGCGATAATGACTTCCTTGCCCAGTTCGCCGCAACCCAGCAGCATGACGCGCGTGGCGGAAGGAGAAAGCGGAGTGCCGATACGATTCATGATGCCCATAAGGTTCTCCCGACCAAACGCGAAATAATTGAGGCCCAGGTTCGGCACGGGGTATGCCGTGTGCCGCCGCCGAGAGTTGCCGCCGAATGTTGCCGGATTCTAGCCAATGAACCAGCCCTACCCGCGGAGTTTCGACAGCCGTTCCCTGCGCGATGCGCTCGGCGACTTCGCCACCGGCGTCACGGTGATGACGGCGTGCGCGGCGGATGGCCGACCGGTGGGCGTCACAGTCAATTCCTTCGCCTCGGTTTCGCTCGATCCGCCGCTGGTGTTGTGGAGCCTGGGCCGGCAATCCGAATACCTGGCGGTATTCGAAACTTCCAGCCACTTCGCGGTTAACGTGCTCGCGGCCGACCAGCTTGATTTGTCGCTGCGCTTTTCGCAAACGGCCAGGGAAAATTTTGTCGACATCGAATGGCAAACCGGTGCCGGCGGTGCGCCGCTGCTCGCGGGTTGCTGCGCCTGGTTCGAGTGCCGCAGCGAAACCCGCCATCCTGGCGGCGACCACCTGATTCTCGTCGGCCGGGTCGAGAACATTCGCCGCCAAGCCAAGCCGCCGTTGATCTTTCATGGCGGGCTGTATCGCAGCCTGCTCTGAACGCCGCGATCAGCCGGCAGTCAGGTTGCGCTTTTGTTCCGCGCCGACCTGGGCGCCCTGATCGTCTTCCTTGAAATCAGCAGGAACGACGAGCCCGCGGATTCCAGCCGAACAGCCCGCGCGCAACGCGGTTGAGACGAGTCAGCAACGCGGGAGTCGGTTGGCCGGCCCGCGTCCGGGAGACTTCGGCCCGCGGATTCCATGAAAACAGCGGCCGCAGGCCCTCGCCGATGGCCGCCAGGCCTGAGCGTGCCGTGGCGAGCACCAGTCCGCCGTACTGGCCCATGCGCGCCGAGATTACACCGCTGATTCGTCGCATTTCTTCGGCACGCATTTCGCGGGCTTCTCGTTCAATGGCCGGAATGTTGAGGGGGGTCATGACAATATCCTTTTTATGGTGCGGCGCAATACCGCATGGCAAGACTCTAATTACTTCTTGGTTTCGACACAATTAGCAATTCTGGAACAACATTAGTGAATTTTCGTCCATAATAGGCCAATGGATCGTACCGCGGAGATGACCGCCTTCGTTCGTGCCGTCGATACCGGCGGCTTCTCCGCTGCCGCGCGGGAGATCGGACTGACCCCCTCCGCGCTTTCGAAGCTGGTGACGCGCCTGGAGGACCGGCTCGGGGCCCGGCTGTTGCATCGCACGACCCGGCGTCTGCAACTGACGGCCGAAGGCGAAGCCTTCTATGCCCGGGCGCGACCCATTCTGACCGCGCTGGACGAGGCCGAGGCCGAGGTCACCCAGGCCAGCGCCAGCCCGCGCGGCCTGCTGCGCCTGCATTGCGGTTACGCCTTTGGCATGCATCAGCTGGCGCCCGCGATCCCGCGCTTCCTCGAGCGCCACCCGCAGGTCGAACTGGACATCGCCATCAGCGACCAACTGTCGGGCGCCATCGCCGAAGGTGTCGACCTGTCGATCCGCATCGGCCCCCTCGACGAGTCGTCAATGGTGGCGCGGCGCATCTGCAACCTGGAACGGATGATCTGCGCCTCGCCCGACTACCTGCGGCGTCACGGTACACCGCGTACGCCGGATGACCTGCAGCAGCACAACTGTCTGTGGATCACCAGCCTGCCGGCGCTGCGCCGCTGGCCCTTCGACACCGACGACGGCATCCGCGTCGTGAATATCAGCGGCAACGTGGTGGCCAACAACGCCGAGACCGTGCTGCAACTGGGAGTGGCCGGCGTCGGCATTGTTCGCCTGGCCGACGTGATCGTCGGCGAAGCCCTGCGCAGCGGCCAACTGGTGCCGCTGCTGACCGACTGGTACCACGTCGAGCCGGTGCCGCTGTTCGCCACGTATCCGAGCGGGCGCAACCTGTCGCCCAAGGTGCGGGCGATGGTGGATTTTCTGGTCGAGGAATTCGGCGGCGCACCGTGGCGACTGGCGCGCCGCTGAAGGTCGCGACGCAGGTCGCGTTCCTGCCGCGCAAATTGTTTCGGCGCAAAACAGTCCGCGCCGACGCCGCGAAACAGCTACACTCCTGTCATAGCGCGCCGGTGTAATGGATCTGCGGCCGTCGGGGCTTGCGCTGAACCCTTCGAGATTGCCAGGCACATCTACCATGAACAAGCTGCTGCATCGTTTGAAAAAGCCGGCGCTGATCGTCGCCGGCCTCGTACTGGCCCTGCTGGCCTTCGTTTGGCTGGCGCTGCCCGGCATCGTCCAGTCGCAGGCCGAAAAATTCGTCGCCGACAGAACCGGCCATCGCCTGAGCCTGGCACGGCCCGAGATCAATCCGCTGGCCCTGAGCGTGCGCCTGCGCGATCTGCGCCTGGTCGATCCGGCCGGCGCGCCGCTGGCCGGCTTTGGCGAACTGTTTGTCGATCTGTCGGCCGCCAGCCTGGGCGCCCGCGCGCTGGTGTTCGACCAGATCCGCCTCGACGGGCTGAGCGCCAGCCTGATCCAGCGCAAGGACGGCGGTACCAACTGGAGTGCTTTCCTCGCCGCGCTGCAAGACAAGGAAGCGCCGCCCGAGCCGCGCGGCTTGCCGCGCGTGGATATCCGCCAGTTACGGATCGGCGGCGCGCGACTGGAACTAGCGGATCAGCGCGTGAGCCCGGCATTTGTCACGCGCATCGAACCGCTGGAACTCGAACTCGACGACGTGTCGACCCTGCCCGATGACGCCGGCAAGTTCCGGTTGAGCGCGAAAACTCCGTTCGGCGCGCAACTGGCGTGGCAGGGCGACCTGACGCTGAACCCGCTGGCGAGCAGCGGCCACCTCGACCTGCGCGACGTCGACTTGCAGCGTCTGGCCCCCTTGCTGCAGGACAAGCTGCCGATCGCGCCGCCTTCCGGCCTTGCCGCCTTCGCCGCGGATTACCGCCTGGCACAGGCGGGCGGCAGGCCGCAGTTGGCGCTGGAGCAGATGGGTTTGGCGATTTCCGGCCTGCGCCTGCACAGGGCAGCGGGCGGACCCGCGCCGCAACTCGCCATCGACCAATTCGAGGTCCAGGGCGGGCGCTTCGACCTCGCCACGCAGCAACTCGCGATCGGGGCCATCACCTTGCGCGGCAATCGTGTCGAATCCGTTGCCGACGCGAAGACGGCGCGCGCGCCGTTGCTGAAGCTCGACGAGATCGCCTTGACCGATGCCAAGGTCGATCTGCCCCAGCACCAGGCGACGCTGGCGGCGCTGACGATCAACGGTGGAGCCCTGGGCGTCCGGCGCGACGCGCAGGGCAAGATCGATCTGCTGGACCTGATCGACAAGCTCGCCGAAAAACCGGCATCGCCCGCCCGAAACAAGGCCGGCCCGCCGGCGGCGGCAAGCACCGCCGCGCCGGCCGCGGCCGCGAACCCGTGGCACTTTCGTGTCGAGCACGTGGCGCTGAGCGGCCTGGGGGTCGCCCTGCGAGACGAGACGGTGTTGCCGGCAGGCGAGCTGGCACTCGAAGGCATTGCCGTTGCCGTGGATGGCGTCAGCGACGATCTCAAGGCGGCACTGCCGCTCAAGGCCAGTCTCGGCGCGCGCAGCGGCGGGCGCCTGGAAGTCGCCGGGAAAGTCGTTCCGGCCGAGGCTTCCGTCGATCTCCAGGTCAAGCTCAGCAACCTGGCGCTCAAACTTGCGCAGCCCTACGTCGCCAAATTTGCCGCCCTCGATCTGGTCGGCGGACAGCTCTCCGCGGAAGGGCGCGTGGCGCGCGACGCCAAGGGCAGCGGCTATCGCGGTGGCTTTGCGCTGAACGAGTTGCGCCTCAACGAGGCCGGCACGCAAGACCTGTTCCTCGGCTGGAAGTCGCTGTCGACCAAGGACCTCGAAGCCAGCGCCAGCGGGCTCAACATCGCGCTGCTGTCCCTCGACGCGCTCGACACGAAGCTGATCATCAACAAGGACAAGTCGACCAATCTGAAGCGCATACTGCGGCAGCGCGATGCGGCGCCCGCGGCGGAGGCCGCGCCGCAGCCGCCGGCCGCAAGCGGCGATGCGGCTGCGGCCCCGGCCCTGCCGCAGGTGGCAAGCGTGCCGGCGAAGGCCCCCGCGCCGGGATACCCGGTCAATATCGATCGGCTGCGCTTTCGCGGCGGCGCGCTGGATTTCGCCGACTATTCGCTGGTCTTCCCCTTCGCCACGCGCATTCACGGGCTGCGCGGCTCAATCAATGGACTGTCATCGCGCCCAGGGGCTCCGGGGCAGGTCGAGCTCGACGGCGAGGTCGACGAGTTCGGCCTGGCGCGCGTGGTCGGCCAGGTCGATTTCTTCAAGCCCACCGAATTCATGGACCTCAAGGTGGTGTTCCGCAACGTCGAGATGGCGCGCATGACACCGTACTCGGCCACCTTCGCCGGGCGCAAGATCGATTCCGGCAAGCTGTCGCTCGACCTGGAATACAAGATCAAACAGCGTCAGTTGCTGGGCGAGAACAAGGTCATGATCGAGAGCCTGCGACTGGGCGAGCGGGTCGAAAGCCCGACCGCCAAGGATCTGCCGCTCGATCTGGCGATCGCCATCCTCAGCGATTCGGACGGCCGCATCGATCTCGGACTGCCGATCTCCGGCAGCCTGGACGATCCACAGTTCAGCTACGGCCAGATCGTCTGGAAGGCGATCACCAACGTGCTGGGCAAGATCGTCACCGCGCCCTTCCGTGCGCTCGGCGCGCTGTTCGGCGGCGGCGGCGAAAAGCTCGACAACATCGCCTTCGAAGCCGGCGCCGCCAGCCTGACCCCGCCCGAGCGCGAGAAGCTGGTGCGCCTCGCCAGCGTGCTGAACAAGCGGCCGGGACTGGCGCTGAGCGTGCATGGCACCTGGGCGGAAGTGGATCGTCTCGCCCTGCAGGATCTGCAGTTGCGCCGCGCCGTGGCCGAAAAGAGCGGCCAGGCCGCGGGTGCCAAAGGGGATCCCGGACCGTTGTCGACGCGCGCGCCGAAGACGCAGGCTGCGCTGGAAAGCCTGTTCGCGGATCGCTTCAGCGCCGCCGATCTGGCGGCGCTGAAGGAAGGCTTCCGCCAGGCCAACCCGGGGCAGCTTGAGGAAAGCCTGGGCGGCAAAATGATGTCGCGCCTGACAGGCCTGCTGCGCGAAAAGCGCAGCCTTACCGAAGCCGAGGTCGGCCAGCTCAAGGGCGCCGACTTCCATGCGGTGTTGTTCGAGCGTTTGCGCGCCAAGGAACAGGTGACGGACGACGCGCTGCGGGTGCTGGCCGTCAAGCGTGCCGATTACGCGCTGGAGAACCTGAAAGCCGCGGGAGCACCCGAAGCCCGCATCCGCCAGGGAGCGGCGGAGAAGAGCGACGACGCGGAACGCGAAGTCCTGCTCAAGCTCGAGGTCGGCAAAGCGGGCGGTTGATCTGCCTTATTGCTTGGCCGGTTCGGGCAGCGGCGCGAACTCTATCGGCACCCAAGCGTAGCGATCCTTGCCGTCGGCGCGGACATGGCCGATGCCGGGAAATGGCAGATGCATTCCGGCGACCAGCGACTTGCTGGCGGCCACGGCTTTCATGATGCGGCGCCGGGTGGCGATGGCCTGTTTCTGGTCGATGTCGAACTCGATCGAAACGCCGGGCCGGGCAAACTGCACGGCATGGGCGTGCACCAGGTCACCCCAGATCAGCAGCTTCTGCCCGGCGGATTCGACTTCATAGGCCGTGTGGCCCGGCGTATGGCCGTCGGCCCTGACCGCCCGAATCCCCGGCACCAGTTCGCTGCCCTCGGTGAAGGTCTTCCACTGTCCGCTGGCCAAGTACGGCGCGGCGCTGTCGCGAGCCATCTTGAAAAAGGGCTGGACTTCCTTGGGTGCTCCGTCGGCGATCTTCTGCGACAGCCAGAAATCGCTGTCGGCCTGGGCGACCAATATCCTGGCCTTGGTGAACAGCGGCTGGCCGCCGGCGTCGTTCAGGCCGCCGACATGGTCGGCGTGCAGGTGGGTGATGACAACCGTATCGACCTGCGCCGGATCGTAGCCGGCCGCCTTCATGTTCCGCACCACATAACCCAGCGAGGGGCCGAACAGCTTGGCCGCGCCGGTATCGACCAGCACCAGGTTGGCGCCGGTGTTGACCAGGTAGGCATTGACGGCGGTCTGCATTTTCGGATTACCGACAAACATGCGGGCCAGCAAACGCTGCAATTCGTCGGCGCTGGTGTGCTTTAGAAGCTTCGTATCGAGTTCGATGGCACCGTCGAACAGCGCGGTAATTTCAAACTGGCCAAGCTGCGTGCGGTAGTAGCCGGGCACCTGGGTGAGGACCTTGGGGGCCTCGGCCCGCACCGGAGGCGCCAGAGCCATCAAGGCCGTGGCGAGCAGCATGAAGGTATGGCGGAGGATCTTTGGCATGTTTGAGTCTCCTGGGAAAAAGGCGTCGCGCGGGAACAAGGGGCGGCAGCATACACCGAGCCCGCCGGGACAGTTAACCCGGTGTCTTGTAGCATCCAGCCCCATGGCAACGTTGACCCTGCATCCCGGCAAGGAAAAATCCGTCCTGCGCCGCCACCCCTGGCTGTTCTCCGGCGCGGTGGCGCGGCTCGACGGCCGGGCGCGGCCCGGCGACACGGTGGATGTCGTCTCGCACGAAGGCCGCCCACTGGCGCGCGCGGCCTGGAGTCCGGCATCGCAGATTCGCGCCCGGGTCTGGAGCTTCGATCCCGCCGAGACCATCGACCACGCCTTCTTCAAGCGCCGGGTCGCGGCGGCCGTGGGGCGCCGCAACGGCCTGCCGGAACTGGCCGGCCAGCAGGGGCTGCGCCTGATCCACGCCGAGTCGGACGGACTGCCCGGTGTGGTCGCCGATCGCTATGGCGACACGGTGGTGTTGCAACTCACCACCGCCGGGGCCGACAAGTGGCGTGCCGCGATCGCCGACGCGCTGCACCAGGCGACCGGCTGCGCGCGGATCTATGAGCGCTCGGATGTCGAGGTGCGCAGCCGCGAAGGACTCGATGCCGTCACCGGCTGGTTATCCAATACTCCGATCCCCCCTGGCGGGGGAGGGCCCGGGGGAGAGGGGGAGCCCTTGGTGATCGAGGAAAACGGCGTGAACATGGCGGTCGATATATTCGGCGGCCACAAGACCGGCTTTTATCTCGACCAACGCGACAACCGGCGCCGCGTCGCCGAACTCGCCCGCGACCGCCGCGTGCTCAACTGTTTCTGCTATACCGGAGGCTTCTCGCTGCAGGCACTGGCGGGCGGCGCGCGCGAGGTGCTGTCGCTCGACAGTTCGGCCCCGGCGCTGGCGCTGGCCCGGCGCAATCTTGCGCTCAACCCGCGGCTCGACGCCTCACGCGCCGCCTGGCGCGAAGCCGACGTGTTTGCCGAACTGCGCAGTCTGCGCGCCAGCGGCGAACGTTATCAGCTGATCGTGCTCGATCCGCCCAAATTCGCGCCCACCGCGGCGCAGGCCGAACGCGCCACGCGGGCCTACAAGGACATCAACCTGCTCGCCATGCACCTGCTGGCGCCGGACGGACTGCTGATGACCTATTCATGCTCCGGCGGGGTCACGTTGGAACTGTTCCAGAAGATCGTCGCCGGCGCGGCGCTCGATGCGGGACGCGTCGCGCGCATCGTGCAGCGCCTGCATGGCGCCGCCGATCATCCGGTGGATCTGGCTTTCCCCGAGGGCGATTACCTGAAGGGGCTGTTGCTGCGGGTCGATTGAAGCGCCGAGGCCAATCCTCAGGCTTCGATCACGCCGCGGATGACCTGGTTGAAATACTCGATCCACTCCGCGGAAAACTGGTTGCTGCTGGCATTTATCTCCGCCACCGCGCGCAACAGCGAACGTCCTTCGCCGCGGTGACTGTGCTTCAGCGTCACCGACTCGAAGGCGTCGACGATGGCCAGGATCTTGGCGCCGGGCACGATCTGCTCTTCCTTCAGTCCATCCGGATAGCCGCGGCCATCGACCATTTCGTGATGCTGGGCGATCATCACCGCGGCG
>WBZP01002111.1_pt1 | contig 23399 bp, 23 predicted proteins | sample 5204301 | NCBI WGS metagenome assembly WBZP01 (sample SAMN12412401, study PRJNA552823) | activated sludge metagenome | isolation source: activated sludge from nitrification reactor of wastewater treatment plant... | place: USA: Pennsylvania | collected 2017 | reverse complement strand
GCGTGCAGTTGCGCCTGTTCGCCCCGATCCTCCCCTTCGTCACCGAGGAGGTCTGGTCCTGGTGGCAGGAAGGTTCCGTACACAAGGCCGCGTGGCCTACTGTCGAGGAACTCACTAGCGGCGGCGACGCGTCCATCTTGGGCGCGGCGGGACAAGTGCTGTCAGCCTTGCGCAAGGTGAAGAGCGACAACAAGGTGTCCATGCGCGCCCGGCTGGCGCACGCCCGGGTCGTGGGGCCCAACGCCGCTGCGGTCCGCCTGGTGGCACGGGATCTGGCTGCCGCTGGCGGGCTGGACACCGACCTGGAGGTCGTGGACGGCGAGGCGTTCGAGGTGACCGCCGAGCTCGCCTGACACGAACCGTGGCGCACATGTTCTCCGTTCGTCACTGGAAGCAGCGGCACGACTGATCCGTGAGCCTTCCGGGCATCCGTCAGCACGACGGACGCGGTTTCGGCGCCCGGCGTGCTCACCGATGCCCAGAGTGCTCACGGATTGCGACTTCACACCGACGGGCACGTCGCGGAAGATCCGGAGCGCCAGTCACGCACGTGGCACCCTTTCGCGCTTTTGTCCTGAAGATGGCAGGCTGGCGACCATGCGTAAAGTCCTGCACCCCGACGGCTACCACGGTGCAGGCAAGCGGTCGAAGTACTTCGAGGGCTGGTACGTCAAACTCGTCGACGCCCGGCAGGAGGCGCGGCTGGCGCTGATTCCCGGCGTGTTCCTGGCGCCCGAGGAGGACGGCCCGCACGAGGCGTTCGTGCAGGTGCTCGACGGCGCGACCGGCCGGACCTGGTACCACCCGCTACCGCTGGACAACTTCACTGCGAGCAGCGACACGTTCGCGGCACAGGTCGGTGGCAGCCGCTTCTCCACCAGTGGGGTGCGCCTGAATCTGCCCGATCTGACCGGCGAGGTGCAGTTCGGGCCCCTGGATCCATGGCCCGTCAGCGTGCGCTCCCCGGGCGCTATGGGCTGGTACGCCTGGATGCCGTTCATGGAGTGTTACCACGGCGTGGTGTCTTTCGGGCACACGCTGCACGGCAGTCTGCAGTTCGAGGGCCGAACCCTGGATTTCGACGGCGGCCGCGGTTACATCGAGAAGGACTGGGGGCAGGCCTTCCCCTCTGGCTACGTGTGGATCCACTCCAACCACTTCTCGGACTCCGGCTTGAGCCTGATGGCCTCGGTGGCGACGATCCCCTGGCTGCGCGGAAGCTTCCAAGGCCTGCTCATCGGTCTGCGCACGGGCACGGGACTGCTGAAGTTTGCCACCTACACCGGGTCGAAGGTCAGAGAGTTGCGCGTGGATGACGAGCACGTGTGGCTAACCGTCGAGGGCAAACCGGGCGTGCTCGAGATCCGTGCGACCCGGCCCGGTGGCGCGTTCCTGCATGCGCCGATCCGCACCGAGATGCACAAGCGGGTCGAGGAGACTCTCGACGCCGAGATCACGCTGCGGCTGACCGATCGCTCCGGGCGGGTGCTGATCGAGGACACCGGCCGCACAGGAGCCCTTGAAGTGCACGGCGACATCGAACGGTTGATTCAGTTGGGTTGAGGCTGTTCAGCGGGCGCTAGCCGGGTGTACCGTTCCGGAATGCGCAAGGTGATCTTGATAGCCATCGCAGCAATCATGGCCCTGGCCGGTCTGACCGGGCCCGCTACCGCCAGGACGACTGCCTCGATCATCAGCGACGGCTTGCGTGTCGACGTCACGTTCACCGGCAAGCAGCCCACGAAGGCCAAACTGGTCGTCGGCGGGTCCACCTACAAGCTCACTCGCAAGGGCAAGACCTGGCGCACCAAGACCCTGACCGCCCAACGCATCGCGGCGCTGGTCGGCAAGCAGGCGAAAGTGAAGATCAAGGTCAAGGGCAAGCGACGGACCGTCGGCGCCACCATTACCGGGCCCGCCACGGCGCCGATTGCCCCGCCGGTCCCTCCCACGACTCCGGCACCGCTGTTCACAGCACCGGGCGTCGACAGCACCGGCAATGCCGCGTGGGAAGCGATCAAGGGCTACTTCCTGGACTCCACGTTCACCGACTGCCCGGCCGGCTGGCCCAACTGCGCCGTCGAGTACCGCTACGGCCACTTCGCCAACTACCAGCAGGCGTACTGCCGGCTCACGAACACCTCGGGCTCGGACATCATCAACGGTCGTCATCCGATCTACATCGCCGGTGCCGAGCAGAAGGCCGACGGGTCCTGGGCGGTGTCCTACCAACTCGACTGGGGAGACGGCCAGCCGCGCTGGTACTCGTGGTACGTCGCAGCGAATGGATCAGTGACGGGTCGCTACTGGTTCAATGCCGATCCCAACCTCAGCGCTCCGACCGAGGAGATCACCGGGCTGGTCTGGGTGCGGGGGGCTCGGGACTGCTCGTACTGAAGTCGTACTCGCGGATCACGTCGGCGACCACCACCCGATAGGACGAGTACCAGCGTTCACGTCCCAGACGTTGTGCCTGCAGATGCTGGGCAACCTGCTTCCAGTCGCGTGCCGCCTGATCGTCAACCCAGTACGAGACGGTGATCCCGAATCCATCCGCACCTCGCGCCGACTCGTGCCCCAGATAGCCCGGCTGGGCGGCGGCCAAGGCATCCATCTCCACGGCCATCGCCTCGTACTCCTCGTCGAGGCCGGGCGTGCGGGTACTGCTGAAAATGACCGCGACGGTCACGCGCTCTTTTCGCCCCGCTCGCGGCGGCTCGGCTTGCGCGGGATGATCGTCGGGTTGACGTTGTTCTCCACGACCTCGCGCGTGATCTGCACAGTGGCCACGTCGTCACGGCTGGGCACGTCGTACATGACGTTGAGCAGAACCTCTTCCAGGATCGCCCGCAGGCCGCGCGCCCCGGTGCCGCGCAGCAGGCCCTGATCGGCGATCGCGGCCAGGGCGCCGGCGTCGAACTCCAGCTCCACCCCGTCGAGTTCGAACAGCCGCTGGTACTGCTTGGTCAAGGCATTCTTGGGTTCGGTCAGCACCTCGATCAGCGCCTCCCGGTCCAACTGGGTGACCGAGGTGAACACCGGCAGCCGGCCAATGAACTCCGGGATCATGCCGAACTTCAAGAGATCCTCGGGGAGCACCTGGCTGAACACGTCGCCGGGGTTGGTGTCCTCGACCAGCTCAGCGGTGAAGCCCAGCGACTTCTTACCGATCCGGGCCTCGATGATCTTGTCCAGCCCTGCGAACGCGCCGCCCACGATGAACAGCACGTTCGTCGTGTCGATCTGGATGAACTCCTGGTGCGGGTGCTTGCGTCCCCCCTGCGGGGGCACCGATGCCTGGGTGCCCTCCAGGATCTTGAGCAGCGCCTGCTGCACACCCTCACCGGAGACGTCGCGGGTGATCGACGGGTTCTCGCTCTTGCGAGCCACCTTGTCGATCTCGTCGATGTAAATGATCCCGGTCTCGGCCTTCTTGACGTCGTAGTCGGCGGCCTGGATGAGCTTCAGCAGGATGTTCTCGACGTCCTCGCCCACATAGCCGGCTTCCGTCAGGGCCGTCGCATCAGCAATCGCGAACGGGACGTTCAGCATCCGGGCCAGCGTCTGGGCCAGTAACGTCTTGCCGGAGCCGGTGGGGCCGAGCAGCAGAATGTTCGACTTCGCGAGTTCGACGCCGTCGTCCCGTCGGCTCGGAGTATTGCCGGCCTGCACCCGCTTGTAGTGGTTGTAGACCGCGACCGCGAGGCTCTTTTTGGCCTTCTGCTGACCCACCACGTACTGCTCGAGGAACTCGAACATCTCCCGCGGCTTGGGCAGTTCTCCGAACTGCAGGTCCGCCGACTCCTGCAACTCCTCTTCGATGATCTCGTTGCAGAGGTCGATGCACTCGTCGCAGATGTATACCCCCGGGCCCGCGATCAACTTCTTGACCTGCTTCTGGCTCTTTCCGCAGAAAGAGCACTTCAGCAGGTCCGCCCCCTCACCGATGCGTGCCACAGGTCATCCCTTCCCCGGGTGTCGCCACCCAACCACGTACGTCTTCGACGGTACCTCGCATCCCGCGCTGACGCGGGCTGTGGCGCGCACGAAGTTGCGAGGCTCAGCCCGCGGCGGTCTTGCGCGAGCTGATGACCTGGTCGACCACGCCGTACTCCTTGGCGTCGGCCGCAGTCAGGATCTTGTCCCGCTCGATGTCCTGCTCGATCTGCTCGAGGCTGCGGCCCGTGTGGTGGGCCAAGATGCCCTCCATCTCGGTGCGCATGCGCAGGATTTCGTTGGCCTGGATTTCGATGTCCGACCCCTGGCCGCCGCCCTCGGTGTACGGCTGGTGGATCAGGACCCGGGCGTGTGGCAGGGCGAACCGCTTTCCGGGCGCGCCGGCCGCGAGCAGTACGGCGGCGGCCGAAGCAGCCTGCCCCAGGCACACGGTCTGCACCTGTGGCTTGACGAACTGCATGGTGTCGTAGATCGCGGTCATAGCGGTGTAGGAGCCGCCGGGCGAGTTGATGTAGATCTGGATGTCACGTTCTGGGTCCATCGACTCCAGGCACAGCAGCTGCGCCATCACGTCATCGGCCGAGGCGTCGTCGATCTGCACGCCGAGGAAGATGATGCGCTCCTCGAACAACTTGGTGTAGGGGTTGTGAATCCGCTCCCCGGTGGAGGTCCGCTCCCGGAACTCCGGCAGCACGTACCGGCTCTGTGGGGTCAGCAGCGATCGGGCGTCCATCAGGCGGTGCCTCCACTTCCGGTCACGTCGGCGGCCCGCTGGACCACGTGGTCGATGAACCCGTACTCCTTGGCCTCGTCGGCGGAGAACCAGCGGTCGCGGTCGGAATCCGACTCGATCTGGTCCACTGTCTGCCCCGTCTGCTCGGCGATCAGCTTGGCCATCTGCTTCTTGATGTAGAGCATTTGCTCGGCCTGGATCTTGATGTCCGAGGCCGTACCACCGATGCCGCCGGACGGCTGGTGCATCATGATCCGGGCGTGCGGCAGGCTGTAGCGCTTGCCGGGGGCGCCGGACGACAAGAGAAACTGACCCATCGAGGCGGCCAGGCCCATCGCCACGGTTGCGACGTCGTTCTTGACGAACTGCATGGTGTCGTAGATCGCCATGCCCGCCGAGATGGACCCACCGGGTGAGTTGATGTACAGGTAGATGTCCTGCTCGGGATCCTCGGCGGCCAGCAGCAGCATCTGGGCGCAGATGAGGTTGGCCACCGTGTCCTCAACGGCCGAGCCGAGGAAGATGATGCGCTCCTTCAGCAGGCGCTGGAATACCGAGTCGTCGTAGCCCATGGGGCTGGGCTGTGGCCCTCTGCCCTGCGGAGTGAGGTCATCCACTTCGAACTGCCTTCCTGTTTGTGTCTGGCATCGACACTAACCCGGGGGTCGGACGAGAACCTTCCCGAAACCGTCGCTGTTCGCTGACGGCGTGCGAGGGCTACTTGTCGTCGGCTTCGGCGTCCAGCGCAGCCTGCGCCTGCGCGTCCTGCGCGTCCAGCTCTGCCTGCTCGGCGTCCAACGCCGCCTCGTCGTCCAGTTCGTCCTCGACGATCTGGACGGCCAGCTCCTCGAGAGAATCCGGGCGGCGGTCCAGCTCGCTGAGATCCACAGGGTTGCCCGAGGCATCCTTGACGGCGGCCTTCTGCATGACCAGCGCCAGCGCCTTGCTCCGCCTGACATCAGCCATCGCTGTCCCCACCTGACCGGCCTCGGCCAGCGCGTTGGCGAACTGGTCCGCACTCATGCCGTAGCGGGGGGCCTGCTGCACAAGCCACTGGATAAGCTCGCCCTGGTCGACGGTGAGCCCCTCAGCCTCGGCGATGCGGTCAAGGATCAACTGCGTCTTCAGCGAGGTGCGGGTGTTGTCCTCGACCTCGGCGCGGTGTTCGTCATCCCCGTGTCCATCGGAGAAGTGGTCGTCGACCTGCGCCTGCAGGAACTTCTCCGGTAGCGGGAAGTCGACAAGCTCGACAAGCTTCTCGGCGACCTTCTCGCGCGCCTCGTAGCCCTGCTCGACCAGGCGGTTGCTCTGCAACTTCACCTTGATGTCCTCGCGCAGCTCGTCGATGGTGTCGAACTCGCTGGCCAGCATCGCGAACTCGTCGTCGGCCTCGGGCAGCGTGCGGTCGCGAACGCCCTTCACATCGACCGTGACGGTGATCGTCTGTCCCTCGTACGGGCCCTCGTCGGGGACGTGGTCGAACGTCACCGTGTCGCCCTCGCTCTTGCCTTCGACGGCTTCCGTGAAACCGTCGATTACGCCCTCGGCACCCACCTCGAATGTCAGCGCAGATCCGGCGAAGTCCTCGATCTCCTCACCGTCCAGCTCCCCCTTGACGTCCACGAGAACGAGGTCACCGGTGCCGGCTGCCCGCTCTACCGGAGTGGTGGTGGCGAAGCGCTTGCGAAGTTGCTCGATCTGCTCGTCGACGTCCTCGTCGGAAACCACTGAGTCACTCACCTCGACCTCGAGGCCTTCGTAGTCCGGCAGGTCGAACTTCGGTGTGACATCCACCTCGGCGGTGAAGGCGATGAGTTCGCCGTCCTCGATCTGCGTCACCTCGACCTCGGGCTGGCCGAGCGGGCGCAATTCGTTCTTCTTGACCGCCTCGTCGTAAGCCTTGGGCACCTCGGCGTTCACGACCTCCTCGAGAACCACTCCGCGGCCGAAGCGCTGGTCGATGATCCGCGCGGGGACCTTGCCGCGCCGGAAGCCAGGGATGTTGACCTGCGAGCCGATGCGCTTGTAGGCGGCTTTCACGGAGTCCTGGACGTCCTCGAACGGGATCTCGACATTCAGTTTCACCCGGGTCTCGGACAGGTTCTCGACGGTGCTCTTCACGCTTGACTCAGACTCCTCGTGGATGGGCGGGGATCAGGTGCCATCGTACGATCCTGGAAAATGACGTCGGGGCGGCGGGACTCGAACCCACGATCTCTTGCTCCCAAAGCAAGCGCGCTAGCCACTACGCTACGCCCCGCGTAACCCGTTGTAATCTGGTGGAACTCGCGGGTGTAGCTCAATGGTAGAGCCTCAGCCTTCCAAGCTGATGGTGCCGGTTCGATCCCGGTCACCCGCTCAAGTGAAGGGCCCTCGCATGCTTGCGGGGGCCCTTCACTTGATTGCAGGTAACACGACCGGGATCGGGAGGAGCACGCCAAAGGCGTGCGACGGACTCGGTCACCCGCTCAGATGAAGAGAGCCCCGCACGCTTGCGGGGCTCTCGTCATCTGACTAGGGAAACACTGCCGGGATCGAGGAGGAAGTCGCCAAAGGCGACTGACGGCGCCCCGATCACCCGCTCGGGCCGCAGGCTCGATCCGGAGGCCCCCATCCGACCTTCACGCCTTCGACATCCGTTAGACCTCTGGACCATCGGTTAGACCTTGGAACATCCGTTAGGCCAATTCGGCCCGTTTGGGTCTAACCGATGGTCGAAGGTCTAACGGATGCGCCTAGCCGTCCACCGATAGCCGCCACGCCAACCGCCCAGCCCCTGCGGCACCATAGAGATACAGCGCCGCCCCTGGACTCGAGGGAGATCCAGGGACGGCGTCGCGTCGATCAGTCAGTGACGGGACTCGTGCCTGCCCGACCAGCCGCGGTCACGACCGTTCCCGGTCCAACCCTGGCCCGACCAGGTCTGCCAGTCGTGGTTGGCATCGCCCCAGTTCTGCCAGCCGCGGTCGCCGTGGCGCCAACTGCGCTTCCAGCCGAACCACGTCGCTGCCTTGCCCAGGAACATGCCGTCCTCGAAGACCGTGGTGTTCAACGCGGCATCCAAGGCATCGGCTTTACCGGCACCCAGATGGACCTCGCCCTTGAACCACTTGCGGCCGGTGCGCATGTTGTCCAGCGTGAAGACGTCGCTCATCGGAACTCCGGAGACGGTGGCATCGACGGTGCCGTCGTCGGTGTTCACGACGAAGTCGCTGAGCACCACCGAGTTGCCGTCCTTGGTGAGTGACAGCCCGCCGGTGTGCGTGATTGTGTTCTCATCGCTGCGTACTGCGGGGAACGTGAACAGACACCGATTCCACTGCTTGGCCGGATCCACGGCCTGCACTGAGATCCCTTCTGCGCGCATCTGCTGCTTGACACCTTTGGTGAGCATCAGCGCCGTGCCGCCCTGATTCTGGCTGCCTTGCCACCCCCCATGGCCTCCGTGTGCGGCAGCCGGCATTGTGCCCAGACCGGCGGCCAGCGTGGCGGTTCCAGCGACGGTGGCGATCTTCCGGGTGATCACTGTCGTTCTCCTTCGTGCGGCTGATGGGACGAGCCGGGGCTACCCCTGCCACCCGAACCCATAGCACGGACAATTCACATGACCGGAAATCGAACACCGCGTTCAAGCTGCGTGAGCGAGGAACCGCAAGCGCCGGTAGTCGATCGCCCATTGCTCACCCGAACGCAACTCCCCGCACCGAGCGTCGATTTCACCCGACAGGCTCTGCCACCGATCGCGCGGCACGGCCTCCCACAAGTCGGCCCGGAAGACCCGCGACCAATCGGCCGGCGTCTGACCCGGCTGCAGCGGCGTCCACCGCGGGAACCAGCGCATCCAGGAGATCTCAAAACCCGCCGCCTCCAGCAGCGCGGCCTCCTGCCCGACCGTCGGGAAGAACTTGCGGATCGCCGGCACTTCCAGGTCCAGATGAGCCGCCGCCTCGACCAGCGCCCGGTCCACGATCTCGACGTTGTGAGCCCCACCCATCTCGGCCACGAACGGGGCACCGGAGAGAAGCGCGGCGCGGATCGACACCAATGCCGAGGCCTGATCCGGCATCCAGTGCAACGCAGCGTTGCTCAACGCAGCATCGAACGTCTCCCCCAATGTCATCGTCTGCACATCGGCGGCCAGGAACCGCGCCCGCGGATGCGACGTCCGAGCGCGTTCCAGCATCGCCTTGTCGACATCCACCCCCAACACGTCATACCCGCGGGCCGCAAGCGCACCGGCATGCGCACCCGTCCCACACCCCACGTCGAGGACACGGGCACCGGGTTGCAGTTCGAGCAGATCGAGCAGCTCCTCGCCGTAGTCAGTGACGAACGAAAAGTCCGTGTCGTACCGAGCGGCGTCCCAATGCACTACAGACCGTCGACCACGTCGATGTAGGCGGCTTCGGCCTCCTCGGCGGAAAGGCCGGACACCTCAGTCCAGGCGTCGTACTTGGCGCGGCCCACCGGGTTGGTGAAACCGGGGCGCTTGCCCTCGACATCTCCCTGCGTTGCCTGCTTGTACAGGGCGTAGAGCTTAAGCTTGACCTCGTTGCCGGGGTCCTGACTGAGTTCGGAGACACGGGCGACGGCGGCGTCGAATTCGGCGGACATGCGCCGACCGTACTCCGCACACGACTCGCCTCGCTATCCGCCGGACAGTCAGGCCAGCGCCTGCATCCACGGCGCCGGATCAGGCAGTGTCAGAACCAGTCGGCCCTGCGGAGTCTGCGACGCGAACTCCAGGTTGGTGCCGTTGCTGCGCACCTGGAGGCCGTCGCGGGCCAGTATCACGACCCGCTCCCCCGTCGAGTAGAGAACCGCCTGCTCGGTGAGGGCCAGCACCCCGAGGCCGGGTAGCGATGCGGCGTCCCGGAGGTCAGCCTTGCGGCACTGGGCGGGCGCGATCAGCAGAGGCGGTCGTCCGTGGAGTTCCTCAGCCAGTGCCTGGCTGGCAGCAGTCACCCGCTTCTGCGCGCGCGGCCGCCAGTAGAAGAAGCCGATGAGCACCGACGTGACGAGCGCGATGAGCAGCGCGCCGAGAACCACCCAGATCCAGGACATGGCTAAAGGCTACGCACCGACGCTTCGTCGCCCTCGATGTCGCCCACCAGCACCTCGTCGGCCATGCCCACGAACAGCCCGTTCTCCAGCACGCCGGGGATGGCGTTGATCGTCCGCTCCAACTCCGCCGGCGCTGTGATCGCGTCGAACTTCGCATCGATCACAAGGTTGCCCTGATCGGTGACGACCGGCCCCGCCTTGCGCACCGCCATGCGCAGTTCCGGCGTCGAACCCAAGGCCTGCAGCGCCGTCATCACCTGCCGGTAGGCCTCGGGCAGGACCTCCACCGGTAAGGGGAAGGACGCGCCCAATGTGTCGCTGAGTTTGGAGGCATCCACCACGACCACGAACGTCCGGGCCCGGCTGTCCACAAGCTTCTCGCGGGTGTGACACGCTCCGCCGCCTTTGATCAGGTTCTTGGCCGGATCGACCTCGTCGGCGCCGTCGATCGCAAGGTCGATGTGGTCGATCTCGTTGAGCGTGATCTGCGGAATGCCGTACTGCTGCGCGAGTTGCGCGGCCTGGAAGGACGTGGGCACTCCGACGATCCCGGTCACGTCGCCGGCCTGCCAGCGCCTGCCCAGCTCCTCGATGAACAGTGCAGCGGTCGAGCCGCTGCCCAGACCCAGGATCATTCCGGACTCCACCCGCTGGACCGCGGCCTGCGCCACAAGTCGCTTCATGCGCGTCTGCACGTCCACGCCGCCCACCCTAGGCCCGCCGCAGGGCCATAGGGATCACGACGCACGGATCGGGCAGGATGGTCCCATGCCAGGACAGAACCTCACCCGGGACGAGGCCGCCTCTCGCGCCGCCGTCATCAGCGATGTCGCGTACGCCGTCGAGCTGGACCTCAGTGGCACCGGCGACACCTTCGCCTCGCGCACAACGGTGACGTTCCACTGCACGGTTGCGGGGTCCTCGAGCTGGCTGGACCTCATCGCCCCGAACGTGCGCAGCATCACTCTCAACGGCCGGTCGCTGGATCCCGCGACGCAGTTCGCCGACTCGCGCATCCAACTGCCCGACCTCGACTCCTCCAACACGGTCGTGGTGGAGGCGGACTGCGCCTACATGACCTCCGGAGAGGGCCTGCACCGGTTCATCGACCCGGTCGACGACCAGCAGTATCTCTACACGCAGTTCGAGGTCGCCGACTCCCGGCGCATGTACGCCTGTTTCGAGCAGCCCGATCTCAAGGCACCATGGCAACTCACGGTGACCGGCCCCAGCGATTGGGTGGTGACGTCCAACTCCGCCACGCCGGACGCGGAGCCCGTCCGCGAGGGCGTGAGCCGCTGGGAGTTCCCGGCGACCAAGCCCATCTCGACGTACATCACCGCGCTGGTGGCCGGGCCTTACCACGTCGTGCGCGATGTCTACGAAGGCGAGCACGGCACGTACCCGCTGGGCGTGTTCTGCCGCAAGTCGCTGGCCGAGTACCTGGACTCCGACGACATCCTGCTCATCACCAAGCAGGGCTTCGAGTTCTTCGAGCGCACCTTCGAAGTGCCGTACGCGTTCGGCAAGTACGACCAGTTGTTCGTGCCGGAGTTCAACGCCGGGGCGATGGAGAACGCCGGCTGTGTGACGTTTCGCGAGGACTACATCTTCCGTTCCCGGGTCACCGACGCGGCTTACGAGAACCGCGCGAACACGATCCTGCACGAGATGGCGCACATGTGGTTCGGCGACTTGGTCACCATGCGCTGGTGGGATGACCTGTGGCTCAACGAGTCGTTCGCCGAATGGGCCAGCCACTACGCCAACACCCACGCCACCCGCTTCACCGACGCCTGGGCGACGTTCGCGAACTCACGCAAGGCGTGGGCCTACCGGCAGGACCAGCTGCCCTCGACGCACCCGATCGCCGCGGACATGGTGGACCTCGAGACGGTCTACACGAACTTCGACGGCATCACCTACGCCAAGGGCGCCTCAGCATTGCGGCAACTTGTGGCGTTCGTCGGAGAGCAGGACTTCCTGCGCGGACTGCGCAACTACTTCTCGCACTATGCGTGGTCGAACACCAGCCTTTCCGATCTGCTGGCCGAACTCGCCGATGCCAGCGGCCGGGATCTGAGCCAGTGGACCCAGCAGTGGCTGCAGACCTCCGGCGTCAACCTGCTGCGGGCAGCGATCGCCGACGCGCCGGACGGCGGCATGGCCGAGGTGACCGTCGTGCAGAGCCCGCCGGCACTGCCCGAGGGGGTGGCGCCAACGTTGCGCGACCACCGGATCGCCATCGGCGTCTACAATTTCGATGGCGCGGCGCTGACCCGGACCGAACGGATCGAACTCGACGTGACCGGCGCACAGACCCCGGTTCCGGCGCTGTCCGATAGGGCGCGTCCGGACCTGCTGCTGCTCAACGACGACGACTTGACGTTCGCCAAAATCCGGTTGGACGCTCGCAGTCTGGAGACCGTGACGGCCCACTTCGGCGGGGTTGCCGATCCGCTGGCCCGCGCACTGCTGTGGGGCGCCATGTGGGACATGACCCGCGACGGCGAGATCAGCACCAGCGCCTTCACCGACACCGTGATCAGCGGGTTGGGCGATGAGCGCGAAGTGGGCATGGTGCAGCAGGTGTTGCGGCAGGCCGACAGCGCGCTGGCGTTCTACGCAGCACCCGAGCGCCGCGAGGAGTACAACCAGCGACTGGCGGATTTCCTCGAGGATCTGCTCCGCAAAGCCGAGCCGGGCAGTGACCACCAACTGGCCTACATGCGGGGCTTCTCGGTCTTCGCGGCCTCGCCGGAGCACGTCGCCCTGCTGCGCGGACTGCTGGATGGCACAACCACGATCGACGGCCTGGCGATCGATACCGACCTGCGCTGGACGCTGCTCACGAGGCTGGTCGTGCTCGGCGAGGCCGGCAATCAGGAGATCGAGGAGGAACTCGCGCGCGACGACACGGCCGCCGGTCGCCTTTACGCCGCGACCTGTCGCGCCGCGATCCCGACGCCGGAAGCCAAGGCGGCCGCGTGGCACGCCTGCCTGCACGACACGTCATTGCCCAACCACATGCTCAGCGCGACCATCGCGGGTATCGCCGTGCCGCGGCACCGCGAGTTGCTGCGTCCCCATGTCGAGGAATATTTCGACGCGTTGCCGGATGTGTGGAAACAACGCACCAACGAGATCGCGCAGGAGATCACGCTGGGACTGTTCCCCTCCGCGCTGGTCGAGGCGGCGATCGTGGAGCGGACCGACGCGGTGCTCCACGGCGCCGTGGCCATTCCGCGCGGTGGCATGCGGCTGCTGGCCGAGGGGCGGGACGGCACTCTGCGCGCCTTGCGGTGTCAGCAGCGAGACGGCGCGTAGAGACCCGGCGCGGGCATGGTTGGTGCGTCCGATCACGCGCGGAGCATGGTGCCGCTGATCTGAGGTCTCGCCGACGCTTCAGGGGCATGGGATAGGGGTGCCTGGCCAGGGTGCTTGGCACGGGATCTGCGGCAGACTAGGCAACGGCAAAGGCCGGCGTCATGCCGGTCTTGGTGGTCGACACCTACCTGGTGCAGTCCTTGGTGAACGACGACTTGGCTGCTGCCAGTTTCGCCTTGGCCCTGCGCTTGCTCTTCTTGCCCTTGGCCTTCTTGACGGCCTTCTCCACTTTGGTCAACTTGTCGAACTTGGTCGCGCAAACAGTCGTGCGTCGGAAGTAAGTCGTGACCTTGTTGTCCGGAATCTGCGCCTGGGACCTGGCGAGCATCGCCTGGCAATCGGCCTCTGCTGGCGGCGGCCCGGCGCGGAAACTGCCGTCACCGATCAACGCCCAGTGGCTGCCGTTCGGCGGCGAAACGATGCTGTCGTGATACGGGAGTTGATCGTCGTAGAGGGGCGGCGGCGACACCGAAGCGCTGTAGGTACTCGACGCCGGCGGCGTGCCGAAGGTGATGGAAAGCTTGTAGGCATCCCACCCCTTGAACTTGGCCGCCTCCCACTGGGAGAACCCCGCAACCATGCAATTGCCAGGAGTCCGGGTGCTGTACACGATGCGCCATTGGATGTCGGTGACGGTGGTCTTCTCATTGGGATCGACTACCGCAGCACCCGCGTTGGAGGCGGTGCCGAGCATGAGCGCCGATGTGGCCAGTGTCAGAGCGATCGTCCGCATGGATACAGAAGAGTAGTCCGCCGCTCCCCAGTCGGCAATGGTGCGACATTGGCGCGCGGTCGCGATGTGGGCGCGACACGGATTACCAGCGGCAATTCAACCGGCTGACTACCTGCTCAGCGACCGGACCAAAGCCCGCAGCAAGTCCGTGTTGGGCAAGTCCTCGATCAACACCGACCGACCGTTCTCGTCGGTGAGCGGCACCCGCCAGTTCGGGTACTCCTGATCGGTGCCCGGCTGATTCTGGGTCCGCAGGTCCCCCACCCCGTCGACCAGCGACAGACAGAGCAGCCGGCTGGGGGCGCGTGACATCAGCCGGTGCATCGCGACCGTGATCTGCGTCGCGCTCGGGGTCTCCGCCGGGGACAGCAGACCTTCCTTGCGCAACACCTCGACCCATGCCGCGACCTCTTGCTGCTGAGCCGCCATCGCCTCGTCGAACGGGCGATCCAGCAGCCCGAGTTCCTGCCACAACCGGATGTGCGAGCCCGACAGGTACTGCGCGGTCGGCGGCAAGTCGTGCACCGTGACCGATGCCAAACACTCGGTGCGCCAGCCGTTCGGGTCGTGCACGGTGTCGCCTTCCCGCTCGAACAGCAGCACCGTCGTCCCCAGAATCCCGTGGTCGCTGAGCACATCCCGTGCCCACGGTTCGACCGTGCCGAGATCCTCGCCGATCAGCGTCACGCCGGCCCGCGCCGCCTCCAGGCACAGGATGTCGATCAGCGCCTGATGGTCGTAGCGGACGTAGGTCCCGTCCTTCGGGTCAGCCTCCGGCGGAATCCACCACAGCCGGAACAGCCCGATGATGTGGTCGATCCGCAAACCGCCGGCGTGCCGCATGACGAACCGCAGGATGTCGCGGAAGGGCAGGTACTCTGCCTTCTCCAACTCGACCGGGTTCCAGGGCGGCTGACTCCAGTCCTGGCCGGTCGGAGAGAACATGTCCGGTGGCGCACCCACCCGGAAACCGCGCGTCAGCAACTCGCCCATCGACCAGGTTGCGGCACCAAAGGGGTGCACCCCGATGGCCAGATCCTGAATGATGCCGATCTTCATGCCGGCAGCCAGCAGTTGCCGCTGTGCGTGCTCCAGCTGCTCGTCGAAGATCCACTGCAGCCACGTGTAGAACTCGACCCGGTGCGCTGCGGGTTCGTGGTGCGCAGCAGAGTCGGGCCACTCGTCCCAGCGGGGCCCGTACTCTTCGGCGAGCACACACCAGCGCGCAAACGCCTGTAGGTCCTCGCCCTCCTCGGCGAGGAATGCCCGGAACGCGACGTCGCGCGCGGGGCTGCGCGGCACCTCGAAAATCAGCTCGAGTGCCTCGCGCTTGCCTTCCCAGACAGCGTCGCGGTCCAGCAGATCGGCGCTGTCATTGCGCTCCCGCAGACCGTCTCCGATGTCTGCAATGCGGGTGGCGTCCGACCGCGACAGGTACGCGTGCTCCTCGACCCCCTCCGGGCGGATGTAGATCGGGTGCCCGAACCGCCGCGTGCCTGGCAGATACGGCGAGTTCTCCATCGGAGACACCAATGCCGCAGCGTGTAGGGGGTTGACCAGCAGGAAGTCGGCGCCCAGTTCGTCTGCTGCCCACACGCCGAGGTCGGCGAGGTCCTCCAAATCACCGATGCCCCAGGAGCGACCCGACCGCACGGAGTACAACTGGATCGCCAGTCCCCAGCCGCGGGGTGCTTCGGCCAGGCGCCGGGGAGCGACCACCAGCCCGCAGTCGTCGCGGTCTCCTTCGTCCTGCTGGATCCACAGTCGGTGGTACCCCAAGGGCAAGTCGGGCGGCAGCAGGATCCTTGACTCCGTGCGGCGAACCCCTGCGATCGTATGCGTCTCCTGCGGTTCGCACGGCAGGTCGTAACGCCGCCCGCCGGTCTCCAGTTCCACCCAGATCAGCGGCGGCTTGCCTTCGGGATGGTGCACCCACGGTCCGTTGGTGTCCTGCTCGCGGACCACCCGCAACGGCGGCAAATCCCGGTCCCAGTGCGCCTGCTGGCGTTGGGCCAGGGCGGCGTCGTAATCGGCGTTTTGGCCCGCATGCACTCCGAGCGCGGCCAACGTCGCCTCGATTGTGCTGTCCGGGACGACCCGCAGCGTGCCGCCCAGATCCCAGTACTCCGTGGCGACGCCGCACGACGTCGCCAGCCGTTCCCGCGCGGTCACCATGCGCTCGGCCGATCCGCGTGCCACGGGTATGCCCGCTCGATCTGTCCTGACAGCGAGAGCAAACCTTCTTCGCCGTACATCCGCCCGATGAGCTGCACGCCCTGCGGCAACCCCTCCGGCGTCCGGTGCAACGGCAGGCTGATGGCCGGCTGTCCGGTCATGTTGAACGCCGCGGTGTAAGCCGCCCAGGCCTTCTGGTTGTCGAAGTCACGGGCAGGATCGGCGAGGTCGACCAGATCGCTGACCAGCGGGGCGGGCCCGTTCGTGGTCGGAGTGAGGACCGCGTCGAACGCAGCCCAACTCTGCAACGTCGCACGGGTCTGGATCCGGACCAACGACACCGCCTGCGCCAGCGCGATGCCGCTGACGCCACGGCCCAGTTCCCGCAGGTACTGGGTCGTCGGTTGCAGTCGCTGTTCGTCCTCGGGCATCACCGGCGTGAGCAGGGCCAGGACGTGCCAGAGGTGCTCGAACTGCACCACCAGTTCGGGGCCGAACGGACGCGCGATCGGCTCCAGCTGATGCCCCAGTTCCTCGAGCCGGGCAGCAGCTGACTCCATCGCCGTCTGCGCCTGCGGATCCACCGGGACGTCGGCGATGATCGGCTCGCTGAAAAACCCGATGCGCAGCCGCCCCGGCTCCTGGCCCGCGGCATCCAGGAACGAGGTTGCCGGGGGCGGGGCGTAATACGGGTCGCCAGGGAAGGGCGTTGCCATAGCGTCCAGCAGCGCCGCGGCATCGGCCACGGTGCGGGCCAGCGGACCGCTGGTGACCAGATCCCCGACAGGATCGCGCAGCGGGCCGTTGCTCACCCGGCCCCGACTTGGCTTGAGGCCGACCAGACCGTTGGCAGAGGCGGGGATTCGGATCGAGCCGCCGCCGTCAGAACCATGTGCGATCGGCGCCAGACCCGATGCGACAGCGACCGCCGCCCCGCCCGACGAGCCACCGGCGGTGCGTTCGGAATCCCATACATTGCGGGCCGGGGCGCTGACCGAAGGGTCCGGCTCGGTGTAGCAGGGCAGACCGAACTCGGGGGTGGTGGTCTTGCCCGTGAAGACCAGCCCCGCCTCGCGCATCGCGCGCACGACGTGGTCGTCGTCCATCGCCGGGAAGTCGTAGGCCACGGAACCGAACCGTGTCGACGACCCGCGCATGAAGAACAGATCCTTGACCGGGCACACCACGCCCGCCAGCGGCCCCGTCACCTCACCGGCATCGACGGCCCGCGCCTGCGCAAGCGCCACATCTGGCGTCAGTGCCACGAACGCGCCGGTCACGGTTTCACTTCGAGCCAGGTAGTGCTCAGCGAGCTCGACTGCCGTCAGTTCGCCAGACCGGATCGCGGCTGCTTGTTCCACGGCCGTCACGTCATGCAGGCTCACGGTTGGCGCGCTTTCCGCACCGCCCGACGGCGCAGGTACATCAGCAGGTACATGACAGCCGCGCCTAGCACGAAGGACAGCAACAGCGCCCACACCAGGGGAATGCTCACTGTCGCCACGACCAGGCTCACCGGCACCGTGTCGTTGTTCATCAGGAAGAACAACACCGCGTACACGACCAGCAGCCCGAGCAGGCTGAGCCGGGTGATCCGTTTCCAGTCCCCCACTCCCGGCGTCTTGCCGTAGACGTGGTCCTCACGCTCGGGGAACACGGGTTGTTGTGCGTTCTGGTCCTCGTCAGCCATGGCTCAATTCTGTCTGCGCGCGGCCTGCGAAACCAGTCAGCACCGCCCGCGAGCCGCGTGTGGGCACAATGGAACGGTGTCGGCCTCCAACGTCTGGGAGTTCTTGCAGGGTGTCCCCCTGCAAGTCCTGATCATCGTCGTCGTCGCAGTGGTGATCCGTTTCATCCTCGTGAGGATCCTCGACCGGATTGTGAAACGGATGGCCGAGAAGGGCCGCAGGGAGCGGCTGGGCGAGGCTCGCCGCGCCGAGCGCACCCAGGAACTCAGCGAAGTGCTGATGTCGCAACGGCGCAAGCAACGGGCCGAGGCGATCGGCACGCTGTTGCGCTCGATCATCACAGCGACGGTGCTGATCATCTCGCTGTTACTCCTGCTGCCGCTGCTCGGCATCGACGTCGCACCCCTGCTTGCCAGTGCCGGCGTTGTGGGTGTGGCGCTCGGCTTCGGCGCGCAGAGTCTGGTCAAGGACTACCTGTCCGGCATCTTCCTGGTCTTCGAGGATCAGTACGGCGTCGGCGACATGGTCGACCTCGGGGAAGCCGTGGGTGTGGTCGAGGACATCACGCTGCGGATCACCCGGCTACGAGATCTGTCCGGTGTGGTCTGGTACGTCCGCAACGGCGAGATCCTGCGCGTGGCCAACCAGTCGCAGGGCTGGACACTGGCCTCGGTCGACATCCCGATCGCCTACGACGAGAGCCTGGACGTGGTGCGCGAAGCGATCCAAGCGGTGGCCGAGGACATGTACGCCGACCCGCAGTACGACGAGATGCTGCTGGGCAAGCCCTCCTTCGCCGGAGTCGAGTCGGTGTCCGGGGATGCCATGTTCATCCGGGTACTGGCCAAGGCCGCACCGGAGAAGCAGATCCCGCTCACCCGGGCCATCCGGGTGCGGATCAAGGAGGAGTTCGACCGCCGCGGTGTGCGGGTCCCGGTGGTCGCGCGGCCGTTCCCACCTGGCTCGCAGCCGCCGGCGGCGAAGTAGGTTTGTGTCATGTCCACCGCCTATGACGAATTCGGCGGCGAAGCCTTCTTCGCGGCGCTCGTAGCCGAGTTCTACGTCGGTGTCAGCAGCGACCCGGAACTGCGCGCCATGTACCCCGAGGCGGACCTCGGTCCTGCCGAACGCCGGCTGCGTATGTTCCTCGAGCAGTACTGGGGGGGTCCCCGCACCTATAGCGACGAACGTGGTCACCCGCGGTTGCGGATGCGCCATCAGCCATTCGGCATCGACGAGTATCACCGTGACCTTTGGCTCAAGCACATGCGGGCCGCGCTGGACAAGCAGCAGCTGCCCTCTGAACTCGACGACCAGATGTGGGAGTACCTGGTGATGGCCGCACATGCCATGGTCAACCAGCCCACCGAACCGGTGAAGGGTCTGCTGCTCGATCCGCCGTCATGATGCGGACCTGTCGAGCCTGAGCCAAACTGAGCCCCATGCGCCTGCTCGTCACCGGTGCCACCGGGTACATCGGCGGTCGGCTGATCCCACAACTACTGCACCGCGGGCACGAGGTCCGGGTGCTCGTCCGCCACCCGGAGCGGCTATCCGAGCGCAGCTGGTTCGACCGGGTCGAGGTCGTCGCCGGGGACGCCGCTGATCCTGATGCGCTGGCTGTGGCGATGGCCGGGGTAGAAGGCGCCTACTACCTGATGCATTCACTGTCAGCCGGGCACGGCTTCGAGGAACAAGAACGCCATATGGCGACCGTGTTCGGGCAGCAAGCCGCACGGGCGGGCGTGCACCGCATCGTGTACCTCGGCGGCATGGTGCCGGACGTCCCGGCGAGCAAACTGTCGCCGCACTTGCGCAGCAGGGCGGAAGTGGGCCGAACGCTGCGAGCCAGCGGTGTGCCTACCGTCGAACTGCGGGCCGGGGTCATCATCGGTTCGGGGTCGGCGTCCTTCGAGATGCTGCGTTATCTCACCGAGCGACTGCCCGTCATGATCACGCCGCGCTGGGTCTCCACGCGCACACAGCCGATCGCCGTGCGCGATGTTCTGCATTACCTGATCGGCGCCATGGAAGCGCCCGGGGAGATCAATCGCGCATTCGACATCGGTGGACCCGACATCACGACGTACGCCGGGATGATGCACGGCTTCGCCTCGGTGGCCGGGCTCCCCCGCCGAGTGCTGTTCCCCGTGAACCTGCTCTCCCCCGGCCTGTCCAGCCATTGGGTCGGACTCGTGACCCCCGTCCCAAGCGGCATCGCCCGGCCCCTCGTCGACTCGCTGAAGGTCGAGGTCGTCGCCCGAAACCACGACATCGCCGACGTCGTTCCCGATCCGCCGGCGGGTCTGCTGCCGTTCCGGGAGGCGGTGCGGCTGGCCATCAAACGCGTGCAGGATGCCGACGTCGCCACGCGCTGGTCCAGTGCATCAGTCGTCGGGGCACCCAGCGATCCGCTTCCGGAGGACCCCGATTGGGCGGGCGGCACGTTGTACACCGACGTCCGCGAGCAGGTGGTCGAGGCGGACATCACCCGGGTGTGGGACGTGGTCGAGGGGATCGGCGGTGAACACGGCTGGTACAGCGCGAACTGGATGTGGCGGATCCGCGGGCTCGTGGATCGGGCCGTGGGCGGGGTGGGTTTGCGGCGCGGCCGTCGGGATCCGAATCGGACCCGGGTGGGCGATGCGGTCGACTTCTGGCGGGTGGAAGCCCATCAGCCCCCGGCCCTGCTGCGGCTGCGAGCCGAGATGAAACTCCCCGGTCTGGCGTGGATCGAGTGGCGCCTGCAGCCGCAGGGCCCGGATCGCACCCATCTGCGGCAGCGTGCCGTGTTCTATCCACACGGCCTGGCCGGCCACGCCTACTGGTGGTCGGTGGCGCCGTTCCACGCGTTCGTGTTTCCGCCGATGGTCCGGGGGTTGGCGCGAGAGGCGCAGTCAATGCAACAGGCGGACGAGCAGGAGCGGGTCGCCCTTTCGTGAGGGGGATTTGTGACTGGCAGACCAGAAACTGGTCTCATACTCACAAAGCCTCAGCGCGCGTACTGTTCCAAGTGCTTGCGCAACGCTGTCGGCACCGGAGTCGGCCGCTGCGAGTCGTCGATACACACGATCACCGTTCGGGCCCGCGCGTAGACCACGTCGTCGGCGACCACTTCGTGCCCGAACGTGAACGACGTGGTGCCGATCTTGTCGATCCACGTCGGAACGCTTATCGGTTCCCGCCGGTACGGCATGGGGCGGCGGTAGTCCACCTCGTGCCGGGCCACGAGCAACCCGGATTCCCGCGGCACGTGGGCATCGGCGAAGAACTGGATCCGGGCCTGCTCGAAGTAGCGCAGGTACTCGGAGTTGTTGATGTGGCCCAGCGCGTCCATGTCCGACCACCGCAGCGCCACGTGCGTTTCGTAGATCATCCGCGGGTCAGCTTCCGGTACGTGGCCCGGTGCGGACGCGCCGCCTCCGGTCCGAGCCGCTCGACCTTGTTCTTCTCGTAGCCCTCGAAGTTGCCCTCGAACCAGAACCACTGGGAGTCACCCTCGTAGGCGAGGATGTGCGTGGCCACCCGGTCGAGGAACCACCGGTCGTGGGAAGTGATGACTGCGCACCCCGGGAAGTCGAGCAGAGCGTTCTCGAGACTGGACAGGGTTTCCACATCGAGGTCGTTGGTCGGCTCGTCGAGCAGCAGGACGTTGCCGCCCATCTTCAACGTCAGAGCGAGGTTGAGGCGATTGCGCTCGCCGCCGGAAAGGACCTTGGCCGGCTTCTGCTGATCGGGGCCCTTGAAACCGAACGCCGACACGTAGGCGCGGCTGGGCATCTCGACCTTCCCGACGTTGATGTAGTCCAGGCCGTCCGACACGACCTCCCACACGGTCTTGCTGCCGTCCAGACCCTCCCGGCCCTGGTCCACGTACGACAGAAGCACCGTGTCACCGACCCGCAGACTTCCCTCGTTCGGCTTCTCGTCGCTGTCGCCACCCGCGGCGTTGACGATCATCTTGAACAACGTCGTCTTGCCCACTCCGTTCGGCCCGATCACGCCGACGATGCCGTTGCGCGGAAGGTCGAAGCTGACGTCGTCCATCAGCAGCCGCTCGCCGAAGCCCTTCTCGACGTGGTCGGCCTGCACCACCACGTTGCCCAGCCGGGGGCCCGGCGGAATCTGGATCTCCTCGAAGTCCAGCTTGCGGGTCCGGTCGGCTTCGGCAGCCATCTCCTCGTAGCGCTGCAGACGGGACTTGCTCTTCGCCTGCCGGGCCTTCGGGTTCGACCGCACCCAGTCCAGTTCGTCGGTCAGCCGCTTGCGCAGTTTCGCGTCCTTGGCTCCCTCGACCTTGAGCCGCGCGGCCTTGGTCTCCAGGTAGGTCGAGTAGTTCCCCTCGTACGGGTAGCAGCGGCCGCGGTCCATCTCCAGAATCCACTGCGCCACGTTGTCCAGGAAGTACCGGTCGTGAGTGATGGCCACAACCGTTCCCGGGTACTTCTCCAAGTGCTGCTCGAGCCACTGCACGCTCTCGGCGTCGAGGTGGTTGGTGGGCTCGTCCAGCAGCAATAGATCGGGCTGCTTCAGAAGCAGGGCGCACAGCGCGACGCGACGGCGTTCACCACCTGACAGCACCGAGACGTCGGCGTCACCGGGCGGGCAGCGCAGCGCGTCCATCGCCTGCTCCAGCTGGGCGTCGAGGTCCCAGGCGTTGAGGTGGTCGAGTTGCTCCTGCAGCTTGCCCATCTCGGCCAGCAGCGTGTCGTAGTCCGCCTCGGGGTCGGCCAGCGCCTCCGAGATCTCGTTGAAGCGGGCGACCAGAGCCTTGGTGGCGGCCACCCCCTCCTCGACGTTCTCGAGCACGGTCTTGCTCTCGTCGAGTTTCGGCTCCTGCTCGAGAATCCCGACTGTGTAGCCCGGGGAAAGCGTCGCGTCGCCATTGGAGACCGTCTCGGTCCCCGCCATGATCTTCAGCAGCGTGGACTTACCAGCGCCGTTGGGTCCGACCACGCCGATCTTCGCGCCGGGCAGGAACGACAGCGTTACGTCGTCGAGGATGACCTTGTCGCCGTGCGCCTTGCGGGCCTTGCGGAGGGTGAAAATGAACTCTGCCACTCACCCAGGGTAGGCATGGCTCAGGCCGCCGAGGTCGCCGCCTGCCGGACCAGACTCACCCGCACCCGGTTCAGATCCGGCGCGATGCACACAGCGTCGATCTCGACCCGGGACAGCCGGGAGTCTTTGCTCTGAACGACGCGCAGCCGGCCGGTGACGATCACGGGATCGCCGCGGTGCAGGCTGGCATGCACATGCCGGGCCAGTTGCCGGGTGCAGCGAACGTTGAGGAACGACGGGGTGCGATTGATCCAGGTGCCTGTGGCGCGGTCCCTGCGGCTGGAGTAGGTGACCAGCCGGAAGGCCGCCTGTGGGGCACCGTCCTGGGTGGTGGTCGCCAGGATGTCGGAACTGATGGAGCCGATGAGCGTCACGGTGTTCTGCATGGGCACAGCCTTGTGAATTCGCTGCGCTACCGAACCCGGCCCAGCACTTCTGTGGACAGCGTCACAACGCGTCGTGGAACTCCTTGAACGCCGCGTAAGCACGCGGTGCGTAGATGCTGGCCGGACCGCCGCCCATCAGGATGCTGACCCCGATCGCATCCGCGGCCTCCTCCAAGGACGCACCATGGCGTGCCGCAGCGCGGGCATGGGAGGCG
>WBZP01002109.1_pt1 | contig 23421 bp, 18 predicted proteins | sample 5204301 | NCBI WGS metagenome assembly WBZP01 (sample SAMN12412401, study PRJNA552823) | activated sludge metagenome | isolation source: activated sludge from nitrification reactor of wastewater treatment plant... | place: USA: Pennsylvania | collected 2017 | reverse complement strand
CCACGGCTTCCAGGATGTCGCCTTGCAGCGCCGACACCGAACTGGGCACCTCGCGGATGTTCTCCAGCCGGCGCTCGGCGGTTACCGTTACCTCCTGCAGCTGGCCCACCGACTGCGCCGCGGCACCTAGATGCCAAGCAGCCAGAGCAGCGGCTGCCAGGACGGTGTGCCTGGGGATAGAGGCGGCTACGCTTCGGCAAGACTGGGGCATGGTGGCGCACTCCTGGGCGATGGACGGGCGAAACATGGCCCGACCGGCCATCGGCATACCGGTGCGGACACTGCGGCCATGATGCAGCCGGGCCTCAGGCGACTCGTGACAAGCCCATGTCGAGCTCATGAACCTGATGCGGCCACGCAACAACGGGCTCAACCCTTGCCCTCCGAATCATCTGCCACGGCCGCCCGGTCTTTCGGAAGGTCATTGATTTGACAAGGGCCTGAGCGCAAACTGCCCACCCCACGCCATAGCCAGGAGGTCCCAGGATGAACCCCGTAGTCTGGTTTGAAATCTACGTGAACGACATGCCGCGCGCCCGCCGGTTCTACGAATCGGTGCTCGGACGAACGCTGCAGCGGCTGGAAGACCCCAGCGGCACTAGCGAGATGTACGCCTTCGAGATGGGTGGCCCGGATACGCCGGGCGCCACGGGTTCACTGGCCAAGATGCAAGGCATGAGCCCCGGTGGCAACAGCGTGATCGTCTACTTCGGCTGCGCCGATTGCGCGGTGGAATCGAGCCGCATCGAAGCCGCCGGCGGCAAGGTGTTGCAGCCCAAGTTCTCGATCGGCCCTCACGGGTTCATCGTGATGGCCTGCGACACCGAAGGCAATACCTTCGGGCTGCACTCGATGGTGTGAACTCCGGATGGCCGCCGGCCAGTCCTGCAGGAGCTGGTGAATAGATCAGCCCCACCGCGCGTGGCCGCAGGTGCTCGTGTCCGGGCCAGAATGGCGCACGAGGCACCGCAAGGTCCAGGCTGGATCGCCGATGGTTCCGCTTCGCAGAGGTCGTCCCGAGTGTGTCGGGAAATCTTACGCTCGACCCGCGTTTTCCCAGTCCAAAGTCAAGAGTTGTTTAGGAATCAAGACCTTAGAACTGCGGCATGAATTCTGCTTCAGCGGTGTCGCCCCGAGGCGAAACCCGCCTTTCCACCATGGACCGTTTTGCAACCTCCAGGAGAGATCGAATGTCCTTCAAGAAACTTGTCCTAGCCAGCGCCGCCGCCGCGGCCCTGAGCTTCAGCGCCGCCGCAAGCGCAGCACCCACCACCGCCCTGTGGCTGTCGATGGACGGCTCAGGCAGCATCAGCGGTGCTGACTTCACCACCCAGGTCAGCGGCTATGTCGCCGCGCTGAATGGCTTTTTCGCGGCCCACCCGACCGCGTACGGCAAGATTGCCATCGGCGGCAACATCTTTGGTGTCAACGTGCTCACCTTCGCTGCCCTGGACACGATCGACAACGCGGCCGACCTCGCTGCCCTGACCGCTACCATCGCTGGCCTTGATCCCGGCCGTGGCGGCATCTCAACTGGCGCCACCTCCATCGGTGACGCGGTCAATGCCGGCGCGGCGGCGCTGCTGGCATTCGAAGTGGATCAAGGCGTTGATCTGCGTCTGGTCATCGATGTGACCACCGATGGTTTCAACAACAACGGTGCGGACCCGACTACCGCCGCAGCCAATGCTGTAGCCGGTGGCCTGAATGCGGTCAACTGCCTGAGCATCGGCCCTGGCGGCAACTGCAACTTCGTCGGCGCCAGCGGCACCGACTTCGGCAACGTGACGTTCGCCTCGCTGGGGGCCGCGCTGGAGCGCAAGATCAGCATCGAAACCGGAATCATCCCTGAGCCGATGTCGCTGGCACTCGTCGGTGTGGCCCTGGCCGGTCTCGGCCTGAGCCGCCGGCGCGTAGCTGCCTGATTCTGCCTTAGGGCAGGCTCAGCCTTGAAGGGGCGGCTTGGCCGCCCCTTTCTATTGTTTCTATTGGGCGTTCGCCAGGCGATGTGGCCCTGCCAACGGCTAGTGCGGCCAATCAGCACTGCGGTTCGCGTCGGGTCGGCTGATGGCTGACCGAGTCCCCACGCTCACTCCAGGAAGCGCGCAAATCCCGCCACGGGTGCGCGTTCCGTGACGAGCCTGTTCTCCGGCGCATTCGGGTCAGCATGGCCCAGCGACATGCCGCAGACCACCATCTGGCTCGGCGGCAGCTGCAGGTGCCGCCCGATGATGCGGTGGAACTGCGTGAACGCCGCCTGCGGGCAGGTGTCCAGGCCCCGGGCGCGGGCCGCCACCATCAGGTTCTCCAGGAACATGCCGTAGTCCAGCCAGCTGCCTTGCTGCATCACACGGTCGATGGTGAAGATCAGGCCCACCGGCGCCCCGAAGAAGTCAAAGTTGCGTGCATGCTGCTCGTGCATGCGCTGCTTATCTGCCTTGCCGATGCCCAGCAGGCTATACAGATCCCAGCCCAGCTTGCGACGCCGCTCCACATAGGGGCTGTGCCACTCCAGCGGGTAGTAGGCGTACTCCTCGCTGTGGCGGGCGCGCTCCTCGGGATCGTCGAAGGCCGCGCGGATATCGCGCGACAGTGCCTGCCTGGCTTCGCCCGTCAACACGTGCACCTGCCAGGGCTGGATGTTGGTGCCCGAAGGCGCACGTGCGGCGACCTGCAGGATCTCCTCCAGCATCTGGCGCGGCACTGCCGTAGACAGGTAAGCGCGCACCGAACGGCGCGAGGTGATGGCCGCGTCGACGGCGGCGATGCTCTGGTGATCGATGCTCATGTCCGCCTCGGGTTCAGTGGCTGGTGCGCAGGGTCCTCAAGGCCGCCAGCAGCGCCGGCGGCAGATCGACCGGCCGGCGCGTGCCGCGGTCCACGTACACATGGGTGAACTGGCCCAGCGCAGCGCACCTCGGCGCATCGCCGGCAAACAGCCCGATCTCGTAGCGCACGCTGCTGCGGCCCTGGTGCGCCACGCGCAGGCCGGCACGAACCGGGTCGGGGAAGGCCAGGCTCTCGAAGTAGTGGCACTGGGTGTGTACCACCAGGCCGATCACGCTGCCGTGGTGGATATCCAGTGCGCCCGCCTCGATCAGATAGCGGTTGACGGCGGTATCGAAGAGGCTGTAGTGCACGACGTTGTTGAGGTGGCCGTACACGTCGTTGTCCATCCAGCGCGTGTCGAGGCTCTCGAAATGCGGGAAGTGCGTCCTGGGCAGGGCGTGGGGGCGTTCGCTCATGGCGCGCATTCTTGCAGCGTGTGGGCTGCCGCCCATGCCTGCCAGGAAGCCCGGGCTTCCTGCAGCGTGCGCAGATGCACTGCCACCGTGGTGCCGAGGTCGCGGCCGTAGCCTCCGGCCATCATCACCACCACCGGGATGCGTCGATCACGCAGCGCGCCAAACACGCGCCGATCACGCTCGGCCAGGCCGGCGGCTGTGAGCTTGAGCCGGCCCAGGCGGTCACCCTCGTGGGGATCGGCGCCTGCCAGGTAGAAGGCCAGCCCAGGCTGCTGCGCAACAAGCTGTCGCTTCCATACCTGCTGCATCGCCGCGTCCAGGGCCTGCAGGTAGGCTTCGTCGACGCAGCCATCGGGCAGGTCCACGTCCAGATCGCCGGCCTCCTTGCGGAAAGGGAAGTTGCGCGCACCATGCATCGAGAAGGTGAAGACCGTTGGATCGTCGCGGAAGATGGCGGCCGTGCCGTTGCCCTGGTGCACGTCCAGATCCACCACCAGCACTTGCAGCTGGCGCCTGTGGCGGAGGTGCCACTCGGCCTGCAGCAGGCGTGCGGCGACGGCCACATCGTTGAAGACACAATAACCCGAACCCTTGTGTGCAAAGCCATGGTGGGTACCACCTGCGAGGTTGGCGGCCACGCCCTCACCTTCTAGCAATGCGGCGCGCGCCGCCTGAACCGTGGCACCCACGGAGCGGCGCGCGCGCGCGACCATGCGTTCGCTCCAGGGGAAGCCGATCTCCCTCTGCTGGGCGGCCGTGGTGCGGCCTTCGACCACCGCAGCAATCCAGGCCGGGTCGTGCGCCAGCGCCAAATCGCGGTCGCTGACTGGCATCGCCTCCCGTACGCGCATCTCGGGCATGCTGGAGAGGACCGCGTCGCGCAGCAGGCGGTACTTGGACATCGGAAAGCTGTGCCCCGGCGGCAGTGGCAGCTCGAAAGCGTCGGTGTGAAAGGCAAGCACGGCAGGATTCTAGAAAGTGAGCTCTAGAATGTTGCGGCGCAACAAATTTTGCTTGCGCAGCTCCGGAGATTCCCTATACTTCGATTCATGTTGCAGCGCAGCATTGATGTCCGGTAGCAGCGCAGCACGGTTTCCCCTCAACTCAGGAGCATCTCATGACCCCATTCACCCCCGAGCAAATCACCGCCGCCCAGAAGGCCAACCTCGAAACCCTGTTCGGTCTGACCAACAGAGCCTTCGAAGGCATCGAGAAGCTGGTTGAACTGAACATGCAAGTGGCCAAGACCACCCTGGCCGAAGTGGCCGAAACCGCGCAAGCCAGCCTGTCGGTCAAGGACGCGCAGGAACTGCTGGCTCTGCAAGCCAGCCTGCTGCAGCCGGCCGCCGAAAAGGCCGCCGCCTACAGCCGTCACCTCTACGAAATCATGGCTGGCGCGAATGCCGAGGTCACCAAGGCCGCCGAGGCCGGCATGGCCGAAAGCCAGAAGAAGGTGATGGCTCTGGTGGACAGTGCCGTCAAGAACGCACCAGCCGGTTCGGAAAGCGCCGTGGCACTGGTGAAGTCTGCGGTCGCCGCCGCCAACAACGCCTACGAAAGCGTTCACAAGGCTGCCAAGCAGGCCACCGAAGTTGCCGAAGCAAACTTCACGGCGATGACCAATACCGCCGTCGCCGCAACGAAGCAGGCTGCTTCCAAGGGCAAGCGCGTCGCCTGACACCTGTTCAGGGCAGGAGCCGGCGCCTGGCGCCGGCTGGTTTGGCTTCAGGCCGGTTCGTCCGGCCTGAACTTTTTTCAGTCGATCGTCTCTATCCCGGGGCCCGGTATCCGATCACCGGGCCTCTCGTGTGGAAGGTTCCTCCTCGGCATCCTTGTGGTGCTCTTTTGGCCCGGTCCGGCGGATCGGGCCATTTCTTTGCGGGCGTCGCTTCAGCGGGTCAGCTCCGCGATACGGGCCCGCAGCTCGGGCAGCCGGGCGGTGGCTGCCTCGCGCCCGGCCCGGATCGCGCGCACGCGCGAGGTGAAGTCGGCACTGCCCAGGCCCGTCAGCGTCGGTCGCAACACCAGATCGGCTTGCTGCAGTTCGAACTGGTTGATGCTGCGGCCCATGATGGCGAAGGTCTGCAGCAGCAGTTTCATCGTGTCCCCGGTGGCCTGGCCGTCGGGTGGGTTCGAGATGTCCACCGCCAGCACCAGTTCGGCACCCATCTGTCGCGCATAGCGAACCGGTACAGGTGAAACCAGTCCACCGTCGACGAACTCCCGCCCGCCGATGCTCACCGGCTGGAACACGGCCGGCACCGCGCTGGAGGCGCGCACGGCAGTTCCGGTGTCACCAAGTTGAAACAACACGCCGGCGCCAGTGTCCAGGTCGGTGGCCACCACGCCCAGCGGCCTGGCCAGGCGCTCGATGGGTAGATTGCCCGTGTGCAGCCGCACGAAGCGCGCCAGCGCTTCGCCGCGTATCACGCCGCGGCTTGGGAAGGCCCAATCGGTGATCGCGCCTTCGTCCATCGTCAAGGCAAGGGTTTCCAGTTCGGCCCCATTCTTGCCTGAGGCATACAGCGCACCCACCAGGCTGCCGGCCGAGGTGCCGACCACCAGATCGGCCTGGATGCCGGCGCTTTCGAGAACCTGAATCACACCAATGTGGGCAAAGCCCCTGGCGGCCCCTCCGCCCAGCGCCAGACCCAAGCGCGGAGGACGCTTTGGAACGAGCGTAGCAGCGGCAGGCGCCTGGGTCTGGGGCGCGGAAGGCGGTTGCGGCAGCTTGGGTGGGCCTTGGCAACCTGCCAGCAACAGGGCTGCAGCGCCCAGGATCTGCCGTCTTCGCATAGCCGGATTTTATGCAGCCCAGGCGACTGGCATCTTCTATATTCTCATCGTATCTAAACATACCACTTCTTGGTATTTCCTGAAATAACTGGCGCTGCCTACAGTCGGGCCACCGATCAGGAATGCTGCACCGCATCATCCGAAGCCCTTGCCATGAAACTGCGCGACCTCGACTACACAGACAGCCCGATCAATGCCGAACACCGGGCGTTGGGCCTGCCGCCGGTGGAGCGGGACGTGGCCAACGCGGCCGCCCACCCGGTGCTGAGGGTCGCGATGTGGTCGGTGCTGCTGCTGATGGCTGGAGTCATCGCCCTACTCGCCACGCAGCTGCTGCAGCGTCCGGACGGCCTGGCCGTGGCGCGCGGCGTTGTGCTCAGCGACGCGTTCTGGTGGGCCGTCGCGGTGGGCCTGTTGGCCCAGACCGTGGACGGCGCACTGGGCATGGCCTATGGCATCACGTCGACATCGTTCCTGCTGGCCACCGGCTCCAGCCCGGCGGTGGCCAGTGCCAGCGTGCATATTGCTGAGGTCTTCACCACCGGCGTCTCCGGCATCTCGCACATCAAGCTTGGAAACGTCAACCGCCACTTGTTCCTGCGCCTGCTGCTGCCGGGTGCGGCAGGCGCCGCGCTGGGGGCCTGGCTGGTGGCCAGCATCCCCGCCAGCACGATCAAACCCTTCGTCTCGGCCTATCTGCTGGGTATGGGCCTGTACGTGCTGAGCAAGGCCTACCACCGGCACCTGCGGACGCGGCAGGAACCGCGCCACGTGGCCAAGCTGGGTCTGGTCGGCGGTTTCGTTGACGCCGTGGGCGGTGGCGGCTGGGGCCCGGTGGTCACGACAACGCTGGTGGGCACCGGCCAGGACCCGCGGACGACCATCGGCTCGGTCAATCTGGCCGAGTTCTTCCTGACTTTCGTCAGCGCCGGGCTGTTCACACTGCTGGTGGACGGCACCCCCTGGCCCACCGTGGCCGGCCTGGTCGTTGGTGGCCTGTTCGCCGCGCCGCTGGCTGCTTTGCTGACCCGGCACCTGCACACACGCCTGTTGCTGGTACTGGTGGGGTCGGTGATCGTCACTATCAGTCTGTTCAACCTCTGGCAGGCTCTGGCCTGACCCAGCCGCCGCACCCTCGGGCACCTGCGCCATGTACGCCTACACCGAATTTGACCGCCAGTTCCTGCGCCAGCGCGCGGCCCAGTACCGCGACCAGCTCGACCGCCATCTGCGTGGCGAACTGGCGGAGGACGACTTCAGACCGCTGCGTCTGCAAAACGGCTGGTACGTGCAGCGCCACGCCCCGATGTTGCGCGTGGCCATCCCCTACGGCGAACTCAGCAGCCGCCAATTGCGCCAACTGGCGCGCATCGCCCGCGAGTTCGACCTGCAGGACGCCGGGCGGGCCACCGAACGCGGCGGCTACGGGCACTTCACGACGCGGCAGAACCTGCAGTTCAACTGGATTGCGCTTTCGCGCAGTGCCGACGTGATGGACCTGCTGGCCGAAGTGGACATGCATGGCATCCAGACCAGCGGCAACTGCATCCGCAACATCACCACCGACGCACTGGCCGGCGTCGCACCCGACGAAGTCGTGGACCCGCGTCCCTATGCCGAGCTGCTGCGTCAGTGGAGCACGCTGCACCCAGAATTCGCCTTCCTGCCACGCAAGTTCAAGATCGCCATCACCGCAGCGGCGGAAGACCGCGCAGCCACCGACTGGCACGACATCGGCCTGACGCTGCGCCGCAACGACGCGGGCGAGGTGGGCTTTCGCGTCGCCGTAGGCGGCGGCATGGGGCGCACGCCGCTCATCGGCGTCGAGTTCAGGGCCTGGTTGCCCTGGCAGCAGATCCTCGTCTACATCGAGGCGGTGGTGCGCGCCTACAACCTCTACGGTCGGCGCGACAACCTGTACAAGTCGCGCATCAAGATCCTCGTCAAGGCCGAAGGCCAGGCCTTCATCGATGCCGTCGAGCGCGAGTTCGCTGCCCTGCTGGCCGACCCGGCCACGCCCTTGCTGCAAGCGGCCGAACTGGATTGCCTGTCGGCCGGCTTCCAGTTGCCGACGCCGGCTCCGGAAGTGGCCGCCGCGCGGGCGCAGGAGCAACCAGCCGCATTCACCCGTTGGCAGCAACGCTGCGTGCAGGCGCACCGGCTGAGCGGCTATCGCGCGGTCACCCTGAGCCTCAAGCGTGGCGGCCAGGCGCCGGGCGATGTGACAGCCGACCAGATGGACGCGGCGGCGGATCTTGCCGATCGCTTCAGCCGGGGTGAACTGAGGGTCACGCACGAACAGAACCTGCTGCTGCCGTGGGTGCAGGCCGGCGAACTGCCCGCGCTGTGGCTGGATGCCCGCGAAGCCGGCTTGGCCACACCGAACACCGGCCTGCTGACCGACCTCATCGCCTGCCCGGGTGGCGACCTGTGCGCGCTGGCCAACGCCCGTTCCATTCCGGTTGCCGCGGCCATCCAGGCGCGTTTCCAGGATCTGGACGAACAGCTCGACATCGGTGAGGTCAAGCTGCACATCAGCGGCTGCATCAACAGCTGCGGCCACCACCACAGCGGTCACATCGGCGTGCTGGGCGTGGACAAGGACGGCCTGGAGTGGTACCAGGTCAGCGTGGGCGGCTCCGACGGCGCCACGCTGGGTGGCCCTGCCGTGCCGGGCAAGGTCATCGGTCCTTCCTTCGCAGCCGATGAAGTGGCCGATGTGATCGACGCGCTGGTCACCACCTACGTCGACCAGCGGCGGCCCGGTGAACGCTTCATCCAGACCGCGCGGCGCATCGGTATCGCGCCATTTCGTCAAGCGGCCGATGCGGCGCGCCACAGCACGGCGGCCACGACCCAGAGCCACTGAAACCCACTGCTGCCATGCAATTCATCGAATCCGACACTCCCCTGCCCGCCGACGCGCTCGTGCTGGACAACACCCTGGACGTGCTGTCCCGCGCCGATCAGATCCGGCGTCAGGACTGCGTGGTGCTGCAGTTCCCCAAGTGGACCGATGGTCGCGCCTACTCGCAGGCCGTGCTGCTGCGCGGCCGCGTGCGCTACGCGGGGACGCTGCTCGCTTCGGGTCAGGTGCTGGCGGACATGCTGCCGCTGCTGCGCCGCTGCGGCTTCGACGCCGTGCAACTGCGCGCCGACCAGCGGCAGGAAGACGCTTGCCGCGCCCTGGGCTACTTCAGCACCCACTACCAGAGCGTGCCCTCGGAACGGCCGGCGCAGGTGGCGCGATGAGCCGCGCCATCGAACTCAACGCCCGCGCCACACCGGGCTTCGAGGGCCGCGTGGCGCATGCGGCGGCTTTGCTGCAAAGCGCCGCCACCGAACACCTGGGTGCCATCGTGCAGACGACCAGCCTGGGCGCCGAGGACATGGTGGTGACCGACCTCATCGCCCGCCACGGCCTGCCCATCGCGCTGGCCACGCTCGACACGGGCTGGCTGCATGCCCAGACGCTAGCGCTGATCCCGCGCCTGGAAGCCCACTACGGCGTGCACGTCGAACGCTGGCAGGCGCCCGCTGCCGAGACCCTGGCCTTCGTGCGCCAGCACGGCGAGCTGGCGATGCGCCACAGCGTGGCGCTGCGCAAGGCCTGCTGCGCGCTGCGCAAGCTGGAGCCGCTGGCCCGCGCCCTTGACGGCCGCACCGCCTGGGTCACCGGGCTGCGGCGCGAACAGAGCGGCCCACGTGCGGCCGTGCCCTTCCGCGAGCTGGACGAGCGCGGCCGCGGCAAGTTCAGTCCGCTGGCCGATTGGAGCTGGCAGGACGTGTGGCACTACATCGCGCTGCACCAGGTGCCGTTCAATCCCTTGCACGACGAGCACTTCCCCAGCATCGGCTGCGAACCCTGCACGCGAGCGGTGGCGCAGGGCGAGGACTTCCGCGCCGGCCGCTGGTGGTGGGAAGACGAAAGCGCCAAGGAGTGCGGCCTGCACCCCGGCACGCCGCACAACAAGGAGATCACGGCATGAACGCCCCGGCCGACATCGGGCAACTGCTGCCCGGCCTGGACCACGAGCATCTGGACGCGCTGGAGGAAGAAGCCATCTTCATCCTGCGCGAGGTGGCGGCCAGCTTCGAGCGCCCCGCGCTGCTGTTCAGTGGCGGCAAGGACTCCTGCGTCGTGCTGCGGTTGGCCGAGAAGGCCTTCAAGCAGCACATCATGGGGCAGGAGTTTGCCGGCCGCCTGCCCTTCCCTCTGCTGCACGTGGACACCGGGCACAACTTTCCGGAGGTGATCCACTTTCGCGACCAGCGCGTGTCCGAGATGGGTGAACGCCTGCTCGTGGGCAGCGTGGAGGACAGCATCGCGCGCGGCACGGTCAGGCTGGCCCATCCGCTGGAATCGCGCAACGGCCATCAGACGGTGGCGCTGCTCGAAGCGATCGAGGAACACCGCTTCGACTGCCTGATCGGCGGCGCGCGCCGCGACGAGGAAAAGGCTCGCGCCAAGGAGCGCATCTTCAGCCACCGCGACAGCTTCGGACAGTGGCAGCCCAAGGAACAGCGGCCCGAACTGTGGACCCTGTTCAATACCCGCATCCGCCCCGGCGAGCACTTCCGCGCCTTTCCTATCAGCAACTGGACCGAGCTGGATGTCTGGCTCTACCTGGCGCGCGAAGCCATCCCGCTGCCTGGCCTGTATTTCAGCCATGCGCGCGAGGTGGTGAAGCGCAAGGGGCTGCTGGTTCCGGTGACATCGGTCACGCCGGCGCTGGAGGGTGAAGTGGTGCAAACCCTGCCCGTGCGTTTTCGCACCGTGGGCGACATGACCTGCACCTGCCCCGTGCCCAGCGATGCCGGCAGCGCCGCCGACATCGTGGCCGAGACGCTCACCGTCACCATCAGCGAGCGCGGCGCCACGCGCATGGACGACCGCACATCGGATGCGTCGATGGAGCGGCGCAAGAAGGAAGGCTATTTCTGATGTCCGCCCTGCCCCTGCCCGGCCGAGCGCCGACCCCTCATCGCGCCTTGCGCTTCCTGACCGCCGGCAGCGTTGACGACGGCAAGAGCACGCTGATCGGACGTCTGCTCTATGACAGCCAGGCCATCCTGGCCGACCAGCTGGACCATCTGCACGCAAGGGCCGGCGGCGAGCCCATCGACCTGAGCCTGCTCACCGACGGCCTGGAGGCCGAACGCGAACAGGGCATCACCATCGACGTCGCCTACCGCTACTTCGCGACGCCGGCGCGCAAGTTCATCATCGCCGACGCACCGGGCCACGAGCAGTACACGCGCAACATGGTGACCGCAGCCGCCGGCAGCGACGCGGCGGTGGTGCTGGTGGACATCACCAAGCTCGACCTGAGCCAGCCCACGCTGAGCCTGCTGCCGCAGACACGGCGGCACAGTCTGCTGGCCCACTTGTTGCGGGTGCCGAGCATCGTCTTCGCGGTCAACAAGATCGACGCTGTGGGCCAACCGGGGCAGGCCTATGCCGCCGTCAGCCGTGCCTTGACGGCGTTTGCGCTCGAAGCCGGCATCGAGCCGGCCGGCATCGTGCCCGTTTCTGCGCTGCGTGGCGACAACATCACGACGCCGCTGCGTACGCCGTGGTACCAGGGTCCGAGCCTGCTGCAATTGCTGGAGGCCCTGCCCGCGGCCCAGGAGCAGACCGATGGGGCCTTTGCCCTGCCGGTGCAGTACGTGGCCCGTACGGGCGAAGGCACGGGCGAACAGCCGCGTGTGCTGTGGGGCCGTGTGGCTCAAGGCAGCCTGGGTCTGGGCGACGAGCTGCAGGTCTTTCCCAGTGGCGAGCGAGCCGTCGTCACCGCACTGCGCCGTGCCGGCCACGGCACTCCCACCGTGCATGCCGGGCAATCGGCCGGTGTGGTGCTGGACCGACCGCTTGACGTGTCGCGCGGTGACTGGCTGGCTACCCCGGGCTCGCTGCAGGCCACACGTCGCTTCGCCGCGACGCTGGCCTGGCTGGACACCGAAGCGGCCACGCCCGGGCGCAAATACTGGCTGCGCCACGGCCACCGCTGGGTGCAGGCCCGGCTTGTGCGGATCGCGCACCGGCTGGACATCCACACCTTGCAGGCCACCGAGGCCCACACCCTGGCGGTCAACGAGATCGCCGAGGTCGAGTTCGAGGCACAGCAGCCCTTGCCGCTGGCGGCTTACGCGAGCAACCGCACCGGCGGTGCACTGATCGTCGTGGACCCGGCCAGCCACCGCACCAGCGGCGCGTTGCTGGTGCGCTGAGCATGGGCCTGGTCATCTTCGTCGGCGCCGGCCCGGGGCAGGCCGACCTGATCACGCTGCGCGGCGCGCGCGAGCTGGCTGCCGCCGACGTGGTGCTGGCCGACGCCCTGGCCGACCCGGCCCTGCGTGAAATGGCACCACGGGCACGCTGGATGCACGTCGGCAAGCGCGGCTTCGGCCGGGCGGTTGCACAGCAGACCATCGACGCGCTGCTGGTACGGCTGGCGCAGCGGCATCAACGGGTCGTGCGCCTGAAGGGCGGCGACCCCAGCGTGCTGGGCCGCCTGGAAGAGGAACTGCAAGCCCTGGCATCCGCCGGCATCCGCTGCGAAGTCGTGCCCGGCGTGACAGCGGCCCTGGCCGCCGCGGCCGACACGCAGCGCCCGCTGACGCGCCGCGGCGCCGGCCGCAGCGTCAGCCTGGGGACGGCGATGACACGCGAGAACAGACTGCAGGCCACGCAACATGCCGACACCGAGGTCTACTACATGGCCGGGCGCCAGCTCGAGGCCCTGGGCCGGCGCCTGTGCCAGGCCGGCTGGCCGCCGGACACGCCGGTATGCGTGGTCTCGCGCGCTGGCTGGCCTGACAGCCTGAGCAGCGACCACAGGCTGCGGGCGCTGGCCGAGGCCGCACTGCTGCACGCCGGGCGTCCCACCGTGGTGACGGTGGGTGTTGGTGCGCGCCAAGTGGCAGGTGCCAGGCCAATAACCACGCTGACCGACCTCGACCAGGCCGAGTGGGCCCCGCTGGCCGCATAAAATCAAAGGTTGTGGTGGGCATGTCGCATGCCCCCGAATCCGTCCTGTCCATCCTTGAGTTGATTCATGACCCACGTTGTCCTCGAGTCCTGCATTCGCTGCAAGTACACCGACTGCGTCGATGTCTGCCCTGTCGATTGCTTCCGCGAAGGCCCCAACTGCCTGGTCATCGATCCGGACGAGTGCATCGATTGCGCGGTGTGCATCCCCGAGTGCCCGGTCAACGCCATCCTGCCCGAAGAGGACGTGCCCAGCGACCAGATCGCCTTCATCAAGCTCAACGCCGAGTTGTCCGCCAAGTGGCCCAGCATCACCAAGCGCAAGCCGCCGCCGGCCGATGCCGACCAATGGAAAGACGTGAAGAACAAGCTCGACCAGCTGGTGCGCTGAGGTTTGATGCAGTTCGATGCCCTGAACGCTGCCGCCGCTTGGCAGCCCGAATCCTCCCTGATTGAAACCGACGCCGTGATCATCGGCGCCGGCCCGGTTGGCCTGTTCCAGGTCTTCGAGCTGGGACTGCTGGAGATCAGGGCCCATATCATCGATTCACTGGCCTATCCAGGGGGTCAGTGCGTCGAGCTTTACCCTGACAAGCCCATCTACGACATCCCCGCCGTGCCCATGTGCACGGGCCAGGAGCTCACCGACAACCTTCTCAAGCAGATCGAGCCTTTTGGCGCCACCTTCCACCTGGGCCAGGAAGTCACGACGCTGCAGCAGCGCCCGGATGGCCGCTTCCACATCGAGACGGCCAAGGGCACCCGATTGCTGAGCAAGACGGTCTTCATCGCCGGCGGCGTGGGTTCGTTCCAGCCGCGCACGCTGCGCATCGAAGGGCTGGACAGGTTCGACGGCTCGCAGCTGCACTACCGGGTGCGCAACCCGGCGCAGTTCGCCGGCAGGAACCTGGTCATCGTCGGCGGTGGTGATTCGGCACTGGATTGGGCGCTGAACTTCGCGCAGGACGGGCCGCACAAGGCCGAGAGCGTGATCCTGGTGCACCGCCGCGACGGCTTCCGCGCCGCGCCGGCCAGCGTGGCCAAGATGAAGGAGCTGTGCGACGCCTATCAGATGCAGTTCGTCGTCGGCCAGGTCACCGGCTTCGAGGTGGAAGCCGGCCGCCTGCAGCGGCTGAAGCTCACCGGCGCCGACGGCGTCACACGCGTGATGCCGCTGGACATGCTGCTGGTCTTTTTCGGCCTGAGTCCCAAGCTCGGCCCGATCGCCGAATGGGGGCTGGGCATCGACCGCAAGCAGATCGTGGTGGACACCGAGAAGTTCCAGTCCTCGATCCCCGGCATCTTCGCGGTCGGCGACATCAACATCTACCCCGGCAAGAAAAAACTCATCCTGTCGGGCTTCCACGAAGCAGCACTGGCTGCCTTTGCCGCGGCACCCATCGTCTTCCCGGACAAGCGCGTGCTGCTGCAGTACACCACCACCAGCCCCAAGCTGCACAAGGTGCTGGGCGTCGAGTCGCCGGTCTTCGACTGAGAGGAAAACGATGTGGTGGCTGGCCGACGGAGAATGCGCCGTGGCGGACGGCCTGCAGTGGCTTTCGCCGCGTGAGCAGGCGCGTCTGGCGCGCTTTCGCTTCACCAAGCGACGCAGCGAGTACCTGACCCGGCGCTGGACCGCCAAGCACGCGGTGGCCGGTGCACTGAGATGCGACTCATCCGTGCACCGGCTTGCCGGCATCGAGATCCTCAACCATCCCGGCGGCGCACCCTACATCGAGGTCGACGGCCGGCGGCCGGCGCTGGAGATCTCGATCAGCGACCGGGCAGGCTGGGCCGTCTGCCTGGTCGGCGCCCCGGGAACCGGCGCCCTGGGCATCGACCTGGAACTGGTTGAGCCGCGGAGCGACGCCTTCATCGCCGACTTCTTCACGCCGCGGGAGGCCGCCTACGTACGGGACCTGGGCGCCGGCGACGCGCGCGACGAGGCCGCCAACCTGATCTGGTCGGCGAAGGAAGCGGCACTGAAGGTGCTCAAGGTCGGCCTGCGGGCCGATACGCGTGATGTCGAGGTCCAACTGCTGCCCGGCCGACGTGAGGACGGCTGGACGCCGATGGTCGTGCATGGCCCCCGTGCGGCCATGTTCCCGGGGTGGTGGCGCCGTGACGGGGCATTCGTGCTGACGCTGGCCAACGCCCAGACCACGCCGCCGCCGGCCCGCATGGGCGGCGGTGGCGATCTGGCGGCGGCCAGGCCGACGCACTCCTGGCTGGCGCGGCCGCTGGTCTGATCAACCCGCCCGCGCCATCCCCCGCTCCAGCGCTTCGATCACCCAAGGCCGCACCTGGCGGGCCGGGATGATGTGGTCCACCGAGCCCACGCGCTGCGCCCGTTCGACGGTGTGAATGGCGTCGAATTCTCCCGCCACCTCACCCAATTTGGCAGCACGCACGGTGTCCAGCAGTTCAGCCAGGGTGCCGCGCAGGCGGGCTGCTTCGGGTCCGGAGGCGGCGGCCAGCGCCTTGCGCGCGGCCTTGACCTGCGGGTCGCCATCAATGCGCTGCTTGACCTCACGCGCAAAGACCGTCGCCGCGGCCGGTGTGCCGCCGATCACGGAAGCCACCGAGCCTTCGACGGCCGCGATCTCCATCGACGCGTTCAAGGCCTTGGAAAAGACCACGAAGGCACCACCGTGGTAGCGCGACACCACGACGAACACGATGGGACCCTTGAAGTTGGTCACCGCGCGGCCGATCTCGGCGCCGTATTCAAGCTGCCTGCGACGCATCGACTCGGGTGAGCCGTCGAAACCGGACAGGTTGGCCAACACCACCAGCGGCCGATTGCCGGTGGCTGAGTTGATGGCCCTTGCGGCTTTGCGCGAAGAGGTCGGGAACAGCGTGCCGGCGGTCCACGCTGGCGGTCCATCGGCCGGCACGAAGCCCTTGCGCGGCACCTTGTGCGACTCGATGCCCAGCAGGCACACCGGGATGCCACCGATGGCCGTGTCCCAGACGATCACGGTGTCGCCTTCGGCCAGGTCCTTCCAGCGCTCCAGCGGTGCGCAGTCGGCGTCGGCCACCGCCCGCATCACCGAGCGCATGTCGAAAGGCTGCTTGCGCTCGGGGTTGAGCTCGAACGAGAACAGGTCTCCCACGCTGCGGAACGGGCTCTCGGCCAGCACCGCATGCGGGCTGCCGCAGATGTCGCGATCGGCGTGGTCGGCCGTCGGGCGGCGGCGCGGGAAGCGTTCACCGGGCACCACGTAGGCGAAGTCGTAGTGGCGCATCAGCATGGCGCAGGCCTCGGGGAACGAGGCCGCCCAGTACTGGCCCTGCCCGTTCAGTCCCATCACGTGGTCGTAGCCACCGATGCCGAAATTGTCCTCGGCGCTGACCGCGCCCGAGAAGTCCAGCGCCTGTTTGCCGGTCAGCACCATCGCCGATGCCGGCGTCATGATCAGGATGCCGCGCGTGTGCATCAGCATCGTGGCTTCGGCATTCCAGTACGGCTGGCCGCCCACATTGATGCCGGTGACGATGATGTTGACCTCGCCGCCGCCTTGAGTGAACTCGATCAGCCGACGCAGCGTGAGCGCGATCCAGTCCATGTTCTCGGTGCCCGAGTCCATCGCAATCAAGGCTCCGCTGCACACCGCAAACCACTCGACCGGCAGCTTGTGCTTCGCGCCATAGGCCAATGCGGCGTTGACACGTCGGCACTCGGGCTCGGCCAGGTTGCCCAGGCCCTCGGTCGGGTCGGAAAGGATCATCACGCGGCGCACGCCTTCGGGCACCACGTCGGTCGGGTTGCTGATCAGGCCGACGACGACGTGGGCCGTGTGCGTCCCCGGCTCGCGTTGAACCGGTACCAGCTCGTCCTGCTCGTCCAGATCCAGTTCCTGGAAGCTGCCTGGCGGCAAGCCGCAGCCTCCGCCCCCGTGGGTGAAGAGCCGGGCGATCTCGAACGGGTAGGGCGAGCCGAAACGTGCGGCAGTCAACAGCTTCTGCTGGTAGCGGCCCAGCGGACGCACCGGCTCCTTGCCGGCATGGCCCTCGCTGACCAGCGTCGAGTGGCCGACGTCCTCGAACTTCAGCACCGCGTCACGCAACCCGCCCGACGCGGCCGGGTCGGGTATGCGAACCTTGATGACCAGCTTTTCGAGCCCGGCACGCGCCGCCATCGGTGCAAACCGGCGCGCCAGCGCCTCCACGTCCTGGGCCGGCATGGTCCAGGGCGCGGCAACGTCCAGTACCAGGCGGTTGGCCAGCGGCCGATCCCGCGCGGCATAGCGTGACAGTTCGGTGCGCATCGCGGCCATGGCCTGCAGCCCGGTGCGTTCGATGCGCGGATATGTCGTCTCGCCGCTGGCCGGGTCGAACACGGCGTCCAGATCGCGGATCTCGGCCAGCGCAAAGAGCCGCCGATCGACCGCATTGCTGCGTGCCACGCCCAGGAACAGGTGCACATCTTCAGGCGAAGGCCGCCGCTCGAGCTCGAAGTTGCTCAGCCGCCAGATCTCCAGCCGGCGCGCCAGCATCGGGTGCAGGTCACGGTAGACCGGGTTCTCCTCGTACTGCCCGTCGGCCTTCCCGGTGAACGAGAGGGAATGTGCGACGTTGATCGGAGCCTCGGTGGTGCCCAGCCAGGTCAGCGATACGTCAGCACGCTGCAGCGGCCGTCCGAAGCGGCAATTGGCCAGCGTCTGGGCAATGCGCTGGGCGGTGTCGGCGGCGTCTTGCGCTTCGCCAGCCTGCCAGGCCACGACATCAACCACCACGCCCCGGCTCGTGTCCACGGCACCAAGCTTGGGCGCGACGGCCTCGGCCAGCCCCGGCAGCTGCTGCAGCGGCAGATAGGCCACGACCAGTTGCGCGCGCTCGTCACCCAGCGCGTATTCGCAGGTAGCGTAGTCCTGTCCGTCGAAGTGCCCGTAACGGACGGGCCCTAGTTCGCAAATGCGGTAGTAGCGCCGGATGTGGACCTCCAGCACCAGCTGCCGCAGGGCCGTGGCGGTGACCGGTTCTTGACGCCAGGCCGCCTGCAGCTGCCCGCTCATCGGCTGCGGGCACCACACCAGGCGTGCCACGCGCTGGGCACGGTCATCGCTGTCGGGTCGGCCTCCCAGGTAGGCCAGATGCGCCGCCATCTCGGCGCGCAGTTCGCCCGCGGCAGCCTCCATCGATGGCTCGTCGAAGTAGTGGAATCGCAGATCGCGCGCCAGGTCGGCCACCGCCTGCTGGCGGCCTTGCGTGGCCACGGTCAGCCGATCCAGCCTGGCCCTCATGGCCGGGCCGGCAACGGCCAGCAGGTGGGCACGGTGATCCATGCGTCGCTGCAGGATGGCCGTCACCACCGGCGTCAGTTCGGCAACCCTTGCAAACGATCGGAACAGGCGCATCAACGCCGATTCCAGCATCGGCGTGCGGCTCAGCGAGCTCACGCCAAAGCGGTCAAGCGCCTGGCACAGCCCGGCCCGGTACCCCGCCGGCAGGCCGGATCGTTCCGGGTCCAGCCACTGCAGGTAGGCCACGAAGTACTCTTGAGTGTCCTGGGTGCGCAGCGAGACCTCGTCGGGCTCGTCCTCGGTCTTGGGCCGGTACAGCGCACCCAGGTCGGCGTAGATGTCCAGCAGCCCGTCCTCGCAGACCAGCAGGGCCGGGTCGGCAGCATCGGCGACATCGGCCATGCGCCGCTGTTCGGTGAGCAGGCGCCGCAGGGCTACCGCCGGCAATTCGTAGCCCAGCAGGTAGTTGCCCAGGGGCTCGTAGACACGCTCGCACCACTTGCGCGTGAAGTCGGTGCGGTGTTCAAGACCCGCCAGCTCCAGCGCGACCGCCGCATCCGGTGTCGCAGCAGGCGCCTTGGCACTGCCTGCCGCCAGACGCAGGCGCAGCAAGGGGGCCCCGGTTTCGACCTGCACGTTGGCGCCGACGGCGACGGACACCACCTCGCCATCGGCCGGAGCGGTGACGGTGGTTTCCATCTTCATCGACTCCAGCACCGCGATGGGATCGCCCGCGGCAACCCGTGTCCCGGGCTTTACGTGTACCGCCACCACCAGCGCAGGCCAGCCGGCGCGTACCACCACGCCATCCTCGCGTTCGACGTGGTGGGTACCACTCTCGGTTTCGATGCGATAGCCGGTCTCGGTAGCCACCACCAGCAGGCGACGCAGCCGCCCGCCGCAAACGATGCGGCGCTCATGCGCCCCGAGCTGGTCGACGCTGATGTCAGCGCGCAGCGCGCCGTGCAGCACGGCGTACTCGCGCGGCCCGACACCGTATACGTCCAGTGCATAGCGCACCCCGGCGTACGACAACACCACGCCCTGGCCGGTTTCGGCCGGTTGTTCAGGTCGACCGCGTGCCGCAGCGGCAAAAAACGCGGACTTGGCCGACGCGTGATCGGCCGCATAAGCCTCGGCGGCAGCGGCCAGCAGCACCACCGGTTCCGGTGGCGAGGGCTCACGCGCCGCCAGCGTCAGCGCCAGCCAGTTCTCGTGCGTCGCGGCGCGAACCTGGTCATCGTGGCGCAGCAGTTCCAGCAGCAGCGTGCGGTTGCTGCCGCCGCCGTCGATCACCACGGCGGTGCGTTCCAGGGCGCGACGCATGCGCGCCAGAGCCACGCTGCGGTCGGGGCCCCAGCTGGTCAGCACGGCGACCAACGGGTCATCGGCGTCGACACGGTCACCCACGCGCCGGTTGGCGTCGATGCGTACGCCGGTGCCGACCGGAAACGACAGCAAGGCGATGCGGCCGGGCCTGTCCAGCGGCCCGGTTTCGGTGTCATCGGCCAGCAGCCGCGCCTCGATAGCCACACCACTGGCCTCGGGCGCCACGGGTGGCAGCGCCTGCCCCTGATGGATGCGCAGCCGCCAGCCGATGATGCTGATGCCTGTGCGCTCTTCAGTGGTGGCGTGCCGGGGCGGTGCGGCCGTATCGAAATCGACCACCTGGTAATGCGTGCCGTCGTGAACGAAACCCAACACACCTGCGCCGCAATAGCCTACGGCTTCGGCGATCTGCACCGCCGCCGCTTGCACGGCCTGTACCAGTTCGGGCGCCAGACCGGGCGCGGGCACCTCAGCCAGCAGTGCGGCTTGCCGGCCACGAACACTGGACTCGCGCACGCCAAGCAGCCAGACCGTGCCTTGCCCGTCGGCCAGGATGTCGACCTCGACCCGACGCCGCGGCGCAGCCGCCGAGAGTTCGGTACAGCCCCTGCACAAGGCGGCAAGGCCCGTTGCGTCGGCCAGCTTGCGCACCGCGGCGAAGTCGGGTCCGATCACCGAGATTCCAGCGGCCGAGCAGGCCGCAATCAGGTCGGCACGTACGGCGGGCGTCCAGGCGCCCAACCACAGCGTGTCGACCTGTGCCCGTTGCAGGCAGGCCAGCAAATCAGCGTCACCAATGCCGGACTCGCCCGCACCCAGCTGGTGGACCGCATCCGCCTCGCGGCCGTACCAAGGGTGGGCATCGGGGTCGCAGTGGATCAGCACCGTGGTGATGGGCGGCTGGTGCCGCTCTGCCTGGTTGAGTTCGCCGACGGCGTTGAGCACACGCACCGCGGTTTCGCCGCGGTCCAGGATGCCGAGTCGCTTGATGGGGTTCACCGGAATACCTCGCTTCAACGACGGAAACAGGCCTGCAGCCCGGCGGCGACGGACTCGGGCAAGGGCGAAGGCATGGCCACCGTGTGATAGCCCTCCAGTCGCACGACGACACGGCCCTTGGCATCGACCACCTGGCAGTCGAACGAAGCCTCACCGGTCTGGCGCGCGCTTGCCACCAGGCCTTCACCCGACCCAGCCGGATCGCGCAGCCACAGTACGCGGTCCACCCGCGCCGGCAGGGCCAGCACGCCGTCGATGCCGGCCTGCCACAGGCCCGCAGTCTGGAAGCACAGCTCGGCCAGGCGCGGTGCGGTGGCCAGCGGCAATTCCGGCGGTCGATGGTTGTCGGGCAGGTCCGAGGCCAGCGCCGCTGCCGCCTGGTCCCCGTCACGCCAGGCCGATGCCACCACCTGATAGGCAGGGCCGTGGAAATAGAAGGCGTAGACCTGCTGCGGGTTCATCACCGCAGACCCATCCTGGCCTTCCGGTGGCACCACCGGTGTGGCCTGTTCGGCCCCCGGAGCCTTGCGCGACAGCCGCACGGTGCCACTGAAGTGCAGCGTGCGCTGCGGCTGGGCCTGGCTGGCCAGCTTGCGTTCGGCCACCAGCCGGGCATGGGCCACCAGGCCTTGCTCGTCCGGGCTGATCACCACCTGCACGATCAGCGTGCGGGGCTCGTCGCGGTAGAACTTCAGCGGCGCGGCAAACTCCACGTCCTCCAGCGCCACCACCTTGTGGTCGGGGGCCAGCAGCAGGGCCGCCTCGGCAAAGGCCTCCATGCCCATCACGCCCGGCAGCACCGCGGTGCCGTCGATGCGGTGGTGGTCCAGGAAGGGCTGGTCCTTGGGTGACAGCAGGGTCTGCATGACCAGGCCCTGGTGCACGCTCATGCGCACTGACCCGATCATCGGCCCGGCCTGCCCGGGTGCCGGCTCGCCCAACACCACGGCCGCCTCGTCCGCTGGTTCGGCCGCCATCATGCCCAGTACACCGGCCACGATGACCTCGCCACGGAAGTCGCTGGACAGCAGCTCGCGCCGGATCCAGGCCACGCCCGCTTCGGGCGGCAGCATCTGCACGCCGGCCATCTCCATGATCTTCGGGATCGAGCCGCGCGTGGCCATTCCGATGCCACCCCAGGCCGTCCAGTCCAGCGCCAGAGCGCGCATTTCCGGACGCTCGCGGCGCAGGCTGCTGCTGATCTTGCACAGCAGGTCGTTGGCCGCAGCGTAGTCGGTCTGGCCCTGGTTGCCGAAACGCCCGGCCACTGACGAGAAGACCACGCTGGCCGCCACCGGCATGCCGCGTGCCGCCCGCATCAGGTTGAACCAACCATCGCTCTTGACGTCGAAGACGAGGTCGAACTCTCGCGGCTCCTTCTCTGGCAGATTGCGGCTGATTTCCAACCCCGCCGCATGCAGCAGCAGGTCGATGCGGCCGCTGATGCTGCGCACCGCGTCGATGGCTCGCGCAACGGCGTCAGTGTCGCGCAGGTCCACCGCGTGGTAGTGCACGCTGCCACCGGCAGCCTGCACCGCCTGCACCGCGGTCAGCGCAGCGTTGAGCCTTTCCAGGCGGGCCAGTTCGCGTTCGATGACCACCGGCGTCGGGCGTTCGCCCGCGGCCTTCATGCGTGCCGCCAGCGTGGCCTTGAGCCCGTCCCGGTCGTTGCGGAAGGCCAGCAGGTCGGGGTCCTGCGGGTTGGGTTCAGGCGTCAGGTCCAGCAGGTGGAAGACGCCCCCGCTGGCCATTGCCAGGTCGGCGGTGATCGCCGAGACGATGCTGCCCGCGGCGCCCGTGACGACAAACACCGATTCGCGACCCAACTTGAGGCTCGCGCCGCCGACCAGCTGCCCGTCCGGCCCCAAGGCCGGGAACGGCTGCTCGATGAAGGCCACGCCAAAGCGCCGGTCACCCAGGCGACCGATTTCGCCGCAACCCGGGTCGAACAGCGTCTCTTCGATCAGCCGGCTGGCCACCGTCGAGGGCTTGGCGCTGGCGGCAAAGTCCACGGCCTTGACCAGCGCGGTGGGCCGTTCCTTGCGGTAGGACTTGGTGAAGCCCGTGACTGCACCGCCCAGTGGATTGCTGGCGCCGGCCGCGTCGTAGCCGTGGCAGCCGCCCAAGCGTGTGCCTGACACCAGGAAGGGGCTGTCTTCATAAAGATTGCGCATCGCGGCATACAGCGCCTTCACACGGCGGCGCAGGGCCTCGTGCCAGGCGGCAGGCTCCAGGTCGACCCAGTCGCCCTCGGCATCCAGCGCAGGCAGCCAGTAGACGCCGGCGATCGGCCCTTCGGCTTGCCATGCGGTCAGTTGCGCCAGCACGTCTTCGGTGCTGGTTCCAGCGGCCAGGCTCAGCACCTGGGCGCCAGCCTGCGCCAGTTGTTTGCCCAGGGCCTTGGCCACGCCGCCTTCGTCGGCCATCAGCACGACACGCGCGCCGGACAGCACCACGCCGCTGGCGCCGCAATACTCAGCGGCGGGCCTCAGCGATGGCACCGGCAAGCGGCGCGGCAGCGCGTCGATGGCCTTCAGGTCGCCCTGCACCACCGTGGGCGCCGCAGGGCGCGGCGCAGCGGCTGCCGCGGCGGGTCCCGCCGCCGCCATTGCACCCGGTGCTGCCGGTTGCTGACCCAGGCGCTCGCGCACCCAGTTGGCAACGTGGCGCAGGGTCGGGAAGTCGCGCAGCTTGAGGTTCTCGTCGCGTGGCAGCTGGTAGTGGCCACGCACCGCGGCAAACACTTCGGCCTGCTTGACGGTGTCCACGCCGAGGTCGGCTTCGAGGTCCAGATCGGGCTCCAGCAAGTCGCTGG
>WBZP01002108.1_pt1 | contig 23429 bp, 37 predicted proteins | sample 5204301 | NCBI WGS metagenome assembly WBZP01 (sample SAMN12412401, study PRJNA552823) | activated sludge metagenome | isolation source: activated sludge from nitrification reactor of wastewater treatment plant... | place: USA: Pennsylvania | collected 2017 | reverse complement strand
CGCATCGATGCGCAGGCCTGGCTACTCTCCGTCGGCAGCAGTTCGACCTGGTGCAGCTCGCTCGACCCACCGCTGCGCATCTCAGCGTCGAAGTCGATCCCCGGTATCACCAGGAGGATGCGCTGCTATGAGCCAGGAAGCTTGTTGATGGCGGTGCGCAGCGACTCAGCGCTAAGCTGGCCGTACACAAGATCGACCATCTTGGTCGTGCTGTGACCAAGCAGGCGAGACACGACAAAGTTGGTTTCGCGCGCCTGCACCAGCCAGCTCGCAAAGGTTCGGCGCAGATCGTTGGGGGTCACGCGCGGCACCTTGGCTGCATCGCAGGCCTGCGCAAGATCGCGCCGGACGTTCTTCCAGTGCTCCACGATGGCCCCCGCCACACGGCGCGGATTCAGCTCGTCGATTAGCCGCTGGTGCATGGCCAGCTTGCGAAAGCTGCCTTTGGTCTTGCTGCCGCGAATCCGCAGCTCGCAAGCCTCAAAGTCGAGATCTTGCCAGTCCAGTCGCTCGACTTCTGACAAGCGCGCGCCGCTGTAGGTTGCGACCAAGACCCAGCGCCGCCGATGCGGTGCGAGCTTTCCAAGCAGCTGCTCAAACTGGTCCGGGGTCAGGTAGCGCGTGCGCGGCGTGTAGGTCACTTCAAACTTGGGAAAGACGCTGGCGACATCGCGCGGAAAAAGTCCTCTCTGCGCGGCCAGCTTCAGCGACTGTCGCAGCACCGTCAGTTCTTTGCGCACCGTCTCACGCGCGGCTCCCTCGTCAAGTCGCTGTGAGATGTACTCTTGCACTCGATCGATGTGCAGAAGCGGCAGCGGCAGATCGCCAAGCAACCGGACCAAGTGTCCACCGCGCTGCTGGTAACAGCTCAGTGTTGCGGCGGGCTTGTCCAGTAATCCGTATTCGGCAAACCGATCTAGCGCTTCGTGGACACTCGAGGTTTGGTTTTTGGTTGGGTAGGTCGAAGCAAGTGACGGCGCGGACTGGAGTTCTCTGGCTGCGACAACGGCTCTTTGTCGATCGTGCTCTCCGGTATCAACAAGGCGTTCTGCACCACTGGGATGGGTGATGGTGCAGTGCCAGGTTGAAGTTCTGTCTGGTTTCCATAGCTGCACGCGCACAACTCGAACCTTTCCACATCTTCTATTCGCACTCGTACAGAGCGCTTGCCAAGCTCCACGACTCCGATCTGCTGTCGTGCCAGCTTACGAACGGCCTTGATCGAAATCCTCAGACGATCCGCCACTTCTGCCAGCGTAAGCAGACGCGGGCCTACTGAACCGCTTTCACTGTCCATGTCTGAATCCCGCTTTCCGTGTATTTGCCAGCTTCAAGCCGATATCCGTTTGACGGACGCTGCTGATACTGGCGCAGCACATAGGCAATTCCTGATGCCGTCGGCAAACCGCCTTTGTCCTTGCCTTTGCAAAGATCTTGAAGCGCTTCGTGTAGCTGGAGAAAGCGCAGCTCGCCGATGATCTTGCGCTGCTTCATTTCCATGTCTTCGGAAAGCCACGACCACGCCTCCCTCACGGTGCAACTCTCCACTCGCTGCTCCTCCAGCATCTGCTTCCAGCCCATCACCAGCAACTCCAGCCCCGTAGCCGTTCGGTCGGCTCGCTCCATCAGCGACTTGTGAGCCTTGTACGGATCTTCAAGTCCCAGCCACACCAGGCACTTACGAACAAGATTCGACCAGCCGGAGTAGCTTCCCCAAGACTCGATCTTCATGTTCGGCCCGGCCCCGCTTACGCAGAACGCTCGCAGCAGGGTCAGCGCTGCCCACACATAGTGACGCCTCATCTCTAGGCAGTGCTGCACCAGCTCGGGATACTTAAACTCTGTTCGTGTCTCTGGGTTCTGTAGCGGGCTCTCTAGGCGCATGGGCTGAATGCGTCGAAACGTGTCCGCATGTGCTCGAATCTGGACGTTGTTTCCGCTGCCCATCCAGATCGCCAGCAGCGGATACTCCGGCGTGTTCGACTCCTGAAGGATTCGTTCTTTCCACACCGTCGTGGTCAGCGCCGCATCGAGCACACCATTACCAAACGGACGGCTGATGTTGTCGATGACGACGAAGGGGTCGCCCGCCTTGGCGATTCCCGTGATCCGCTTTCGCTCTTCGTTTTCATCGACGACCTGCGTTGTCTTCGGCGCGATCCGTCCTGTCGCAAGGACCGAGATCACATCACACAGCATCGATCCTCCAGAGCCACGGACGTTCTTATCGACAAGGAAAAACGGTGTCGGTCCGTCGAACGCATACCGAGCGAAGGGAGTCAGCAGCGCCGCAAGCCATGCGGATCGATGCTCGGGTCCGGCGAACGGAAAGTCGTGAACCAAGTCCAGCAGATCGTCGAGCGCTTGCCGCACCTCGTCTCCGCTCGGCTGGTCCGCCACTGTTTCAAACTCTTCCTGCGGCAGAAACAGCAGTCCTGTCTGCTCGTCGAAGCCTTCATCCTGAAGGACGCTCCCATCTGGACAGAGCACAGGCCACTCCACCACCGAGCGAAGCACCGGCATCTCCGGCCATGTGCCACGCGCCGCAACCGCATCCACGCACCAGACCGGCGGATGCTGCGGTTTCAGCCCAGAGCTGGTTTCCTTCAAAAAACGAACGACTTTCGTCATCGACTCACGCAGCGTCGCGCGCGGTAGCGGCTGAATGCGCGGTGCATTCGACAGATCCTTACGTCCAGGTCGCAGCACCCGCACAAGCTCACCGCCTCGCTGGTACAGCTCTGCAAGCGTCCACAGCCGAGCGGACACTTCGTCGTTTACGCGCGCTTCGTCGTCCCGAATAAGCACCGCCGGAAGCTCGCTGCGATCTTCGCGCGGCTCCGCTTCCTCTTGATCAGAACTCTCCGGCGCGATGCGGGATGGCACCATCACAGACGGATCAACGCGGGATGGCACTTTCACAGCGCCGCTTCTTTCCGTGCCAACCCGCTGCACGTTTTCAGAGTCTTCGGAACGCACACGATAGGAGCCCCAGAAAGCGTCTGTCCCACTGGCGGCCACAGAAACCAACAGGTCGTTACAGAGTCAGTTCCTCTTCCTCGGAAACGGATTCTAGGAAGCACGATCTGTCTGGTCGGTGGATAGAGCGGCAGAAACTCCCGGCCTGCGCACACTTCGACCGCTGACAAACGAAGCAGAAGCGCTACACCTTGGCTGTAGTCCAGCGCCAGGCGCAGCACTTCGCCCAGCAGGCAGAAGGGCGGATTGGTAATGGTCCACGTAGGCCGGATCAGCTCCCACATCGCACGTCGCCTCAAATCAAGGTGACTCATGGCGCAAGCGTCGGGGTCGATGTCGTTTGTGAAGACCTCAGAGAAGCGAGGCGCACAGCGAGCAGCCATCGAACCGTCCCCGCTGCACGGGTCAAACAGACGCTTCCCCTTCAGATCCGGGACGTTCCTTAGCAGCTCGTCCACTGCGAATCGTGGCGTGTAGTAGCGGTCCAGGCGGTCTCTCATGGTCTGCTCTCCGCAATTCGCACCGCATCGCGCGCCTTCTGTCGTAGCTCTCTTTCAGACCACGGCGGAACGCAGCGCGGGTTATAGGATCGTTCCAGCAGGTCAAAAATCTGCTGCTCATCGAGCGCAAACCGTCGAGCGAGCATCAACGCTGCGACAAGGGTTGAGCGACTCCCAAACTGGCCCTGTATCGCTGGCCGCATCTTGTTTAGGGCATGCTCTGCACAGACCAACGTCCTTTCTGGTCTGTTGGCAATGCCCGAGGGCTGCACGGGCTTTCGCTGCGCTTGGCTCGCTACAGCCGGAGGCGTATCCGGGAACCACGCAGGACGAAAGACCGGCATCTCTGCGAGCTGCTCCGCCGTCCATGGTCCGCCGATCGCATGGTAGACAAACCCGGTCGGATGAACCGATGGAGGACACACCAGGTTCATTCCCCCTGCCCTGCTGTCCGCAATCAGATCCACCGGATGTCCTTCGACTTTTAGCCGAGTGGGCACAAAGACGCCCGGATGCCGATAGAGCAGATGGAACCCCTTTCGCGTCTTGGTCTTCACTGGCGTTGGGAGCACTCCGCGCCCTCGTAGAAAGTCAATCGCGCCAGGTCCATCGCAGTCCAGCGCGACCACTCTCACGCTTGCGCCCTCTACCGCTCCGCAGTGCAGACCAAGATTGCATCCAACCCGATACTCGCGGCGCAGCTCTGATTGGGACATTGCTGCGCGCCGCTGCCAGCTGCCCCGTATCGGCGCTTTCCCCCGTCCCTGCTCTGACCCACCATGCGGCGGTCTCAGAAAGTGAACCGCCAAACCCAACCGCGACAGCCGAATCGCTTCGTCAAGCATGGCCCGTATCATTTCGCTGGCACTGCGGCCTCTTGATCAGCGGCGGAAACACATCTGGCGCATCGGGCTTGTAGTACTGAATCGACATCCGGTTTCCCTGCTGTCTTCTCACCATCCAGCATCCACACAGAGAGCACTGGAAGCGCGACAACGCACCGTCGGTGACATCGATTCCTTGAAAGCGCCAGTTGTGGTGCTTGCTCGTTTCTGGCTGCTCAAATCCGAGCTCCATCTGCCCGGTCGCAAACTGCACCTTGTCAGCAAGCGCGGGGTTCATGCTCCGCACCACTTCCAAAACCTGTGACTTGCTCATCGGCTTTCCTCCTCATCCAGAGACGGAATGAACCGCGCTTCTAAGAGCTTCTGAAGTTTGATCAGGCTCTCTTCATCCCCGATGCGTGCCAGCTCAGAGGCAGTCCACAAATGGCGATCGACCAGTGGACAGTTGTCAGCATGTCGGCCTCTGCGACTGCAACCGGGGCATCTTCTCTGCCGCGCAAACCGGCCTATCGCTGTCACATGCCCGGCAGGACAAATGAAGCCCATCATCTCTCCGCCTTCGGACATTACGCGGTCAAGCCACTTCCCGCATGGATGAGGTTTGCCGTTAATCAAATAGTGCTTTGTGCAGCGCATACCGTCGGAGAAAGTCATAAGTCCCCCCTGGTAGCTTCCCCAACTTCTACCGCTCGGCGGATGGCTGCTGCTGCCGGGTCGATGCAGTCCGCGCACAGACAGTCCTGACCATCCGCAATCAGCACGTCGCCACACTTCGTGCATCGTGGCCAAGCGCTCGTATCTGCTCCCGCCAGGCGCTTTCGCTCCGCTTCCTTGCGCAGTCCTTCCCAGATGAGAGTCAGCGTGAAAGCGCGCGGTCGATGCCGATTCTGTTCAACGTTCGCAATCGTCTTCACATCGAGCCCGGCCCGGCGGGCCAGCGCAGCCGCGCTAATGCGCAGCGTCTTTCTGATTCGGAGTAGTTCCGTTGCTTGTTGTAGATGCATGGTTCACCTCACGCAGCAGTGGACAGACCCCGTCAGCGCGCATCGGCTGGGATGTCCTCCGCACGTATCTGGATCGCTTTGGTTACAGCTTTCACAGACGCTGATCGGATAGGGTTGGGGATCTGTGTCGCAGTCACAACCAACACCCAGGAAGAGCAGCGCAATCAACGCAGCTACTCGCATGATTCGGATTCCTCCGCAGCGACTCCGGAAGAGGCATTCATAAGCGCTTCCCACGACGGAAAACCGTTCTTTTGAGCAATGACCCGGAGCGCTTCGTGGTGAGGTACTCCGCTGCGCTTCCCAAGCGCTTTCGCTTCGCGCTTGAGCTTGTCGATCACACGACTGATCTGCTTCGCTACGTACGACATTGTGAGCCCCTTCTGCGCGGTCCAGCTCCTCTAGCAGAAGCTCCCGCGCGGTCCCCCGGTACGTTCCCAAGTCCTGCCTGTTGTGGATTCGCAGGACTGCGTTGAAAAACTTTCGCCGCGATGACGGCCACGGCAGCCGGTGATCGATCTCTGCAATGACGAGATCTAGTTGGTAGAGCAAGAACCGACGGTTGAACTCCTCTGCAACCATCGCAGGCTCTCCTTTCAGGTCACTGATCGTCCACATGCCCAGCGGGCAGTGCAGCAGGTGTCGTGTGAATTGCTGCGAGTGGGCTCAGCAGTCGATTGACAAGAGCAGCGCCCACACCCTGAGCAACGCCCTGAACGGACTCACGAACCAGATCGACCACTCCAAACTTGCGGTGGAGTGCTTCGTACAGCTTCCGGGCCTCTGCTTCGCTCATCTCGATCGCGAAGTGATCATGCTGCCTTCGACCACTTCGCCCGAGCGTAGCTTGCGACTCCGAGTTCTCTGCACGGTCCGCAAGCAACGATAGTCCGATCAATCCTTGCGGACCGTGCGATACGCAGAAGTCCCGCACTGCGCGTGTCTGACGAGCGTTAAACCACTTTGAGCAGCGCATTTATCTGACTCCTACTTCTTGTCCGCTTGGCTTGGTTCGACAGCGCACGTCGCGCAAAAATGCGTAGCGCAGATCGATCGTCGTCTTGCTGTACGCGAGCTGCTCCGCGCTGGTGTAGTCCTGCGCTAATTGATCGAAGAGGAGCCGCTGACCCAGACGCGACCGAGCAGGAAACGCAGGAAAGACGCCCCAGCTCACGACATGCCCCGAAGACCCCTGAAACATGATCACGTACGCGCGCGCCATGATTCCCATCCTCTCTAGTTCGTGCGTTCCGGTTCCGAAACGATGTCCCCTGCGAGCATCTTGACCTCCGGACTCATTTCGACGCCGGAACCAAGAGCGGCTCTTGTGTGGCACGACTCACAAAGCACAGCCCAGTCGGCACCACTACCGAAGGGCGGCTGAGGATGCTTCCAAAAAAAGGCCCCCTTCACGACCTCACCTGCGCACGCAGCCAGGTGAGCGCACTCCTGAACCCGATCAAACTTTCGTGGCTGCATCGGATTCCTCGTCTTCAAAGAAAGACGGAACCGGGTCAGGCATACCCGCTGCGATCAGCGGCAACCGAATCAACAGCGACCACTCCTCAAACAGGGTCCAGCTGATTCGGGAAAGAGAAGAAACGCTACCGACAGCTCGACTGTCTACATTCGCAGCGTTCTGAAACAGGATCTTCGCTTGCTCTTGCAGCTCGATCTCGTCGCCTTTCAAGACTTCATTCCGCGCCGGATCGTAGTCAGGGCCTGAAACAAGCTTGATTGGTACGGTTCTTCGCTTCAGTGCTTTCGAGGCAAAAACCCCTGTCCCGACTGCGCACCATACGGTCTCGTTCCAGTAGCGTTTTCCGGTCTCTCGATCGAAAATCCGTTCCGTAACCGTTCTCTCGGAGACTGCCGCGCAGAGCGCACTCTCTCCGCTCAAAGGCTTGTACACGCCATCGATGATGCCCATGGGAATCCGCTCTTTGACGGCCTCCATAACCCCCTTGACGCCGATAGATTGTGAATACTTCACGTCGGGCATCTTTCGTCCCGATGCAAGCGCTCCGAGCTGCGCCGTGTAACGAGCCAGCGTTGTCTTTCCGGTTCCTGGATCACCCACGATCCAGAACAGCGGAACGGGGCCACGAATCTCCTTCCGAAACGCCACCGTGAGAAGCAGCGCAAGCCATGCGGACTTGTCCTTCTCCGTCGCAAACGAAAAGTGATCACCCAGGTACAGCAGCTCACGGACTGCCCTCTCTGCTGCGCGTACTCGGCTCATTCTCCACCGCCTTCCGTACTCTCGCGGTCCTTCGCTGCTGCGATGCCTTGCCGGACCTGGGGACCACCGCACGACGCCAGCATGACCAAGAGACAGATTCCTCGCGTCATCGTCCGCCCTCCCCCTGCTGCGCGTGCTGAAGCGCCGTTGCATCCACTTCAAAGCTCTTCTTCAGGATCTCTCCCCTGAGCGCGTACCAGCGCGCTTTGCAGTCATCCCCGAGCTTGGAGATCTGATTCCACTGCCGGACCATCCCCACGATCGGGCACAACTCCGCAGCGGCCTCATTCAGCAGGTTCTGCGCTCGCTCGATCTTTTGCAGGGCTCGCTGAATCCGCTCCGCTGCGAGCTTCTTCGCCAGCTCCTCACGCTCTGCGCCCGTCCTCCCGTCCGCTGCTCTGTCTGCTTCCGCTGATTTTCCCATCTCTGCTTCCTCCGTCGAGCTTGCTGCTTCTTGCGTTCGTGGTAGGTTCTCGGTGTGTTCTGACTTTTACGAGTTACTGAGTCAAAACCAGCCAACACAAACATTCATAGTGAAGCCCCCTTGATGCGTCAAGAGTTTTACGAGCAAAGATCGCTGACCGACGGAACTATTGTTTTGCAAGAGAAAACAGTAGAAGGCCGAGTGGTTCGCGGTCGGAAAAATCCCTACTGGTTCGACTTTGCAGATCGACTCAAGCGGTCTCGCGATGGCTGTGACCTATCCCAAAACGCGCTGGCTCTTTTGGTAGGCATCGACTCTTCACAGGTCTACGCTTTGGAAAATGGGTCAAGGCCAAAGATCTCGACGGTAGAAAAGCTGGCCGCAGCACTCTCTGTCCCGGCCTGCTACCTAGCGTTTGGGGAACGGGGGGAGCGTCCGTTTTCGTACCGCATCCCGCGCTGTGAGCAGCCGCTGCCGATCGGTGCGCCGAGCGCAAAGCCTGGTGATGATCTGCACCTTGGCTTTGCCGCACGTCTTACCCAGGCCCGCGAGCTGCGGGGACTGTCCCTCCGCGAGCTGTCCCGCTGCGCCGGTCTCAGCGTCACCGCTGTGAGCAACTACGAACGATCCATCAACCTGCCGCTCGTCGATGCGGTCGAGCAGCTCGCCGTGGCGCTCAGCGTGTCGCCGTGCTGGCTCGCCTACGGCACCGGGGACGCCCCCAGGCGGGATGCGTCGGAGGCAGAACCTCCGGCGGAAGCGTAGTCCGTTTCTGTCCATGCCGACGTAGCTATCGCGTCCATACCAGACACAGCCAGAGCCACCAGCGGAGACAAAACCGGCGACACATCAGCTCGCTATTCTGCCCACACAAGCCCCGCCCGTCGAGCACGCACCGCGCCAAGCGGAGACACAGCGGATACAAGCCCGCAAGACCAAAGATGCCAATCTGACCGTCGGGTCCGTTCACCAGAAAAGCCACCAAACCGCCAGCCTACCCCGACGCAGAACCGAAAAAGCTTTGCGGCAACCACTTGACAACCAGTGGTAAGCTTTGGGTTTTTTTGACCCGTTATGCCCTACTCATGCTAAGAAATGAGTACAGGAGATTGGGAATGAACGCCGTCCAACGTATGTCTTCCAGGCTGTTTCTCGGTTTCTCTGCCATCGCATCTGGATTTCGCATCATCGGCTTGGCTGGCAGAAGCAGCACCGACGAAAACAGAACAGACCTATCGAACGATCTAACGGACGACTGGCGCGCCTTGTGCTGCGACGGTTATACCGTTCAAATGGACTTTGCCGACGCATATCGACGTGCTAAGAGCATCGTTGATGGAAACCAAGTCCATAGCCAACCCGTCAAACAAGCCGGTTAAGGTAGAATCCAAGCCTGCCGAAGCCGAGCACGTCGTCGCACCGCCCCTGCCCGCTGCATCACATCCCGCTGATAGCAAGACAACCACTGTTTCCACCGCAAGCTTGTTTGTCGGCCCGTTGCCACCGCCGGATATGCTGGCAGCGTATGAACAAGCGGTGCCCGGCCTGGGGAAGCAACTCGTCACGCTTCTGCACACCCAAGCCCGACACAGAATGGATCTGGAAGCACAGCGACAGAAGGCCACGATCGAGCTAGAGAAATCGTCGCCAAACTATGCAATCGCTGTCGCTGCGATGTCTGTTCTATCCGTCACGCTGCTGGGGCTCTATGGGAATCCATGGGCTGCGAGCATCGTCGGAGGGCTTGAAGTGGTCAGCCTGGTAAGCCTATTTGTCTACGGCAAGCACAACCAGGGCAAAGGAAGCTGAGCTTTCAAATGTCGGCCAGCATCTACCCAGCGATGACAAATCCTACCGCCTCTCAAACAGAAGCTGACTGATCGGGGCTCTCTTGTCGTCGCCTGATGGCGCGTGTTCGACCATGTGCCATCCGAGATCTGCCATGGCCTGGGCCAGCTCGGGGATCGAGTAACGACGTGCTTTGATGAGAACAAAGCGTCGCGTCGCACCATCGCCGCTTAGGTATGCGCACTGCTCAATTTGGTAGCTGCCTGGAACGACACAGGCCGATCCAAGCTCGTTGCGCAGCTCGGCGCTTGCGGCTCCCCCCTGCCGGTATCTGCGGAGCGGACCCAAGATGAACTGTTCGATCTCGCGCTGTCGCAGGCTCTGCGCGCCAGGCTGAAGCCCCGGATCATTGCGTCGAATGGCATTCGCATCGCTGGCCGGTGCGTAGCCACGCTGCACGTCGATCAGAAACAAGTCTCCACGAGCAAACGGAGCAAGCGTGTCGGCGACCCAGCGCAGCTCGTTGTCCAAGTTTCCGAATGTGTAGCCGAGCATCGTGATCAGCCTGCGCCGATGGCTGTGCTCTGCGCGGTAGAGCAAGGCTCCGTAGCGCGGCAGATCATGGAAGTTTCCTTGCACCGCTGTCACGCTGACGTGCGGATGCATCTCCAACGACTCCGCCGCGTAGGCATACGCTTCGCTAAGCAGCGGCTGACTGATGTCGAGCAGGTACAAGCGAAGATCGACACCGCCGGACTCCTCTATCAAGCTGCGACACACCGCGACTTCACGACGAGCGCTTCCGCACCCAAGCGCAATCACATCCAGTGGAGCCGAATCCATGCTGCGCAGAATGCTGCGGACCATACGTGCGCTTCCGCTAGATGTGAAGCTTCCGCTGTAGTCACTGGTTCCGGTCAGCGCGCACCAAGCCGCCGCGCTTGCGTGGTCTAGGTACAGCATACTTTGCTCAACGCTTCCGCCTGCTGCATTCACCTTTGCGATCAGGTCGCCCAGCATCCGCAGCGCGCTAAATCCTGGTGCGATCCAGCAGTTTAGCACCGACGATGATCGTGCCTGCGCAGCATCATCAACAGCACCGCATTTGGACAGCCGACGGAGCAGATCTTCGCTTGGCTTTCTCTGTCCAAGCTCAATCGCCTTGATGGTCGATTCCGATGCACGCACAGCGCGAGCCAGTGCAGCTCGGGACAAGCCAAGCGCCTCGCGCCGCTCGCGCAGCATGCCCCCAAATTCATCACGGCAAGTCTCCGCTTGATCCATCCGCGCACTGTACCGCAGCGACGGTCAAACGAACATCAGGATTTTTTCGAAGGAGTCTGAGCGGAAGGACTACAGAACGAAGGCAGGGTGAGTCAGGCTTTGCTCAAGCGCATCAATGGCGTGAAACGCCTCTTCGATCTCCGCTTGCAGCTTGGTGACAAACTCATCTTTGGAGCCGCCGCCGAAGTGACGTTCAGTCGCTCGCTGAGCGATGTCCTCGATGATTCTGTTTTGCGTCGCTTCAAAGGCCCGGCGCGCAAAGAATACTTTCCGATGCGCACGGCCTTTCTCGACCTCCGCATCAAGGATCGTCTTGAACTCGGCCCGTTCCTCTTCGGTGGACTTGCCTGAGATCACCTTGTTCTGCAGCTCTTCGTATTTGGCGATCTCTGGCGGTACCGGCGGAGGATCGATGTGCGGTTGATGCGCTTCGCGAATACCGATAACAGCCTTCGCGATCCTTTCGCCCAGCTCGATCACGTCGCGCGGGCTTGGCTGATTCGCTTTGACCGCCGTCGCCATCAGATCAGCCCCAGCCATGGCGTGCTGTCCGCCATCAGCGCCGAGGCGCTCGGACGTGGTCAGCATGGATAGCGCTTTGTCAAAGATGACTTCCGAAATCGGCTTATCAGGACTTCCTTCCTCGCCAGCAGCGGATTCAGAAGTATCGAAGCGGGGGGCCGTAGGCTTTGGGATCTGTTTCATCGTGCTGTTCCTTCGTTGTTGGGTAGGTCGAATCAAGCACCAGACCCTGCGCGAATTGAAATCACCAGCCGCTCTGTGGAACGAGGATCACCGACTGCAAGTCTTCCACCAGTTGGACGCTATGGTTCGTGCGTTCGTTTCTTTTGTTTTGAGACGGACTTGGGACGTGCTGCGAGAGCATCAGGAGGAAACAGTGTCGGCTGCTTGAACGGCCAGCGTTCGATCTGCACGCTGCGGATGCCGCTTGCGTCACGCACAATGGCTTGGCCAGGTCGGGTGAGCTTGGCAACCAGGTTTGGGTTGATGCCCAGCTCTTTGGCGTTTCGCTGCACCTCTGCGGCGCTGTTTGCTCGCAGTGTAAAGATCGTTCCTGCGTTGGCTCTCAGCGCCGGGCCGAAGTCGTTGGCGAGCTGGGAAGCTAACGCCATGCCCATCCCGAACTTGCGGGCCTCGCGAAACAGCAGGTCGAGCACCTCCGACCCACCGAGCAGCGCCGCTTCGTCGCAAATGCCAAAGACGCGCAGCTGTCCACGCGTGGGCACTGGTCCGGCTGCTTTGATGGCTTCAAACAGCCACCGCAAGATCGTCTCTATCACCATCACTTGGGCGGGCCGTACGAGCTGCGTTAGGTCCAGCCGATGCGCTCCGGTCAGCAGCTCGCGCGGATCAAGCATGTTGCTGGCTTCAAAGACTGGCTCGCCAAAGACCACGTCCATGCTCGCGAGCAGACCAAAAAGCGAACTTCTATCAGCTGTGCTCTTGGCCTCTTGCAAGTCCACAAGGCGCTTGCGCAGCTCGGCCAGGTCGCAGCGATCCGAGCGGCACACCTCGCGCGCGGTTTCGGACAGCAAAAGCTGCTGCCGCGCTCCCAGCCCAGGGACAGCGGTTCTCATGGTCGATACAAACTCGCGCACTCGCTGCCCAATGTCTGCGGCGGGCTGATTCAGCGGATTGATGCCGAGCCGTGCGCCCAGCGGATGCGAGCGAAAACCCGGCAGCGCCAGATCTCCGTGAACGTCGAAAACGACAATAGGAATCGAGCCGCCGATCTGACCAGCAACGGAGCGAAGCAGCTCACTCTTACCGCTTCCCGAGCCACCTGTGATGAGTAGGAATGCGTTGGTCTGTTCGTCGCCTCGCCAGTCTACAGACGCGCCTTTGTCGTCCTGTCCCACATGCAAAGTCAGGGACTTTTGCATCGCCATTGCAGGAACCGGCGGCTCGCTGTGCTGGCAGCAAGTCTTGCTCGACTTGGCAAACACAGGAGGACCATCGAACAGCGGATGCTTCGATCGGACCACACTCACACGCGGACGGTCTGCAATCTCTGCCGCACAGACCGACGGATCGTCGGAATCCGCCGCACAAGCCACACGCGCCGTCGCTTTGGAACTGGTCCCTCTTAGCAGCAGCTCTTCCACGAGATCCCGAGTCTGCGCAGGCTTCTTTGGGGATCGCCCGAGCAGCTTGTAAAAGTCTGCTTCCACCTTGCGCCGCAGCGCATCCGTGACCTTCCGGCTCATGACGTCAGCACCAATCGCAAACGCTGAGGAAAAGACAGAACGTCTTCCCAATCCACACGATACAGCGTGACCATTCCACCAATCTTTCCACGCAATCCAGAATAACTTACAGCAATATCAAATGGCTCAATGCCATTTTTCATTTTCTTGTCACTGCCAGTAAAATTCCCACCTGTGTCATAAATTCTAAAAATGTCGTCTGGATATTCAGCAAAGTACACTCTTGGTCCATATCCTATTTTAATAACCTTTCCTTCCAAATTTACATCAGCAGCTACCGTGGCAAATGGGTATTTCTCCCGATCGCTTCGATGCTGGTCAAGCGTAATGACCGGCAGATACTTACTCCGCGATGTCGCTCCGCCCTCACGCCTTTTTTCTTTTGCAGATGCCGAAGAAGGCAGGTCTGGATAGTATTCAGTCAGCTTGGCTTTTCGCCAACCGCTTAGATCCGGTTCGTTGTTTTTCATTGGCTTTGCCTCAGCACTGCGACTACGAAATAAAATAGCAGCCGCAGATGCTGCGCTGGCTATTGCCAAGAATAGTCCGTATCTGCTGCTTCGACGGCGAGCCATGTTAGCGCTTCCTGCACAATACACCAATTCCAGGATTGCTATTTGCATCATTCAGCGTGCCAGGAATGTCGCTATTGATGCAATCAATTGGCGTAGGCTGATAGCACGAAACAACTTGTGACAGCACCCCACAATACTTTGCGCATTCCAAGTAGCCGGTAAATCTCAACCCACCGCATCCCAGTCGAAAGCGAAACGTGACGGGCGAAGGAGTCACGCAGCTTAGCGTATCTAGGAACATCGCATTACACTGCACAGGATTGGTCACATTCATTCCCGAGTGGTAAATCAGCGACTTTGACAGATAGAACCTTGTCTTGATTTGCTGACAAGAGTCAAGCTCTTGCGCAGTTAGGCTATAATCTGCGATTTCGTATCCCTGCGCGCACAGGCTTGATGCTTGATATCTCGCAAACGGGCCATCACAGCCATACAGACCAGGTCCGATCTGTACGCCTTTTCCAGCGCAGCCAAAAGGCTCTGGCGTCGCCAAATCAATAGCCACTCCGAGATCGGGGGAAGCTACCGGGCCCGGTCCATTGCAGACATTCCCAGGCTTGTGGCAACACCGCTTGGCCACATCACAAACTTGACCAGCAGGGCATGCGTCCGCGCTGTCCTCCCTACACAGATATCCTTCTGACGGTTCGATCACAAAACAGCCGGACAGCAGCAGCAGTACAGAGACAGCGCGACGCATGTTTATTTGGTTCCTTCGACCTAGGTCTCGCGGATGAACTTGCCTTCGTTCAGATAGACCGTCAGACCGGTTCCTCCGAACTGCCCAGTCAGCGCGATCGTTTGATCCACGCTGTGATCAAGGGCAACCTCAGCGAGGCTCCGTCCTCCCCAGCCACCAGCCACGGTGTCAGACCCACACACCGCGTGACCGGAGACCGCAAAGCGGTTTCCGCCCGAGCTGTCATTGGCCCGGCGAGTGATACGCACTTGCACATCGACCGACGATGCGCTGTTGAGACCCATCGCATTGGGATTGATCGTTCCGTACGATTCCCAGATCAACTGCCCAGACTCATTCCCAATGCGGACCTGCGGACGGAAGTCCACATTCGGTGCACCTGACGAGAGCCGAGGTGAGAAGTACAGGATCGCCGTGTCACCGACCGCAAGGTAGTTCGCAGGCAGCACGAAGCTGGTGAACGTACCCGTCACGGTTAGCGACGGAGTGTCCGTCATGATCCGCCACAGCACTCGACTTCCGCGACTGCTGCCCGAACCGTAGAACCGCAGCCAGGCATCGCGGGCCTGTTCGAGCGTGATTCCTTCCGCTTCAAGCTGCGCGATGGCTTCCATCAGGCCGCGATGGTGACGGAACACATGAGCCAGCTTCTTGGTGGTCGGGACACCCTCGAACGTCGCTCCCAGATCCGCAGCTCGCAGCTCGCTGAAGTTCTGCACCAGCCCGTGAAGGAAGTTTTCCCCGTCTTGCGCTTGGCTTGGATGAACCAGACGCCCAAAGGAATCGTACAGATTGACAACCGGCGGATACTCCGTCGGAACGGTTGCCATGTCCTCGGTCATGTACGGACGCTCAATCACCGATGGCGTCGTTGCCGTCGCCGATGGAGATTCCTGCGCGGCTTGGGCTGGATACGAAAGACCGAGCAGGTAGTCACGGACCTTCGGATCTTGCAGTCGGATCTTATCGCCACTCGAGCTCCAGTCCTCTGCCATCCGCAATGCTTCGTCCGCCTTGTCTTCCGCCCGCATGGACCGGCGACGGTTCTTCCGCTCATCTTCCAGAAAAGCGGCTCCGCCAACCAGCAGCGCCGTCATGTTCAACATGCCCAAAGTTCGGCTCATAGCTATTCCTTCTTTGCTTTGCCTTTGTGTGATGAAACCAGCGCCCCCCCTGTGCTGGCACTACTTCGGAACCGTGCTGACCCCCAGGTCTTCCAGGTCTTCGTCGCGATCATAGTCCCGACGACGCGAGCGACCATCCGAGAGCAGCCGACTCCCTGCCCAGATTCCGACACCGCCGAGCAGGAACTGCTCAGTGCTCACTCCGGATCCAACCCCGTTCTGGTTTGACAGCAGCGCTTTGGCTGCCGCTCCACCCGAGTTGATCAGGATCGCCATGTCTTCGCTGCGGTTGATCAGGTCTTGCGCGCGGTCGAGCTTCTCTTGCGCAGCGCACTGCTCGATGAACGCATCTCCCAGTGCCTGTCCGTTTGGCAGCTTGCGCAGCTCGGTCAGCAGCTTCTGGTTGGCCTTCGCCAGCTTGCTCCGCGCATACGCTTCGTCATCGCGGTAGCGCTCATTCTGGTAGACCGAGAGCATCCCAGACAGCGCTGTGGCTCCCTCGGCAAACTGCTGGACATTGATGCCCCCACTGCCTCCACCATCACTGGTGCGCATGTACTCATACACTTCAGCTTGGCTGAGGTCTTGGAACGTTCCGTCGGTCAGCTCAACCTGCACTCGGCGGATTTCACCAGGTGAAAACTTTCGTGCCATCGTTCATTGCTCCTTCGCGGTTCAAAAGGCGTCGCCGTCAGGGTCGATGCCAAGATCAAGTAGTTCTCGACGGGATAGGAATCTGATTCCTTTCCGTCCCTGTCCGGTGGTCTTGGTGACAAACCACGCCGGCAGTCCGTAGTCGCGCGGATTCAGCGAAAAGGGCGGCTGCGACTGACGCCCAAGTAGCGCCAGATACTTAGCCACCGGCCCCCTGGTCCCAGAGAGCCGATATCCCTGTCGCTCTTCCCCCGGTGCGTCTCCCAGCACCTCAAATCGTGTCGCCGCTACCCACAGCGCGCGCAGGGCCGGACTCTTCAAAACAGCGTCTGTGTACTTCGACACAGACAGAAAGGCATCCAGCGTCACCAATCGCCCAGCAAAGTACGCCGCTACTTCATAGATCGGCGCTCCCTTGTACTCGAGCGGCACGTCGCTGGATGGCGCAGGAACCACAATGACCGGGCCGCTTCCATCGTAGTCCTTGGCCACTCTTGCTTCCGTCGTGATGACATACCGAGCGGAATACCTTCCCTCTTGTCCGTCATACGTACCTGCGGTGATCCAGTCGTACTGCTCTTTGGACGCGTTCGCCGGAGGTGCAGATGGACGCTTCTTGTTCCGAATGTCAACGCCTCGGGCGTATCCATCCAGATACCAAGCTCTCTGCTGATCGGTAAGAGCAGTGGCCGTCACCAGGTTCCATGGCACCAGCGGAAACCCTTGCTTCTGATCAGAGAATCCGCGTTCGTAGAAAAACGGATAAGGATTGTCGGTCGAGTGCTCCGCAGGCTGTCCAGACGCCACTTTGAGTGCATCCAGTGCGCCTTGCGTATAAGCGACCTCTTCACGCGTACCGATGAAGGACATTACACACCACTCCTTCGTCGATTCTTTTTGCCAGCGACAGCCACAGCAGCGACCAGCAGCAGCGTGCCAAGTCCAGCGGCCACGTAAACGCCTGCGCTACTGTTTTCCACTGCGACAGGAGGCGACTTACTTGGCGCGGTTGGCGAGCTGCCCCGCTTGCCTGCCTCCGACTCTTTGGAGTCACTTGGAACCGACTCGCGCGGAGTGGACGCAGACTTGTGGGCGTCGCTGGCCGCAGACACAACCTTTGCCGTTGCCGACACCACGTCAGACAGACCTTTGGTCAAGGCCCCTACATCAAACGTAGTGCTATCCAGCGTCTGTTTTCCCGTCGCTGCGTCAAAGTCCGTATGCTTCGCGCTGGGGCCAGTGCCGTACTCGTCAGCACTGGTCGGAAACTCCAAGTCTTCACCCTCAAACTGCGGGTAGGAATCGACATCGTCTCTGCCAATTACAGCGGCATCACGATCTTGTAGCGCGTCGCTCATTACCGTCTCCGTTTCCGACCAAGGACCATGACCAGAGCCAGCACGGTCACTGTCCCCGCGCCAATTACAGGCCAGGTCCAATCGCTGCCCGGTGATACAGGTCGCTCCGCCCGCGCTGTCTGCTTTCCTGCCCGGTCCAGCTTTCCTGCCTCATACCAAGCCTTCTCAATCGCCGAGGCAAAAGCCGTTCGTTCGCTTCCATCGAATCCGTCGCGATAGGCACGCCTATCTTGTTCGGACTCCGGCTTTACGCGGTTATCCCCTGGTCGATTGATCGCATCCCAAGTCGGACTGCTCGGCTGTTTGGGAGAAACCTTGGACGGAGCTGGCTTCGGCGGTGACTGGCTTGGCGATGGCGATGGCGATGGCGATGCATCACTGCCCGGCAACGTCACGCGCGATGGCCTCTTATCCTTCGCATCCAGATAGCCAAACTTGGCAGCAACTCCCAAATCTTCCCCAGATGCCGACTGATACGCTTCGGGAAGTTCCTTTCCTTCCCTCCCGTAGAGGTATCCGATCAGGTAGTAGCGTCGCTGATCGTCATTCGATAGGTCGATCATGCCCGCCCCTTTCGAGCTGCTTTGCGAGAAAGCAGCACGGAAAGAAGCAGCATCACACCTGCTGCGGGAATCGCCACCTTGAGCACGGTCCCAACTGCGCTGCCCACCGCAGGCGCTGCCGCAACAGCCCCTGCGCCTGCCAGGGCCGTCTTGGCCACACCCGGAATCTTGGATGCTCCGCGCTCAATCTTGGCCCCTTTGAGCGCACCTTTGGCGGCGCTGGCGATCTTACGAACCCCCTTGAATAGGGGATTTGCTACCGCCGCAGCGATGGCATCTACTCCAACTGCGACAATCGCCTTGCTCAGCCGAGCCGCTGCTTTGTCCAGCAGCGCATCATCGGTTGCATCGCTTGCTTCAATCGCAGCACCAATCATCTCGATCCCGTCTTGACCAAGCGATAGCGCTCCGTATGCGGCCAGCACCGTGTCGGCAACTGCACCGACAGGGGTAAGCTGTAGACCTCCCCAAATACCCAAAACAACAGCCAAGCCCAAGATATTCTCTGGGTCGGACAGCTCTTTGAGCTTTGCGCGCGCGTCAGCGGGCATCTTCTCAAGCGCCCGTGATAGCGCTTCCTCGATTCTTTCGAGACGGTTTTCGGGGAAGCTAGCCACCTGCTTGGCTCCTTAGCTCGGCAGCTTGAGTTGGTTGACCAGAATCCGATTGAGCCCAAACATCGCCGTCACAAGCGATGCAGTCCCAGCCATCCTTCGCACCGTCGAGTCTTCAGGACTTCCAGAGATCGCGACATTGGCCGCCAGACCAACACCACCAACGGCCAGCGATAGCACGCCCTTCCACACGTCCTTGTGCTTCCCAAACGTGTTCACGGTGCCGTCTGTGGCTGGCTGTCCAAGCTTGTCCACAAGCACACGGACTCCCATCTCTGCGCCCCAACCGATCACACCGCCGCCCACCTTTTCGCCGATGTTGATCGCGGGATCTTTGAGGTGTCCGAGCTTCTCGTTCACAAGTTGCGTGGCCTGCCGCGCGGCCCTGCGAGCCATGGCAACGGCTGCATCGCGCTGCTTGGGCGACATGTCCTCAATCGTTTTGACGAGTGCTTGCTCTTTCATTTGCGGAGGTGTCCTTGAGGTTCTTTCTCTGTGTCCAGACTCTTCCCAGCCTGGCCATCGCTCAAGCACCCGCCGCATCATGGAAGGCATCTATCCCGTCGCTGTGCCTGCCGCTGCCTGGGCTCTCCTTTTTCTGTCCTGATAGCGGCGCTTCTTTCCCTCGCATCGCTTTGCAGCAGCGATGCAGTAGCGCAGCAGCTCTGTCTGCGTTCTCAGGCTCCGACGCTTGCCCAGCTCCTCCAAAAATTTCATATCCGACTCAGTGAGCCGGACTCGGACTTCACTTCGCTTGAGCACGTTTCACTCCTTCCGAAATCGCGCCGCGCAGCCAGCCTTCACTCTCTGACACCACGGTCTTTCCGACCGCGCGCAGACACTGTCCAAACCAGCCGTCTCCCCCCATCTTGCCGATCCGCTCGTTCACCATGCGAGCACCGGCATCCACGGCATCGTTTAGAACTGGGCTCATCTTGGCGGCCAGGTTGACCACAAACTGATCGGACACCACAGATACGCTCGGCTCATCTCCCTTGGTTAGGGTTCGATAGGCACGCTGTAGCTCCTGCCACTCTGCTTCCTTACCCTTCACACGGTCTGGATGCAGGTCAAACGCCCTCGTTTTGTAGGCAGTCCTGATTTGCGCTGGCGTTGCATCAGCAGCCACTCCCAGCACTTCATGCGGGCGGCGCATACTTCCTCCCGACCAGCTCGACGCACTGTTCCAGCGTCAGATCTTTCACTTCCCTGCCGCCTAGCTCTTCTGGTGTCATTTTCTCCAGACATTCGAGCATCGTCTGCACGGGGATCTCCGCCAACGTGGTCGGATTGGCCTCGCTTGAGGGTTCTGAGCCATCCTTGCTTGAACCCGCCTGCTCTGAATGGCTCTGCTCTGCAAGGTCGCCCAGCATCTTTGCCACTGGTCCCAAGATGCGCGGGTCTTTTGTAACGATCGACTCGGCGGTGTTGAGGATTTGACGGAACCCCATGTACGCCAGCTCGCCGCCGGTCTTCGCAGGCTTCACCGGAGCCCGAAGCATCGCGAAGATCTTCGACTTATCTTCCAGCGCTCCAGCCGCGCCCTTGTACCCATGCTCTTCGATTGCAGCGTAAGTGGTCATCACTGCTTCGTGATCTTCCCGACGCTTGGACCAAATTTTTTCCGTCAGCTCTTCGTGCAGTCTGGCTTGTTCGACGATCTGTTTCGCTTGCTCTTTGGCAGGTTCCACAATCTGTCTTGCGTGGTCCTTGGCCATCGCGACGATCTCTTCTGCCTTCTTCCGCGCGTCTTCAACCATGGCATTCGCAAAGGAGCGCGCTTGGCTGATCAAAGCAGCAGCCTGTTCTTGGGCAAAGCCCAGAAAGATCTCTGCCTGAGCTGTCGGACTTTTCTCCGCTGCTGCGTGGCGCATGGCGAAGTCCTCTGCGCTCTCACGCTTTGGCTCTGTTGCCCCACCTTCTGGCTCGATGCCACCCATCACTGGGACGTGAATGATTGTTCCGCGATCACTGGTCATGACTCCTTTTTGGAGCGGACAGAACCAAAGCAAAAGAGGGAAAATTTCCAAAACCAGGGAAAATCAAGAGCGTCGCCTTGAAGCGTCCGCAGTGTTTGTCCACTTTGGTGATGCTGCTGCGCGGAACCGATGTTGAAGCGGTCACGGTCATTCCATCTTCTTGGCCGTCTACGCTCGGAAAACACGCAGCGTCCAATCATCAGGAGTGTTCAATCGGATGGCTTCACAAGAGCAAAGAAACTGCCAGCATTGCGGTAGACGCTTTGAACCAAAGCGCAAAGATCAGGTATTTCACTCGCGAGAGTGTCAACGTGCCGAAGTGATCAAGCGCTACCACCTGTCCAAGTTTCAGTCAGGAAAGGACAGGCGGATTCGCTACAGCGTGGCGCAGCTACGCCAGCAGCTATCCGATCAGGGACTTCAGCGCTCAGAAGGGCTGGATGCGCTCGCGGCCTACGTGGAGTGCGATCAGCAGCTCGCGCTGTGGTCGCGCCTAAAGCAGGAACGCTATCAAGCCCTGATGAAGTGCGGTGGGTTGAGCGCTGGTCGCTGTGTGGTGCTACGTGATGGCGAGCCGCCCCCCGCACTGCACCATCACAGCTCGCTGTTTGGTGTGAGCTCAACCGACGGTCTGCTGGCCGTTCTGGCTTTTGCTACAGAGCCCCAGCCGGAGCTAAAGTCCTGCTGATGGATTGCCTGGATCGCCCTGAATGGGCATTAAGTAAGATCCCAAACGGGGAATGCTTCCGTTTCTTGAAATGAGCGGTGCAAGTTCAGCTGGAACTCGGCATACGCCAAGCGCCTTTCTCGTCGCCTCAAGCGACCCCGCCCATTCTTTCCATAACTCACCGTAGACATACATCGCGATTTCCTTGGCGTCATCAGGCAGCCTTGCGCCTTCAGGATAAAGCCATTTTTCCAGGGGTAAGGTGCCTACGGTTCCTGCAACAGCTTCAATCCCTGGATACTGAGCAAGTACTAAGGCGCTGGAGGGAGGCACCGGTTCAAAGGGAAGCGGCCAGAGACCCTGTTCAATCAGGTAGTTGCAAACGACAGCTGGTGGCACAACGTCATCAATCGTGTTGATGATTCGTTCCCACTCGACCGTGCCGCGATACAGCGTCAATACCTGACGGTAGTATTTACGCCAAGATTCGCGATTGTTGTCGGTGGGATATTGAGGCTTTGCGCCTTCGATGGTGAAGCTTCCAAGAGCGCGCTTACCGCCTGCGAGAAAGAATAAAAGCCGTTTGCGCGTCAGAGGAGGTAGCCGTTCAAATCCCCCGGTGCTTTTTGGAAAAATTTCACCGATTGCTCGGGTGAGCAGATCAAAAGCCGTGAAGATTGCTGTCCCTGCACCTGGCGCAACAGCGTTGATGATCTGAACCTCAGCCTGCCAAATTTTTTGCACAAGCTGATTTCCCTCGCTTCTTGCCAGCCTCGCTCTAGCAGCCTTTACCTTGTTCACAATGTCGCCCGGGTTGTATTTGTCCTCAGACTGCTCCAGCAAAATGCTAGCCGTTGTGTAAGACAGAAAAAGTGGGCCTTCCGCTTCCTGGTTCGCGTCGGTTGATGCTGGTTCAGATGATTGTTGTTCAGCATCACTAGATCGAACTGGCTGCTTGGGTGCTGATCTTCCAGCTGCAAGTGCAGCTCCTCCAAACAGCGCGAAGGCTGACGCGCCGAGCAGCCAAGCCCATCCGCTACGCTTTGCCACTGTCATCCCCTCCTAGCCCGCATGGGGCTTTGATGCACTGGATCTCTGGCTGCTTCTTCTTGCGGGTTGCAAGCACCAGCAGCGGAAGGACCGCCATCGACGCGAGCACCCATCCCAGACGCTTCATCGCTTCACCTGCTCGATGCCCGTAAGCTCTGCGGCCTGCACCGAGTACCAAGCCAGCCGCTCCAGCTCATCGACCGTTTTTTTGGTTACACCCTCCGCTGCGCTCGCCGTCACGATGAACGATCCATCTTGAGCGCGAACGCCGTAGACAGTCGCTCCCGTCAAAAGCACACCGCTGGGATTTGTCCGAATGTCTACAGCCAACTTGGCTGAGATCGGATTTTTCCAAGCCTCTGGCGACGGAGGCAGCACCTGATAGCGCCCTGTATCACTGCGAGCGGCCCACCATACGAACAAACCTGAACCAGCAAGAAAACCAAGCCAGGGAAGAATCGCAGACTTTTTGCTTTGCATATCAACCGGCTAGCACGGGCTTTGTAAACGCTCTATGCACTGCCGCACGTCGATTTCTCTCACCGTCGGGACCGACTATTTTTTGGTCACCTAAAGAATGCCCAAAATTGCCGATGCAACGTCGGGCTAGTGTGTAGCTTCCCAGTGAACTGGACATGACCTGGACATAAACTGGACATAGAAAACGCATGTCCAGTTAGAGTTTCTCGACGCTGAAGAACTAATAACTGGACATACTGGACATCATTTCAAAACGTCTGTTTCCGTAAGATCTGAAAGCGCCTGAAAATCCGCGTGTCGCTGGTTCGATTCCGGCTCCGAGCACAAAGCAAAGCCTCTCATCCCTCGTGGATGGGGGGCTTTTTCATTTG
>WBZP01001764.1_pt2 | contig 23431 bp, 24 predicted proteins | sample 5204301 | NCBI WGS metagenome assembly WBZP01 (sample SAMN12412401, study PRJNA552823) | activated sludge metagenome | isolation source: activated sludge from nitrification reactor of wastewater treatment plant... | place: USA: Pennsylvania | collected 2017 | reverse complement strand
AACTCCTGATCTGTGGACTGCCCGCCTTGGCAGAGGCCGATCTGGCTGCCTTCGGCAAGACCATCACCGATCTGCAAAATGCCATTGGCGACTATTTTGCGCCCGCCCAGGGCGGCCGCTACACCAGTCCGCGTGTCGCCGCGGCGCTCGACGCGCTGTCGCTCGGCCACGTGGCGTGCGTCGGCCAAAGTTCGTGGGGGCCAACCGGTTTCGCGATCCTGCCGAACGAAGCCGATGCGCTGCGCTGGCGCGAACGGCTGGCCGCAGCGTTTCCGTCGCTCGACCTGATGATTTGCTGCGCTCGTAATCGGGGCGGGGAAACGACCGTCATCGCGCAGCCCGGTTCGCTGCAGGCCGCGAGCGGCGTTTCCGATGGCCACGGGCCAACCCACTGATCCAAATCCTCCCCAACCCTACTTCACGACACGGCTCCAAAATGACCAAGCCCTATATCCTCCATATGTTCTCTCCGGGGCGCAATCTGAGCCCGTTCGATGTCAATATGGCTGCCGACGCCGGGTACCAGATCATCGTCCCTTATACCGATGTCACGCTCGATCAAGTCGGGCCTCTGACGCAGGACACGATCTTTTCGCGCGGCCCGAACGGCGTCAAACGCACAGGAATCTTCATCGGCGGGCGCGAAATCGGCATGGCTGCCGACATGCTCGATATCGCCCGAGGCGCGATGGTGCCACCGTTTGAAGTCTCGGTATTCTCCGATCCCAGCGGCGCATTCACTACTGCCGCCGCGATGGTTGCGTGCGTCGAGCGCCAACTGCGCAATACCCACGGCACCGATCTGAAGGGCAAGAATGTACTGGTACTCGGCGGCACCGGACCGGTCGGTGCGGCAGCGGCAGTTCTATCGTCCAGCGCCGGGGCCAATGTACAGATTTCGAGTCATACCAGCGCCAGCCGCGCCCGCATGACCTCTGAAGTCGTCAATGCCCGTTACGGTGCGAGCACCAAGCCAGTCGAAGCCGGCACCGACGAGCAGAAGGCCGATCTACTCAGCCAGGCACATGTGGTTTTGGCTACCGCAAAGGCGGGCGTGCGTGTGTTGTCAGCGGCGCAGCTAGGCGGTGCGAAGAGCCTCCTGGTCGTCGCAGACGTCAATGCGGTACCACCGGCCGGCATCGAGGGATTGGGAGTCATGGACGACGGCGGGGTCATCGGGGCCGCTTCCGGCAAGGCAGTCGGTGTCGGCGCCCTGGCCATCGGCAACATCAAGTATCAGGTACAGCGCGGCCTGTTCGAAGCCATGCTGGAAACGGACAAACCGATCTATCTCGATTTCCGCGATGCGTTTGCCGCGGCCCGTTCATTGACAAGCTGAGATGCGGCACATGCTGATCGTGGCCACCAGCGGACGCGCGCTGGCGCAATGCGCGGCACGTTCGGGCTTCACCAGCGTGGTTCTCGACTGCTTTGCCGATGTCGACACGCGGGCGACCGGCAAAACGGTACGCCGTGTCGCCGACAGTTCCGGTATCCGGTTCGACGCCGAGCGCTTGCTGAGCACTGCCAAGCAGTTCGCTCCGCCCGCCAAAACCGACGCGATGATCTACGGTGCGGGTTTCGAGAGCGACCCGGCGCTGCTCGAAAGCTTCGCGCAACGCTACCGCGTGTGCGGCAACCCGCCGGATATCATCCGACAGGTCAAGCATCCCGAGACGTTTCACCGGTTGCTCGACTTGGCGGGTCTGCCCTACCCCGAAACCAGGCTCGTCCCGCCCGAGAACCCTGACGGATGGCTGGTCAAGCGGATCGGTGGTGCAGGCGGTCAGGATGTCCAGCCATGCGGAGCGCGACCATTCGAGACGGACTGCGATTACGTCCAGCGGGCGATTCCCGGTACCGTATGCTCGGCACTTTTCCTCGCCGACAAGCGACGTGCCCGAATCGTTGGCTTCAGCGAAGCGCTGCCAACCGGAAACGGTGCAGGATTGCCGTACGCCTATGGCGGTGCTGTCAGCCAGGCGGCTGTGTCGCCCGGCATCCGCGTTGAACTGTCATCCAAACTCGATAAACTGGTTGCACTGGCAGGGCTCGTCGGCCTCAACGGGATCGATTTCGTTGTCGATCGCGATTCCTTTTGGGTATTGGAATTGAACCCGCGACCCACCGCCACTCTGGAGTTGTATGACCCCGAGTTTGCCGAGGGATTGCTGCGGGCGCATGTTTCCGTTTGCCTTTGCGAGCCGATCAAACTGGAGCAGCATTGGGGTCCGGTGCGCGGTCACACGATCGTCTTTGCACGTTCCAAGGTCAGCGTGCCGCCCGACTGGCAGCCTGAAAGCTGGTGTTCCGACATTCCCTGCCCCGATGTCCTGATTTCCGCCGGCATGCCGATCTGCTCGGTTCGCGCTGCCGGAAAGTCCCGGGCCGATGTACTCGCCAGGCTTTCCGAGTACCGGGCAGCAGCCTTGGCGTCCCATGTCGAGGCAATTGCATGACCGACCCGAGAGCCCCGACCCGATTGCTGGCGGGCAGGCAGGCCAGCATCAATGCCCTTACCATGCCATTGGTCGACAGGATGCTGCACGACCACGAAGCGCTCCGGATACACGTTGAGACACTTCCGGACGGAACCCGCATCATTGACGCCGGCATCGCCTGTCCTGGCGGACTCGAAGCCGGCCGCCGGGTTGCCGAGATATGCATGGGCGGACTTGGCGAAGTGCAATTGCTAGCCACCGCGGGTCACTGGCCGATTCAGGTATCGATCGGCGCGCGCCATCCGGTGCTCGCCTGCCTCGGCAGCCAGTATGCCGGATGGAGCCTTTCCCATGGGGAGGGCAAAGGCGCCTTTCACGCACTGGGGTCCGGTCCGGGCCGCGCGCTGGCGCGCAAAGAACCGCTGTTCGGCGAACTCGGCTACGAGGACCATGGCGATTCGACCTGCCTGGTGTTGGAGGTCGACCGTGTGCCGCCGCAGGAGATCATCGACAAGGTATCGCGCGATTGCCGCGTGGCGCCCGACCGACTGACATTCATTCTGACGCCGACCCGCAGCATCGCCGGATGCGTGCAGGTCGTCGCACGCGTGCTCGAGGTTGCCCTGCACAAGGCCCACGCGCTGCATTTCCCGCTGGAACGTATTGTCGATGGCGCGGGCTGCGCCCCGGTTCCGCCACCTGCTCCGGATTTCGTGCAGGCGATGGGCAGGACCAACGACGCGATTCTGTTCGGCGCCTCGGTCCAGCTTTACGTTTGCGGCAATGACGACGCTGCGATGAATCTTGCCAAGGATCTGCCCAGCACGGCTTCGCGTGACTATGGCCGTCCATTCGCCGAGATCTTCGAAAACGTGAAATACGACTTCTACAAGATCGACCCGCAACTCTTCGCACCGGCCGCGGTGGTGGTGACCAACATCGATAGCGGAAACACCTTCCGCGGCGGGCGCCTGAATCCGCAATTGCTGGCAGCATCGTTCGGAGAAGCGCAGTGACTCTTCGCGTAGCCATCGTTACCGACGATCCGGGCTGGCACGGTGCGCGTCTGCGCCGCGCCTTGACGGCGCGCGGAATCGACGCGCGTTACGCAAGCCTCACTCAGTGCCGTCTCGATATCACCAGCGGAACACTGCCGGTCCGGGTACCGGGTTTCGAGACGGCGCTGCCCGAGGCCGTATTCGTCAGAGGAGTACCCGGCGGCACGCTGGAACAGGTGATCGTGCGTCTCGATGTCCTGCATGCGCTGCGCGAACTCGGGGTGCCGGTCTACAACGATGCGCGCGCCATCGAACGCAGCGTTGACAAGGCAATGACGAGTCTTCTCCTGCGCCTTCGCGGCCTGCCGACACCGCCGACCTGGGTGACGGAGAACATCGCCGATGCCCGCGCAATCATCCTGCGCGAAACGGCTGCCGGCCATCAGATCGTCTCCAAACCGTTGTTCGGCTCCCAGGGAAACGGGCTGCTCAGGATAGACCGCGGGGGCGACGTGCCGTCCGCCGATACGGTCAAAGGGGTGTGGTATCTGCAGCGCTACGTCGGCGCGCCCGACAACGGCGCGCACTGGCAGGACTGGCGCGTACTGGTAGTCGGAGGGCGGGCGGTCGCCGCGATGAAACGCCACGGCAGGAGTTGGATAAACAACGTCGCTCAGGGTGCTCGCTGCGAGGGCGCGGAACTTGACGAACCGCTGGCTCGGCTGGCAATAGACGCCGCACGCGCCGTGGACATGGATTACGCCGGCGTCGACATCATCCGCGACGACGCGAACAGGCTGCAGGTTCTCGAGGTCAACAGCATTCCGGCCTGGAAAGGTCTGCAGGCTGTGTGCACGACCGATATCGCGCAGGCAATGGTAGACGATCTGCTTGACCGCCGCATGCGGTCCGGCAGATCACTGGAGGCGGTATGCTGAATTCCCCTCCAATCGCAACGCGTGCGCAGACGCCTGACCCGGAATGGCGCGCCGAACTGGCAAAGAGTCTGAGACATGCTTGCGAGATTGACGTCTTGTCGATGAAACCCGGCAACGTCAGCATAGCCAGCCCCGGGCACGGCATGTCCGCCGACGACTTCCTTGCTTCGGCAGCGGCGATACTCGATCCGATGACACGGCCGGATTTGACCGTCGGTGAACGCATTCTGGCTTCGATTGTTGCGGCGCGATCGGTTGTCCAATGCAATACCAACCTCGGGATCGTTCTGCTTTGTGCGCCGCTCACTCAGGCGGCGCTGGATACTGGAGACGGTCAGACATTTCGTCAGGCAGTTGAAAGTTGCCTTGCACGTCTTACCGAGGACGACGCGGTCAATGCCTACGCCGCAATACGGCTGGCGCAACCGGCCGGGCTCGGCAGGCGCGCCACGCACGATGTGGCCGACACGCCGGCGATCTCGCTGCGCGAGGCGATGATCGAAGCACGCGACGAGGATTCCATTGCCTGCCAGTATGCGAACGGTTTTGCCGAGATCTTCGGCTGCCTGCCGATCATCGGCCAGCTTCGACGCCGCTGGAACGACGATCGTTGGGTCGCCACTGCAGTTTTTCTCGACTTGCTTGCGCGTAATCCCGACAGTCATGTCCGTCGCAAATTCGGTCTGGAAACTGCCCTGCGCGTCAGTCACCAAGCCTTGCCCCTTTCGCAGGCAGCGCTGCAATCTGCGGAACCTGACGAACTGGTGCCGCATTTGCGCAGGTGGGATGAACAACTCAAGTTGGCCGGTATCAACCCCGGCACCACCGCCGATCTGACGGTCGCGGCGATTTACGCGAGCGGCATCATGTCGATGTTCGATCTGAATTTGACTGCCAGCGCGGCAAGCTCGCGCCCGCTGGCTAATCAACCGTGGGAGCAGTCCCGCATTCTTGCAAACTAACCGCAATGAGGAGAGAGCAATATGGCAAAAGTAAATGGCCTGTGTGTCGGCGAGTCGCTGGTCGGCGATGGTAACGAAGTCGCGCACATCGATCTGATCATGGGACCGCGCGGCAGTGCCGCCGAAACGGCGTTCGCCAACTGCCTGGTCAACAACAAGGACGGCTTCACTTCACTGCTCGCCGTCGTCGCACCAAACCTGCTGTGCAAGCCAGCAACCGTGATGTTCAACAAGGTTACGATCAAGGGCGCCAAGCAGGCGGTACAAATGTTCGGCCCGGCCCAGCGTGGTGTCGCAATGGCGGTGGCCGATTCGGTTGCAGATGGCACGATTCCCGCCGACGAAGCCGACAATCTGTTCATTTGCGTCGGAGTGTTCATCCACTGGATGGCCGAAGACGACAAGAAAATCCAGGACTACAACTACCGCGCGGTAAAGGAATCGATCGCTCGTGCCGTGACCGGCACGCCGCGCGCGGCCGAAGTGACTGAAAAGCGCAACTCCGTCACACATCCGTTCGCCGCGAACTAGGCGTGGGGGGCGCCCCGTTGTTTGCGCGGCGCCCCCGTTTTCTTTGCCGGCGCCTCGTTGCATCGAACGATTCGTGTTCGAGTCCTCGCTCTGCCGGGATGCGCGGTCAGGCGGGGTCGATTCACGACCGCGCGTTGTTGCCCCCGAGCCGCTTGAAGTAGGCGGACAGGCTCCCATCGTGCAAACTGGTCGCAAGCAAAGCCCCACTTGCCCCGGCCCGGTACGCGGCAGCAAGGTCGACCTCGTTGCGCAGCCCGCCCGACGCGTAGATTCGATTCGACGGCGCCGCGTTGCGAAGTGTGCGGACCAGTTGCAGATCGGGGCCAAGCGCGCTACCGACCAAATCCAGATTCATCGCCAGCACGCGCCTTGGCCAGATGTGGGGCGAATCAAGCAATGCTTTGGGTCCGAGAAAGGCCGAGCGGCGAAAATCGAGGGACAAAACATAGTCGTCCCCGGTGCTGCTCAAGCGATCTACCAATGCGCAGTCGCGCAGCGACTCGCTGCCGATGACTATCGAGCCATAGCCTTCGCCCCGACACCGATCCACGTCCCGAACGTTGCTGATTCCCGCGTCGATCCAGAGATCGATACCTTGCGCTGCCCGAGCGATCGCGCGCAAAGCCGAGACATTTGCTTCCCTTCGCTGGATCGCGTCGAGATCGGCAATGTAAATCGCCTCGAAGCGATGCAGGGAGATCAACGCGGCTGCAACTGTCGCCGGATCCGACCCATCACACAGCGTCGACTTTATGGAGGCGTACTTCGCGCGATCCCCGCGTCGTGCATGAACTACCTGCCCGCCGAGCAGGTCGATGACGGCGACCAGTTTCATGGATCAGTCGGGTCGGCACGGTGAAAGTTTTCGCCTACGAGTTTATCACCGGCGGCGGCCTGCTCCACACGACGTTGCCCCAGTCGCTCGCAATCGAGGGCGAGATGATGATCAACGCACTCGTCGACGATCTTGCCCGCATACCCGGTATTGACGCGATGGTTAGCCGCGATCCGCGCCTCGCGTTCGACAAAACCGGAATCGAATGCGTGTCGCCCCACGACGGTGAAGACCCCTTCGTTGCATTCGCGCGCGGCGTTAGTCTTTGTGATGCGGTGTGGCCCATCGCACCGGAGACAGGCGGCGTCCTCGAGGAGTTGAGTCGGATCGTCATCGAGGAAGGGCGTCTGCTGCTCGGCAGTCATCCGGATGCGGTCGCCATTGCCGCCAGCAAGTCGCGAACCATCGAGGTTCTGGAGCGAGCCGGCGTGCCTTGCGTGCCCGTCTTCACTGATCCGTCGCGCGTGATCCCGATCCCCGGCTCATGGGTCATCAAGCCAGACGATGGTGCAGGCTGCGCCGATGCTTCGGTCGTCTCGTCGTGGCAGGACGCCCGTGGTTGGCTTGATGCGCGCCTCGGCGAGGGCTTCGTCGCCCAGCCCTGGTGCGACGGCGCCTCGGTCAGTCTGTCCATGCTGTGTATTGATGGAAAATCCACGCTGCTTTCGTGCAACCAACAACATGTGCGGCGCCGCGATTCGCGTCTCGAACTGGAGGGAATCACAGTCAACGCCTTCGAGGATGCCTTGGGCACGTTTGCGAATCTCGCACAGCGAATTGCCGCGGTCATGCCAAGACTGTTCGGCTACGTCGGAGTCGATCTGGTGGCGGCCGAAGCCGGTCCCTTGGTACTTGAAATCAATCCGCGACTGACGACATCCTACTGCGGCCTGCGCGAAGCGCTCGGACTCAATCCTGCCGAGTTGATCATTTCCGCCACGCGCAACGGTGGCTGGCTGTCGACAACGCTCCCCGAACGGGCAGGTGCGCCTCGCGCAATCCGCGTCGAACTGCTTTCCCGGCATGCCCACTGAGCCGATCGTCGGCTGGGACGTTGGCGGCGCCCACCTCAAGGCTGCGCACGTCACCGGCGACGGCAGAGTCGAGCGTGCCATCCAGGTACCCTGCGCGCTCTGGCAGGGCCTTGATCGGCTGCGTGTGGCGATAGACGCCGCCCTGCGCGAGATCGGTCCGGCGCGCAATCACGCCATCACCATGACAGGAGAACTTGCCGATCTGTTCGCCAACCGCCAAGAAGGCGTCGCCGCGGTCGTCGGCACGATGTCCGACTGTCTGCCCCAGACCCGCATGCATGTATACGCAGGCGAGGCCGGCTTCCTCGAACCGGGCGAAGCAGTGGTGCAAAATCAGCTCGTTGGGTCGGCCAACTGGCGGGCAACCGCCGAACTTGTCGCTACCCGGATTCCGGCGGCAATCGTGCTCGACATCGGCAGCACGACGACCGATATCGTCCCGATCGCTGATTCGCGTGTTTGCACCCGCGGAACCGACGATGCGAGCCGCCTCATATCGGACGAACTGCTCTATCTCGGCGTAACTCGGACCCCGTTGATGGCACTGGCAGCGCGCTGGCCGTTTGACGGCAACTGGACCGGGATTTGCAACGAGCACTTCGCGACGTCTGCCGACGTCTATCGATTGACCGGCGATCTGCCGCCAGGGGCCGACCAGCATGCAAGCGCCGACAATGGGCCGAAGACGGTCGAAGCCTCGGCACGCCGGCTCGCCCGCATGATCGGCCGTGACCGCGAGAGCGCCACGATGGACGCCTGGGCGCGTCTTGCCGGCTGGCTCAAGGCAACCCACATCGCACGCACCGACGCAGCCCTGGCGTGCATCCTTTCCGCGCAGCAATTCGATCCCGACGTTCCTCTGCTCGGCGCCGGCGCAGGGAGGTTTCTAGTGCGAGAAATCGCGCGCCGCGGCGGCCGGCAGTACATTGACTTTGCCGACATGCTCGGTTGCTCAGCCGATGCCCGCTGGATCGGCGACTGCGCACCAGCCGCCGCCGTCGCCCTGCTTTCACTTCGCGTTTAGCGAACAACGGCCATGTGGCTGGTAAAACTCGGTGGCAGTCTTTCCTACGACTCCTGCGTTCGGGCATGGCTCGACGCGCTCGCCTCGATGGGAGGCGGCCGGGTGATCATCGTGCCGGGTGGCGGCCCCTTTGCCGACCTGGTCCGAGATGCACAACAGCACTGGGGATTCGATGACGAAGCGGCGCACCGCATGGCCCTGCACGCCATGCAACAGAACGCGCTCCTGCTTGCCGCACTGTGTCCGGCACTCATGCCGGTCGAAACCGAGTCGGACATGCGCGTTGTGCTGTCGCGTGGAAGAACCGCGCTCTGGCTGCCGCTGTCGATGACGCTCGACGATCCCACGCTTGAAGCGACTTGGAGCGTCACGTCCGACAGCATCGCCGCCTGGCTGGCCGGCCGTTTGAATGCCGAACGGCTGATCCTGGTGAAATCCTGCCGGCTTCCAAAAACCCCGTTTGACGCCAGCGATCTCAGTCTGGCTGGAATTGTCGATCGCGCCTTCCCCAAGTTCATTCACAAGGCTTGCTTCGACACCGTGCTGCTGGAGAAGAATCAAGTCGACGCGTTACAGGAGTTGCTGTTGGGGGAACGACCTGCGCCCGGCTCCCGAAATTAGCCAGCCGGCAATAGAACACCGACCAACGCGGAACGTTCGGCCGCGTCGTCAAGCGACTGCCGCAGCAGCGCAACCCGCTCGGCGTCCAGTCGGCCGCCCCGACAGTCATCGACGCACGCGGCACCGCGAAAACCCAGATAGTCCGGTCCAAGCATGGCCAGTGGTGAAATATCCTGCTGACGCAGCGATCCGGCGAGTCCGCAGATCAAGCCGCGCCTCTTTGCCGAGGAGACGAATTCGCCCAAGCTGAAACAGCCCGCATAGTCGAGCAAGCGCCCGCGTCGCTTGTTGGCGGTGTCCAACATGACGCCTGCAAAACCTGCGGCGGACGCCGCGATTACCGGATCGCCCTCGGGCATGGCGTCGGCGAATAGCACGGCAATGAGCGGAATCTGGGTCGCCGTCGGCGCCAACGCGCCAATCACACCGCAAACGTCAACACCCGGCGATGGCAGGAAGCCGATCTTCACGTAGTCAACCCCTGCCGAGCCGGTGCGTCGGACAGCATGAGCCAGGATCGCTGCATCAGCCGGAAGGTCACCGACCGTAGCGCTGGTTGTTCTACGACCGGCAATCGCCTTGACGATGTCGCGCGCCGATAGAGAATCGACGGCGCCCAGCGCACCGGCGTCCGGTTCCTTCAGGTCGATCAGATCGGCACCGGCCTCCAACGCCATGCATGCTTCGTTGACATCGCGAACGCTGATCAACAGGCGCGGCTTCAAGCACCCTCCCTCGGTATCGATCCGCCGCGATACTCGTCGATCCTTTCCATCAACCAGCCCCACGCCTCGCGCTCGGCGGGGCCGGCGGTCTTGTCGATCGCGATCCGCAGGTAATCGCGCTCGGCATCTAACTTGTCCGGCGACAACATCTGCAAGCGGCTGACCAGGATCGCCGCCTCGATTACCGCGGCCTGCGCGCGATTGAAACCGAGAAAGGGTGCGTGCGCCCGCTGTGCGACCACGCGGCAAAAGACCCGCGGTCTCAGCTCATCCTCCTCCACACGAACCACCTCGAGTTCGCGATGGGTCAGCGCGCCATCGAGACGCGGCGTGCCGATCTGCTCCGACGCGGTGAGGGGCCAAGCGCGCCGCCCGGTCAGACATCCGGCAAACACCCGTACGTCGTCGGTGAGGTTTACCGTGGCGCAACGCGTCGCGAGCAGGTTGTCCAGCGTGGTCGACGGCCGGAATGGCGCCAGAACCGTCAGGCCACCCTGTTCCCGAATGCCGAGCGGCGTAATGTGTGCCTCGCCGTTTGCTGATCGGGTGACCACGATAGTCTCGAAGATCATGGTTTGGGTCGACCTCCTTGACGCGCTGCGAGCGTAACCCCCGGCGCGCATTGTTCGCGCTTGTCGTCCGTATCGCGGTCGAGCGCGCAGCCCCAGTCGATCTCCTCATCCTGGGCATAACGCTTGCCAAGTTGCCAGGCGATCTGCGCCCGCGCAGTTTCCACGCCCATGTAAAAGGCATGGCCGCCGTCCTGCTCGAGATCGAGCGCCGGCCAGATATCGAATGGATTCGTGCTGCGGTAATGTCCGTCGCGGTTGTAGACGTGAATGCCGTCATGGCTGATCTGAACGCGGAAACTCGGATCCTTGATCGCGTTCGCAATCTCGGCAATTTCCTCTGGCGTATCGGGAAACGGCTTGCGCTCGTGGACCGTCAACAGGTCCGCGGTGTACCCGCGCGGCAGGCTGTTGTCCGCTCTCGCGGCGTACATCATGCGTCGTGCGACATCGGCCTCGCGCACCGCGCGTCGGGCATGGGCACTGACTTCGGTCGTCAATACCGCGCCAATCCGCAGTTCCGAAATCAGGCCCATCAGGATTGCATTGATCCCGCTGGTGTCGGCGTCGGTCAGTTCCGTGACATTGCCGATGCCCATCATGATCGGCGTATTCGGGCAGGCACGGCGCAGTTCAACAAAGCGAACGATCGATTCGGCGAAGCCGAAGTGGATCGGATCGAGTATCGGATCGGCATAGAAATCACGCCCCTGGTCGGTCAGGTATTGCATTGCCCGTTGAAGAGAGTGCAAATCTGCCGGCGAACTCGGAATCAACACCGGCGTCGACGCCACTTCGGCGGCCACCCACAGCGTTTCCTCATTGAGACTCAGCAAATAGTCGGCGCCCGCCCTGCCGCCGCGGAGCAGTTCGTTCGGGTCGACCGAATCGACGCTGACCGAGAATCCGCCACTCTTGAGCGAACGAACTATCTCTTCGAGCAGGTCGAACCCGGTTTCCGGCAGACAGCCGAGGTCGATCACATCGGCGCCGTCGCGCCGATACCGATGCGCACGTTCCAGCATGGCCGACACAGTCATGTGCGGCGCATCGACTATCTCGGCAAAAATCCTCACATCATGACGCGACAGGTCGGCCGGCTTGCCGCCCCTGCCGAAGAACTGCGGCAAGTCCTTCAACTCGTCTGGACCGCGTTCGACCGGTATGCCGTAATGCTCCTGCAGCGCAGACAGGTCGCCACGGCATCTACCGGGAACGATGACCCGGTCTGCCGGTGGCCTGTGCGGCACGCGGCGCCGGATCATGTCCGCGGTCATGAGGCCTGCGACATTGATACCGAGATCGCGCACCTCGTAGCTGAACTCGCCCGGCTGCATGGTCTCGAGTACCCGACGAAGGCTCTTCTCGGCCAGCCGGCCGGTCAGGAACAGGATGTGCTCAGGCATGCGAGTCGCTCGTTAACCGCCGCCTGCAGCGCCTCGACCGACGCAACCACGGTCACCCCTTCGAAGCGCTTCAGCCGTTCCACATGGTCGAGATCGATTTGTCGCGGGTAAAGTGTCACCCATTCGCTCGGCGACTCGGTGGTCACCTCGGATTCGGTATCGCAGGCAAACACGATCGAGGGCAGGCGGCACTTTCCGGCCTGGGCGAAGATGTTGCTCGGCAACGTGTCGGAGATGCCCAACGCGCATTTTGCGACCGTATTCGATGTCGCCGGTGCGATCACCAACGAGTGATATTGCCCATGATAGAAGAGCCCGACCGGCGCGGCGCTGGCGGTGTTGTCGCGAAAAATGCGGAAGTGCTTGCGCAGATCCGGCAGCCTGTACTCGTACATGTTGAGCACTTCCTCGGCAGCCTTCGACAGAAAGAGGTCGACCTGCGGAAACGACTTCGCGATGTCGAGGGATTCCTTCAGAAAATGGCCCGAACCGGTGAGCGCCCAGGCAAGACGGGGAACGACGTCGCGTTTCATGATGCGGATATTCTAGCCCGTGCGACGCATCGCCTGCGGGCGAACCGGTCCGGCAATGCGCACTCGGCGGCCGATTGATCAGGGTTCGTTTCGGTCGCGGTTGACCGTATCGATATTGAGCCGCTTCATCTTGCGGTAAATCGTATTGCGGCTGGTATCGAGTTCCTGCGCCAGCGAGGTGATGTTCCAGCGATGCCGCTCCAGCACTTGCAGCAGGGCCTCGCGTTCCGCCGACTCGAGGCTGTTGAGCCCGCTGTCCGCCGGCACCGCCACGCTTTGATTCGACGGAATCGGGCTCTCGACGCCGAGCAACAGTTCGGCCGGCAGATCCTTGACGGTGATCTGATCGCCTTCGCACAATGCGAGCGCGGTGCGAACCACATTGCGCAACTGGCGCAGGTTGCCCGGCCACGCATAGTTTTCGAGCACGCGCATCGCCGCTGGATCGATGCGAACCACCCGCCCGCTCTCGCATTCGTCTCCTAGCGCGCGCTCGATCAGCTGCGGCTTGTCCTTGCGAGCCCGCAGTGGTGGCAGCGTGATGCTGATCCCCTGCAGGCGATAGTAAAGATCCTCGCGAAAATCCCCGCTCGCCAGCATGTCCTGCAGATTGCGGTGGGTGGCGCTGATCAACTGGACATCCACAGGTATCGGCGCCTCGGAGCCGAGCGGCACGACCTCGCGTTCTTCTAGCACCCGCAGCAGGCGCGCCTGAAGATGTAGCGGCATGTCGCCGATCTCGTCGAGGAACAGCGTGCCGCCGTTGGCCTGGATGATCTTGCCCCGACGGCCTTCGCGGCTCGCCCCGGTAAAGGCGCCGGACTTGTAACCGAACAGTTCCGATTCGATCAGCGTGTCGGGAATCGACGCGCAATTGACCGCGACGAACGGACCGCCGGCACGCGAACTCGCCGCATGCATCGCCTTGGAGAAGACCTCCTTGCCGGAGCCGGTTTCGCCGATCAGCAGAATCGGGATATTGCGATTCAACACACGCATCGCGCAGCGAACATTGCTCGCCATGCGCTCGTCGCCGAACTCCAGGTCCTGCAGCCGATTGTCGAGCACCTGCGTGCTGCCGGTCGCCGACCGCCTTGCCGCGTGACGCTCGACTGCGTCGCGGAAAGGCTGGACCAGCCGAGCCGGCTGCTGGGCGACCGCAAAGAAGCGGCTGCCCTGCCGCGCGCCGTACAGCGGCACCGGATGGAAGGAACTCTTCACGCAACGGCTTATGAGGTCCGGCAGCGACGTGTTGAACAGCGTGCCGACATCGGCGCCGACGATTTCATCGTGCCCGGTGAATCCCAGCTGGAACAGCGCGCCGCGATTCGCGGCGATGACCTTGCCTTCGGCCGACATCGCGAGTTCGCCCTCATGCAGGGTGTAAACGAACTCCGGCCGGCTGTGAAACCGCACGATGTAAGCCTGTTTGTGCTCGGCCAGAAAAGCGCGGTTCTCGATCATCTGCGCCGCCATGCTGACCAACACGGTCGAATGCTGCTGGGCAAGCCGCGACTGGCTGGACAGATCGAGCACCGCCGCCAGGTTGCCCTGACTATCGAATATCGGTGCGGCGGTACACGTCAGATTGGTGTTGCGGGCAAGGAAATGCTGAGCCCGGTGGATGACGATCGGGCTGCGCTCCTTGAGGCAGGTCCCCATGCCGTTGGTGCCCTGCTCTTCTTCGCTCCAGATCGCGCCTTCCACCATGCCGTGGCGCGCCGCGGCACGGGTAAAGCCGGGATCGCCGACCAGGCACACCACCACGCCGTCGCTGTCGGTGAGTACGACCGCCGATTGCGAATCTGCCAACTGCTGGTACAGATTGGCCATCTCGAGCTTGCCGCAGGGCACCAGTTCGCCCAGCCGTTCGGTGCGGATGCGCAGATCTTCTGCGGATACCGTTCGCGGATCGAGCGATCGGGTCGGATCGAGGCCGTAGTCATTGACGCACCGCACCCACGACCGCGCATACAACTCCTGCGGCGTGGAACCGCGTGCAGCATCGGAAACGGCTGTGTAGACGGAGCGTGCATGCTCCGCGACGTTATTGGACATCGGCCCCTCCTCCGTGAGATATGCCGAAAACTGCTTAACTGTCCTGGTGCTGTGGGTTGGTCTCGGAGCCTGACCCGTTTGCGGATCAATACTTCGCGCGGCGCTGGACGCCGGGTGTTGTCGTCACAGAGTACAGGGTGCCAGAGTGTACCATTCCCGGTGCATGCAATCCAAGCGCTTGCGCGCAGCTTAGGCATGGCTCGTTTGGCGCCCGCATCCCGCGCGCGATGGCGGACGGTCGCGCCACAATTCGCGAGGAATTTCAAGCGTCGGCAACAAGGGCATGGAACGGCCTTTGCAGTAGCGTGCTCTAAACTCGCGTAGCCAAGACTCACGTTCCCGACCAGGATGCAACGAAACATCATCCCGCTTATCGATCAACGCGCCCTGCAGGCGGTTCCCGCCGTACCGCAGACCCGCGTTCCCGCGAACGGACGGCTTGCCGATGCGCGCGGGCGGCGTGTGCGCGATCTGCGCATTTCCGTGACAGATCGTTGCAACTTTCGTTGCACCTACTGCATGCCGAAATCGGTGTTCGACCGCGATTATCCGTTCCTGCCGCGCGATGCGCTGCTCAGTTTCGAGGAGATCGCCCGGGCAGCGCGTCTGTTCGTCGCGCACGGCGTCGAAAAGATCCGCATCACCGGCGGCGAACCGCTACTGCGCCGCAACATCGAGCGCCTGATCGAAATGCTCGCGCGACTCGACGTCGAACTCACCTTGACGACCAACGGCGCGCTGCTGCCCAAAAAGGCCCGCTCGCTCAAGTATGCCGGATTGCATCGCGTCACCGTCAGCCTCGATTCGCTCGACGACGCGACCTTTCGCACCATGAACGACGTGGACTTCCCGGTCGCCAGCGTTCTCGAGGGCATCGCGGCGGCGACCGACGCCGGATTGGGTCCGCTCAAGGTCAACATGGTCGTCAAGCGCGGCACCAACGATCGAGACATCGTGGCGATGGCCCGCCACTTCAAGGGTAGCGGTCACATCGTCCGCTTTATCGAGTTCATGGATGTCGGCTCGTCCAACGGTTGGCGCATGGACGATGTGGTGCCCTCGGCGGAGGTGGTTGAACGCATCCGCGCCGAAATGCCGCTCGAAGCCATCGACCCGAACTACGAGGGTGAGGTGGCGCAACGCTGGCGCTATGTCGACGGCGGCGGCGAAATCGGCGTGATCTCCTCGGTAACCCGTGCCTTCTGCGCCACCTGCACCCGCGCACGGCTGTCCACCGAAGGCAAGCTCTACACCTGCCTGTTCGCCTCGCATGGCCATGACTTGCGCACGCTGCTGCGCGGCGGGCGCACCGACGACGAGCTATCGGCCGTGATCTCGTCGATCTGGCAAGTGCGCGAGGACCGCTATTCGGAAATCCGCACCGCCGAGACTGCCCGGCAGCGCAAGATCGAAATGTCCTACATCGGCGGGTAGTGCGGTGTCGGGCGGCAGCGCCGCGTGACGTAGAATCGTTGCCGCGCCCCGTCGCCCTTGCCATCCATCACGCGCCCCCTCCGCCAATGCGTCCAGTGCTCAGCAATGCCGGCCGCCCGGCAACCATCAAAATCACCGCGATCAACCAGGACGGCCAGAACGTGCCAACCCCGATCGCCGGTGAAAGCCCGCTGACGATCTACCTCGACAATCGCGAACTGGTGACTCTGATGACGCTCGGACAGTCGCCCGAGGCGCTCGTCATCGGCTACCTGCGCAACCAGCGCCTGGTCGGGCGCATCGACGACATTCTGGCGGTGCAGGTGGACTGGGAAACCGGCGCCTGCGCGGTCAAGACTTCCTGCCCGATCGAGGACATCGAGGCGCGCACCGCCCACCGCACGGTGACCACCGGTTGCGGCCAGGGCACGGTATTCGGCGACCTGATGGCGGACATCGACAAACTGCGCCTGCCCGCCGCTGCGCGGCTCGACGAAGCCACGCTCTACGGCATGCTGGATGTGGTGCGCAAGCACGAAACGATCTACAAGGCGGCCGGCGCCGTGCATGGCTGCGCGCTGTTCCGCGGCACCGACCTGCTGTACTTCGTCGAGGATGTCGGCCGCCACAACGCGGTGGACGCGATCGCCGGTCAGATGTGGCTCGACGGCGTCGACGGCGACGACAAGATTTTCTACACCACCGGCCGGCTTACCTCCGAAATGGTGATCAAGGCGGTGCAGATGGGCATTCCGTTCCTGGTTTCCCGTTCCGGGCTGACGCAAATGGGCTACGACATCGCGCGCCGCGCCGGCATCACCATGATCGGCCGCTCGCAGGGCAGGCACTACCTGCTGTTCACTGGCGGCGAACGCTTCCGGCGCGCCGCCGCCAGCGCATCATGAGCGCGGTGACCGGACTGGTGCTGGCCGGCGGACTCGGCCGGCGCATGGGCGGCGTCGACAAGGGGCTGGTCGACCTCGACGGGCGCCCGATGGTGGCCCATGTGATCGAGCGTCTGGCGCCGCAGGTCGATGCGCTGCTGATCAATGCCAACCAGAATGCCGAGCGCTATGGCGGCTTCGGCCACCCGGTCGTCGCCGACCGTATCGGCGGTTTTGCCGGGCCGCTTGCCGGACTGCATGCCGGCCTGTCGGTGGCGCAAACGCCGCTGCTGGTCAGTGTGCCCTGCGACTCGCCGTTCCTGCCGCTCGATCTGGTCGCCCGCCTGCGTGCGGCGCTGGAAGTCGACGGCACGCAGGTGGCGGTGGCGCGAACCGGCGCTCAGCCCCAGCCGGTGTTCGGCCTGGTGCGCCGCGACGTGCTCGACGATCTGACCGCCTATCTGGCCGGCGGCGGCCGCAAGATCGACGCCTGGTATGCCCGCCTCGCACTGACCGAAGTATCCTTCGACGATCAGCCCGCGGCGTTTGCCAACATCAACACGCGGGAAGAACTTTCCGGATTTCAGGGAGCAGCGAAAAAGTGACTTCGATACTGCAGGCCGTCTCGTGCATGGACGACTACGACCCCAACGCCCTGCCGGTTGCCAGGGCGCAGCAGATCGTCGCCAGTCTGGTCGAACCGGTGATCGGCACCGAGCGGCTGTTCGTGCGCAACGCGCTCGGGCGGGTGCTGGCGCAGGACGTGATCTCGCCGATCGACGTGCCGGCGCACAACAACTCGGCGATGGACGGCTTCGGCGTGCGCGCCGCCGATCTCGATGCAAACCGCGAGACCGAACTGCAGGTGATCGGCACCGCGTTGGCCGGCCGCCCGTTCGCCGGCGATATCGCCGCGGGTCAGGCGGTGCGCATCATGACCGGCGGCGTGCTGCCGCCTTCGGTCGATACGGTGGTAATTCAGGAAGTCAGCCGCATCGAGGGCGACCGGCTGTGGGTACCGCCGGGCCAGAAACCCGGCCAGAACACCCGCCACGCCGGCGAGGATTTGCGCGCGGGCACCCCCGCGCTGGCAGCCGGCCGCCGCCTGGTGCCGGCCGACATCGGACTGATCGCCTCGCTCGGCATCGCCGAAGTCACGGTGCGACGGCGGGTGCGGGTGGCGTTCTTTTCCACCGGCGACGAGTTGGTCTCGCTCGGCCAGCAGCCGGCCGAGGGACAGATCTTCGACAGCAACCGCTACACGATCCATGCGATGCTGGCGCAGTTCGGCGTCGACATCATCGACATGGGCGTGGTGGCGGACGAACCGGCGCGCCTCGAAGCCGCCTTTCGCGAGGCGATCGAACAGGCCGATGCCATCATCACCAGCGGCGGCGTGTCGGTCGGCGAAGCGGACTTCATCAAGCAGTTGATGGCCACGCTCGGCGAAGTGCTGTTCTGGAAGATCGCGATGAAACCGGGGCGGCCGATGGCCTTCGGCCGCATCGCCAGCGGCAACCAGTCGGCATTCCTGTTCGGCCTGCCCGGCAATCCGGTCGCGGTGATGGTGACGTTCTACCAGTTCGTGCGCGATGCGCTGCATCGCATGGCGGGCGTGTCGCCGCTGCTGCCGGTGCCGTTGCTGCCCGCCACCTGCGTATCGAACCTGAAAAAGGCGCCGGGCCGCACCGAATTCCAGCGCGGCGTGCTGTTCCAGGACAACGGCCAATGGCATGTGCGCCTGACCGGCGCGCAGGGCTCCGGCATCCTGCGCTCGATGTCGGAGGCCAACTGCTTCATCGTGCTAGAACACGAGCGTGGCAACATCCAGGCCGGCGACATCGTGCAGGTACAACTGATGGAAGGCCTCTCCTGACGCAGCGCTGCGAGAAAAGCCGGATCGTCATAGCCTTGCGTCACGCGAACGACGCCGCCACTTGACGAGCGCATTCGCGCGAACACCGCGCCAGGAGCCGCATGGAATGGCGGTCTACAGGCCCTATGCCCGGCGCGCCTTGCTGCATGCGGCTCCCGGCTTGGCATGCCTGAAGATCGCCATTCCATGCGGCTCCTGGCGATGCCGTGCAATCAGTCCGCAGCGCGCTCCAGCGCGATCGGCGTGTCGATGTCGTCCAGTTGGGCGTGCTCGATCCTGGTGAAATGCGCGCTGATCTTGCGGCTCGAGGTCTGCACCTCCTGCGCGTCTTCGTGGGCCTGGCGGATGTGGGTGGCAAGCTTGGCCATGCGCTCGTCGAAGCGACCGAAATCCTTGGCGAGCTTGCCCAGCGCATCCTTGATGACGTGAATCTGCTTGCGCGTCTCCACGTCCTTGAGCACCGCGCGCGCGGTATTGAGCACCGCCATCAGCGTGGTCGGGCTGACGATCCACACCCGCCTGGTCTGCGCGTAGGCCACCACTTCGGGATGGTAGGCATGGATTTCCGCGAACACCGCCTCCGCCGGCACGAACATCACCGCGCCATCCGAGGTGTAGTCGGCCACGATGTACTTCGAGGCAATCGCGTCGACGTGTTTGCGGATGTCGCCGCGGAACGCCGACTGGCAGGCACGCCGTTCCAGTTCCGACAATGACTCGTCGAACATGCGGTGGTAGTTTTCCAGGGGAAACTTGGAGTCCACCGCGACGCGGCCGGTCGGCTCCGGCAGCATCAGCATGCAATCGACGCGCGAGCCGTTGGGCAACGAGAACTGGAACTCGTAGCCGTCCGGCGGCAGCACGTTGCGCACCAGCGCCTCGAGTTGCACTTCGCCGAACGCGCCGCGCGACTTCTTGTCGCCCAGCAGTTCCTGCAGGCTCACCACGTTGCTGGTGAGGCCGTCGATCTTCTTCTGCGCTTCGTCGATGGTGGCCAGCCGCGCCATCACGCTGGCAAAGGTTTCGTTGGTCTTCTTGAAACCTTCGTCGAGCCGCTCGCTGACCCGTCCGCTGATCGCATCGAGCCGCTCGTCGATCGTCCGCGTAAGCAGTTCGATACTCGATGACAATTGGGCAGAGGCTTGCTGCAGGCCGTTCTGCAGCAACTCGCGCTCGGCGCGCGATTGCTCGGAGAGCCGCAGCGCCGATTCCTCGCGCTGCTTGCCGAGCAGCCCCTGCAAGCCGACATGCAGCGTCGACATCGCATCGCGCGTGTTCTTCAGTTCGTCGCCGACCACGCTGCGCAGGCGCTCGGCCGATTCGGTCCCCGCGCCGATAGTGCGGTCGCCCTGCCGCGCCAGTCCGTCGTGAAGATCGCGCAGCATTTCGGCGTGCTTGGCCGCCAGCGCGCTGTCCACCTGCGCCGGCAACCGGCCCATGTGCGACAGCACGCGAATCAACAGCCAGACGATGCCCGCCAGCGCGACCAGCGCGAACAACAGGAAGACAAAGGTGATTTCGGCGGCAGGCAGCGGCATGGGGGCACGGTCGAACCGGAAGCGTCGAGTATACCTTCCGGGTCAAGGATTTCCGACACGATTCCCGGCGCGATTTCCGGCGGCCGCCTCGATCCACAGTAACGCGGCCATGCGGCCGGTGATGCGGTCGCGCCGGTACGAAAAAAAGTTCTCGCCGTCGCGCACCGTGCATTGCCCACCGCCGGCAACCTGGCGCACGCCGGCACGCGCCAGGCGCAGGCGGGCAAGCGCGAAGATGTCCGCCAGCCACTTGTCCGCCCCGCAGGCGACGAACGCCTGCGCGGCATCGGCGTGCGCGGCAATCGCCGCCTCGCGCACCTCGGCGCCGACTTCGAACGCATCGGGCCCGATCGCCGGGCCGAGCCAGGCGATCAGCTCGCCCGGTGCGACCTGCATCCGCGCGATCGTCGATTCGATCACACCACCGACCAGTCCGCGCCAGCCGGCATGGGCGATCCCGACCACCGACCCGGCGCGGTCGGCAAGCAGCACTGGCAGACAATCGGCCGTCATCACGGCCAGCACGACCCCGCCGGAGCGCGTGACGCTGGCATCGGCCTGCGGCACGCCGCGCACGCTGTCGGCCTCGACCACGTCGATGCCATGCACCTGGTCGAGCCAGACCGGCGCCGCCGGCAGCGCCCGCCGCAGCAGCGCGCGGTTCTGCGCCACCGCCGCTGCATCGTCGCCGACATGCAGGGCGAGGTTCATGCTCGCATACGGCCCGCAGCTGACGCCGCCGTGGCGCGTGGTCACCCGTGCCCGCACGTTCGCCGGAGCCGGCCAGTCGGGCGTGAGCCAGTCAACCACGGCGCGGCGCGGCAATCGGTGTGGCGCTAGACTCGGCGCGCAGGCGCTCGAGCAGCGCGGCGAAGTCCGCCGGCAACGGCGCCTCCCATTCCACGGCCTGGTGCGTCGCCGGATGCAGCAAGCCCAAGCGCATCGCATGGAGCGCCTGGCGGCCGAATCCATCGAGCGTCACGCAAGCGGATTTGCGCCTGCCGTAGGTCGCATCGCCGATCAGCGGATGGCCGATATGCGCCATGTGCACCCGAATCTGGTGGGTGCGCCCGGTCTCCAGATTGCATTGGACGAGGGTCGCACGGGCAAAGCGCTCCAGCGGCGCGAAGTGGGTGACGGCATGGCGCCCGGCGCCGACCACCGCCATTTTGGTGCGCTGGGTCGGGTGCCGGCCGAGCGGCGCGTCTACGCTGCCGCCAACTTCGACTGTGCCGTGAACCAGCGCGGCGTAGTGGCGCTTGACGGTGCGCGCCTGCAGTTGCCGCACCAGGTCGGTCTGCGCCTCGAGGGTCTTCGCCACCACCAGCAAGCCGCTGGTGTCCTTGTCGAGCCGATGCACGATGCCGGCGCGCGGCACCCCGGCCAGGCCCGGCGCGTGATGCAGCAAGGCGTTGAGCAGCGTGCCCGAGGCCACGCCGCTGCCCGGATGCACCACCAGCGCCGCCGGCTTGTCGAGCACGATGATGTGGGCATCCTCGAAGACGATCTGCAGGCCGATCGGCTCGGCGCGATCCGCGGCAGGCGCCGCCTCGTCGGTAGCGAACACCCGCAGGCACTCGCCGCCCCACACCTTGTCCTTGGGATCGCGGCGCTCGCCATCGACCAGGATGCGCCCGTCGCGCAGCCAGCCCTGCAGCCGGTTGCGCGAATGCGCCGGCAACAGCCGCGCAACCGACTGATCGAGCCGCAGCCCGGCATGATCGGCCGGCACCGCGAACTCGCCGGCCCGTCCCGGCGGCGGGGCGGCATTCGGGCTTGGGCTATAATCAGCGCCTCGATTTCTGACGGGATTGCGCGCCGTGTTTTTCATCAAGCGTAGTGTAGCGGTTGTCGCCGCTAGCCTGCTCGCCGCGAGCCTGCTCGGCGGCTGCGCCGGGCTGGACAAGGCCGACGAAACCGGCACCTGGAATGCGCAAAAGCTGTATTCGGAAGCCAAGGCCTCGCTCACCGACGGCTCGTATGAGCAGGCGATCAAGTATTACGAGAAGCTCGAGGCCAAGTATCCGTACGGCCGCTACGCGCAGCAAGCGCAGCTCGAATCGGCTTACGCCTACTACAAGAACGCCGATACGGCGCAGGCGCTGGCCGCCGCCGATCGCTTCATCAAACTGCACCCGAACCATCCGAACGTCGATTACGCCTACTACCTGCGCGGGCTGATCAACTTCAACGACGGCCAAGGGTTCTTGAGTGACATTTCGCGGCAGGATGTTTCCGAGCGCGACCCGCGCGCGGCGCGCGAATCGTTCGAGAGTTTCAAGGAACTGACCACCCGCTATCCCGAGAGCCGCTACGCGGCCGATGCCGAGCGGCGCATGGCGTTCCTGGTCAACAGCATGGCGCGCAACGAGGTCCATGTCGCGCGCTACTACTACCGGCGCGGCGCCTATGTCGCGGCGGTCGCCCGCGCGCAGACGGCAATCCAGAACTACCCGCAGGCGCCGATCGTCGAGGAAGCGATGTTCATCATGATCAAAGGCTACGACGCGCTCGGCCTGAACGATTTGCGCGACGACGCCGAGCGGGTGATGAAGGCGAATTTTCCCAAGAGCGAGTATTACGCGCGGGGACTCGACAAGCCGGAACCCTGGTGGCGGCTCTGGCAGGCTTACTGACCCGATAAGCGGCTTGCGCTCGCGGCCGACGGCCGCTCAGGGTGCGAGTCCCTGCTTGGCAATCGCGACCAGCACGCTGCACGGCGCATCTTCGACCAGCGACGCCCCCACCGAGCCACGCCACCAGCGTTCCAGCCGCGAGTCGCGATGGCCGTGACCGACCACGATCAGGTCGACATCGAGTTCGCGCGCCAGCCGGCAGATTTCATCGATCGGCTCGCCGGTCACCAGATGGCCCTCGGCGCTCACGCCGCGCGCGGCCAGCAGCGCCAGCCCGTCGTCGAGCACCTGGCGGTAGGCGCGGTTCTGCTCTTCCTGCAGAGTATCCGGCACGAAGCCCTCGGTCAGATAGACGCCGGCGGCGATCGGCGCCACCGCCAGCAGATGC
>WBZP01002107.1_pt1 | contig 23444 bp, 21 predicted proteins | sample 5204301 | NCBI WGS metagenome assembly WBZP01 (sample SAMN12412401, study PRJNA552823) | activated sludge metagenome | isolation source: activated sludge from nitrification reactor of wastewater treatment plant... | place: USA: Pennsylvania | collected 2017 | reverse complement strand
TCGACGTTGGAGGCGGAGCTGACGGCCTTTTCGATGGGGTACACGACGCTCTGTTCGATGTCGAGCGGTGGCGCGCCCTTATAGATGACGCCGACAAAGGCGACCGGGACCTGGATGTTGGGGAAGAGATCGACCGGGAGCCGTTCCAGCGAGGTGGCACCCAGGATCACCATGGCCAGGGACAGCATCAGGATGCCGATGCGATTACGGAGCGCGAGGAGTGTCAGCCACATAATGGGAACGTGAGATGCGAACCGTTAGAGGTGAAACGAAGGGACGCCACCGTCAATGCAGGACGCCCCGGTATCGGGTCGCTGCTACGACTCACGTTTCACGCCGCCCAGTGGTTGGATTTGGACCGGCGCACCTTCGCTGACCAGGTCCTTGCCGGACACGATCAGCTGTTCGTCTCCGCTGAGACCCTTCACGACTTCAACGCGATTTTCGGCGCGGGCTCCCAGTTCAACCGGAACCTGGTGGGCCTTCCCGTCCTTCACGACATAGACATACTGGGATTCTTCGAGTCGGCTCACCGCGTCCAGGGGAATTTGAATCGCCAGGGGATGTTTCCCGACCAGAACTTCGACACGGGCGAACATGCCGCCTTTGAGACGATGGTCCTTGTTCGGCAAATCAACCTCCACGGTCATGGTCCGGGTCGCGCGATTTAAGGCCTGCACGATACGGGTCACCGTGCCTTCGAACACTTCGTTCGGATAGGCCTCGGCACGCACGTCGGCGCGCTGGCCGACTTTCACCAGGGGCACATCCTTCTCCACGACCTCGATCAGGGTGCGGACGGTCTCCACGTCATGCACACTGAGGATGCCGCGTGACACCGTGGAGGTGCTGGTGGTCGTGCCGCTCACATAGGCGCCGGGGTCGAGGTTACGTTCCGCGATGTAGCCGGCAAATGGCGCACGGATATAGGAGTAGGCCAGGTTGGTTTCGGCTTGAGCCAAGGCGACGGTCATCTGCTGGACTTGGGCGCGTAAGGAATCTTGCAAGGCCACGGCTGCATCGCGGTTTACCAAGGCCGTGTCCAGGTCTTGCTGGGAGACGAACTGGTCCTTGATCAGCGCCTGCATGCGGTCGAGCGTCAGTGTGGCATTGCGCACGCCGGCATCCTGTTGGACGACCTTCGCTTTCGCCGACAAGAGATTGGCCTTGGCCTGATTGACTGCATGGATGTAATCGGTGTGGTCGATTTCGACCAATAGCTGATTGGCCTTCACCAGGTCGCCCTTATCGACGTAGATTTTGGCGATGTAGCCGTCCACGCGGGAGAAGATATTGACGAGCTGGTTCGGAATTAAATCGGCGGTGTAGGTCAATCGCACGTCGAGATCCTGCTTGATGGGCGTCATCGTGCCCACGGTGAGGATGCGGTTCTTGCGCGGGTCGGTCTTGGCTCCGCTGCTCAGGCGGAACACGACCAAGGCCACCACGGCGACAAAGAGAATGATGCCCAGGGTGACGATCGGATGCCGTTTGATGGCGTTAGCGGACACGCGACAGGCCTCGTTTCTTCTCTGTGGACGGCGGCTGCAGGCCTCTCAGGAACAGCTCCACATAGGTGGACACGATCTCCTTGTGCGGGCAGTGCAACGGCACGTCGAAGATTTCGTGTAACAACCGGTGGTGCACCACCATGCCGATGAAGGCGCGCGCAGCCAGGAGCGGGTCGATGGCGCGGAACGCGCCTTCCTCAATCCTGGTCTGTATGTAACCGGCTAAATAGTCGTAGAACACCCGGTGTTGCTTGCCAAAAAACATATCCGCCAACTCATGACCCTCCAGTGCGCTGAAGAGCAGCAGGCGTAACATCGTGGGATCGGCCCCCGGACGGATCCGGTAGCTGGCAATGAGCGTGAAGACCCGGTGGTCGTCGCGTTTGCGCGCGAATTCCTCGACGGCGCTCAATAGTTCGCTGAGCGGAGCCTTTTCCGCCAGGATGGCGGTGTAGAGCGCCCGTTTGGTCGGAAAGTACTTGAATACCAGGGCTTCGCTCACGCCGGCGGCCTTGGCGATTTCCTTGGTGGTGGTGCCTTTGAAACCCTTGGCGGCGAACAGGTTCGCGGCCGATGAAATCAGGCTGGCCTGACGATCCTGACTGGCATGGCGGGAAATGAGGCTTGTTGCTTTCACGTAGTCGGCCGTTTGGTGAGTGATTACTCACCGCCAGGCTACCACGCAGGAATGAAACAAGACAAGGATCGCGCGAATTCCAACCTCGCACCTGGGTTATTGCATGCAGGGGCTTGGTCGAACTCCGTTACGGGGTTGAAGGCGAATTGCCTTCGTTCAACTTGACGCGAAAGGCTTCGCTTTCGAAGAAAATCACGCCCTGGCTGGTTCGGAGATCGTAGCGAAGGATGATTGCGCTGTCGGGTCCCTGCCAGTTGAAAAATCTCACCGCGCCACCGGCGATTTGGCCGGGAGTCTGATCGATGGGGCCGAACTGCTGCTGTAGATAATGCAACAGACGGTCGTGCGTCTCCTTGCCGGTATACCGCACCATGACGCGGGCGAATTTGCCGTCGATGGTGTTGAACTTCATGGACTCGACCGTCGCCGGTCCTAAGGTTCGCGGCGTCGAGGTCAGTTCAAAGGTCTGCACCCGCCCCGCGTCTTCGACTTTGACGAACTGGTCCGACTCGGTAAAGGTCGCTCCCCAGGGAATGCCTTCGAAGCCGTTCGGATCGTTTTCCATCGGGACGGCCAGCGCCGGGGCCACCGGCAGCAGCAGGACCACGAAAATCGCAAAGACGATCAGTAAGCGGCTCTGGTATAGAGCATGTTGTGTGTCCATAAACAGTTATTCCGCCGTGTCGGACATCCGATCCTGGAACCGTGGCGCCAGGGTACGGCTTTCGATAAAGACAAAGCCTCGATCCCGGTTCGCCTCATAGGTGAGGGTGATTTCCGTGTCCGTCCCCCGCCAGGTGTATTGCTGGTTCAGCCCCCGCATCATTTGTCCGGGAAGCCGCTCAATCGCTCCATAGGTTTGCTCAAGGTAGTGCAACACCTGTTTGTGTGCCTGGGCTCCGCGATAGCGAATGGTGACTCGCGCAAACTGGGCATCCACAGTGGAAAGGTGCACGCTTTCGACCGGGATATCGGCATACACCGGCGGGCGATCGCGGAATTCATAGTCGGTGGTATGCGTGTTCTCGCGGGATACGGAGAGGTCCGGGATGCCGGTCAGGGGCACGCCCCAGGGGAGCGTGTCATACCCGCGTGGATCATTGGCCATGGTGATGGCGGAGGCCGGCCCGGCGGCGAGGAGCAGCAGCGCGCCCCACAGCGCGACGCGGCGCAGAATGCGGAAAGGCGACCATATCGAAAATGCGTAGCGCATGGTTCTCAAAGGGTCCCGTTCGGCACGCTACCATGCTAGTTCGGGCGGCGGCAACTCTTGGTCGGCGTTCTTGTGAATGGAGGACCCCTTGGCTATAATGCGCCTCTTGTGTCCGGGCCGGTCAGGCAATAGGAGCATGGTTCATGGTCGACAGTGATGTGTTCGTGCAGGCGCTTGAAAATCTGGGCGTGAATTTTTTCACGGGTGTGCCCGATTCGCTCCTGGGCGGAATCATCGAAGAGCTGTTGACCCGCAAGCTCTATACCCCTGCTGTGCGCGAAGATGAGGCAGTGGCCATGGCGGCCGGCGCGTTCATGGCCGGAAAAATTCCCGCCGTGCTCATGCAGAATTCCGGGCTCGGCACGTCGCTGAATACGCTGATTTCGTTGAATATGATTTACCGGCAGCCCTGCGTCCTGCTGGTGTCCTGGCGCGGTTTCGAGGGCAAGGATGCGCCGGAACACCTGGTCATGGGCGAGACGATGCCGCAGTTACTCGATACCATGAAAATTCCACACCGGACTTTGTCGGAACAGACGATGGCGGATGACCTCCGGTGGGTAGGGCAGACCTTTATGAAGCAGCGGATACCGGTGGCTCTCCTGATCAAGAAGGGCATCATCAAGGGGTTGCATCCATGAGGCCGGAACAGGGCACCATGCAGAGCCGCGCACAGGCGATGGCCGCGCTTCTCGAATTGTTGACGGACCAGCCGGTGATTGTGTGCAATGGATTTCCCTCGCGCGAGGCCCAGAAGATTGCCGATCGCCCGACGCATTTTTACATGATCGGGTCTATGGGGAACGCCGCGGCGATCGGGCTGGGGGTGGCGCTGGCCAAACCCGCCAAGAAAGTGATCGTTTTCGACGGCGACGGCAATGTCCTGATGGGAATGGGCACGCTGGCCACCATCGGCGCCTTGCGGCCGAAAAATCTTGTCCATGTCGTGTTCGATAATGAAGTGTATGGCTCGACGGGCAATCAGCCGACGATCTCGAACGTCGTCCAGTTGGAAAAGGTGGCCAGGGCCGCCGGATATGTCGCGGTTGAACGCGTGCTGGACCGCGACGATCTCGTCTATGAATTTAAAGACATGTTGAAGAACGACGGGCCGAGCATGTTGCTGGTCAAGGTCAACGAGTTTGTCGAGGATGCCGGGCGGGTGTCGTTGGAACCGCCGGAATTGACCGCTCGATTCATGAAAGCGATCGAATAGCACCTGTGTGCTGAGTGCGATGTGTGGGGCCGCTCCGCTCAGTCCCGATCCACAGCCTGAGGCATGAACATGATACTTCTCAATCCAGGTCCGGTGAATGTGAGCGAACGGGTGCGGCAGGCCTTGTTGCGCCCGGATATCTGCCATCGCGAATCGGAGTTCTCCGAGATGCTGATCCGCATTCAGCAGAAACTCCTGACAGCCTTTGTGCCCGGCGCGGAGTCCGATTATGTGGCCGTGGTGTTGACCGGTTCCGGCACCGCCGCGGTGGAATCGGCCGTCATGTCATGTTTGCCGTTGGGCAAACGCATGCTGGTGCTCAACAACGGAGTGTACGGCGAGCGGCTGTCGAATATGATCGGGCTGCATCGGCTCGGCGTCTCGGAACTCAAGTCGGAGTGGCACGTCAAGCCTGACCCTGAGCGGCTGCGGTTGGCCTTGCGCCAGCACCCCGAGGTACACGCGGTGTCCATGGTGCACCATGAGACCACCACCGGGTTGATCAATCCGGTGAAGGAAATCGCGGAAGTCGCCGACAGCTTGAACCGGGTGTTTGTGCTCGATTCCGTCAGCGGCTTGGGCGGGGAACCGATCGATATTGCCGGGTCGCACATCTATATGGTGGCGGGGACGGCCGGGAAATGTATTCAGGGCTTCCCCGGCGTGTCGTTCGTGTTGCTTCGCAAGGGTTTCCTGGAGCGGATGCGCACCTATCCCAAACGGTCGTGGTACCTCACGCTGACCAATTATGTGGATGATCAGGGACGGGGGATCGTGCCCTTTACTCCGGCCGTTCAAGTGTACTATGCGTTTGAAGAGGCCTTGAACGAATTGCTGGAAGAGGGGGTTGCGAACCGGTGTCAGCGCTATAGGCGCATGGCGGGCCGGATCCGGGAGCGAATGGCGCAATTGGGCGTACAGGCATTCCTACCTGCGGAGTCGCAATCGAATACGATCACGGCGTTTCATTTGCCGTCGGGTGTGAGTTACGCCACTCTGCATGATCAACTGAAGGCCCGCGGCTATGTCATCTACGCCGGACAGGGACAATTGGAGTCGAAAATATTCCGTATCGCCAATATGGGCGCTCTCACCGAAGCGCAGATCCAGGGATTTCTGGGGGCCTTCGAGGAGGTGGTGGCAGGAGCAGCCGCGCGCGCATGAAAGCGATTATCCTCGCCGCAGGGGTCGGGAAACGCCTCTGGCCGGTCACGCAGCATAAGCCGAAGTGCCTGATCGAGATTGGAGGGCAGACATTGCTCTCCCGGTATCTCGAATCCCTGGCCTCCGTCAAAATCAGGCAGGCCACGATCGTGGTCGGGTACAAGCAGGAGATGATCAGGGCTGCCGTCGGGTCGCATTGCCATGGCGTGGACATTTCCTACCTGGTGAACGAAGAGTTTCACCGGGGCAGCATTTCGTCCTTGTGGATCGCGCGGACGGCTTTGTCCGACGACGTGGTGATCATGGATGCGGACGTCCTGTTCCATCGGGAAATTTTGCGCCGGCTGGTGGCCTCCCCCTATGAAAACTGCCTGCTGATGGACGATACCGTGAAGCAGACCGGTGAGGAATGCATGGTGGTGGTGCAGGGGGATCGCGTGGTCGCCTTGAGTAAGAAGGTGCCAGATCGGTATGATCTCGTCGGCGAAGGGGTCGGGTTCCTCCGTGTGCGCCGGGCGGATACTCAACATGTGATCGGCTCGCTCAAGGGCTACATCGACCAGGATCGATGGGACATGGAATACGAGGACGGGTTGTTGCAGTATTTCCGTGACGTGAAAGTCGGGCACGAGAAAATCGGCGGGCTGCCCTGGACGGAAATCGATTTCCCCGAAGATGTGACCAAGGCGGAGCGGGAAGTGTTGCCTCGACTGTAATGCTCTGACATCAAACCGATAGAGTTTTTTCACCAGCGATAAGATACGAACGACGTAGCCGACCATGAGTGAAAGCACACTGCAACACGGCGCTGAACTGCAGGGATTGAGCACGGCTATTTTGTTGCCGGGCGCGGGTCTTTTCGGCGATCGTCCCGGCCGAAGTTTCACCGACATCAGTCCCTTGACCCACATCGGAGGGTTGAGTCTCTTTCAGCGCACCGTGCTCACCTTGCAGCGCGGCGGTATTCGTCAGTTAATTGTGCTGGCCGGCCCCGATGAAGAGTTGCTCAAACAGGCGTTGGCACGAGGCGCACGCGTCACGATTCCGGTGCGATGGATGCCGGTGCGGGAGTTCCCGCTCGATGATCCGCGCACCTGGGAGTCCCTGGCCGCCGAGGTTCGGGGCTTCTGTCTGATCGCCGGCGCGCAGGCGGTATTCTCCAAAGGCTTGATCGAACACCTGCGGCAGACGGTGCGCGACGGCGAGGCGCTGGTTGTCACCCGTGAGGCCGGCCCGGTCGAGCCCCTGGCTGGTCGTCGGAATCCGGTCGTCGCGTTTCACGAAGGGCGTCTGATCTCCTTTCACAACAAACCCAGCCAGGAAGGCCACCAGGTGGCGGCTGATCTGGTGGTGTTGCCGGCCAGTATCTTGAATCCGCCTAACGGGGCGGCAACGGATGCAACCACCGTTGTCGCGGAGCCTTCAGGAATGACCCCCATGCGCCGTTGGCTGGAGCGAGCGGCAATTGAAGGGCGCGTACGAGTTGTTGCAGCCGCCTCCCATGCCGGTCTCTGGTACCGCGAAGTCTGGGATCAGGCGAGCGTCGGCCAGGCGGAGCGGACCCTGTTCCGTTCATTGAAGGGCGAAGCCGAGGGATTTGTCGATCGGTATTTCAACCGGACGTTCTCACGCCTCTTGACGAGACTCTTTCTACGATTGAAGTGTTCGCCCAACACCATCACCATGGTGGCGACGGCGGTCGGGATCCTATCGGCCGTCGGATTTGGTGTCGGTACGTACTCGGCGGGGATCGTGGCTGCGCTCCTGTTTCAATTGGCGGCGGTCATCGATTGTTGCGACGGGGAGGTGGCTCGGCTCACGTTTACCGAATCGCCGTTTGGTGCCTGGCTGGATATTGCCATGGACAACGTGGTGCATATGGCCATCTTTGCCGGGATCGCCTGCGGCGCCTATCTCCGACAGGCCGGTACGGAGGGCGCGTGGGTTCCTTTGGCGCTGGGCGGTGCGGCGGTGTTCGGCAATATCATGTCCTTCTGGTTGGTTACAAAGGCGCAAAAAATCGGCGCGACGCGTGGTTGGAATACACCCAAGCAGGCAGCTTGGTCCGACTTCATTCTGAAGAACGTCGCGAGTCGGGATTTTTCCGTGGTGGTCTTTCTCTTTGCGCTGCTGGATAAACTGGATTGGTTTCTGTGGATGGCCGCACTCGGCTCCACCGTCTTCTGGCTGATGATGGTCTGGGTGATTCGTCCATCGGCACGGGCCCGTGCTTAAGGCGGCCCTCCTTCTTCTCGGGGCCCTGACGCTCTCCGTACTGGTCTGGCATATCGGCATTGGACGGATCTACGAGGCGGTCTCGCAACTCGGTCCCGCCGCCATGCTGGTGATTCTCCTCCCCTCCCTGCTCATGTACATTCTGGAAGCCTATGGATGGCTGGTCACGCTCGGCGCGTGGGCGACGAACGTGCCCTTCTGGCGCGTGCTGGCGATTCGCACCGCCGGAGAGGTCGTGAACATGACGACCCCGGCCTACGTGGGGGGAGAGCCGCTCAAGGCATTCCTGCTTAAACGACAGGGCGTGCCGATCGTGGAAGGGCTGGCTTCAGTGGTGACGGCCAAGACCACGATGACCATTGCACAGATTCTGTTCATCCTGTCCGGCATCGGGCTGGCGTTCTGGCTGTTGGGCTCGGGAGGATCGGCCGGACAAACCGCCATGGCGGGCCTTGTGTCTGTGGGGCTGCTGGGATTCGGGGTCGGAGCGTTCGTGGTGGTGCAACGTCAGGGCATGTTCGGGTGGATTCTGAAGGTGCTACGGCGGCTCGGCTTGCGCATTCAATATCTGGAGTCGCGCGAGCAACAACTGCTCGACTTGGATCGCACCATCGCCGGATTTTATGCGACGCAGCGCTCGGCCTTTCTCCTGTCGACCGGGCTGTTTCTCCTGGGGTGGCTCGCGGAAGCGCTGGAAGTCTTCGTCATGATCCTCTGTCTGGGCCAACCGATCACAGTGTTGTCGGCCCTGGCGATCGGAGCCCTCGCGGTGCTGATCAAAGGGGGTACCTTCTTCATCCCGGGGAGCTTGGGTGCGCAGGACGCCGGCAATCTCTTGCTGCTGACGGCGTTCGGGTATGGAGATGTAACCGGAATCACCTTTGCCCTGTTGCGGCGCTTTCGGGAATTCGTTTGGATTGCGCTGGGACTTGGGTGCCTTGCCATCATGGCAAGAGGGGGCGATCGTTCTCTGCCCGCCGAGTAGACCTCCTCCAGCGAGCGCAAATTCAACCTCCTCTTCCTAGAATCGGATGAATTGTGGCATGTTGAAATACCTCCGAATCAATCTTTCCCACGCCTCAAGCAAGTTCCTTAGGAAAAGTGGCTGAATCAGGCACTCTCCGCTACACTAGTAGGCAGGGAGCTTCAGCGCCGGGCGGAGACGAAGTTTGAGGCCGCCCAGGATCGGCCATGGGTCGGAAGGACCACGTTTACGCAATGCAACAATCAGATAATCATGTTCCCCGTGGGGAGTCGATTAAGAAAGAACTCGTTCAGCGCGTGAAGACTGAGCTGCACCCAGAACAATTGATGCCACCGGTGGACGATCCTGCCGCGGCATTGGAGTATTGTCGAACCTTAGCCGCGGCGATGAAGCTTGCATCAGGGGCTGAGGGTCGTCGGTCGGACCCCGCTCATATCGCCGCCGTGATGAGGCCCACGACTGGGGCGCTGTCCCCGCCGATGTTGTCGATCGTCATTCCGGTCTTCAACGAGGAAGAGAATCTTCCCACGTTGCATGCCCGCATTACCAAGACCTTTACCGAACAAGGGTTGGATTACGAGATCGTATTTGTTGATGACGGCAGCGCCGACCAAAGCCCCGACATCTTGCGGCGCCTGGAGGCGGAGGATCGGCGCATCGTGGTCGTGGAGTTTGCTAGAAACTTCGGCCACCAGGTCGCCATCAGCGCTGGTCTGGAACATAGTCGCGGGCGCGTCGTCTGTATTATGGATGCCGACCTGCAGGACCCCCCCGAGGTGTTGCACACCTTTCTGGCCAAGTGGCGGGAGGGTTGGGAGGTCGTCTATGCTATCCGGACCGAGCGTAAAGAGTGGTGGGGGAAGCGATTGGCCTATGCCGGGTTCTATCGCCTGCTGCAACGGGTGGCCAATATCGATATCCCGTTGGATGCCGGAGATTTTTGTGTCATGGACCGGCGAGTAGTGGACCTCCTGGTGCGCATGCCGGAGCGTAATCGTTTTGTTCGAGGGATCCGCAGCTGGGTGGGATTCAAGCAGATCGGGGTGCCCTATGAACGCCAGGCGCGGCATGCCGGAAGCCCCAAGTATACGTTCAGAAAGCTGCTCTATCTTGCGCTCGACGGGCTGGTCTCATTCAGCCATATGCCGTTGCGCATCATAACGGTGTTGGGATTCACGGTCTCCCTGCTGTCGTTTCTGGTCGCACTGTTTTATCTCATCAAGAAAATCACCTTCGGGATCGGGGTTGCCGGTTTTACCACGCTGGTGGTCTCGATCTTCTTCCTCGCCGGAATTCAACTGATGACCATCGGTGTCATCGGGGAGTACATCGGGCGGATCTCCGACGAGGTCAAACATCGCCCGCTGTATGTCGCCCGCCGCGTGACCAGGAGATAGCCGCCATTCGCCTCCTCATGTTCGATAACGAGTTTCCGCCTCTCGGGGGCGGCACCGGCGTCGTCAACTTTCATCTGCTGGAAGAGATGGCCCGACGGCCGGACGTGACGGTGGATCTGGTGACCTCCTCACGGACCAGGGCGCGATATGAAACCGAGCAGTTCGCCGACCGAATCACCATCTACAAAGTGCCGGTCGATAACCGCAACATCCACCATGCCACTAATCGTGAACTCCTGCGGTACAGCTGGCGCGGGTTGTGGCTGGCCCGGCGATTGGCGACAGAACATCGCTATGATGCGAGTTTCGCTTTTGCCGGCGTGCCGGCCGGTGCGATCAGTTATCTGCTCAGCCTGACTCACGGACTGCCTTATGTTCTGTCGCTGCAAGGACCGGATGTGCCGGGGTTCGAGGCGCGGTACAACTATCTCTACCCCGTGTTGACGCCGTTGATTGCCAGGATCTGGCGCCGTGCCGGCGCCGTAACGGCGATCAGCGCGGAACAGGTCGCGCTCGCGCATCGGACGATGCCGGATTTGGCACTCGTCACGATTCCCAACGGGGTCGATACGACGTCATTTGCTCCCGCCGCTGAGGGGGCAACCAGACCCTTCACCATTGTCTGTGTCGCGCGTTTGATCGAGCGCAAGGGGCAGCACCATCTGTTGCAGGCCTTTGCACAGTTGCGGGCGTCTAGTCCCGAGCCAATGGCGCTGATCTTTGTCGGTACCGGGGATGCCGAGCCCCAGTTGCGGGCGTTGGCGAGAGATTTGAACGTGACGGATGCTGTGACGTTTCAGGGCTTTGTGCCGCGCGAACAGATGCCGCCGGTCTATCACCACGCTGATGTGTTTGTCTTGCCCTCTCAGCATGAGGGGATGTCGATTGCCCTGTTGGAAGCGATGGCGTCCGGTCTGCCGGTCATCGTGACCGATACGGGCGGAACCGCTGAATTGGTCACAGGGGGAGAAAACGGCGAGATTGTTTCCTGGGCGGATGTGCCGGCGTTGACCGCGGCATTGCGAACGCTGCTGAAGGCCGGCGATCTTCGTCTGCGCATGGGCAAAGAGAGCCGCAGACGCGCGTTGGAGTTCGGGTGGCCCGCGCTTGCGACACGGTACCTGGAGTTGTGTGAACGGGTGAGGGTGCCCTCGATCGAAGGCCAACGGGTGAGTGGTCGGAGATCGGGTGAAATCGCCAGCGACTTGAATCGGGAGCCTCGGGTATGAAGAAGCAACCCCATATCTGCATCCTGACCAGTCAGTATTTTGATTGGGGAATTTACGGCGGTTTCGGCAGCATGTCGCGCAAGCTCGCCGAAAGTCTGGTTCTCTCCGGTCATCGCGTCAGCGTGATCGTGCCCGGGCGTCAGGGTCAGAAGCCAAGTGAAGTCATCGGCGGGGTGGACATCCGAAGTTTTTCGCCGCGAAATGTCGTGGATGCCTGCCGGCTGATTCGAGAATCCACAGCGGACATTTTTCATTCGCAGGATCCGACTGTATTGACCTATCTGGCGCAGCGGATTCATCCGCGCCGGGCGCATCTGGTGACCAGTCGCGATCCACGAGAGTTGAGCGACTGGTGGGTCGAGTTTCTCTACGCTACCCCGATGCGCCGTCTCCTGACGCCGCTGAACTACCTCACCGAATCCGGCTTGTTGGTGCGACGGGCCGTGCGGCGGGCCGATGCGGTCTATTGCCCTGCCCATTTTTTGAAAGATAAGGTCAAACGTTTGTACGGGCTCTCTACCTTGCCCACCATGCTGCCCAACCTCATCGATGTGCCGGCTGCACTGCCGCAGAAGAGCGGGCGCCCGACGATTACCTTTGTGGCTCGATGGGACAAGCGCAAACGTCCCTGGTTGTTTCTGGAATTGGCGGCGCAGTTTCCCGACTATCGGTTTGTGGCCGTCGGGCAAGGGAGTGCTTCGGCCGAATCCGGTTTTGACGCCCAACTGCGGCAGAAGTTCCGAGACGTGCCGAATCTCGAAATGCCGGGTCTCATCAACCGTTTCCGTGAACCGGAGCGCATGCATCAAATTCTGTCGGACACGTGGGTGTTTGTCAGCACGGCGGTACGCGAAGGCCTTCCCTTGACCTTTTTGGAAGCGGCCGCCTATGGATGTCCGATCATCAGTCGGGTTGATCCCGATCAGTTCGCGACGCGGTTTGGAAAGCAAGTGCACGATGATGACTACGCCGCCGCGCTTCGGCATCTCCTCGCGGAGGCGCCGCTGGAAAAAGGCCGTGCCGCCTATCACTATGTGCGGGAGACCTACGAAACCTCCAAAGCCCTGATAGCCCATCAAGAACAGTACGCGCGTTTTGCAGCCTGAGCGCTGTCTAAGAGGGCGTGAGCGGTTCTGTTGAGTGAACGGCTGAGGACCGGGAACATCCATGTCGGCAAAAGCGGTCTCCAAAGGTATCGTCTCGGTCGGCGGGTGGTCGGTCGCCAAGCTGGCGACGTCGGCCATTGTGCTGCCGGTGCTTGCGCGTTTCCTCGGCATCGAAGGGTACGGGCAATACGCCTACTACCTGGCGGTGCTTCTGCTTGCCTCACAATTTGCCAATGTCGGCATGATGCAGACCATCACCAGACGGATTGCGGAGCGGCCGGAAGACCTGTCCTGGTGCAGGTCAGTGGCACGGTCCGGCGCCTTGATCAATGCCACAGGGGTGTTGTTCGTCGGGTTCGGGGCAGGGTGGCTGGTCTGGAGCACGGCTTCACCGGGAACGGCAGCGCTTCCCATCGCCTTGGCCATCGTCGGGGTTCTGATGTTCGATCAGGTCTGGTTTTATGCGCGAGGGGTTTTGCACGGCTTCCGACGCGAGGAACGCGCGGCGGTTCCCGGCATTCTTGGCGTGCTCATGGCCGGGCTGCTTGGCGTGCTGGCGGCCACCAGCGGATTGGGAGTGGTCGGTGTGTTCTCCGGACTTCTGGTGGCGGACCTCTATGTGGCGGTCGCCTGCTTGCGAGCAGTCGGAAAAGCGCTGGGGGAAACGCCTCAGGCCTCGGCGGATGGTGTGACACCTCGCGGAACTCCGACTTTACTTCAGTTCGGCTTCTCGGCCATGGTTTTTTCGGTCTTGAACATGGCTCTGTGCTCGCTCGACATCATTCTGGTGCGCCATCTGGCGGGGGAAGCCCAGGCCGGGTTGTACGCCGCGGCGGTGCAATGGTCGCAGTTTGTCTGGTTCATTCCCATTGCGGTCGAAGGGGTGATGTTGCAAGCGACGGCCCGGTACTGGGCCGAAGGACAGGTTGAAGAGGTGAGCAGGCTGGTGAGTCGCCTCACGCGCTATGTGATGCTCGGCACAGCCTGCCTGTTATTGCTGGTGTTTGTGTTGGGTGATCGGATCGTGATCCTGTATTTCGGCCCCCAGTTTGCGGAAGCAGCGGTAGGGTTGCGTCTGCTGGTGCCGGGTGCTTTTTGTTATGCCATGGCGCGCGTGCTGTGGCCGGTCATTCAAGCGGGCGGGGGGAGCGCATCGCTGATTCACGTCTTGCTCGTCACCGTGCCGGTCGATGTCGGGTTATGCGGGATCTTGATTCCCCGATGGGGTGCCGCCGGGGCCGCCGGGGCCACGTCTCTATCGTTTGCCTTGGTCGTGACCGGGTATGCCCTGGTCCTGCGACGGAGGCAGGTGCGCATTTTCGAGGGACTTCCGGTTGCAGCGCTGATAGGGCTTCTGTTGGGGACTGGCGCTGTGATGGCCGGCCTATCTTCACTGGTCGCCACGCCGATGCTTTCCCTCCTGGTGGGTGTTGTTGCCGGGCTGTTGCTGTATTGGGGAGGAGTGTTCGGTCTTGGGATTGTGCAGGTCGACGAACTTGAATTGATGGTGCAGAGTTTGCCGGGTGCGTTTCGCCACGCGGGAGAGACCATCTTTCGAATGTTGGCGCCGTTGTTGTTGCGGCTGAAAGCCGCGGCATCCAACTAGAAGGTAGAAGTCGGAGATGGCGGCTGATCAGCATACAATCTCCGTCGTCATTCCCACCCTGGGACGGGAGACCCTCGCGCTGTGTCAGGCTGCGCTCGCGAAACAGACTAGGCCGCCGGATGAAGTCATCGTCGTTCTTGACCGCGATCGCCGGGGGGTCGCCTGGGGAAGGAATGAGGGCATTGCCCGATCCAGGGGCGACGTGATCGCCTTTGCCGATGATGATGGGATTCCGCCTCCGGACTGGCTCGAGCGACTGGTGACCGCCCTCGACCGCTATGATGCCGCTGTGGCCGGCGGCACCTTTCAAGAAACCGATCCGCTCTTGGATGCCATTCGTCGCCGCACCTCGCTTCCGATGGACGAACAGCTCGACCCGGGCGGGTTGGTGGGAAACGGCGGGAACATTCTCTTTCGACGGGATTGCCTGATGGACTGTGAGCGGGACGACGGGTATGTCTTCAATCCTGCTTTTGGCGGAGCGGGAGAAGACTGGGAGCTGATTTGGCGTTTGCGGAAACGCGGGGTCAGAATGGTGTATGTGCCGAATCCTGTGACGCATCTGCGCCGAGCCACGGGCGCGCAACATTTGCGGCATTCATTCCACCGCGGTGTAGGCATCGCGCTGTTGTTTCGAGCGATGCAGGGAGATACGAGCGGTATTGTGCCTCAGGATAGTCTGCTGTGGGGAGCGGCCGGCCGAAAGACCGATCCGCGCTGGCTCAAAGCCATTTGGGTCAAATTGTTCGGGCCGTTTGCCCGGAAACAGTTTCGCGACGCACGCCATTTCTGGTGGTTTTGGCTGGGAGAAAAATGCCAGGCCGCCGGCTTTCTATGGGAGATGTGGCGGGGGTTGTGGACACCGCACGGGAACAAGCAGGGAAACGGTGTCAGCCGCCCGGCGGCGTCGCAACGGAGCGCGAATCATGAGTGACGTCGAGTTGCGTACCAAGGCCTGGTTCGGCGATGAGCTGCTGACGATCGGATTCCCGCCCACGTGGAAGATTGTGGAAGTCGGCCCTCAGGACGTTCCGGCATTGAGCGACACGACGATGCGGGAGAAATTGAATCAACCTATCGGTTCTCCACCACTCCGCGAAATCGCCAAGGGGAAAACCACCTGTGTCATCATCGTCGATGACCTCACCAGGCCAACTCCTGCCGCCGACTTGCTTCCACTCCTGATTGAAGAGTTGACCATAGCCGGGATCTCAGAACGCGCAATTACGATTCTGCTCGCGGGAGGCACGCATCCGCCTGCTTCCGTGGAGGATATGGCAAAGAAAGTAGGGGCACACCTGTCGCCGGCGATTCGAGTGACTGCACACGACAGCCGGGGTGATCTCGTGGATCTCGGGAAGTCCCCCGGCGGGTTACCGCTGCGGGTGAGTCGTGCCGTGATGGATTGTGACCTCAAGATTGGTGTGGGGTGCATTTACCCTCACCCGATCGCTGGATTTTCAGGCGGGGCCAAGATAGTGCTCCCGGCGATCTGCGGTGTGGACACGACAAGGATGATGCATGACTATCTGCGCGGCTCGCGTGAGCGCGGCGGGTCAATCCATACGGAGTTGCGGCGGGACATGGTCGCGGTGGCCAGAAAAGTAGGCCTCGACTTCATCGCCAATGTCACTCTCAATCACCGGCGAGAAATCAGCGGCTTGTTCGCGGGTGATGTGGTTGCGGCGCATGAGGAAGGTGTCCGCGCGGCGCAACGACAGTACGCGGTGCCCGTGATTCCTCAGGCCGATGTCGTGGTGGCGGATATGTATCCCTTCGATACCAGTTGGCAGTTTGCCCAAGATCGAGGCATGTGGCCGATCGAACAGGCCATGCGGGGAGCGTCACAGGTGGTGATCGCTGCTTGTCCGCTGGGGATGGGGACGCATGAGTTATTTCCGGTGGCGAGTCCCTTGTGGTCGCGTATTGCGAGACGCCTCGCACATTTCCGGTTGGCCGATCTGGATCGTCCGCTCGAGAAGCTGAAGACGGTGGTGAAACTCATTCGCCAGAAACAGCATCAGATGATGGTTCTGTCGCCCGGCTTGAACCAACGGGATCTCAATACTCTGTTTCCCCATGCGCAACGGTTCGATGCATGGCCGGCGCTGCGAGCTGCATTGCTGGCCCGTCATGGCCATGGACCGGTGACAGTCGCCCTCTATCGCTGTGCGCCATTTCTCCTCCCGAGCGGAATACAACAGTCGGAACATCTCCGACAAAACGCCCCCTATTCAGAACGACTGCCGGCAGTGTCTTGAGTCGTGACATGCCCCCTGGACAGCATATGAGCTTCGTACGAATCGGCATCGGGGTAGTGCTCATTCTGTCTGCGGTCGCGATGGGCCTGTTTGAGTTGGAAACCACACCACCTCTGTGGTGGGACGAAGGTTGGACCCTCTGCGTGGCGCGGCAATGGGTTGAAACCGGTCACTATGGTTGTCTTCTAAACGGAGAAGCAGCTCCCCCGATTCTCGCCGGACATTTTCCCGTGGTGGCATCAATCGCAGCAGGATTTCGTCTGTTCGGTGTCGGTGTGTGGCAGGCGAGACTCGTCGAGTTGTTCTACGCCTTCGGCGCCCTGGGCCTCCTCTATTACCTCACCGCGAAACTCTACAACTCCGATGTGGCGCTCGGAACCCTGGCGCTGCTTCTGTTCGTTCCGGCCAACTGGCATTTGCATCCGCTCATCATCGGCCGACAAGTCTTGGGAGAGATGCCGATGGTATTTTTCTTCCTGGCCGGGGCAGTCTGTTTCTTGTTGGTCCAGCGGCACCCGGTCTGGTTGGGTGGGACCATCGCTTGTTGGGGCGTCGCCCTGATGACGAAGGCACAGATCCGTCCTTTCTTGACCCTCGCATTATTGGTTCCGGGCCTCATTGCTCTCCTGCGGAGCGAACGGCGGCTGGCGTCGATGCTGGCGGGCAGTGCAGCGGGTAGCTGGGCCTTGTATTACCTGCTGAATGGTTTGAGGTCTGTGGTGTTGGAAGGTCACACGTTGCCCAATCCTTCGCTGCCGGGCTTACTTCAGGCTTCCGCACTGGTGCTGGTGCCGACCATCAGGCTCGATGCCCTGATCTTTACGCTCCAATTCTGTGTGCCCACCATCTGTGGAATGGGCTATGCGATGTGGACTGTGTTTTCACAATGGCGAAGTCGAACCTCGTATCAGTTAACGGATGCCGTCCGCCTCCTGTTGCTGACATTTTCTCTCAGTTGGTTCGGCTGGTTCTTTCTGCTCTCTCTCGGCGGCGCGCGGTACGCCTTTCCCATGTGGTTTGTCGCGACTCCGTTTGTTGCGGCACTCCTCTATGATTGGAGTCAGGGGTGCGATGTCAGGGGGATGATCACAGCCCTCGGTCCGCGAGCCCGGGAGGCGGGCCTTGTTCGATTCAAACACATGGGAGTGATTTTCCTGGTTCTGCTCTCGCTCTGGATGGCCGTGCAAGCTCGTTATGCGTTTCGAGGCCGGGAAGACGGCCGCGCACTTCAGGACGTCGTGGCGTTTCTGCATAGCCGTGTGCCCGCCACTGCCCTGATCGAGACCTACGAAAGCGAACTCCTGTTCCTGCTCAACCGCCGGTACCATTACCCGCCTGCGCAATTGAATGTGGACTTCATCCCGCAAATGTGGAAAGAGGAGCGGAATCTGGTTTATGACGGGCTCACTGCCGACCCGGACTATGTGGTGGTAGGGGAGTTCGGCCGGTGGGCCGGCATCTACCGACGGTTAGTTGAGACGGGACAAGTCCGGCTGATCCTCCAAGTTGGTCGGTATCAGGTGTACGAGCGCGTGCGTTCGTAAGGCAGTAGACCTTGAGCGCTAACGACTGGTCGACGTCTGTCGTGTGGAGGCGACCATCTGGCGAATAGCGTCGATGACGAGCGCCGGCTGGTCGAATTGAATGAAGTGACTGCTCCGCTCGGCCAACACCTGGCGGCTGGCAGATGAGAGTTTCGTCAACTCCTGCTGGAGTTCCAGCCACATCTTCCTAAACCGGGATTGATTCACCTGGCCGGGCATGTCAGGCCACCAGACGGGGCCGGTTGCGGTGATGACCACGAGCGGAAGATCGCCGAGCGAACTGGCACGGCGCACTTGCTCCAACGTGTCGATCAGCGCCTCTCCTTCATCGGCCAATGTTGCCATATACCTGGTCCGTAGCCATCCGGCGCGCAGCATCGGCCGAATTGTCTCAGGCACTTGTTGCTCCTGCCGGGCCAGAAACGGCGGGAGATAATCGAACGCCGCCAAGAGTCGTGGAATGCCCAGCATCGTCATCGCCCGCATGACCGGAAGCTGTGATTTCCCGGCGTTGACGAAGGTTCTAAACTCGGCCTGGCGCATTTCCGATTCTTGTCCCGCATCCACCAGCACCATGCCCGCGACGTCCTTCGGGTATTCCTGCCGGTAGAGTCTGGTCACGAAGCCGCCGAGTGAGTGGCCCACAAGAATATAAGGCCCGGGAATCTCGGCACGCTCAAGCAGGCGGTGGAGTTCCCGCGCCATCCGTTGTCCGGTGCGCGGCAGCGGGCCACGCTCGCTCCATCCGAGTCCGGCGCGATCGTAGGCGCACACGCGCGTCATCGTTGCCACCTCCGGTTGCACTAGACTCCAATACAGCGACCAGCCAGGCGCAGCCGCCTCCAGCACCACCGTCGGACTCCCTGTGCCTGTGCAATACAAATGGAGCCGATGGCCGCCGACGTCAATCGTCTGGCCGGGTGGCCGGTAGTGCTGCCGGTCCAGCACCATGCCGACGATTTGAAAGAGGGCGCCCACGGTCGTGAGCGTACCGAACAGCCATTTGAGTCCACGCATGAGGGTATGATCCATCGCAATGGGTGGCAGAAGCAAATGGGGGGTAACGGATGCATCCGCGGGAAGCAATCGTGATGCGTTTGACTAAGAGCTCTCAGGAATTCCAATGCGCGCTTCCGGATGGAGCATGCTGATCCAGACGTCAGGCTATTGGGGCGAGGAGAAGCCGCGCGAGTGTCCGGTGCACGACACAGTCTGTCCGTCAGACGGAATAGTGTTCCTGCAGGTGGTCGCGTTGAAAACGAACGATGTACCTGATGAGCTGCTCCCGATTCTGGGAGGTCATTCCGACGAAGTGGGCGTGGAGACGGTAGGCATCGCCCAGGAGCGGAAGCGGATCAAGCCATAACACCTCGATTGACGATTTGAAGCGAACCTGGTCTGGCAGCAACAGCGTGAGGGAAAGCACTGTACCGGGTTTGTAGATCGTTGTGACAGTGACGCCGATGCCGCCGCCGCTGAGGTTGAGAGATGTCTCAATCAACTCACCCTCCGTGTCGTCTGCCTCGGCCTGGATGCAGAGGGGCAGAAGCACGGTGATGCGATAAAACTCGCGGCGTTCTCTTCCGGATGGCTCTGAGGGTATGGCAGGCGACATGACATCAAAAGTATAACAAACCCGGCGGACACGTTCCCGCGTAACCGTGCAGGGCGTTCGCTTTTCCTACAGGCCATCGGTCTGGATCCTGAGCTCCCACGTCGCGCCCATCTTCTTGCGTTTGTGCTAGTATCCCGCGCATGAAAACAGCGTTGATTGTGCTCTGGATGCTGATGTCGATTCTCGCGGCCGTGGCCCTTGCGCATGTCGTCGGCGTCGTCAATCCAACCGAAAAAGTGAACGGGTTATGGCTGGTGGTGGCGGCGGCCTGCGTCTATGTGTTGGCCTACCGGTTCTATGGCCGCTGGCTGGCTCGACAGGTTGTCGCGCTCGACAATAAGCGTCTGACCCCCGCTGTGCGCCTGAACGACGGGGTGAACTTTCATCCCACCAATAAGGTCGTGTTGTTCGGCCACCACTTCGCGGCCATCGCGGGAGCCGGGCCTCTGTTGGGACCGGTGTTGGCGGCGCAGTTCGGCTTTCTGCCGGGTTTTCTCTGGCTGGTGATCGGCGCGGTATTGGCGGGAGCGGTGCAGGACTTCATCATCCTGGTCGCTTCGATGCGGCGGAACGGCCGCTCGTTGCCTGAAATCGCCCATGACGAACTCGGTTCCATCACGGGTACAGCGACGGCGGTGGCGGTGTTGTTTATTGTCGTGGTGGCACTCGCAGGGCTGGGCTTCGCGGTGGTGAATGCGCTCTACCACAATGCCTGGGGCACGTTTACGATTGCCATGACGATTCCCATCGGGTTCATCATGGGTTTCTATCTTCACAAGTTTCGTCCCGGCGCTGTGGCGGAAGTGTCCGTGATCGGCCTGGTCTTGCTGGTGGCGGCAGTGTTATTCGGGCGCGTGGTGGGCCAGTCGTCCTATGCAGGGATCTTTGAATTCGAGAAGCCGGCATTGGTCTGGCTGCTGGCCGGGTATGGATTCCTCGCCTCGGTGTTGCCGGGCTGGATGTTGTTGGTGCCGCGCGGCTACCTCTCCACCTTTATGAAGCTCGGCGTGGTGTTCCTGCTCGGCTTCGGTGTGATTCTCATGGCCCCGACGATTGAGATGCCGCGCGTGACGGCCTTTGCCAACGGCGGCGGGCCCATCATTCCCGGCACGCTGTTCCCGTTTCTCTTCATCACGATCGCTTGCGGGGCGGTCTCGGGCTTCCATTCACTGGTGTCGTCCGGTACGACGCCGAAGATGATTGAGCAGGAGTCCCAGGCGGTGGTGGGATACGCGGCGATGCTGCTGGAAAGTTTCGTCGGAGTGATGGCGCTGATTGCGGCCTCCGTGTTGATCCCCGGGGATTACCTGGCGATCAATACCATGCTCTCGGCGGACACCCTGACAGCCATGGGCTTTGCGCCGTCCCGGATTGCCGAGTTGTCGCAACTGGTTGAAGTGAATGTGGCCGGGCGGCCGGGCGGAGCCGTGTCGCTTGCCGTTGGCATGGCCTCAATTTTCGCGGCGCTGCCCGGAATGTCTGGGTTGATGGCCTACTGGTATCAGTTCGCGCTGGTGTTCGAGGCGCTGTTCATCCTGACCACGATCGATACGGGCACACGCGTCGCACGGTATCTGATTCAGGAAATGGCCGGGCGAGTCTATGCGCCGTTCCGACAGATGAATTGGTGGCCGGGCGTGTTGCTGAGCAGCGCGTTTGTGGTCGGATCCTGGGCCTACCTGATCGGGACGGGAAGTATTTCGACGATCTGGCCGATGTTCGGCGCCGCCAATCAGTTGCTGGGGACCCTGGCGCTCTGCATCGGGAGCACGGTGTTGATCAAGATGTGGAAGTCGCCGTATCTCTGGGTGACGGCGGTGCCGATGTTGTTCGTCGGCGGGATTACGCTGGCCGGCTCCTACGAAATGTTCTGGATGTTTCTGGCGAAGGCGGCGACGCTCGCGGCGGGGCAGGCATTTGCGCTCTATCTTGATGCCGTGCTGGTGGCAGTGGTCGCCCTACTGGGGCTAGTTGTCTTGAGCGATAGTATGAAGCAGTGGTATGGGTATGTCGTGTTGAAGCGCCCGTTCAGCAGCAGTGAGGTCCTGGCCACTGCCGGTGGCGGATCGGCTGGTCGCGCCCAGACGGCGATTCATCGGCACGATGAACGACCATTTAAATTGCCACCCGGCGGCGGCTGCTGTTAAGCCGGACGACTGACGGAAACGGAGAAGGAGGAGATCGTGGCTGACCAATCATCATTCGATGTGGTGTCGGAAGTGAATATGCAGGAAATGAAAAATGTCGTCGATCAGGCGACGAAGGAGATCAAGCAGCGGTTTGATTTCAAGGATTCGAAGACCGAGCTGACGTTGAAAGAGAAAGAAAAGGAGTTAGTGGTGCTCTCCGACGACGAGTACAAACTCAATGCGGTCATTGAAATCATCAAGAGCAAATGTGTGAAGCGCGGCGTGTCGCTGAAGGCGTTCGAGTACGGCAAGATTGAAGAGTCGTTGGGCGCCACGGTTCGGCAAGTGATCAAGATTCAGAGCGGCATCTCGTCGGAAAAGGCCAAGGAAATTACCAAGGCGGTCAAAGAATCAAAGCTGAAGGTGCAGGCGCAAATTCAGGGCGAGCAGGTGCGAGTGATCAGCAAGAGTAAGGACGATCTGCAGACGGCCATCGCCTTCCTGAAGGGAAAAGATTTTGGGATTGATCTGCAGTTCACCAACTACCGCTAGCCCCGGATGCTGAAACGGGCCACCAACGGCGTTCTCGGTCGATTGGTTGCCTCAATGTGCAGGCCAGCACGCCTCGGCAACCGATCATCCCTGCGGCCTTGTTGCATGGCCCGTTTGAGCATCCGGGAAAACATTCCCCGCCCACGTTCCACGCAGCATTTCCTCACGCTCCTGCTTTTAATCACACTCTTCATTGGCGGCTGCACAGGCAGTGACCCGATCGTCGTCATTCAACTCCATCCGACTAATCCTGACATTCTCTACATCGCAACCAACGACTACATCTATAAGTCGCGTGATGGGGGCAAGACCTGGAGCAATCTCTCGAAAGGGATGAGCCATTCACGCGTGATTGCAATGGCGATCGATCCGGTCTATCCCGCAACGATCTATGCGGGCACGAAGGGGGACGCGGTCTACAAGAGTTACGACGGCGGCCAGCGCTGGACCTCGGTTCGCGCCGGATTGGACGATGCCACCATTTCATCCGTCGTGAACCAGTTTGTTTTTGACCCGGCGGACGACAGCCACATCTTTCTGGCTACCACCATGGGGGTCTTTGAATCGAAGAACGCCGGTGAGCGATGGTCGAAACGGATGGACGGGATGAAGGAAGTGTTGATGGTCGTCACGCTGGGCATGGATCCCACGCGGTCATCCGTGCTGTATGCTGGCACCAGCGGCGGGGTCTATAAGTCGATCAATCAAGGGGCGCATTGGGTGCAGGTGAATAACGGCCTGGTGCCGGAGGGCATGGTGAAGACGTCGCGCGCGCTGAGCGTGACCTCGGTGCAGGTCGATCCCTTCGCGTCGGAGACGGTCTACGCGGCGACGTTGGCCGGCCTCTATAAAACTGCCGATGGCGCCGCCTCCTGGGTGCGTATCGGCCAATCGTTGCAGGATCAAATGATCGTGGCGATGGTGTTGGACCGCGCGCGCGCCGGCGTGATGTATGTGGCCGCGCGGGATGGCATTCATCGGAGCGAAGACGGCGGCACCACGTGGGCGCCATTGAATGAAGGGCTGGCGACTACGAACATACGG